>Ga0224722_1000743_pt1 | contig 18759 bp, 13 predicted proteins | sample Balambano_FR1_Me_FD_161646 | JGI IMG/M metagenome (GOLD analysis project Ga0224722, IMG submission 161646) | Freshwater sediment microbial communities from Lake Towuti, South Sulawesi, Indonesia - Balambano_FR1_MetaG | ecosystem: Environmental > Aquatic > Freshwater > Lake > Sediment | place... | reverse complement strand
GAACGATGTTGCCCGTGCCGCCGTTCAGCACCAACGAGGCGGTGCCGACGGTAACTCCGGCGGCACGGGCAACATCGTTCAGGGTGGTGCGTCTCATGAATGAACGTTCATTCATGAGTGTAAAGCATTGCGGCCGAGAGTGCAAGCACTCGCTACTCGGTGTCGGGTTTCTTCGGCAGCTCGTCCAAGCTCGGCAGCGATCCCGTCCACGCGTACTGTTTGAGCGTCTCGGCGGTCGGGGACCACGTCGAGCGGGTCGAATTAGTGACCGCCAATCGGTAGTCGAACACCGTCACGTCGCGCGCAATAGGCCGCCACGCGGCCAGATGGATCGAAATGGCCAACTCCACCCTAGGGACGCGCCGGCCACTCAGGGTCGCTGCAAAAAGGATCGTTGATGCCCAAGAATTCGATCGTCTTGCGGTGTACCTGGCCCTCCGGAAACAGCACAAGCCGTGGAGCACGTGGATCGGTGGTGCGCCAATCGTAGCTCTCCTCAAACAAGGGACAATCCTTCCGCGCGAACGTCGCGTCCACCGGCTCGGAAAGGAGCGCCCAAGCGTCAGGGGCCATAAAGAGACGCCATCGCGACCGCACCGCCAGATCGGCGAAGTGGTGGCTGATCGGCCCCGACCCCATCCGCCACGTGGAGGCGGCCACCCCCAGCGGAGCGTAGGCATCCTCATAAAGCGGGGCATCTTGGGCGAGGTCGCACAAGTACTCATTCCCAAAGCCGCACGGCTCGCCTTGCTCGACGCGGTAAGCCGGGGAAACCGCATACGGCAGGGTATTCCAATCCCCGGCGTACAGCAAAGATGCGTGATACAAACCCTTTAGCCGAAGGCGAATATCGGCCTCTTGGCCCGAGCGTTTGGCCCGCGCAAAGGTCGGAAACAGCAGGGCGGCCAAGATCACCGTGATGGCCACCACGACAAGAGGCTCGACGAGCGTAAACCCTGCTTTACGGCCGGTTGGCATACGATTTCACCATTGATTCCATCTCCGGCGTCCGCGTTTCGGCGGCAAACGCTTCCCAGCGCGACCGCTGTTCCGGCCGCACCATGCGTAGGGCCTGGTAGGCAAGGGGCCGGAATTCCAGAACGGGGACGGCGCGCAAGATTTGCTCCGTGGCGGATACGGCCCACTCCGACGCGCGGCCGGGCGGATAGTCGATCATCGTACCGACGGCGGCATTGCGTACCCGCCAGTCGGCATGAGAGAATGCGGCGCGCACCCGCGCTTCGTCTTCGGGTGAGATTCTTCCCGCGCGGATGTTGCGACGGGCCGCGCGCAAATCAGCCCAGGCGGCGGCGGGCAGGCCGACCCGGTTCGCCAGGGCTTCATCTTTGGCCCTTACCGTGGTTGAGTTCAGGAGGGAGTAGGCCAAGAAGAATCCCAGAATCAAACTGGCCCCGACTCCGCCAAGGACGAGCGCGCGGGTTTTCAGCGGCATCCCAGCTCGCTCCTCGGTACCTTCGCCGATCCGAATGCCTTCACAAGCGTTTCCCTATCGCAAATACGGTAACACGATCATCGGACAATCCCAAGGAAGCGGGCAATAACCCCGCACTTTTCTGGAGAGCATGGTTCGAAATCGCTCCGCTCGGCTTGCAACGCAAAAAGGTCCCTGGTCTACGAATAGACCAGGGACCAATTCTGGCTTGAAAGCTTCATAAGCGCGTCCAGATTCGACCTGGAGTTGTCGTTCCGGCCGTGCCGGATCGAGTTCGACTCCTTAAAGGAGGTGATCCACCCACACCTTCCGGTACGGGTACCTTGTTACGACTTAGTCCCCCTCGCTCCCCTCACCTTCGGCCGCTCCTTCCTTGCGGTTAGGCCACGGACTTCGGGTGAAAACAACTCGGGTGACTTGACGGGCGGTGTGTACAAGACCCGGGAACGTATTCAACGCAGTATAGCTGACCTGCGTTTACTAGCGATTCCGCCTTCATGCAGTCGAGTTGCAGACTGCAATCTGAACTGAGGACGTATTTTTGGGATTTGCTCCACCTCGCGGTATTGCTGCCCTTTGTTTCGTCCATTGTAGCATGTGTGAAGCCCCAGACGTAACTGCCATGCTGACTTGACATCATCCACACCTTCCTCCGGCTTACACCGGCGGTCTCCTGTGAGTGCCCATCTTTCATGCTGGTAACACAGGACGTGGGTTGCGCTCGTTGGCGGACTTAACCGTACACCTCACGGCACGAGCTGACGACAGCCATGCAACAAGTGTTTTCAGGTCCCTTGTGGGGAGGGCCGACTTTCATCGGCTTACCATCAATGTCAAGTCTGGGTAAGGTTCTTCGGTTAGTATCGAATTAATCCACATGCTCCACCGCTTGTGCGGGTCCCCGTCAATTCATTTGAGTTTCAACCTTGCGGCCGTACTCCCCAGGCGGGATACTTAATGCGTTAGCTGCGGCACAGGAGGGGTCGATACCTCCTACGCCTAGTATCCATCGTTTAGGGCGTGGACTACCAGGGTATCTAATCCTGTTTGCTACCCACGCTTTCGCGCCTCAGCGTCAGATAATGCCCAGTGAACTGCCTTCGCCATGGGTGTTCCTCCCGATATCAACGCATTTCACCGCTACACCGGGAATTCCATTCACCTCTGCATTCCTCAAGCTCGCCAGTATGTAAAGCAGTTTCCGTGTTGAGCACTGGAGATTTCACTTCACACTTAACGAGCCGCCTACGCGCCCTTTACGCCCAGTAAATCCGGACAACGCTTGCACCCTACGTCTTACCGCGGCTGCTGGCACGTAGTTAGCCGGTGCTTATTCTCACGGTACCGTCCTAAGTCTTTCCGTGAAAAAGGAGTTTACAGACCTAGATCCTTCGTCCTCCACGCGGCGTCGCTGCATCAGGGTTTCCCCCATTGTGCAAGATTCCCAACTGCTGCCACCCGTAGGTGTGTGGGCCGTGTCTCAGTCCCACTCGAGCGGATCATCCTCTCAGACCCGCTACCCGTCGTAGGCTTGGTAGGCTATTACCCCACCAACTACCTGATAGGCCATGAACCGCTCCGAAAGCGAAAAACCATTTGATCGACTCTCGATGCCGAGATCCGATCACATCCGGTATTGCCCAGCCTTTCGGCCGTATATCCCAGTCTTTCGGGCACGTTATTCATGTATTACTCCGCCGTTCGCCACTAACTCCGAAGAGCTCGTTCGACTTGCATGTTTTAGGCACGCCGCCAGCGTTCGTCCTGAGCCATGATCAAACTCTCCGAAGAAAGTTGATCCAATCGCAACCTTCCGGTCGCGCCTTGGTTACTCATTGGTTTGCGGTTCCGATTGCTCGGAGCGCCTCCACCACCGCAACAAGTGCGCAGGTTTTGGCCCGCTTGACGGGTTATTTACTCTCGTATCTAACCCTTTGATTCTGAACGCGCTTATGAAACTTTCAAGGTTCGCGCCACCCTCGAATCGGGCAGCGAGGGATATTAAAGCAGTTCCGAAAGGGCCGTGTCAAGGCCTGGGCCGAAAAAGTCCCGAAAATCGCCCAAAGGACGGATTACTTGTCGCCCATAGGGTCGCGCGAGAGCACCGTGCCCCCCTGCGCCGCCTCGGGGCTACCTACCTCGGGCAACTTGGCCGAACCGGCCGGGCCCGTCGAGCCGCCATCGTTGCAGCCCACCAAACAACATGCCGTCAAAGCGGCCACCAGAAAGAATACGGATTTCATAGGTCCCATTAAAGAAAACGGCCCGGACCATAAGATCCGGGCCAAGGTCGCTCCGCCTTAGCGGAAGTTGCAGGCCGCCGAAGGCGTGCCCGTCTCGGGGCAAACGGTCGTGATGTTCTCGACGAACCAGCGGGCGATATCGCCGCAGGGCATGCTCGGCGGCTCCGGAGTCGTGTTCAGCGAGCTCGTGGTGCCGTCCTCGTCCAGAATCTGCTCGTCAGGGTTGGAGCAGTACGCGGTTCGACCTAGCCGAAGCGCGTCCGCCAGAACGATGAATCGGTCGTTGAACGCGCCCGGAAGATAGCCGGCGCGAACCTTGTGCGCCTTGGCGTGGCCGTCCGCAAACGTGTAGTTGAACGAACCGCCGTAGCGCAGCGCGGAGTTGGTGGTGCCGTTCCACGTGTCGGCGGCAAAGCCGATGCCGACCGTCGCTCGGGGCGTATCGTAGGTGTCGCCGAAGGCGAACGTGGCCGCCGGTTCGGAAACCGACGTCAGAGGCTTACCTCGGTTCACGTTGCCCGGGTTCAGAGCAATCTGTCGCTCCAGCAGGCCACCGCCGCGCCAGCCGAACGGGCCCCAGTTGTAACCGTAGGCCGAGAGCTTGGTCGCGCCGAACTTGCGTCGAACCGCGTTGTTATCCGGATCGTTGCGGTCGTCGCTGTAAACCAGGTCGATCGTCTTGAAGTAAGCGAAGAGCGGCATCCACCACTCGGTGCTGCAGCCTTGGAACGGGTCCAAGGTCGCGTTGCAAGAGGTGGGGTTCGTCGTGCCCCAGATCGACGGCGTGACGTCGTCGTTATCGCCGACGTACATTTGCAGGGCGGTGCCCAACTGCTTCACGTTCGAGAGCGACTTGATCTTCTTGGCCGAAAGCTTGGCCTGAGCGAAAACCGGGAAGAGAATGGCGGCCAGAATCGCGATGATGGCGATGACGACCAGAAGTTCGATTAGGGTAAATGCCTTGCGCAACTGCATGGTGAGAGAGCTCCCTCGGCGGCGGGAACATCCCCGAAACCGCCAAGCGCGGTTGTATCGCGACGCCGAATAAGGGATTGTTAAGATTGTTAAGAAATTGTTAGCCTTAACGAAAACCCCGCAAGCCTGACTCCGGGCCGCAGACCAACGCAACCAAACGCATGGTTAGCGACGTCCCCCGGCCATTCTCCTCGACGTCATGCCTTGCGGCGAGGCATATAATCTTGCCATGGATTTTGCGCGCCGGTTTCGTGCGAGCCGCCGAGCCCGGTCCATGAGCGTGGTGGAGTTGGCGCGGCGTTCGGGCCTCGCCCGAAGCACCATTACGCGGTGGGAACATAACCAGGCTCACCCGAATTCGCGCGAGCTCTCCCGGGCGCTGAGCGCTCTTGAAATGCCTCACGGAGAGCAAGCCGAGTTGTTCGAGTTGATTCCCTCGGTGCGGGCGCTGCAGTGGGTGGCCTCGCTGGAAGGCGCCTCCAAGATTGGACAAGCACACGATCTTCTGCGGGCCATGCGCCTGCGTACGGGCCAATCGCAAGAAGAGTTGGCGCGCCAAATCGGCGTGAGCAAGCGGGCCGTCATCAAGTGGGAGCAGGGTGAGAGCTGGCCCAGCCCCGACAACTTGCACCACCTTTGTTTCGCGCTGCGGGCGCGGGTCGAAGAGTTGGCCGCGCTCACGGCGGGACCTTCTCTGCTCCCGGATTCGACCGAACTCTTCGATGAATTCGAAGCTGGGCTCTCCCGTGGGTGCCGCGATGCCCTCTTGCGCGATGGGGCATTGCTCGACCTGCGGGCGGTTTCCCTTCAATACGAGTGGCGCAAGCGTCATCGCCACTCGGGACTTCATCGGGGCCTGCTTTACGAAATCCGCTCGACCTACGCTCAGGGCCTACGCTACTTCGGGCGCAACGCCGAGGCCGCCGCCATCTGCTTAGAAATGCAGAACCAGCCGGTGGATCGAGAGGTCATGGTGCCCGTGCTACGCGCGCAAATCGTGCTCGTGCAAACGCCCACGGCGGCCCCCGCCCGACGGCGGAGGCATATCGAACGATTGCGCTCGCTGAGCGACGACGTGCAACGCTCCTTCGGCGCCCATTTGGATACGTACCGCGTTTGGGCCATTTCCGCCGCCGCAGCCGCCCTGGGTGATTTGGGCAACAAATCCGCTTGCTTGGCCGGCTTCGCCCAAGCGCATGGCGAGCACCATCCGGAGCTCGGACATCGGGGAGAATTAGATCAGTGGCACGCGCGCTACCTCAACCGCTTCGGTCAATTTGAGGATGCATTGGCGCTAACCGACCACGCTCTGGCCGTGCCCGATATCGACCAGCTCTCGCGCGATGGCCAATTGCTCTTGCGGCTGGAAAACGCTCGCGCTCGCTACGGCTTGGGGCAAATCACGGCGGCCGTCATCGAGTTCGCGGCGATCGATCGGTGCGATGCCCTGCGCCCAAATGTACGCGTGGGTCAACAGTTGGCCAAGCTACGGCAACATCCGCTGTTGCGCCCCGCCCTGCCTTCCACTTCGCTGCAGGCCGCTTTCTAATCCACTTTCGTTCCCTCGCGGGACCTTGGGCCCTTTTCACTCCGTAAAAGTCCCGGACCTGGATATTCCGCTCCGTCGACGTCGCTACAGTGCCCGTGGAGCAATCTGCAATGGAGCAACTCTACGAACAATCCTGGAACGCCACCGTAACGCGCGACGACGAGAAAAGGGTCCGCGACGTCCTCTTCCGAAAGCCCGGACTTCGGACGGAGAGCCAGAACCTCGAAGCCGCCGCCGGCGAAGCCCTGCGACGCATCGCCCCCCTGTTCGCCCTCACCGAATCCGAAGTGGCTGCCGCGCCGCGACCTTTTGCCGACCTGCCCGAAGCCGAAGGGCTGGCGCTGCGATCCGACGAGGTCAAGCCAAACCAAGATGCCGTCACCTACGCCTATGCGCAGTCGTACTTCGGGCTGCCGGTATGGCAGGCGGGCCTCAGCCTTACCTTGAGCCCGGGCGAATTTGCCCTGGTGCACGCCACATCCACGCAGCGTGCGCCGTTCAAGGTGAAAGAACCGACCAAAGCTCGGGCGCGCGAAATGCTCAATCTGCGGCCCGACGATCTCGCCAAGCTCCTTGGTCTGGCCGACACCGACCCCAACCGCTACGAAAAGGACAAACCCGGCCGTGGCAATGAGAAAGATCCCCGCGAGCCGCGGCTGCGGATCAACGAGAACCGGTTGTGGATCTACCGGTACGAAGCCGAGAAGCGACTGCACGAGCACCCGAAGGAAGAGCAAGAGGGCATGCGGCACCTTCACTTCGAGCTTCCCCTGCCGCCGGTCGAAGGGGTGGAAGAGGGCGAACACCGCGTGGCGGCCCGCGTGCTCTTCTCCTACCCCCAGAACGGGCTCGACCTGAACTGGATGGCGTTTATCGATGTGATCACCGGTTCGGTGCTCTTGTTGCGGGCGCTCATCGACAATGCGGCCGGTTACGTGTTCGCGCGGGACCCCAGCACCCAAAACATCGCCGCGTCCCCTTCGCAAAACCAGGCGACGCTGGATGGCTACCGCTCCAGCGTGATGCTGCCCGGCATTGCGATTCCGGTCGACCCCACCGTGCCCAGGATTCTGTCGGGGCCATGGGTTCAGCTGGTGGATTTCGAACTGCCGACGGTCGCCGCACCCACCAGTACCGGGAACTTTAACTACGGCAGTAGAACCAACAACTTCGCCGCGGTGAACGCCTACTACCTGAACGACCAGTTCTTTCAACTGGTGCAAGGCATGGGCTTTAACCTCGCCACTTACTTCAACGGCACCACCTTCCCGATTCGGGTCGATCATCGGGGCCGCTACGGTTCGGCGGATGGCAACGAAATCAACGCGTACTGCGCCGGGAATGCAACCAGCACTGGAATCGGGAATGTCGCCTACATGCTGGCCGACGACACCGATACGACAAATCCGCTGGGAATGGCGACCGACTATCGCGTGGTACTGCACGAGCTGGGCGGTCACGGCATCTTGTGGGACCATGTGAGCTGGCCGAACTTCGGCTTTGCCCACAGCGCCGGCGACAGTTTCGGGGCGATTCTTATGGACCCCGATACGGCGCAAACGGGCGCGGCCCGGTTCGAGACGTTCCCGTTCTCGTTCCAGAGCATTGGCCTTGGCCTGCGCCGCCACGACCGCGCGGTGGCGAGTGGCTGGGGCTGGGGTGGTTCTCAAGACTGGGGCGGCTACAACTCCGAGCAAATCCTGGCGACCACCCACTTTCGCATCTATCGCTCGCTGGGGGGCGATTCAGGACACGGTCCGCGCCGGCACGAAGCGGCACGTACGACGTGCTACCTGATCCTGCGCACCGTGGGCGGGCTGACGACCGGCACCAATCCGGGCAACCCCACCGCCTACGCGAACGCCATGCTGGCCGCCGATGCCCTTGATTGGACCTCGGAAGGCTACGCGGGCGGTGCGTACAACAAAGTCATTCGGTGGGCGTTCGAGAAGCAAGGCCTGTACCGCGCCGGCGGAGCGCCGACCACCAGCGAAGGCGCGCCTCCCGCCCAAGACGTGTACATCGACGACGGTCGCGGCGGGCAGTACCCCTTCCAGCCCGTGCACTGGAATAACGGCAGCGTGTGGAATCGAACCGCCGCCGATGGAGGGTCTACCCACCAAAACCCGATCATGGGCGCGACCAACTACGTTTACGTGCAGGTGAGCAATCGAGGCACTTCGCCCGCCACCGGCGTCCGTGTGCGGGGGTTCCACTGCGATCCGACGGCCGGGCTCACCTGGCCCGATGACTTTTCGGCGATGACGACGGCGCAACTCACCGCCCCGGATATCCCCTCCGGAGGTTCGGTGGTGGTCGGTCCCTTCCACTGGAGCCCCTTCGCCCTCGGTCACGAATGCTTGCTGATGATCGCCGACAGCGCGGGAGACCCCAGCAATGCCGACCTGTTCACGGGAGGCGCCGATTCCATTCCGGAGTGGCGCCTGGTGCCGCACGACAACAACATCGGCCAACGCAACGTGAGCCCCGTTATGGCGGGCGGAGTTGTCGAAATGCTTCGATTGCGCCCGTTCTTCATCCGAAACTCGTTCCGAAAGCGCGCGGTGGCCCGGCTGGAAGTGCGACTGCCCGATGCCCTCGAAAAGCTCGGCTGGCGATTGAACTTCGCGAGCCCGGGCGGCGACAAGTTCGGTCTCGAACCCGGCGAACGCAAGCAGGTTCGGATGGAAATGATTGCCGGAGCGCCCTTCGACCCCGAAGAAGCCCGGACATGGAACGACCGCCAAGTCGTGATCACCGCGCTGCTGGATGGCGCGCCCGTCGGCGGCATGACCTTCGAAATCGACCCGGACTACCACGAGGAAACCCCATCGGAGAAGGGTGATTTCTTGCCGGAAGGCACAGGATCTCCCGACCTGGAGCACATCCTCGAGTGCCTCGGTGGCCGCGTGAAGGGCGTCAAGGTGCGCTCCATTAACGTCGACATTCTGCTCAAGGACGACTGCTGAGATCCCGCGGTAGAGGCGGGGCGCCGCCTCTACCCATCACTCGCACCGCCATAATAGCTCCGGTGCGCGCAACCTTCACCCTGGCGATCTTCGTCGGGTCTTTTCTCCTTTTTCTGGTTCAGCCGTTAGCCGCGCGCCTGATCTTGCCCACGTTCGGCGGCACACCCAGCGTATGGAGCGCGTCGCTTGTTTTCTTCCAGGGCGTGCTTTTGCTGGGGTATGGCTATGCGCACCTCACCCGGAAACTCGCCCCCCGAACGGCGGTGGTGTTGCACCTCGGCCTATTCGTTTTGGCCGCCCTCACTCTGCCCTTCAGCACCCAAACCGGGCTCTTTCGAAGTGTCCAGGCCGCCCTGGGAACCACGCAAACCCCCGAGTGGCTGGTGCTCGGGGCCCTCGGCGTTCTGGTCGGACTGCCCTACTTCATCGTCTCCGCCGGCGCGCCTATGCTCCAACGTTGGTTCAGTCAAACCGACGACCCGGCCGCCGACGACCCCTACTTTCTGTATGCGGCTAGCAACGTGGGCTCCATGCTCGCCCTGCTCACGTACCCGTTCGTGGTCGAACCCCGACTTCGGCTCGACCAGCAAACTACGCTGTGGACGATCGGCTACGGGGTGCTGGCGGTGGCCATCTTGGCCACCGCCGCCTTTCAGTACCGGTCGGCTCCGGCCGAATCGACCGCACTTCCCGGCCAGACCCCGCCGATCAGATTCTGGCAATGGGTGCTTTTGGCCGCCGTGCCCAGTAGCTTGCTCAGCGGCGTCACCAGCTACGTCAGCTTGAACATCGCCCCCATCCCGCTTTTGTGGGTGGTTCCGCTGAGCCTGTACCTGCTTTCCTTTATCCTGGCGTTCCGCGCAAGGCCTTTTCTCAGCACGGCCGTGCTCTCCCGGCTAATGCCATTGGTGGTGGTGCCCATCGTGGTGCTGGTGCTGATGGAGCAATTTCAACCCCAGTTGGGCGTGTTCCACGTCGGAGCGTTTCTTGTTTGCGCATGGATGTGCCATCAACGGCTGTACGACCTGCGCCCTGAAGCCGCCGAGCTCACCCGGTTCTATTTCGCCATGAGCCTGGGCGGAGTGCTGGGGGGAGCCTTCAACGCCCTGTTGGCACCGAATATCTTCATCACGCTGGCCGAATACCCCATCGCCTTGGCGGCGGTCGGCCTATTGCGGCTGCCGCATAAACCGGAATGGACCCCCACCTGGCGCGACCCGGCGTTCGCCGCCTTGGTGTTTGGGGTTGTTTTCGCCGCCGTGCGGTTCGCTAACTCGCCCGCCTTCGAGGACTTCAGCCGCTGGTTCAACGAGACCCTCGGCGCCGAATACTCGGCGGTGCGCACGCTTTCCACCATCGGTTTGGGGGCCGTGCTGGCGTTTTTGGCCTCCGATCGCCCCATTCGCTTTGGGCTAACGGTCGGGGCCGTCTTTTTGGCGGCGGCGGTGGCCGGCCTCAATGCAACCGGCACCGTGCTCACCCTGCAGCGCAGCTTCTTTGGCACCTACCGCGTCAGTACCACTTCGGGGTTCGACCGGTTCGTCAACTTCGTGCACGGGAACACCCTGCACGGTCGACAAGACCGCCAGAACCCGGGCGTTCCTCTTACGTATTACCATCCCACCGGGCCTATCGGCAAGATTTTTACGCAACTGAGCGGTCCCAATGCCCCCGAGCACGTGGCGCTCGTCGGGTTGGGCGTTGGCTCCTTGGCCGCATACGGCAAACCCGGACAGCGCGTGACGTTCTACGAAATCGACCCCTTGGTGCGCGATATCGCGCAGAACCCGCGCTACTTCTCGTTTCTCAGCAATGCCCAAGCCGAAACCGACGTGGTGATCGGCGACGCGCGCATCACTCTGGAAAAGGCCCCCGACGGCGAGTTCGGTCTCATCGTATTGGATGCCTTCAGCAGCGATGCGATTCCCGTTCACCTGCTCACCCGTGAGGCCATGGCCATGTATCAAAAGAAGCTGACCCCGGGCGGCGCGATTGCCTACCACATCAGCAACCGGTACCTGAACCTGGAGCCCATTGTCGCGGCCAATGCCAAAGCCCTGGGAATGCGCTCGTTCATTTTCGAGGACACGGCGATGCCCGCCGAAGCCGCCGAAGGCAAAACCGCCAGTAGCTGGATGGTGGTGTTGAAAGACCCGGCTTCTCTGGGCGACCTTTTGAATGAGATGGGCGATTGGCGCGAGGCCGATGCCGACCCGAATGTGGAAGGCTGGACCGACGACTTCTCGAACGTGCTGAGCGTGTTTTCCACCTCGCGATAACGCCGAGGAACTACGGCTTCGCTCGAAAATCGCGTATACCTTGGTACAGGACCTATATGGAGTCGGCCTATCCTGCCCTGGCGCGCATCGTGGAGCCGCGCGACCTTCGAAGCCTTTCCACCGATGAATTGCAGGAGGTGGCCCGCGAGGTTCGCGCCGCCATTCTGGACAACGTCAGCAAAACGGGGGGGCACTTCAGCAGTAATCTCGGAACGGTCGAACTGACCGTTGCCCTCTACGCAACGTACGAGTTTCCGCCTGATAAGATTGTGTGGGACACCGGGCACCAGGCCTACCCTCACAAGCTGCTCACCGGGCGTCTCGATCGATTTCCCACGCTGCGCAAGCCGGGCGGGCTCAGCGGATTCCTGCGTCGGGAGGAGCACCCGCTGGATTTGTTCGGGGCGGGGCATGCGGGTACGGCGATCTCGGCCGCCCTGGGGTTTGCCAAGGCGCGGGACCTGCACCAAGGCGAGGAGAAAGTGGTGGCCATTGCCGGTGACGCCGCCATCGCCACCGGGATGAGCTGGGAAGCCCTGAACCACGGAGGAGAGATGCAGACCGACATGACGGTGGTGCTGAACGACAACCGCATGTCCATCGCGCCCAATGTTGGGGCGCTCACCAACTACTTGGCACGTTTGCGCAGTCGGCCCGAACTGCAAGACATGGCCCGGCGCGCGAAAGATGTAGTCGAGCGCATGCCCGAACCCATCACGCGGGTGGCGGCCGGTTTGCGCCACGGCATCACGCACTACCTGGCTCCGGAGGAAACGGGCACGATTTTTGAAGAGATGGGTTGGGAGTACATCGGGCCCGTCGACGGTCACGACCTCCCCACGTTGCTGGACGTCTTCCGCAACGTTCGCGAGCTGCGCTTGCCTGTGTTTGTGCACGCCATCACGGTCAAAGGGAAGGGCTACGCGGTCGCCGAGGAGGATTCGCGCAAGTGGCACGGCGTGGTGCCGTTCGACTTGGAGCGGAACGACATGGCCAAAAGCGCCGGCCCGGCCACCTTTACGAACGTCTTTGGCGCCGAGATGATCGAGCTGGCGAACGAAGACCCCAACGTGGTGGCCATCACGGCCGCCATGCCCGACGGTACCGGCCTGAATGACTTTGCCCGGCGTCACCCGGAGCGGTTCTTTGATACCGGCATTGCCGAGCAGCACGCCGTGACCTTTGCCGCCGGTTTAGCCGCCGGAGGCAGCAAGCCATTTTGCGCCATCTACAGCACCTTCCTTCAGCGGGCTTACGATCAGGTGCTGCACGATGTGGCCCTTCAGCAATTGCCGGTTCGTTTTTGCCTGGATCGGGCGGGATTGGTGGGCGACGACGGGCCCACGCATCACGGCGTGTTCGATTTGGCGTACCTGAACCCCATTCCGAACATAACGGTGCTGGCCCCCCGCGACACCACCGAACTGCGCGAGATGCTGCGGTGGATGCGCGACTACGACGAAGGTCCCACCGCGATTCGTTATCCGCGCGGGGGCGGCGTGGATGACCTGCCGGAATCCCGATCTCCCATTCGCCACGGTCAGGCCGAGTGGTTGACCGCCGACCCCGGCGCCACTGTGGCCCTGGTTGCGGTGGGCCGGATGGTGGGAGTGGCGTGGCAGGCCGCCATGCAGTTGCGGGCGCTGAACATCCCGGTGATGGTCCTGAACGCGCGCTTTGTCAAACCGCTCGATCGCGCCGCGCTCTTGCGGGCGATGACCACGGGGCGCATCCTGACCCTGGAAGAGGGGGTCCGGGCCGGTGGATTTGGCGAAGCTGTCGCCGCGTTCGTACGCGAAGTCAGCCCGGCCGTGCGCGTTGACGTACTGGCGCTACCCGATAGATTTACTGAGCACGGCAAGGTGGACGACCTCTTGGCCGCGGCCGGACTCGACGCCGATGCGGTGGTCGCCCGGGTACGTTACGCCGGATCAGCCGAGGGCTCGGGCGTGCGGTCGGTAAACTAACCGCCAATATGCCGAAGTGGAAAGAGGGCGATGCGGTGCGCATCGTCCGCCGTCCGGTCACCGAGGAGGACCGGAAAACGAACCGATATTACGAGCATTTGGCGGAACGAACGGGCTCGGTGACTAACGTTTACGATGGCGATCAGATCGCCGTAGTGCTCGATCCAGCATCGCTTTCGGACGTTATGCTTTCCGTGAAGGACACCGCCACCGTGCGCATGCGCGAGAAGTTCTTGGGCAACGTCAGCGATGAGCAGCGCAAGCTACTCAGCAAAGAAGAAGTCGAATTCTCCGCCAACTACGTGGCGTTGGTACGGGCCGAGGATTTGGAGGCCGCTTAATGGCCACGGGCGAATACAGCTTCGACATCGTGAGCAAAGTCGACCTGATGGAGGTAAAGAACGCCATCGGTCAAGCCGAAAAGGAACTCTCCAACCGCTACGACTTGAAAGGGACCAAGTGCGAAATCGTGCTCGAAAAGGACAATGTTTCGCTCATCGCGGACGACGAGTTTCGCATGCAGCAATTGCAGGATATCGTATTCAGCAAGCTGATCAAGCGCGGAATCGACGCCCGCAGTATCGAGTGGGGCAAGATCGAGCCGGGAGCGGGCTTGAGCGTCCGGTGCAAACTGGAACTCAAGCAAGGGATTCCGCAGGACAAAGCCAAAGCCCTTACTAAGCAGATTCGCGACCAAGGGCTCAAGGTCAACGCGCAGATTCAGGGCGAGGAAGTGCGCGTTTCCGGCAAAAATAAGGATGATCTGCAAAAGGCCATCGGGTTTGTCAAGGGGCTGGACCTGGAGTATCCGGTCGCCTTCGTGAACTACCGATAGCCCCGGTTCGATGGACCGTCGCCTTGAGGACTGTTCGGGTCCGTGGGTGGGCTTTTGGCTCCAGCGGCGTCAACGCGGCCATATGCGGCTCACCCTGCGGTTTCACGATGGGCAGATCGAAGGCGATGGCAACGACCGGGTCGGCGCGTTTCGCATTCGGGGCGAGTACACCGCCGAAGGCGAGGTGGGTTTCGTGAAGCGCTACGTGCTTCACCCCGTGGAGTACGAGGGCAAATGGGACGGCCAAATGATCTTTGGCAAGTGGAACATCTTTCGCGCCGAGTCCGGGGAGTTCGAGATTTGGCCCGAGGGCGAAGAGCCGGAAGAAGTGCGCGAAGAAGAACGCCAGAGCGATGCGCGCGAGCTGGTCAAGACCTGAGAGCCTGCATCAAATCCTGAAGCCACGCCGCCTGCTCGGTTCGCGCCAGGTGTTCGAACGGCGGAACGTGCAGAAAGCCCACGCGCAGGCGAGGTTGAGCCGCGCGCATTCGATAGTACAGGTAGTTGCACAGGTAGGTGCCCGGGCAATAGCCCATCACCGCAAGGCCCGGTCGGAGCACCGCGCTGAGGACCTCCGGCGTCCATAGGTTTCCGGCGCGCCAGGGGTCCGATTCTGGCCAGACCAAACCCCGGCGGACATTACCGGCCGCGTCGGGAGTCGGCCTTATCCGGTTCCACGCGACCATTTCAAGCGTGAGGATGCGCCGCGAGACCGCGACCCCCATGAGTAATACGGTGTCGATAGGCGGCGAGACGGGTTGCAGGGCAAACCGATCGCACGCCTCAAACTCCACCGGCAGGATTCGATAGAGCTCCCCGCAACCTTCCGCCAATCGCGCCGAGGGGTTGTCGGTAACCGATCCAAACGGCCCAAACCCCGTGACCAGCAATCGCCCGTGCATCGTCGTTTGGTGCCCGGAGCGAGATTCGAACTCGCACGCCGTTGCCGGCAAAGGATTTTAAGTCCTCTGTGTCTACCGTTCCACCATCCGGGCTCCCCCCGATTGTGCCACGGAACCCCTTGCCAGTTAGGGAGGGCTAGGGGTTCAGGGTCACGGTGAGGGTATGCGTCGGGTCGGTTTCGAGGCGAACGCTTACGCTCGTTCGCTCCGATACCGGTTGGCTTTGTACCACGACTTGGGCGCTGGCCTCACCCTTCTTGAAGGTGACCTTCGCCGGGCCCGTTAGCAAGCCCGAAAGGTAGGTTAAGTTAAAAGAGCGATCGAAGAGCGCCGGCGCCGCCAGGTCCATCGTGACCGTAAACGACTCGCCTCCGGCGTACTCCGTAAACGGACTCGAGACATTCGTTACTTTGTTGGGAAGAAGAATGGCCTTCACCGATCCATGCGGCAGCTCGGGTGTGCTGATACCAACCTCGCGCTTAAACCAACCGAACCTTGGCTGCACCTCGACGATGACCTGTTTTTCGGTCGCAACTCGAATCGGAATCGGGTCCAAAAACTCCGGATCGGACGACAGCAGAACGTAGTCGCGTGGGCTATCGGGAAGACCTTTCAGCGCGCACCATACGGTTAGCTTCTGGCCCGGTTCCACCTCAGATGGACTGGAGAAGATTCTCCCTAGCGAGAACGGCCTCAAAAGAATCGTCGCGGTGGTCGTTATCGATCCGATCGTCGCGGTGCCGGTGATCCACTTCGGGGCATCCACTTCACGGGCAGAGAACTCGAACGAACTAGACAACTCACCCGCTGGAATGGTGACCACTTCGGGCGGAGCTTGAAGAAAGTCCGCTCCCTTCAACGTAACCGCAACCGGGAAACCGCCGGTGCCTACGACGTGGCGCAGAACGACTTTGGCGGTTCCGATTTCGTTCGGATAAAGGGTCCTGTTTTTCGCGATCGCAATCAGTTCCAGTTCCGGCGTTGTAATCGGGGCGGTACCGACAACATCGAAACTATTACCGTCGGCTTTGATTCGCACAACTCCCGATCGCTCGGTATCGCCCGCTATAAACACGTAATAGTGGTAGTAGTCGTTGCCTTCTTCATAATAAGGAGTCGTCGAACCGGGATACCCCACTAGAAAGCTTGGCGTCAACACCTCGGCACGATTTCCTCGGGCAGGGCCTCGTCCGTTAAAGCTGGCATGTAAACGCAAACCCTTGTGGCCAGTAGCGTAGAACCTTGGTTCGAACTGGGCTGATACGACTCGGTGCAGTTCGTAGGGCACGCGTCCAATGGCCGAGACGCCAGAGTAGTGCTGATAGTAAGTAGCCGTTCCGGTCGGGCCACCGAAATCATGGGCAAATCTTGTGGTGACATAAGAATTGCCCTTTTTCGTGATCTTGCGTTGGGCTGAATGCGTTCCATTCGGATACGCGATTCCAGCAAATACCGTCCTTTGACGCGGCAACACCCCGGAATACTGACCGTCGAAGTCATCCCGACCACCGACAATGAGCGGGAAGAATCCGTTGACGTAGGTCCGTTGGGGAACCGGCGCGGGCCGCCGCGCCGGGATGCGGGCGATGTAGCCCAGGACGGCACCCCCGGCGTTGCGGGCCAGGCCGGCAAAGGTTGACACCCGAACGTCCATCGCATCCACGGTCAGGATCTCCACGTTGTCGAGGCCCGTAACCCCCGCGGATACCAATCGGCTTCGCAAGCTGCGGAGGCCATCCGTCACCGAGTAGTAGAAAGCCCGGCTAGCGCCCAACTCCGGGTTTTCTGGATCGGCGAACGAGTTCCCCACCATCACCGTACCGTCGTGCGAGAGTGCCGTCGGGCGGCTATGCAAAAGACCCTCGGTGAGCGAACCGATCAACGTGAACGCGCCCTTGGTGAACAGCGCGGCCCGCTGCTGACGAAGGAACCCTTGCCGGTCCCGCTCATATAGAACCGCCGCCGCCACTTTCGCCTCGTCGTTGGCCGCCGTAAACGCACCGCCGTTGAAGCCCGCCGGCGGGCTCACGCGAAACCACGTGTCCTTGGCCCGGTTGTAAAACGCCAACGCCTCCCAGCGCCAGCGCGCGTACAAGGACCCGAAGCCGATCGACCCATCCGGCGAAATCCCGTTCAAGCGAACTTCGTTGTAGTTGGCCGGTGGCGAAAGCAGGGTCGCCCCCTTGGGTTCCCACCAGATGCCGGCCCCCTGCGGGGTCGTACCGACCGCGAACAGGCCACTCGCGCTAATCCCGCGCGCGATGGATTCGGTCGCACCCGTCGGCAAAGGCAGCGAACTCGACACGCCCTGGATCCAGCGAACCGCCCGCAGCCCCTCCAAAGCCGAATCCGACGTGCCCAGCTGCGCGTTTCCGTACGATCCCGCCGATACCAGCGCCCCATTCGTCGAAGCGAACGTCGGCGCATGCGTGCCCCATGCCCGAGGCTCCAGATTCCCCGTCGCACTCCGGCCGTTCCCAAAAACCGTCGAGCCGTCCTGAGAAACCGAAGTCGCCACGTCTCCATCCGGCAGCCACTCCCAAGTCTGCCCATGCACAGATGGCAACAGTAATATTAACAGTAAACTACAGGAAAGGGCTTGGGCAAGTCTCATACATTCCTACCAATAGCATCTTAGCGCTCGGTGCCTGCCCAACGCCAGCCATCCTGAAAAAGAAATACATCCGGGCGAAATTCCTAACCGCACGCTGAACGAATGAACGGATTTCGAACGGTGCGTGACCCCCGGTTGAAACCGGGCTTTTGTGTGACTCAATGCTCTTGGGTCGTGGTTTTCGAGTTGCGAAAGCCGCCCTTTGGAGGAATCGTTATGAAGACGTACGCAACGCTCGCCATTCTCGCCATGGGCATCGTCACCGCTCAGGCCGACTTGCTCGTCGGTCTCACCGTCGACAACACTCTCATCTCGTTCGATAGCGCCACCCCCGGCGCCGTCACCGTGCACGGTGCCATCGGCGGTCTCGCCAGCGGCGAAAACATGCTCGGCATCGACTACCGTCCCAAGAACGGAGTTCTGTACGGTATCGGTAGCACCGGTAGCCTGTTCACGATCTCGACCACCGTCGGCAACGTGCAAGCCACCAAGTTCGGTCAGGTCATGCTGAACGGCACGGGCATCGGGTTCGATTTCAACCCGGCCGCCGATGCCATTCGCATCACCACCGACGCCGGCCAAAACCTGCGCTACCGCATGAGCGATGGCATGCTGTTCAACGACACGGCGCTGAACTACGCCAACGGCGACAAGCCCATGGTCACCGCCAGCGCCTACACCAATAACGACAACGACCCGATGACCGGCACCACGCTTTACAACGTGGACGCGGCCGATAACTCGCTCGTTATCCAAAACCCGCCGAACGCCGGCACCCTGACCAAGGTGGGCTCGCTGGGCATCGCCGCCGGTCGCGTGAACGGCTTCGATATCAGCGGTATCAGCAAGCGCGCTTGGCTGGGCGTGAACACGCTCGACGCCAGCGGCCTCACCCCGGACCTGTACGAGGTGAACCTGATGACCGGCGCCACCACGCACATGGGCAGCATCGGCGGTGGAGCGGCTCTGCGCG
>Ga0224722_1000742_pt1 | contig 18777 bp, 15 predicted proteins | sample Balambano_FR1_Me_FD_161646 | JGI IMG/M metagenome (GOLD analysis project Ga0224722, IMG submission 161646) | Freshwater sediment microbial communities from Lake Towuti, South Sulawesi, Indonesia - Balambano_FR1_MetaG | ecosystem: Environmental > Aquatic > Freshwater > Lake > Sediment | place... | reverse complement strand
GTTCCTGACGCTGGTGTTTACCTGGGCTATCTGGCGTATGGAGCGTGGCAGCCGCTGGCGCTGGGCGCTGGTAGGCGGCCTGGCGCTGGGCTGGATGCTTGTCACGCGGCCCGCTTCAGCGGTGGGTGTGGCGCTGCCGTTTGTCGCCTGGATTGGCCTTCGAACGCTGCTGGTTTTTGCCGCGCGCGCGCATTGGCGTGTGCGCCTGCGCCGTGTGAGCGCCTACGCAGCGCCTTATATCCTGCTGGCACTGCTCACCATCTCTATGAATGCTGTTACCTACAGCTACAACGCAGCGGCGACTGGTGATCCCCGAACCAACCTGTACACGTTGGTGTGGCCCTATGACAAGCCCGGTTTTGGAACCTGCTGCGGCCGCAGTGGCCACACCCTGGAAAAGGCCTTCCGGCACCTGCGCTTTGATATGTCACTGGCCGCTGCCGACCTTTACGGTTGGCAGGCCAATGGCTGGACGAATGGCACTATTCCGCCAGAGCTGCGCACTTTTCTGCTGCAAGAGGCCAGCTACTGGCGTCCGGTTGGGCTGAGCTTTGTGCTGCTTCCGTTTGGGATACTGATGGGTCTTTTTGTGTGGCATCGCAGCAGTAGGCGAGCGCAGTGGCGCCAGGTGGTGGCACTTGCCGGGTGGGGTGTGGGGGCTGTGGCCTGGTGTGTGCTGCCGGTAACCCGCTTCTCGCCCACCATGCTGACATCGCCAGAGTGGGCCTGGCTGTGGCTGGCTGGCGGTATTGCCTGGCTGCTCTGGCCGGTGCTGTTGTGGGGCCCCCACACGACAGCCCGCTGGACATGGCTTCTCGCTGCTGTAGCGGGCTGCCTTGTCATCGTGCAGATGACCTACTGGGTAGGTTCGCAGCGCTACAGCACCCGCTACTGGTACGAGGCCATTGGGGCTGTCAGCCTGCTCAGCGCGCTGCCGGTTGCCTGGTTGCTGCGCCAGCGGGCGCTGCGCCTGGTGACGGTTGGCGTATTTGTGCTGCTGCTTGGGTGGAGCTATGTGAACTACAGTGTGCCTCGTGTCAGTGTGCTGAAGGGTTTCAACGAGGTTTCAACCAAAAAACTGGCGCTGCTGGACGCTTACCGAACTGACGATCGTCCTGTGCTGCTGGTGGTTCATGGGCCCAGCACCGGCGACCAGCGTGTGCTGTGGCGTGCATACAGCACCTACATCGCAGTGACTTCGCCCTTTCTTGACAGCGATGTGGTGGCCGCGCGAGTTTACACAGAGGAACCTGCCATGCGCGATGCGCTGGTCGCGCTGTTTCCTGATCGGCTGATAGTAGAGGCGGATGCGGTGGGCGCTACCCTTACGTTTCGCACAGCCTCAGACTGTGAGAATGAACATACCGAGTGTGATGCTCAGCAAAGCCCCGCTGATTAGGGGCAGGTAAATGAGCTTGGGCACGATGCTGTAATCGCTTTCCGGGTTATTTGACTTTACGAAGACAAAGGTATCTGCAGATACAGCGACAACCGATATATACAGCAGAATGTACAGGTACTCCATGTAGGTGATGCCCACCGCCGCGACAGATTCGCGCAGGCCGCTGTGGATGACCGCAATGACGAAGAAGATGGCTGCCGTGTAGTTCAGCGCTGTGATCAGCTCCTGCTTATCGCCAGGCGTGCGATCGTACAGCAGAAATGCGAACAGCAGCCCTACCGCCACGATGCCCGGCAAGGCATAGGCAATGAGTGGGCCGATGATGATGCGCTGGGTCTGAATGGTGTAATGAAGTTCGGGAATACTGGGGTTGCGCAGGCGTTCTTCAATGCCAAAGCCGCTGTTGTATGTAATCTCCTGAAAGTTGAAGCCGGTTGACACGATGTCCCAGTTGATCAGCACCACGTTCTGGCTGATGCCTGGCATGCTGTCAGGGCGCAGGGTCGTGTAGCTTTGGAGATCTGGTGTCAGGATCACGCGGTACTTAAGATCTGCTGGGGTAATACGCACCACCACATTGCGCCTATCAAACGGGAAGCGCGACGGATCGAAGTTCTGATAAAGCACATTGCTGAACTGGTAGATGTGCAGCGTTGTATCGCCGGTATCCTGTACGTCTATCAGTTCCTGCACAAATTCCGTGGTGATCGAATCCGGCAGGATAAAGCCCGGTGTAAAATCCTCTGGTAAATCGTTGCGATACTGCTGGTAAATGAACCCCTGCACCTTGATGCTGGTGCCTTCAAACGCGATTCCTTCCACCAGAATGCCGGTCGGAACGGTGATAAGATCAAGTTCTGGCACGCGCCGCTGGTAATTTTCTATGTATCTGCGTGTTGCCGTTTCGCTCGTCAGCGCCACACCACCGGCCACACTAAAGCTGTCTGAGGCGTACAGCGCAAAGATGAAGTTCGCGGAGCACAGCGCCGCCAGACCTGTCGATGCCAGCCAGAAGCGGTTCAGAAGGCCGCTGGTGATGCCGATAGCCAGCAGATAGCCCAGATACAGCGTAACGCTGAAGGAAAGTGCGATGAGCACCTGTTCGCGCATTGTCTGTATCCTTGGGATGCCGTATTCGTCCTTGTAGATGACAATGCCCAGCACCCAGCCTGTACTTTCGATCGGTTCCAGGAATGTCCAGACCACTTCGGCGCTGATCGGATCAATAGATTGCAGCGTTTGCGGCGTTCCCTTCAGCGCCTGTTGCACAGCAACCGCAATCTGTGTCTGCCTGTAGGGTCTTGTAAGGTCGTAAATTGTTTTGCTGGCCACCAGCGTAGGATCAGGATGGCTCACGAATGTGCCGTTCTGGGTGACAACGTAGCCATACCCGATGCTACCCAGGTCAAGTTCTTCTACCAGGCGCTGCATCCCCCGCAGAGAGTAATCTACCGTGACAATGCCAGCGACTTCCTGCTCGTTCGTTGAGGGGTTCGTGCGATAAAAGCGGGTGCCGTATTCGATCAGGATTTCCTGGGCGCCGCTGGCAAAAAAGGGATCTGTCCACGAAGGGCCGTAGTTGAGGGGCGTCCAGTACCAGCGGGTATCAGGTTCATCTGAATAGCGGTTGGGGAGGCGGGTATAATCGTATGTAGCCCCCAGCAGCGTCTGCGGTGGCTCGCCTGCTTCTTCACGGTAGACATAGTACTGATACAGGCGTTCGTTCGGGTCGTAGACATATGGCTGAAATGTGACGGCCAAACCATCCAGCAGGGGGTTACGGTTCATCTCGCTGCGCAGGCGGATAGGGCCCAGTTCATACGGCAGAGCGCCGCTCTGTAAATCCGCTGCGATACCTTCGCCAACGGCGACTGTTTGGGCAAAGGTGTCATTGAGGGTTTTGACCGCATCCTTCGCCTGCTGCTGGGCGGTCGCCAGTGTTGACCGCTCCAGTTGGTCGCGCACCAGCAGGTAGTTTGTGACCAGGATAACCGTTACCAGTGCGAACACCACGAACAGCACGATGATGCCCAGGCGCAGCATACTGGCTCGCTGGGATGTAAGGGAGTGAAAGGGATGTTCGGCCATATGTTGAATGTTAAAGGTAACTGTTACTGTAAGTATAACCGGTTGCCATGCCTGTTGGCAAAAACGTGCACCTGCTACATTTTGCAACATAATACGTATATGAGTGTTAGGAATACAGAATCGCAACATCCACTATAATGATGTCAATTGTGAAATTGAGGACAAACCATGCGCGTAATCGTTCACACGGGGAAGGGCGGGGTCGGCAAGACTAGTATTTCGGCGGCCACGGCGCTGCACTGCGCGGAAATGGGGCTGAAGACGCTCGTGATGAGTACCGACACAGCCCACAGCTTGGGCGATTCGCTGGATAAGCAGATTGGCCCTGAACCTCAGGAAGTTTACCCTAACCTGTGGGCGCAGGAAGTCGACGCCCGCTACTCGATGGACAAGTACTGGGGTCGTGTGCAGAAGTACATGGTTGCTTTGTTCAGTCGTAAGGGTGTAGAGGATGTTGTCGCTGAAGAAGTGACGATTCTGCCCGGTTTTGAGGAGGGTGCCCACCTGCTGTGGATTAACCAGTACGTGCAGAAGGGCGAGTTCGATGTGCTGATTGTCGATGCTGCGCCCACTGCCGAAACGCTGCGCCTGCTGAGCCTGCCGGATGTGACCAGATGGTGGTTCGAGCGTGTGCTGACGCTGACACAGGGTGTGACAAAGGTCATACGCCCTATCAGTAAGCTGATGCGCCGGGGCGATGCCATCCCAGAGGATGATGCCTGGGATCAGGTGCGTGAATTGTTCGACACCCTCGACCGGGTGCGCACCCTGCTGAGTAATCCTGAAGTGTCTTCCATGCGGCTGGTGATCAACCCGGAACGCATGGTCATCAAAGAGACGCAGCGCACCTACACCTACCTCAACCTCTATGGCTATGCTACCGATGCCATTCTGGTGAATCGTGTTATCCCTGATGAGGTAACAGACCCATACTTTGCGCCGCGCAAGGTGCGCCAGGCGGAAAATATGGCCTTTATCGAAGAGGCTTTTGGCAGCCTGCCGATGCTGAAAGCGCCAATGTTCAGCGATGAAGTTGGTGGTTTAGACGCGCTGCGCCGGTTAGGCCAGCATCTCTACAAAGACACGAACCCGGCGCAGCGCATGTTCAGCGGTGTTACGCACCGGATTGAAAGCCTTGGGGACAGCGGGGACTACCTGCTGACGGTTCCGCTGGGCTTTGCTGATAAAAACGACCTGGACCTGTACCGTTCACGCGATGAAATAACGCTGCGTGTGGGGCCTTATCGTCGTAACATCGTCCTGCCCTATGCGCTGCATGATTTAGAGATTGCTGATGCAAAATTCGTCGATTCCAGCCTCAACATCCGTTTCTACAGGCCAGAAGCCGCCAGCAACAAAGTTCGCAGATAACGGGAACAACGGTCTTCCCGTGCCTGACGGGAACAGTGGGGGGCTGCCCGACAAGGGCGGGGCGCGCAAGCCCATTCCGCTGGATTCAGTGCCTGCGCCCGCCGACAGGCCGAATCCTGCCGCTTCGGCGGCTTTTGCGGCTGGTGTGCCTGCGCAGGCTGATGTTGCCCGCCTGCTGCGCGAAGTATGCGAGCGCCCAGAACGCGTTGAACAACAGGTCAACCGGCTGCGACCACGTTCCATGCGGCTGCAGGTGCGCTACGTGCGTACCCTGTTGTTTGCCCTGTGGCTGTTTGGGCGGCTGGTATTCTGGCAGGTATACGTGGCCAGCTATTTCCCACGCTGGGTAAACAGCCGCAACAACGCCCGGTGGCGGAAATATGCGCGCGAGTTCCGCAATTTTGCCATCATGATGGGTGGCGTGATGATAAAGGCGGGGCAGTTCGCCAGCACCCGTGCCGACATCCTGCCAGAAGAAGTGATCGCAGAAATGGCCGATCTGCAGGACAAGGTGCCCACCATTCCCTATGACAGAATTGAGCAGGTGCTGCGGCGCGAACTGGGTGACCTGCAGGCCCGCTATGAATGGATCAGTCCGCAGCCCATAGCCGCTGCCAGCCTGGGCCAGGTACACAAGGCCCGCCTGCTGAACGGCGACAACGTGGTTGTTAAGGTGCAGCGCCCCAACGTGCGCGACATTGTATATACCGATATGGCGGCCCTGTTCATTGTGGCCAGGGTGGCCATGCGCTTCAGTTTCGTGCGCCGACGTGCCGACGCGGTGCTGCTGGTAGAAGAGTTCGGGCGCGTGCTGCTGGAAGAGGTCTCCTACACGCGCGAGGTGGAGAACGCACAGCGCTTTGCAGCCATGTTCCGCGACGACATGGGGGTATATGTGCCAGCAATTTACACCCAGCACAGCACAGATCAGGTCATCACCATCGAGGATGTCACCAGCATCAAGATTGACGATTTTGCGGCGCTGGCGCGCAGCGGCATTGATCGTAAGGATGTGGCGCAGCGCCTGATGGACACCTATATGAAGCAGATCTTTGACGAGCGCTTCTTCCATGCAGACCCGCACCCTGGCAACCTCTTTGTGTACCCGCTACCCGTGGATAACGAAGCATTTTATGTGGCCCAGGGCAAAGGTCGCCCGTTCTACCTGATCTTCATTGACTTTGGCATGACGGGCACGCTGACACCGGGGCTGGTGCAGGCGCTGCTCAACACGCTTTCGGCGGTGATTACACGCGACGCCAGAAAACTGGTCGCCAGTTACCAGCAGCTGGGCTTTCTGCTGCCTGGTGCGGACGTGCGCCGTATAGAGGAGGCGACAGAAGCGGTATTCAACGAGGTCTGGGGTCTTTCCATGTCGGATATGAACAGCATTGATTTCGACGTGGTGGCTAACATTGGCCGGGAGTTCAGCGATCTGCTGTACGAGATGCCGTTTCGTATTCCGCAGGACTTCATCTACCTGGGGCGTACCGTGAGCATACTCTCTGGCATGTCAACCAGCCTTGATCCAGAGTTTAACCCCTGGGTGAGCATCCAGACGAATGTCCAGCATCTGCTGACAACAGGCGAAGACGACAATATTCTCCGGCTGATCTACGACGAGGCTGTGGCCCCGCTGCTGGATCCTGTGCAGCAGCTTGCTGCGGGCAATGTGCAGGGCTTTTTGCTGGCGCTGCGGCGGCTGTCTGCCCGCCTCAATCGCCCCAGCGAAAGTGAGAAAATGCTGCGCCAGATCATCAGCGGCGAAGTACAGATAGAAACCAAGCTCAGCCCACTGAATCGCAGACAGCTAGAGCGTGTGGAATCGCAGATGAAGGCGACGAACCGCATGTTTCTTTTTGGCACGCTGATGATCGTCAGCACGCTCTTTTACACCAACGGCGACGCTCAGTTGGCGACATACGGTTATATAGGCGCTGCTGGCGCATTCGTCTGGTGGCTGCTGGGCCGGTAGCTGCCCAAAAAGCAAGCGCCCCGCTGTGAGGGGCGCTTGCGTGTTAATCTACCTTTACTTTGACCTTGCTCTTGCCGGTCGTCGGCGGGGCAGGCGGTTCACTGTCGTCTTCATCAGACTTGGCCTGGGGCGCTTTCTCTGCTTCAGTTTCTTCGCGCTCGCTGACCTTCTTCATTTCGTCGATTGTCGCGTCCACCAGAATACGGAAGCCCTTCACAAATTCTTCCGTCGCTTTGCTGCCATGCTCGCGGAATCCTGCGGGCAGCAGAGCCTCCAGTGCCTTGCCGGTTTCCTCAAGGGCGCGGCGCTGGTGGTAGAAGAACCGTTCCAACGGGGTCTGATTGGTTTCCTCGAAGATTTCCTCGACGGTTTCTTCAACCTTCTTCTTCGTTTCTTTGTCCATATAGATGTCCTGGGTCATGGTTATTTGCAGTTTCATTGTATTATACGCGCCCTTCGGCGCAAAGTTGCAACACGTTTCGCACGTGCTTGTTAAAGTATCTGTACGCGTTGAGGGTGGTTGTGGCTGTAGGTGGTTTTGCGGCTTCATGTACAATGGGCATGTTCGCAAATTGGGATGTTCGTGTTTATGAAAGGTTTGTGGCGCTTATGCAACCCCACATCAGTTCACTGCTGACGTACCCCATAAAGTCCTGTGGCGCGCTGCAACACACAGAGATTGCCCTCGATGATCGCGGTCTGCTGTGGGATCGCCACTGGATGGTAGTGGAGGACGCTGGCAAGACACCAGGCCGGTTCCTCACCGGGCGCGATCTGCCGCGCCTGATGCTCATTCAACCCCGCTTCGTCGATGAAGGGTTGCAGGTCAGCGCTCCTGGCAGGTCAGCGCTGCGTCTGTCGCTGGCACAGCCCGCGGATGCGCCGCGCCGGGCGGTAACTATCTGGGGAGACACGTGTGAAGCGGTCGATGAAGGCGATACAGCGGCTGAGTGGTTCAGCGACTTTTTGAACCGTGAGGTGCGCCTGGTAGCGATGGCGGATCGCTTCCGCCGTGTGATCGATACAGAGTACGTGCGAACGCCTACAGAAACAGGCTTCGGCGATGGCTACCCGCTGCTGCTTATCAGCCAGGGGTCGCTGGATGACCTGAATGAACGGTTGGTCGCACGCGGCCAGGAAGCTGTGCCTATGTCACGCTTCAGGCCGAATGTTGTCGTGGAGGGCTGTGTGCCCTATGCCGAGGACACCTGGCGCGAAGCTTTGCTGGGCGATATTCCCTTCGAGATCGTCAAACCGTGCAAACGCTGCCAGATGGTCACCATTGATCCAACGACAGCCACAGTGCCGGAACCAAAAGAACCAACTGCCACGCTGGCCACCTACCGCCGCTGGAATGGCGGTGTCATTTTCGGGCAGAACATGGTGCACCGCGCTGTAGGACGGTTAAAGGTCGGTGATGTCATCACTGTGAAGGCCTCTGGCCATGGGTGGATTGAATGATTGACATTGAGCGTGCCCGCGCCGATACCCCTGCCGTTCAGAGCCTTGTACACCTGAACAACGCGGGCGCTTCGCTGATGCCAGCGCCAGTTACTGAAGCGATGCTGGATTACCTGCGCAGCGAGGCTGCCCTGGGCGGCTATGAAACGGCGCGCCTGTATCACCCGGCGCTGGAACGTGTCTACACAGCAGCCGCTGAACTGCTGAACGCGCAGCCAGACGAGATCGCGTTTGTAGAGAACGCGACGCGGGCCTGGGATCTGGTATTTTATTCCCTGCCGTTTGCACCGGGCGACCGCATTATCACAGCCCACGCAGAGTACAGCAGTAACTTCATTGCGATGCTTCAGGTGCAGCGCCGTAAAGGTGTGGAGATTGTTGTTGTCCCTGATGATCCCAGCGGCCAGCTTGACCTTCAGGCGCTTGAGGCGGCAATAGATAGGCGCACAAAACTGATCGCCATCACGCATATGCCGTCCACTGGGGGGCTGGTGAACCCTGCCGAAGCAGTAGGCCAGATTGCCAGGCGTTACAACGTTCTGTACCTGCTGGATGCGTGCCAGTCCGTGGGTCAGCGTGTGCTGGATGTACAGGCCATTCAGTGCGATTTTCTCAGCGTTACCGGGCGCAAATTCCTGCGGGGGCCGCGCGGCACTGGCCTGCTGTATGTGCGCCGTGAGCGTATTGCCGACGTGGAGCCAGTGCTGCTGGACACCCACGCCGCCACCTGGACGGCGCGCGATGCTTACACCATCCGCGCCGATGCGCGCCGGTTTGAGAACTGGGAGCAGAACGTTGTGGGCAAGATCGGCCTGGGCGTGGCTATTGACTACGCGCTGGGGTGGGGCATGGCTGCTGTACAGCAGCGGGTGCAGTATCTGGCAGAGGCGCTGCGCCGCAGGCTGCTTGAGGTGCCTGGTATCAGCATCACGGATCAGGGGACTGAACGCAGCGGCATTGTGACCTTTGTGCCGGCTGCGGCCAACCCGCAGCGCCTGCGTGACGCCCTGGGCGCGGCTGGCATCAATGTTTCTGTATCCCCGCGTGAGTACACGCTGCTGGATTTTGAGGCGCGCGCGCTGCCTGACCTGGTACGTGCCAGCGTTCACTACTATAACACAGAGCAGGAACTGAATTTGTTTGTGGAGAGGCTGATGGACTTGCTTGCAAGAGGGAAAATATAATAAAGGCGGCGTTGCGGTGAACGCGCTGTTCAGAGCTTTGGGTTTAGGGGTGTCTGTCGGCTACATTTCGATGTAGCGCTTCCAGACTGAAGGGCCTGTACCCAGCGCGATCACCAGATAACTGGTGCGTGGTGTTTTTGGCTCCCACCGGAGCTTCAAACCCGCCTCGTTGGGCATCAGGTCTCCTTTCTTGTGGTTGCAACTGGCACAGGCACACGCTGTGTTGGTCCAGGTGTCGCGTCCGCCGCGGCTTTTGGGCACGATGTGGTCAATCGTCAGGTCAGATTTGCTCATGACTTTGCCCTTCTGTACTTCGCCCAGCGTGACCCCACAGTAGACACACGTGTAATTGTCACGCACCAGCACCCCCTTGCGCGACCAGTGAGCATGCCGCCGGGGGACGTTGACATAGGTGCGCAGAGCGATAACCGAGGGAATGGAGAAACGCTCGCGCACGGTGCGCAGAAACTCACCACTCTCCTCTACCACGATCGCTTTGCCTGCCAGCAGCAGGTTAATCGCCCGCTGCACGGTAATGACTGCCAGCGGTTCCCAGGTGTTACCGTTTAACAATAAAACCCTGCTTTGGACCACCGTAATGCTTGACACGGGTTCGTGCTCCTCCTGGTTTGGTTGACGTTTCCCGCTTCCACATTACAGTATAGCGCAAAATTGTTAAATACATGTTCAAACTGCGGAACATGTGAGCGGTAAATTACTTTTACCACGAGATTTTGTTCTTGGCGCGCGTAAAGTAATTGGTCTTTTCTTCCAGCAGCCCCTGGGCCGTGAGGGCGTTCCAGTCGGTGGGTTGCAGGAGCTTGTTCTGGGCTTTCAGATCTGACAGCAATGTTTTCAGCTTATTCAGGCGTTCCAGCAGCGCTGTTATCTCGTCGTCAGTAATGAGGCCGGAAACTGCGGCTTTCACATCCTCAGGGTTGACGGCGATGATACGCTCGGCCAGTTCGGCATCTACGAAGCGGCTGATGCCGGGGAAGTTAAAGACGCGATCAAGATTTTTGCGCTCCTTGCCAAAGGACATATCGTTGTCGATGCCAGTGAGGCCGGTCACGCTGCCGGTATTGTCGGTTTCGATGTAGAAGTTGCTCATATTGCGATCAACCTGCCCGGTCAGGGCATCCATGAGCTGCAAGCGAGAAAGCAGCCGCTGGAAATTGGGGTCCTCAAAGCGCACCTGCGGGCCATCCTGGGGTGTCTTGGCCTGGTCGAAGTTTGTTTTGCTAAGGGTTTTTCCCTTGGCCTTCTCCATCAGGCTGCCCATTTGCAGGCTGCCGTCGTCCAGGCGCTTAAATGCCAGCTCTGCTTTGGCGATGACGTTCCCACCCAGCAGTTCATTCAGACGGGACGTTGCCACATCCCGCTTGCTGGTCTGCATATTGATGTCCAGTTCGTAGAGGCCACGGTTCTGCTGCTGGAATGTTTCTATCTGCTGTTCGTCGAAGATGCCGGCATCGGCAGGTACGTTGTAGCTGTTGTAGATGGCGCCGCTTTCATATCCCTTGAAGGCTTTGGTGGTATTGGCCACATCGGAGAACCGTTTGTTCTGATTCTCAAAATTTTGCAGCAGCGTGATCGAATCCTGATTCGCCTTGAAGAAACTGGATTGCCCGCCGCGGTTGATCTCGGTGACTTCATTGGTACCGCCTTTGTCCTGTGAAACGACCTCGCTGTTCTTCAGGATGTCAGGCGTTTTGCCGCTCAGCGAGATATACCACTTCGGGCGCATGCTGTCGGGGTTTGTGTAACGGCTCACGCGCTGCTCAATCTGCAATGCGATCTGTCCAGCCATTGAGCGTTCTGTTTCCAGTTGGGCCAGCAGGTTTTGCATGTAGGGTACCTTCTGGTCCCCCTTCTTTTTCTTGCCGGTCTTGTTGGCCAGGTACTGGTTGATAGCTGTCTCAAGTGTTGAGTAATGCCCCATGAGGGTTTGCAGGCTGGCAACAGAGGTGCTGGTGTTGCTGATAAACGTGTTGAAGGTATCCAGCGCTGCCAGGACGGCGCGGTAATCGGTCGATTGCCTGCTGACAACCTTACCCAGGATCTTCTTATCCTCGTGGGGTTCGCCCAGCGCCTGCTTCACCGCCCGGACAGTGGGCATGCGCTGTATCACAGGCGAGCCGGGCGTATTGAGGATGTGCCTGGTGGCCTGATTTCCGATGACACGCTGGAGGTTCATCACTGGCGCGAATGGCTCGGTATTTTGAGGCGATGCATGCGAGGTATCTGCGGTGGCGCTGGGCGCATGAGACGTCTTTTGCTGCTGCTTGGTCTGTTTATGTGGCATAGGTACGATTCTTTCGGCCAGGCAAGTGCGGTATACATAGTATAGCCGGTATTGCTGTAACTGGCGCATCCGATTGGCGCAAAGGTGCAAAATACCCGCAAAAAAAAGCCCACCGCTGCATTTCAGGGTGGGCGTTCTACATCAGGTACTGCCAGTTACTTTGGTCAGGTTCTGCGGTATCCAACTGGGTTTCCTTTCTGCTGGCGATGCTGATCATCATTTGTGCTGCCAGGTGGCCGTCCCACCTACGTCTGTCACTGTGCTCTCGTGTCGTTCCCGTGTTTGTTAAAGCGCTAACCGTAACCGTTCTTGTCGATTCGATACTTGTGATACTCTTTAGCTGATGTGTGCTGCTGTGGCACCAGGGCGGTGCCGCGATGACCTGCGGATTCATCCGCCGGCCCCTCTGCCTGCTGCTGTGCCAGCGCCTTTGGGTGTTGCAGGGCGCTGGCCTGGCCTTGGCTGTACATAAGGGTTTCCTCCTGCTGTCTAGCCTACTTTCTCGATGTTGTTTACCAGCCGCAGCATGGGCTTTTGCGCCCTGCGCTGGCGCTGAATTTCGGTCATTGTTTCCTGGGCGGTGTAGATGACTTCTCTCAGGAACCCCAGCAGTTCCTGGCGCGTCATCCCACTGAACTCATAGGCGCTGTCCTCACTCGCCGCACTGTGCAGATCATCCAGCATGTCGAGCATCTCACTCAGGCGTTCAACGTTGTGTAGCGGATGTTGCTGGTTCATAAGTCCTCTGTTCCTGGTGGTTCATACGACAATAAAAAGGGGGTATGAGCCGATGTGCTGGTCTCATACCCCCTTCGTAAACGTCAGAGGCTGTGCGGTGTGAGGATCGTGACCCTACCTGGTCTTTCTCCTCCCACCATGAGACCTACACCCAATGCGATCGTTCACCGCGCCGCCGGCAAACAGGCCCAATCCGGCCATGAGTGCCTGTGGTGCCCCCAGCCAGCCACTGGCGCAGCGGCTGATGAGCAGGTCAGGCAGGCGTGTGCGACCCGACAGAAGGCCTTTCGTGGCGCTGTATACGCTACGGACGATCCCCCCGCCAATGACGGCGAACGGACGCACAGCGTCAGCCACGTGGCCGCGATATGCAGTTTGTCCGATACGATACGTTACCATTCGAATTTGCTCTCCTGTAGTTTCAGAGAATTCATATACACCGTTAACGAGGATACCCCGTTTTGTTGGTTGTGTCAACAGGGTTCTTCAAGGACTTTTGCGCGCGCCTTCATGCCGTAAAGGCATGCCGGCACACCTGGTAAAACGCTTACGCCTCAAGTTCCAGGCGTGTATTGTTCAGCATGTTGAGGATACTGCTGCCGGTGATGAACACACGGCGCATCCCGCCTGGTTTGGAAACCTCCAGGTGACCTTTCTTGATCAGACGCTTGAGCGTGCTGAGGCTGATCCCCAGCGCTTCGGCGGCCTCCTGACGAGAATAAACGGCTCCTGGTTCGATATGAAGCTTCTGAATTTCGTTTGCCATGGGCTTTCTCCTTTCTTACACTATCATGACAATCTGGTCGGATAATTTTATTTTAGCCGCTTTCTGAGGTATCGCAAGGGTTCAAAAAAGACATTGTGGGTTTCTCACTGGGCTTGGTGGTTTGTGCGGGGTCAGGGCTTGACATTCGGTCAGACATCTGCTCATAATCATCACAAGGCGTTGATGGGGAACATGTGCCTCTCAACCACACTTCAGAGAGCCTGCCGCTGGGCTGTGACGGTGGGTATTGTGGCTGGCAGAATTCGCTCCAGAGCCGCGCGGGTGAAGCCCTTCAGGGTGGGTAGCCTGTGCCGTAGCGCACAACGACACTGTGCAGAAGAGCGCAGGCGAACCGTCGCCTGAAGTGGGGTGGTACCGCGGGAAGCGAACTTTCGCTCTCGTCCCTGATAATCCGTGAGGATGGCAGTGGACGAGAGCTTTTTATTTGCCTTGGTGGAGGACACATGAGCAGGGACATTGCCCAATTGCAGCAGACGGCGCTGGGGGAACTGACACAGGCCGATTCTCCAGAAACACTTGCAGCGTGGAAATCGCGCTATCTGGGGGGGAAAGGCATGCTGAAGGACCTGATGAGCCGGATAGGATCAATCGCGCCTGACGACAGAAAGACCTATGGCCAGACGGTTAACGCGCTTAAGGATACCCTGACTGCCGCCTTTGAAGCGCGCGAACAGGCGGTGAACAGCGTGATGCTTACCAGGGAGATTGAGCAGGGGGCGCTCGATATTACGCTGCCCGCGCGCCCCAGACCACAGGGGCGGCTGCACCCCAGCACGCGCACACTGCGGCGCATCTACGAGATCTGGGCCGAAATGGGCTTTCAGGTTTTCCTGAGTCGTGACGTTGAAGATGATGAGACCAACTTCACCCTGCTTAACTTTCCGCCAGATCATCCTGCCCGCGATATGCAGGATACGTTCTACACAACCGACCCCAATATCATCATGCGCACGCACACGTCGCCTGGGCAGATCCGCAGCATGCGCGCTTATGGCGAGAACGGCACACAACCGGTGCGCGTCGTTCTGCCGGGGATGTGCTATCGCTTCGAGCAGATCACCCATCGTAGTGAAGTGCAGTTCCACCAGGTGGAAGGTATCGTTGTCGGGCGTAATATCCGCATGAGCGATCTCAAGGGCACATTTGCCGAGTTTGTACGCCGTATGTTTGGCGATAAGGCGGGGCTGCGCTTCCGCGCGTCCTATTTCCCATTCACAGAACCCAGCATGGAGATTGACTTAGAGTGCTTTGTCTGCGGTGGGCAGGGCTGCCGTATCTGCAAACACAGCGGTTGGCTGGAAATTGCTGGCAGCGGCATGATCCACCCCAACGTGCTGCGTAACGGCGGTTATGATCCGACTGAGTGGAGTGGTTTCGCGTTTGGCATGGGGCCAGAGCGTATTACCCTGCTGAGGCATGGGATTGAAGATATCCGCTACTTCTGGGCAAATGACCAGCGCTTCCTCAACCAGTTCTGATCAACAGGAGAACACCATGCACCTCCCACTTTCGTGGCTGAAGGAATTCGTAGACATTGACATTGCGCCGGAAGAAGTGGCCGAACGCCTGACAGTTTCGGGCCTTGAGGTTGGCCACCTGCGCTATATCGGGGTCCCGCAGCAGGTCATCCCTGGCATTCGCCAGCCCAGGAGTGACCACCTGGTGTGGGATCGGGAGCGCCTGGTGCTGGGCGCCATCCGCGAGGTGCTGCCACACCCCAACGCAGACAAGCTTGTGCTGGCGATGGTGGATTACGGCGCTGACACCCTGGAACAGTGTGTGACAGGCGCGCCCAACCTGCGTGAATACCTGGGGCGCGGCCCGCTGAACCCGCCGTTGTGGACAGCCTTTGCCAGGGAGGGTGCGGTTGTTTACGATGGGCACTCTGATGAGCGTAAGCTGATGACGCTGAAGGGCAAGGAACTGCGCGGCATCTACAACAAGAGCATGGTGTGCAGTGAAAAGGAACTGGGCATCAGCGACGAACACGAAGGGGTTATCCTGCTGGATCCGCAGCCCACATTTGCAGCGGGCACACCCCTGCAGGATGTGCTGGGCGATGTCATCCTTGATGTTGAGCTGACACCTAACCTGGGGCACTGCTGGAGTGTGCTGGGCGTTGCCCGTGAGCTTGCCGCGCTGCTGAACAAGCCACTGCGGCAGCCCTCCTATGCGTTTGTCGCCCAGGGTTCACCCATCGACGGGCAGGTCACAGTTGCCATTGAGCAGCCAGAATTAAACCCACGTTTCACACTGACGCTGCTTAGGGGCACACAGGTGAAAGCCTCGCCGCAGTGGATGCAGTATCGTCTGCGGTTGGTGGGGCAGCGCCCTATCAACAATATCGTGGACGTTACTAACTATGTCACGTTTGAGATCGGCCAGCCATTGCACGCTTACGACTACGACAAGCTGGTGGCACGCGCGGGGGGCAAACCTCCGGCCCTGGTAACACGCCTGCCCCACGAGGGCGAAGTTCTGCAAACCCTTGATGGCAGCAGGCGTGCCCTCGGCAGCAACCAGATCCTTGTGGCCGATGGGGCAGGTGCGCTGGGCCTGGGCGGCATTATGGGGGGCGCAGACACAGAGATTACCGAGACGACAACCACTGTGCTGCTGGAAGCGGCTGCGTGGAACTTCATCAACATACGCAAGACGCAGCAGGCGCAAAAGCTGTTTACAGAGGCGGGCACACGCTTCAGCCGCAATATTCATCCGTCGCGGGCAGTTCTGGGTTCCTCCCGTGGGATAGAACTGATGCGCCAGCTTGGCGGCGGCCAGGTGGCAGCAGGTGTGGTGGATATTTACCCGCTGCCGCCCGCTCTGGTAAAGGTGGCCCTGCCTGTCAGCGAAGTGCGGCGTCTGCTGGGTGTTGACGTGAGTGTGCAGCAGGTGGCAGATTTGCTGAGCCGTGCGTCCTTCGACGTGGCGATTGACGGAGATACGCTGCATGTGACAGCGCCGGACTATCGCACGGACATCAGCGCGAGGGTGGTGGGGCAGGCAGACCTCGTAGAGGAAGTTGCACGGCTGATCGGCTATGATCGCATCCCTTCTACGATGATTGAAGACATCATGCCACCCCAGCACACGAATCGCGTCTTTGAGTTTCAGGAAGCGGTGCGCGATCTGTGCGTGGCGCTGGGTATGACGGAGAACATCAGCTACCGCTTTACGTCGGTAGAAGCAGAAGCACGGCTTGTGCCCCCCGGCGCTTCCAGCAGCCTGCCTGCCGAAGGGTACGTGACAATGGCGAATCCCATCGCCCCGGAAAAAAGTGTTCTGCGGCATACACTGCTCATCAACCTGCTGGAAAACGCTGCCAGCAACGCCCGTTTCGTGTCGCGTCAGCAGGTGTTCGAAATTGGCAGCGTCTACCTGCGCCGTGATGCCGGGCTGCCAGATGAACCGCTGCGCCTGGGTATTCTGCTTACCGGGAAGCGTGATGAGCCACACTGGGCAGGTTCCACACAGGCTGCGTTTGATTTTTACGATATAAAAGGCGCAGTGGAAGGGGTGCTCGTTGGCTTGCATGTGGCTGGCATTACGCTGCGGCGCGGCACGCACACCAGCTTTCATCCGGGGCGCAGCGCCGATGTTCTGCTGAACGGTGTCTATGCGGGCACATTTGGCGAGCTTCATCCTCTGGTTGCCCAGGCATTCCGCCTTACTGGCGCGCCTGTAATGGTCGCAGAACTGCTGCTGGATGTGGTGCTGGAAGCGGTGCTGCCCAGGCATGGCATTATCAGCCTGCCCGGCACACCGGCTGTGCTGGAAGATCTGGCGCTGGTCGTCCAGGAGGAAATTACCGGTCAACAGGTTGAAGATGTCATCCGCAAAGGCGGCGGAAAGCTGCTGCGGGGGGTGCGTTTGTTTGATGTGTATCGTGGTGGCAACCTGCCAGCCGGCACCACGAGCCTGGCCTATGCGTTGACCTACCAGGTGGACGACCGAACCCTGACCGATGACGAAGTGGCGAAAGTGCGCGAGAAGATCATCCGCATCGCAGAGCGGGAGCTGGGGGCCAAACTGCGGTCGTGAACCGCGCTTTTGTGAGGGGCGGAAACAACACGCCCCTCGCTGTTGCCAGATGTTTGCAACAGTGTTTCGCGGCTTTCAATGATCTTACAGATCTCACAGCCTCAGCTTCGGCCTGGTAAATGGCAGGTAATCGGGTTTACAGCGCTGAAGATAACGCCGGCACATTCCTGATCATTGAGCGAGAAGTTCAGGTGGCATTCTGTGCCGATAACACGAAGTTCCTCGGTAGAGTCATTTGCCAAAATATGCAGTCGTGTAATTATTAGGGTATACACCAATGATGCAAGGCAAGCAGAACTGCTTATGACGCCACCCTATACACATCACCTCATCCTGTGGGAGGGCACAAATGCGCGGCTTGCATGGATCAATCCTGAGCACAGCATCGCGCTGTTTGAGGTGTGGGGGCCGTGGAGCTGGGACGATGCCTTCGCAGCAGTGTACGCGCTGAATGCTGCCCAGCAGGTGGGAGCAGGGCCCTACTTCACCATTATGCACTATATGAACAACTCGGCGGTTCTTCCTTCAGGCCGTAATGTCATTCAGAACTTACGGGAGCTGATGCTGCAGGATGTTCCGCAGGATCGCCTTGTTATCTTTGTCAGCCAGTCTGCGCTGCTCACCAAGTTTCTTTCGGTGGTCACGCAGATTTACGGGCTGGGCCACATCTTCAGGAAGTACCGCTTTGTGCCAACGCTCGACGAAGCGTTCGCCCTCATCCGCCATGACCAGGAATCAGGGTAGGGTTGGCAGAATGCCGCTCAGCCAGGCCATAAGTTCTGTTTGCAGGTCGGGGTACAGCGCCAGCATACCTGCGCCGCGCGCGGTGGCGACCTCACGAAAAGCAGTGCTGCGCTGTGAGAGGCCTGCCAGGTTGAGCGCTGTCGGGTAGGAAATGACGTCGTCCTGGGCACTGGCGACAAACAGAGGACGGGGAAGGTAGCGGCTGAGCGCCTGTGCAGTACGCTCGCGATCCTGCGGACTGAGCAGCACCACTGCATCGCACAGCAGATTGCGAGCGCAGCCTTCCAGCGCGGCATCAGCCAGCTCCAGTTCTGCAATCACTGCCAGCAGCGCCGGGTCTACGCTGTTGACGAACGTCAGCGATTCAAGCAGTGCATCAAAGCTGGCGCTGGCGGCGGCAGGTGGCGGGGCAGCCACCAGCACACTGTAGCCCGCGTCGCGCAGGCTGTAGACGAAGGTGCTGTAGCTGGCGGGCTGCGTGCCCAGCAGCAGAATGCCCGGCACCCGCGTCAGGCTGTTATTCTCCACCAGGTCTGCCTGAAGCAGGCTGCCATCTGCTAGGGTCATCGTCACGATCTGGTCGCCGCTGAGCGAGCGTGTACCTTGCGGCACTGGTGGCTGGTACTGGCCGCTGGGCAGCGCGGCGCTGGTAGGGTTGTTGGCTCCCGCGGGTGTCTCCAG
>Ga0224722_1000740_pt1 | contig 18790 bp, 23 predicted proteins | sample Balambano_FR1_Me_FD_161646 | JGI IMG/M metagenome (GOLD analysis project Ga0224722, IMG submission 161646) | Freshwater sediment microbial communities from Lake Towuti, South Sulawesi, Indonesia - Balambano_FR1_MetaG | ecosystem: Environmental > Aquatic > Freshwater > Lake > Sediment | place... | reverse complement strand
GGGGCCCGGATCAACGAGGCCTTAGCGCTCACCCCGGCAGACTTCGAGCTCGATGGCGGGCGGCCGTTTGTGGCGCTGCGCACCCTCAAGCAGCGCCGGCGCGGCAAGGGCCGGCCCCGCGCAGGGGAGGCCGTCAAGCGGCTGGTGCCGCTGCTGGATCCGCAGTACGCCCAGCTGGCCCGCGAGTACCTGAGCACCTTCAAGCTGGCGCGGGGGGCGCGGATCTGGCCGGTCACCGATCAGACCGTGCGCAACTGGCTGCGCGAGGCAGAAGGGGGATTGCGGGGGAGGGGGGTTAACCTGGTGGTGGCGCTGACGCCGCACGTTTTCAGGCACAGCTACGCGATGCATCACCTCCTTCAAGGCAATACGCACATCAAGCGCCTGCAGGCGTACCTGGGCCACCGGTCGCTGCGCTCCACCGAAGTCTACACGGCTGTACTCGCCCTCGATGCGGCGGCCAGCGAGATAGGATTGAGTTTTTCGGTACCGATCGAGGGAAATCCACTACTCAGCAGGTGAGTTGACGTTTTACTGTTCGGGACACAGGATAGCGGATACAAACAGCACTGCTATCGCGAGAACAGTGCTGCACGCAACCTGCAACTGTAATGGAGTCTTCACCATGTTGTCCGCCGCCGTGCGCTATATCCAGCACCAGCTTGGCCACCCCGCCCGCCTCAATGCCCTGCTGGCCACCACATCCGATCTGGGATATTCCCTCGCGTTGCCGCGCAATGCTGACACCGATAGCATCACGCGCTGGCACCAATGGCTGCCTGCTGGCTGGGACGCACAGCCAGGTGAATTACGCGGTAGGGAATACCGTCATGGCGAGTACCAGGGAGTGAGGATCATATGCGGAGCTCTCGCTACTCTCTGCGAGCAGGAGCAGTTTGATGGATGGACCTGTGATATTCGCCAGGTGCAGATGCTCAGCGCATCCAAGAGCCCCCTCGAGGACTTTACTGATCTGGATGCCTTTGCCGAGGCGAGGTGCCGTGGCTACCTCGATGACGCCAGCCCCGACACCATCGCCAGCAACCTGGCCCATGGCGAGGTCAGGATCATGCAACCGGGTCGCGGCGACTATTTTCAGTATCATGACTGGGATGGCCGGGTGTGTCTGATCAACTGTGGCGGTAGCCACCACTTTGCTACGGCCCGGTATCTTGCTGGTGTCGCTCGCCAGCCGGTAGAACTGAACGGGCCGCTCAAGGGTTACCGGCTCAACCCCGCCGCGGTCACCGCTCTCACTGATGAGTACATGCTGTTTGCCATTACCAAGGATCCGGTACTCTGGCACGAGCTGTTTGAATCGATGCGGGCACTGCAGGCCACGTATTTCACTGGTGATCTACCACGTCCCCATGCTGGCGGGCGCGTTTTACTGTTGCCAAAAAGCGAATCACGCTCTAGGACGGCAGCCAAGGCATTGCTTCGTTCAGGAGTACCCGACTTAGGGGAACACCTTCACGAGCTGCTGCACCGACAAGAAGGCATGCCTGTGGGCCCAATAATGAGTAATCATCACGGATAATTTTAAACTTTTTTGCGACTAGAGTTGTCATACGACTAAGCCATAATTCTGGATTTGATACCGGACACCATAATTATGGCTTTGGCTGATTTTGCTCTGCTGGCATTATCCCATGCCCAAGTTGTCGAGAAGAATGAAGATGCATTTCAAATCTCTGATATTCAATCCCCTAGAATGGATTCTGTCGTCGTGGGAACAGAGGTATTTACATTTTTATTATGTCAATATTCAATGAATCTTGGCATATCTTATGCGTCTCTCTTTATAAGAATGTGAATTATTTCTATAAGGTATATACCTGTGTCTGATCTTGAATCTGTTGTCTCTTATCTTTCCCGCCCTCAATCACGAAAGTCTGTTCTGACCAAGCTAAGTCCAAGGCTACTAAGTAAGCTTCTTAAAGAGATTGAGGATGAACTGAAAGCACGTGATAAGGCCAAAGAAGCCTCGCGACTTCTAAAAAAGCAGCTTCTCCAACGAGCGGAAAAATTAGGGATCCCCTATGAACGATTAAAGGAAAAGCTGGAAAAGGAGAGGAAGCCTGCAAGGAAAATTACATACGAGATTAATGGGCAGATAGTGAGATGGTCTGGCCGAGGCCATGCTCCAAAGTTGCTACAACCGATCATCGACACTGCGGGGAAGGAAGCCCTTAAAGGGTACATCCAATCAACGCCTCAGGAGTGACACACGCGCCTTGAGCGGCAATCTAATGTCATCACCCTTCCTCCTTCCAAATCATCGCATATTGGCCTCTCAGAGGCTATCCTATGGCCCTGTGGCTCCAAGTCAGCCTCTCTCCTTTCTCCCCCCTTCTGGCGGCGGGCAGCGTAGCTGCCCTGCATAGCCAGGCCTTTTCCCCGTTATCCACAGATAACGGGTGACAGACAAGATCTGATCTCTTAGGTATTTCTATCCCTTAAGAAACCATGCATCTTTTAAGTATTCCCACGCATCTTAATAATCCGATCCCATGCATTTATATGTGCATAACTCTACCTGGTAGGGCTAGAAGGCCCTGATCATCGTTATCTTGGGGGGGGATCGCATGGAAGCTATGGTCGTAATTTGACCAATCCTTGGCGAGCAGATACGACCAGGTGCGCCACGTTCAAATATGGCGCACTCATAGTGTTCTTAGTTCAAGGGTTGAGGGGCATCGTCAGGAGGATCATCCGCCACAGCAAGGACATATATATACCGCATGCGCTGGCCGACTTGTCGATTGAATGAGGAGATAGCTGCACTGCTAAAGTCACGTGCTGAATTTGACGTTTTTTGGAATAATTCCTCAGCGATTATTCTGCGCAGTTCATCCTTCGGTTTCTGAGCAAGACGTTTCGCTCTGCGGATCTGCGCTTTGGTGATCTTTTTATCATGGCGGAGCGACCATGCCTTGGCCACGACATATTGTTTACGAAGGCTACTATATTCGGTGACCGACATTTTCCCCATCTCGGAAAGAGATATATCCAGCCCCAAGTTCTGGTCGTTTTTCCATTTCCCGAACGCAGTATCGCGTTCACGGAGCGCCTCTTCGACATTCATACCTATCATGTCGAAGAAACGCTCCGTGACTACGATGCTTTTGAAATAAATTGCGCCGGTTTTTTGGTCTGTGTGCTTCTCGCATTCAACCACACCGAACCGCTCAAGATCGACAATGCGACGAGTTCCCCGAGTGATCGAGTGGTTCCCTGCACGCGAAGTCGTATCCATAGCACAGTGGAGCGTCAGGGTATGCACCGACGCTTCAACCTGCCATGTGACTCTGTTCATGTAATGCAGTATGGCCATCACCATGGCATTCATGCCCCGTCGCGCGTGCAAATAGAAATGGCGACGACGGCCGGCAACCGCCTCCAATAGCGTGAATCCCGCCCAGGAGCAGACATCTCGAGAGGCCGCCAGGTTCATACAGGCCTTGATGAACTTCGGCCGATGCGGTTTATGGTGACTTGGCGCACTAAACGCTGGATTGGGGTTAGCAACATAGCAGGCCCGTTCAACATACGCCCTTCTACGCGCCACAGCCTTTTTATGGTCAGGTTTTGTTCTAGATACAGGCATAGCAAACCCACGTTAGGGATTTGCAGCACTGCAATTTCTGATTTGCAGCCACTGGCTCAGTGTTCCCAGTTCAAAAAACACACAAATCGGGACGCAAAAAATCGCCAGCAGCTTGCACACGTAAAACTGAGAGTGCTATCATTGCAACTGAAGAATTAAGACGTCTCGGGTTTACGGGACGTTTAGCCCGCCGAGTGATGCTCGGTATGTTCTACATAGTTGACCTCCTTTTTACCTGCTTGCCGGCAGAGTGGTTGGTTAATTGGGATTCCGAGCCCGCTGGGGATGGTCGCCAAACTGACCCCATGCGGGTTTTGCTTTTCTAGCCTACATCTCGCGCTCTTTCACCACTTTGCAAGCGGTGGAGCTCATCAAGTGACAATACCACAGCCAAGGGCTTCCCGGCCTTCATCACAACCAGCCGATCTTGTTGGCCAGAGGCGATTCGGCTGATGTTAGAAGAAAAGTTACGGGACATTTCCGTAGCAGAAATGACCTGGTCAGCGCGCTCTACAAGTGCAGCCATAGCTCCCCTCCTTCTTCACCCAAAACTCGAACTATCAATGACTTCTGATTTTAATCTGATTTTGCTCAGAATCCAATGATCTATCGATGATCTCTTACCGTGATCACAAAATGCCCATGCGTTCGATCACGTCACGGGCTATGGATAGAATCCAATCCGGCGACTGCTGCTGGATCTGTAACAGATCACACTGCTGTTCAGTCAAAAGATCTTCATCGCGCAGGGCAGACCAGAATGCACCTGAGTCACCCTGACTCAGCATCATCTGGAAGTAGACGCCCTGGGCTCTGGCAAGCTGGTTCAAGCCATCCCGAAGCTTCTTATGGAGCATCTCCCAGGGCACGTTGGCGACCTGCAATACTGGTGGCTCCATAACAGATTCAGGCTCGCCTGTATGTTCAAACCCCTTACCAGGTAGCCTCCCAGTCCATCGCAATAACTCATCACGCGTGGCATTCCCCACTTCATAGCCTATTGCTACTGTGGTCAAAACCTCTCTCAAGAGACTCAGCGTTCGAGCCGACTCCAACACGACCTTCGCTTCTTCCTGATTGAGGTTGGGCGAACGGCCGATGGACTCGAGGGAACTGATCAGCTGCTGGTTGATTTGGATCATAATGGCGGCAACAATACTATTATCGACACACGAATGGTAGCATGGAGAGACACAAAGATCATTTGGATCATGAGATGGGAACTCAGCACAAGAGCCGGGCCTATATCCAGGCATGGGGGCGATACCGGCAGGCCAAAACAAGAAGAAAGGTTATCGTTCACAAGGGGATTACTGGCATGCCAGGTATCTCGATACTGTGGGCAGACGAGGGTTGGTGGGCGGTCACCCCGGCAAGATATGATGAGAAGCTGGCCGCGGCCATTTCAGGGCTTCCTCAACCGCACCGATGGTATGTAAGGGCAAACCTTAGGGAACGGTTGCGAGCCGGCTGGTTGATTGATGTTCAAGGCGTTGCGACGCTGCTCACCTCCACACATGGGTATACCTGGACCTTTCTACATACTACTTCAGTGGATCTGGCTCACCTGCAGTGTCTCCAGGCTGGCCAAGTCGAGTGACCGCCAGCCGACATACCTTCATCGCCTCTTCTTTGAGATGGCCATCTAAGTCAGCACCGAGCGCGTCAAACTCTATGACCGGGGCAATCTCACGCATACGAGGCAATGTAATTGCCTTACTCAATTTATAATCATCGTTGTAACTTCCCATCACTTCGACAATTATCTTTCTGACTCCCAATTCGATAACTACATCCGGGCGGCATGGCTCTTCAGAAAGCGGTGACACAAGGTCGCTTAGAGGCTTGATTACGGTAATAGATCTATGATGCCGCAGTTCCTCTCTCGCAATGGTTCGTAATGCCTTAAATGTCTCGCGTTCGAAGCGACTGTCAACCGGCATTGGATGTTCTTTGGTAAGAATGGGGACAATTGCGCCTTTACAGGGGGAGAAGAAGGGGAAGTCTTCTTTTCCCTCGGGATCTGCCAGTGTGAATGCCATAATATATGGCCCCCCTTCTGCAACATTCACCCGCCCAGGCATCACAATCTTCATGTGTGCTGGGAATATATATTCTGACGTATTCCAGCCTGTTCCATCTTTTTTGAACCACTGGATCTTAAGCTGTTTCCCAACATATTCATGCTTGTCGAACATCACTATAAATATAGCGTGAGGCCTAGCTCGACGGGACCACTTAGCTTTTGTCGATTGCAGAACTCTAACTGCATCATTGATTTCAGAAACACTGGTATAAAGTATATCAGCCACGGTAAATAATTTATCCACCGTAAGGTTAGTAGCAGCCTTACGAATTCGCTCAATCGCTAACGATTGGTTATATCTATTCTCACCATCGAATCGATCTAAACGTGATATTGCGAGCAACAGATAAATAAGCTTTACCAAGCCGGGATCACCTGGCTTCTTTTTCCCATTTTTGGATGAGTCTTTTTCCTGCTCATCTGACGCTACGGGGTCAGAATTAATGCGTTGGTGGAAGCAAAAGTCCGAGCGCTGCCTGACACGCCTGAGCTTGCGCCCTTCCTTTTCAGACTCAGGATTCGTCACTTTCCAGAACGGACAGTGTGGTTCATGAGCATGGTGCTCTGGGTGGTTGACCAGACCAATAACACCTGAAGGATATCTACGCGGATACATGACTACTGGACTGTTGTCCTGACAATCACAAATCAGCCAGTGCTGCTGTTCTCTCATCTGTAACAACAGGGACTGTTGCTTCGTATAAGGGTCTGATGATGGAGTCCATGTATCTGAAAGCAACTGCCGTTCTCGTTCTTCTAAAGAACGTACAAAGCCACCTGGCGTGACTTCATAGAACCCTTTTTTGATTACTTTCACAGGACTGTCCTATTAAAGCATGACTTCATATCTACGGTGCTCTAGATATGCAGTAATTATTGGATAGTGGGCCACAGGTAGAACAACGTGATATGTCATTTCAATGTATGACATGAGAGATGGAAGTTTGATTTGATTGATCTCTCGCTTACTGTAACCACTTTGGAAGTCTTTCAGTGATGTCGCCACTATCCCAATAGAATCTGCAGAATGAGTGGGTTTAAAGTCATTCTCCAGCGCCAACTTCATTGCTGCATAGTTTAACCAGTATGGAATGTTCTGCCTTCCACAGATCATACCGATAATGGCTTTCACCTGAAGGGTATCCTTTTGCGCTTCTCGCTCGGCCATCCCAATGGTCAATAGTTCATGGCTTAATTCATCTTTGCCTTTTGGACCTCGGTATTGCGGTAAATTCCATACGTATTCGAGAAAAATACGGCCGAAATATTTTCCAGCCGCAATCAGTTCATTTTTATCTACTGGGGGAAGCCCATTTATTGATTCAACCATTCACACAATAGGGGCGATTACTCGCCCCTCCCTTAGTGGTTCTCAGCCGCCTTGTCCAGCAGCCACTTCAACTGCAGTTGCTGCTCAAAGCTGAGCTTCAGTGATATTTGGTCCCCGGAGGTCTTGAATTGCAGTACTGCAAAACCATCTGCTTCAGCTGCAGTCATACTTTCAACTGCCATGGTTGAGCCATCTACTTCGATTAGCTCCTCATTCCAGCCGCATTGCAGGTGAGCTGGTGTTGCGTTGCCCGGGGCCCGCTTGGTTCTTTGTTGCTTGCCTTTTTGAGGGGGGGTGGAGCCCTCCCCATTCCCCCCCAGTTCAGAATTACCATCAGTGTTACTATCTGATGTACTGGTGCTGGGTGGACCCTCTTTAGGCTTGCCTCGTGGACTCTTTAGATCCGCGACCAATTGCTGTAAATAGCGTTCAGCATTTGGCAACGTTCCTGCATCTATCTGGCCGATTACGTTCTCGAATTGCGCTTCATCCATCCTGGATAGATCGACTAATGAAGTCAGCGTATTGATGTTTGTTATCCGCCCCGATAAGCCATGAATGCGCTCGTCAGCACCCAGCAGTTTTCGATACCTGGAGATAGCCGTTTCGCTTAACCCGAATTTTGCGGCAGCTTCACGACCACTCTTATGTTTACCATCAAAGCCATGCATCCACTTTTCAATCGCCTGTGCTAATTGAAGGGGCCGCATCGCTATCTTGCCAATGTTCTCGAGGATCTGATTGGCATAGACATCCTGGGTGTCGGCCTCCATATCAGAGGACTCAATAATGCATGTAATTGTTGGCCAGCCCAGTCTATCTGGCCCCGTTACACGCCATCTCCCCTCCCCTGTTTTGATAACAAAGTATCCAGGTTTGTCCGGATCTTCACGGACGGTTATCGGTTGGAGAAGCCGGCCTGCAGGTTCGACCTTTCCCTGCAAGTCATCCAGATCCTCTGCTGCCCACTCTGTTCTTGGTTGATCAGGATCAGGTCGAACTCTATCGTGAGGGATCTCAACCAATGTTCGTCCAGCCGCCACATCAGGAAGAAAGAAAGCATCCGGATTACTTACGGGAACCGGGGCCTGGGCCTGAGAGTCGCTATGCCGTTCGGTTTTCTTGAGGAGAGTAAATTTTTTGGCCACCTGAAGTATCCCCTTTATTGTCCGTCCAGATCTTGCAGCACTGCAACTACTCTGTCGGTGAGAGCCCGGTAGTCTTCTGCGGCCGGATGATTGGGTTCGTACTCATCGATGGCCAGACCGGCACCGAAGGCCTGCTTCACGATAGTGGTGTCCCGGATTGTTTCGGGCAATAGAGGCACATGTTCCCAACGCCCGGTGAGCTCTTCGATGGACATCGTAGTCAGACGTTCGGTCTTCTTGACTTCATTCAGCATGATGGCCGCCCGCAACTGGGGTCTCATCACCATCAAGCGCTCAACCGTATTGACATATTGCTCCGTCTTACGGATATCGATAGGGCTCGGGTTCATGGGGATCAGCAGCAGATCGGCATTTGCAACAGCAGCCAGGGCGACTTTTTCTTGCCCAGCCATCTCGCTTGAAAAGCCAGCTCCTACGTCAGGAGTGACGCCGGCAGTATCGACAATGATGACGTCATACGCATGGCGATACAGCGGGATTTGCTTTTGCAGGTCATTCGAGAACCCACTGAATACGTCAATTGCCCCCGGCTCATTGTTCCCGAAAAACTCAAAATTGCTCAACGAACCATCTTTTTCACCGTCAATCAGACAAACCCTGCAGCCATACTTTCTGGCCATGATGGAACCAAGGTTCACTGTGGACGTGGTTTTCCCAACCCCGCCCTTAGGGTTTGCAATCACGATAACTTTGGATGTACGGAAAAGCTTACCTTGCATGGATAATTCCTCATTTGCACCACAGCCCGGCGCCCGGTTGGCAAGTTGATTTGCCTGTTCCAGATGATAGGCTAAATCACTTCAAAATGGAACGATAATATACATATCGACACACTGGATTTGAAATATGGCAACCTTGGTGTCTGTCTGGCCTTCATTGGCGCTTTTAGCCCTACCTATCATCGTCGCAGCTCTTTTGTATCCCTTCTGCGGCTTACTATGCTCAGCAATCTCTCGTGTGTTCCCTGAAAAGGTGTCGTTTTCACTTCACTATCTTGGAACCCTTATGCACGAGCTGACGCATGCCATAATGGCAATTCCTTTCGGAATCTTCCCAACAAGTTTGACGTTGCGACGCGTGCCAGGGTATGAAGGCGTGCTGGGAACCCTAGATGTGCGATACCAGAGAAGCCTCATTTCATTCTTAGGTATGGGATGTGTGGGTAGTGCCCCTTTAAGCATCACCATGCTCGCGCCGGCGATCATTATGCCTGAATCCCACTCTCTGCTATCAGCATGGTTGCAGACACCTCAGACGAACACCTTTCCTTCCGTACTGAGCGCAGTCCTCCCATCTGTTCTGGTCTTCAGTTGGTTAGGCTTCCCATTTTTGGCATACGCACGATTATCCCGGGCCGATATTCGCGCCTGTCTCCCTCTTCTTACAACCTTGATCATCATCGTCTGTATCGTCGTCAGCACATTTCCCACGTTCTGCCAGGAATTCCAACCTCAGGTATCAGACGCGTTGAACTACACACTGGCAAGCTCTGTCATTTCTCTGGTTGCCGTACTCATAAGCTGGACGTCCTTGGCGATAATGGCGCGCATTCTTCAACCAGGTCGGCCAAGATAAGCGGCACCTCTCTCAGGCCTAGCTGTTCAAGTGCTCCGACAGGACATGTCTTAAAGATCCGGATCTCTCTGCGCACCCGATAACTCAACGCGAACTCAGGATCGTGCCCAGGGAGCCTCTGCGCTATAACGTAAACCTTCCGGCCAGCGTCATACACCACCACTGGCTGATAACCTGAGCTGCATCGCACCTTGAAGTTCGGCTCACTTTCTGGCGTCAAACGCATCACAAATCCTCCATCTCCCGTCACTGGTTATAATTGGCAAAGTTACAGGAGTAGTTACAATAATGCTATCCGCAGAGCTTCGCGGTACAAAACGACCAACAATAATAATTTTTTTGCACATCCAATTGACCTTCCGTGTGTCGAAATATATATTTTCGACGCGGGGTTTGATAAAGGAAAACGTAACGATGAATCGCCCCCCGATTAATGAGGTGACCCATGCGGACCTCAAGACCTTACTTCTGGACGAGCGCAATGTGCTGGAAGCCCTGTACTGCATCCCTTTTGAGGGTAAAGCACGCGGCTCTGATGGAGAAAAGATCTGGTACCGCATTGTCTTTAGAGTGAGAATTGGTGAAGAAGTGTCCGAATTGGTACTAATGAGCTCCCGTAGAGGCACCCGGAAGTACCGAGCATTCCGTGACGCAAAGAAGGTTCTAGAGTACATCGATGAGAATTTCGACGTTGCGGAGGTCCACTTCCTACGTAAGGTCGACAATGATTTCAACTCACGCTTAGAACAGCCTTAATCACCAGGGGCGCCCCCTTTTCTCACTCTCCTCGACCCAGTATTTCTGCAACGCTGCATGGCGTTGCAGTTCTGCAACCCCATGGAAGAGAGGAGAATCCATCCATGATTCAGTCGATCAGTTCCGCTGTCTTGAAAGGCAGCGTGAAAGTCCAACTGGCCATTTCTGGCCTCGCACAACGTACACCCACTCGAGCGATCATCGGCACCGTAGGCCTGGTCGCCGCAACCTCTGCATTCGCAGGGAACGGCGGCGATACCCTGCTGAAAGATTCCTACGACTCCACGATGGGGGTGGCCACCGGCTACGGCGGCAAATTGGCCACCGGCGTCAGCGGCACCTTTGCCATGATCGGTTCCGTCTTCAAGTTCCAGCCGCAGCTGCTGATGTCGGCCCTGGGGGTCGGTTTTACCGCGAATGGAATTGACAACATCGTCGATTTCACGGTCACTGCCCTGATCTGATAGTGCTCCGGGGCGGGTCTGCAAGGGCCCGCCTGCTCGTGGAGATAGGAGTGTTCTATGTCTTCCGATTATGAAATGTATTTGGTTCCCGAACGCCTAGACGACCCGTTCAAAATTCTGATTTTCACCACGCAAGAGCTCGGCCTACTCCTAGCGCCCATTCTCGTTGGTTGGAATGCTGGCCAATTCATTCTTGGCTTAGCAGTAGGCCTAGCTTTTTATTGGGTATTTAGAAAGGCACAGAAAGGCGACCCGGATTTTCTGTCACATGTCAAATATTGGATATTTCCAAAATTTGTTAGCGGCCTGAGATATTTGCCTGACTCAGCAATCCGCTTGTACTACAGCTGAGGCCTACATGTCAGAAGTGAAAAGCAATAGTGATGACGTCGCTAAAGCCCGTCGTAAAATTAACGGCTGGAAATTCATGGTGCTATTAACTATGACAGCCAACGTAGCACTGTCCTTTAAAATGTTTTTTTATGACCCTCCGATAAAACACGTACCTACTCGCACTTGCAAAGAGTACTCATTGGCCAGCAGGGCCGGCGACAGTGCTTATTATGAGCAGCTGGCATATGAAGACTCACTGTTGTTCTTCAACATGACAGCAGACACCGTAGGCCTGTCAGCACGAGTTTTGTTAAGAAGAGCGGCCCCCACAGCACATACGAAATTGAAAGCTTGGATAAATGACCAGGCCAAGGAAATTAAAACGAAAGGGTATAAGTTTGTTTTTTTCCAATCTGATATTTATTTCGATACCCCCACGCAGTTGACTATTGTTCGTGGGGTTCAAGAAATCCGTCTTGGCAGTCGCCCTGTCGGGGATCCAAAGGACGTGCTGTATGGATTCCGATATAAGCCGGAAACAGGCCAGTTACTTGATATCGTAGACCTTGGAGATACCAAATGAAAAAGGCAATTCTGATCGCATTAACTGTTTGCAGTCCTGCAACTTTCTCAGCTACGCCTGTCACCTTTACCCAGGGAAAGCCAGTTTCAGTCGGCGTGTCTCGGGACGAGCCTAACTTCATAACATTTGTTGACGACAGAATAGCTCAGCTTTCTGTACCAGGCGGGATGCTTGATCATTCTATTGATACAGATACAGGCGAGTTGATGATCATCCCCACTGAGGCGGGAGCTCAAGAAAAGAAAATAAGTGCGCTAGTCACCACTGAGAATGGTGTTCGTCTCCGCCTGAGCATCCATCCAAAACAAGGTGTTGGTGAGGAGCTTATCTTCTCCCCTTCAACCCCCCTTGCGACAGCGGCCGCGCAACCAGTGGCGGCTCAAGTTCCTAAACAGATTTGGGGGAAAGAGTTCAGTACAGAAAAGGAAGCGGCACTGGGCTTAGCCCAGGATATGGTTCGCTACATCCCTTCCTCATCACGCGCTCCGGATGGTGTAGAAATACGCGTCATGGACACCAGCGTCAAAACCGCATTGCCCGATGGTTTTGATGTCCGGCTCACTCAACTTTGGCTCACATCTTCATTGGTGGGTGAGAAACTGGAAATCATAAACAAAAGCCCCACTGCACTCCCATTACATGAGCGCCAACTCAACGCCTCTTCAGGGGTCGGCGTGTATGTCGACGCGCCAATGTACCTGATGGAGAAGGACGCATTCTCTGTGCCCCCCAAACATCACATAACAGCATTTCGGATCCGTCGGAATTAAGGGCTTCCAATGAACAGAGTAGAACCCCAGGTAGGGGATCCGTTAGATGCGGTATCACCTGCTAGTGATGAAATTGACCAAGATTTCCGTCCCGAAGACCCGGCTGCTCGGAAGAGAAAAAGCTGGTTCTGGTTCGGTGTGCTCCTATTTTTCTGCTTCGCAGTTGGTGGGGCATATACCGTTTACAGCCTCTATGCCGGTGAGCCAGGGGAAGCCACGTCTATCCAAGGAACATCTGCCGCGGATATTCAGAAACGACTCTCTCAGCATCAAGGCAAATGGAAGCTCCCAGAGCTCACCAAAGATCAAGACTATGCATCAAGCTATGCGGAACAACTTGACCAAGAACTTTCCGTGACGCAACGAAAGCAGAGCGAGATGTTGGGTACCGTGGCCAACCTTGCCGACTCATTCAAAGCACTGGAAGAGACCCTTAAGACAGAGCGTGAGGCTGCACAGGCTAACCAAGAAGATCTACTTGCTCGCCTGGAGGCTGATGCGGCAGCACGCGAAGAGTTGGATCGAAAGGTTGCAGAACTGCAAGGCGAATTAGCCAAGGGAGGCAGTCGCGCCGCAGTCGATGCTGATGGACTGCCTGTAGACTCGTCAGCACGAAATGCATCAAACGTTCGTGGTTATGCGCAGCCCAATCCCTCCGCACAATCCAGCGTTACAGCTCCAGGGAAGCCAAAATGGGAAACCCTCGACTTCAACCTTTCTTCCCGCAAGAAAGGTGGGAAACCAATTGGGGAGGATTATCTTCCCCCAGGTAGTTACGCTCCCGGTCGCATCATTATTGGCGCTCGGACATCAGCCTCAGTGGATGCGCAGAAAGACCCGCGCCCCCTACTTGTTCGAATTGAAGGCAGAGCTGTGGCTGGTATGGATAAGCACGGCAAGAAGCATTTTGTCGATACTACCGGCTGCGTAGTTGAAGCCGCAGCATATGGTGATGAATCAGCAGAAATGTCACCCGCGCGGATCAGTTTGATGTCATGCACATATCCCGATGGCCGGAACGTTTCCGTTCGAGTGAATGGATATTTGGCTAGTCGGGGCCAGTACGGAATTAAGGGTGAAGTTGTTCGCAGGGAAGGTGACCTGATGACACACGCCTTCTGGGCTGGCGCTCTAGGGTCGACAGGAGACGTAGTACAAGGACTCCAGGGAGAGACTAGCAAGTCTGCAATGGGCACAGTAAAAACTTACGACGGTGGCGATGCTGTTCTTGATCTTGCCGGCGGAGCGTTGAAGTCGACTGGCACTCAGATGCAGCGCTACTACATAAAGCGCCTAGAACAGATCCAGCCGATATTGCCAATCAAGGCTGGCACTCCTGTTGAGATCGTCTTCTTCACCCCTGTTGACCTCTCTGGCCAGCAAGAACTGCAGGAGGGTGCTCGCCAAGCGGCCGCAACTCAGCAGCAGGGTCCGTCAGGAGTCTACCTCAACAATCAAGCACTCAATTCAGCGCCATCACCACAGAGCTACCAACAGGCCGCACAGCAGGTGATCCAATACGCCCAACCGGTCACCACGCAAGTGCAGGGTTCACAGACCCAGGACGCGACCGTAACCAACTGGAATACCAGTCTCTACTAACAAGGCATAATATGAAAAAGAATTTAATTAACGCCGTTATTTTTATTTCCTTGGTTGCCGTGGTAGTGCTGGGAGGAATCGCCGGCCACTACAACTTGTGGCAAAATGCCGATCTTGAAACTGTGCAGCAACGGTTTTCTGAGAATTTCCCTAAAACTAAAAATGTAAAAATTAATACATCACCTATATCAGGTCTGTACGAAGTTGTTTCTTCCACTAACCTTTATTATACCGACAGCTCGGCGAAGCTGTTATTTGTGGGGGGGATATATGACCCAAGCACTCAGAGAGATATAACTATTGATCGTAAGCGGGCCCTTGGGATCTTACCACAGGAAGGTAACAAGGAAGGACATATATCTACCGAAGGCAGGCCAACCTTGCCTACCAGCGTTCCGGTAGATGCTCTATCCAAGATAGCTCCATATTCAATCACTTTACATGATGCCGGCCCTGATGCCCCTGTCATATATGAAATATTCGACCCCCAATGTGGTTGGTGTAACAGGCTGTACTCTGAGAGTAAGAGTGCAGGGCTGAATGCAACTATTCGGGCGCTGCTTATTCCTAATATCTCAGATAAGGGCATGATCCAAGATGTCTTCTGCTCTGAGGATCAGATTAAAACAATAGAAGATTTTGCCAAACGCAGTTACACAATTTCAGGAGTAAGAACAGATTGCGACACGAGTGGGTTGCAAAAAATTTACGATTTTTATGATGAATACTTCACCAGCATGCCAAAAGACCCGAACACGAATATCAGGAGAATGGGCACCCCTATTCTCTATGATGGTCTCACCGGCACACTGATATCAGAAGGGTATCTGGATCAGTCGTTTCTTAAGCAGGCGATGAAAAATCTTCACAAGAACAAATAAACTATTAGTTAAGGAGTCATCATGAGAACAGCCATTATTTTTGCCATAATCCCACTCGCTCTCATCCTTGGAGGATGCGCTTCATCCACTTATAAAACGGAATACGAATGTAAAGCAGATGACGGCATTTCTCCCTGCCTCACAACCCAAGATGTTGATCATCTTCAGCCGGTTCCTAAGTCGGTAAAGCAGAAGGGCTCTGCCGTACTTAAGGATGATGCGGAGCCCTATAACATCCCTACCCCTACATATACCCCTGGGCGCATTCCTGACCAGCAGGCAAGAATGTGGTTCGCTCCTGTGGAGGATACCCAAAATGACCTTTGGTTTGACCAACAATATATCTGGTTTGTAAAAAAGGGACGCTGGGCTGGCGCTGGCATCAAGAACGAAAGAGGATAGGAATATGAAGTGGTTTGATTCTGCAGCCGAATCAGTCGGTAAGTTTTTTTCCTTCGGTGACGATGAAATGGGGCGAGCAACGCCCCATCATCCTTCTACTCAATCCTTTTATGATGGCTCGGCACTTGCCAGGCTTATATCGTTGAGAAGTTTCGACTCCGAAACAATGATGGCGATAAATAATAATAGTTATGGATATGTATTGGAACTTGCACCATTAAATGGTGCTGATGAAGAGACTGTCAGACAGCTTGCCCAAGCATATTCAAGCATGGGTGAAAACGTTTATGGCCAGATAATATTAGAAATTTCAGACAAGTGTCGAGACCAATTAGACAGGTGGGCCAACTCCCGAACTGATCCAAATCCATTGATTCAAAAGATGACCACCGAACGAGTAAAGCATCTAGCCAGCGGAATTAATGGGTCAATATTTCCTGGGCGAACGATGCGGCTTATGCATCACAGAGCTTTTTTTGTGTGGGCAAAGTCCGGAAAGCCAAAGAGTATTGAACTCGAGCAAGCGGTTAATGTTCGAGAATCGTTCCAAGCAAGTTTAGAACAAGCAGGGATTGCAAATAGAGTATTGGGAAAAGATAGTATTGTATCGTTAACCAGTGATTGGATTAGCCGTACTCGAGATCCATACCCTGCTCAGATCGTTGCCGATAATTTTACTCCTTTAAATGAGCAGGCTGTTGAACCCGATTCTAAATTGCGAGTCAGGATGTCTAACTTGGTACTCAATGAAGGTACTGAGGATGCATTTGACGTGCGGGTATTCACAGTAAAAAAGCGGCCGAGAATATGGGCGCAGTGGCAGAATCAGGACCTCTTGGGAAGTCTATTCCAAGATGCGATGAGGTATACCGGCTCTGTGTTGATGGTCACAAGCTTCTATATCCCTAAACAAGAGAGGATGATTGAAAAGGCGACTACTGAGGCGTTAAAGACAACCAAGAAAGCCGAAGATAGAAGCATCCTGGCTGCCTTAAACCCGAATGTTCGACAGCAGGCTCAAGAGTGGCTATTCGTTAAAAAGCATATGGACGATGGTGAAAAGGCGATTAAACTTCACCAGTCCGTCATACTGTTTGCACCGGATGGAGAAGGAAACCGTTGCGAGGAGACAGCAAAAGCAATTTTTGAATCGGCTAAGGGATGGCGGTTAAAAAAGATCCGTTTCCTTTCGCTCGCATATTTCATGACTTGTATTCCATTTTCAGCTGCAGAAGGTTTGTTTGATGACCTTGACGATCTGGGCATGACACGCCATATGATGAGCTGGAACCTTGCAAATATTTCAAATTTACAAGGTGAATGGAGAGGCCAGAATTGCGACCCATTATTGTTGTTACTCGGGCGCCGTGGCCAGTTGATGAACATCAACCCATTCAAGAACCCTGACGGAAACTTCAATATGGCGGTCGTCGGAAAATCAGGTTCAGGTAAGTCAGTCACCATGAACTATATCACTGAGTGTGTTCTTGCTGCAGGAGGTAGAGATTTTACCATTGATATAGGTGGGTCATATAAATATAGCTGCGAGCTGTTCTCGGGAACCTATATAGACCTTGATGATAATCTATCACTAAATCCATTCTCTAATATTGGACCAGCTAAGAACGCTTCACCTCAAGAGCAGAATGAGTATTGGCAGGAAGTTAATTCATTAATTACCTCCATTGTAGCCTCAATGGCCCGCCAACGGCAGGATATTACAGACACTGAGGAAAGTATTCTTAGCGATGTTATCCCTGTAGTTATTAACAAATACAGGCAAGACACCACATTCACTCTCATTCATGACGAAATGATGAGTCGTAGTGAAGAGCCAGGAATACCAGAAACGACAAGGGCGATTATCTACGAACTGGCATTAACTATAAAACCATTCACAAATTATGGTCCGTGGGGTAAATTTTTCGAGCGTCCATGTAACATTAATTTTGACTCAAGGTATGTTGTTCTTGAGACTGAAAAGTTCGCCCAAGGTGGTGCGCGAATGTTGCAGGTTGTCATGAAGATATTGATGTTTCATGTCACAGAAAAAATGTATCTAGGCGACAGAAAGAGCCCCGTAATATTAAAAATTGATGAAGGTTGGAAATTGCTGGAGGGGAGAGATGCGAAGTTTGTTGAAGATATATCAAGACGCGCAAGAAAATATGTTGGCGCGCTGGTTACAGGAACCCAAGGTGTTGACGATTACTTCAGAAACCCCGCGGCGGCAGCAGTCTTTGCCAACAGTGACTGGCTGTTTATGATGTCTCAGAAAAAGGAATCAATTGCTGCTCTTGCTGAGAGCAAGAGGGTTGCTCTTGATGACTACCAAATGCGCTTACTTAAATCCGTGCGTAGAGATGATGAACGTTATAGTGAAGTAATGATCTTCGGCCCTGGCAATATTAATGCAATTGGCCGTGTTACCTTGGATCGTTTCTCTATCTCGAGTTATTCTACAAAAGGTGAAGACTACACTAGGGTCGGTGAACTAAAAACATATTATGGCGAACTTAGCGGCGGGTCTAATGACCTAGTCATGGCCCTTGAACATATGAAATTAGAGTATATGCATAAAGCCGCTGGTTACTCAGCTCAAGAGGCCAATAAGATGGCTACGGACCAAGTTCTAGGTGTAAAAGCGGCTTAAAGATATGAAGAAGTTAATGGGGTAACAAATCTGCGGGGGGGGGATGGTTGCAGCACTGCAACCAGTTCGTCCCCCTGCCACACTTAGGGACCGGTAGCTAATAGACTCAACGGTTACTGAACAGTACAAGCTTTCCCCTCTATCTCTTACGCTTGAGTGCCAGGCCGCCAGCTCGGTGCCGTCACCGGTTGGTGGTGGAGCCCTCGAGCTGTTGCAGCACTGCAGCCAGCTCACCCCCTCGATCACCGGCCCCCAGGGCCAGGCCGCCGGCAACCGCCACCGCGCTCAGGCTCCCAGACCAGGTGATGGCCACGGCACGGCCGCGCATCGAGGCCACCCTGCAGCGGCCCCTAGAGGACATGGCATCGTCCAGCAGCGCGCCCCCGGATCCGATCTCGCACCGCTCTGCCGGCACCCGCCGGCTCGGTGCCGTCACCGGTTGGTGGTGGAGCCCTCGAGCTGTTGCAGCACTGCAGCCAGCTCCCCCCCTCGGTCACCGGTCCCCAGACCAGGTGATGGCCACGGCGCGGTCGCGCATCGAGGCCGCCCTGCAGCGGCCCCTGGAGGACATGGCCA
>Ga0224722_1000739_pt1 | contig 18811 bp, 14 predicted proteins | sample Balambano_FR1_Me_FD_161646 | JGI IMG/M metagenome (GOLD analysis project Ga0224722, IMG submission 161646) | Freshwater sediment microbial communities from Lake Towuti, South Sulawesi, Indonesia - Balambano_FR1_MetaG | ecosystem: Environmental > Aquatic > Freshwater > Lake > Sediment | place... | reverse complement strand
ATGGCGTTGATCACCTTTTGTCGCAAGTCATAACTGTAAGCTTTTGCCATGATTACAAGGGCTTTTAGAGGGGTGGATACCTCTTAGTCTACGTCCTAACTGTCTTGGCGACAGCTATAGAAGGCAGGGGGTAAAAGGCAGAGGGCAGAGGGTGAAGGGCGGAAGGGGCACAGACGACAAAACAGAAAAAATCTTGATTCTTTAGAACTTCTCACCCCTTACTCCTCATCCCCTCACCCACCTACTTATCGACGCTCCCTTTCCCGTGCTTGCGCTCGTGCAACCGCAGCAAGATGCCATCGTAGACCTCACGGGTGATGGGATAGAAGTAAACCAGGATGACGCTAACTAGCAACAAGAAGATAGGCAGGATTGCCGTCACCCAATGAACTGCTTCTAGAGCCGCAGGCGGTTGTTCGGGGATGGGTTGTCCGGCAACAGATTCCTTAAATCCGGTTTGCCTGAGTGCTAATCCAATCAGGAATAAGCCAACGCCACGACACACTTTTTGCGCCAGTGTCATAAATCCATAAAAGATACCTTCGCGCCGTTGCCCTGTATTGAGTTCATCCAGTTCGACTACATCTGGAAGCATTGACCAGGGAATGAGGTAGGCGGTGGATACACCCAATCCTACTAGGATGGCCAAAGGGTAGATCAAGCCTGTTTCGCCGGGACGCAAAAACCACAAGCCGATTTGCCCAATCATCCAGATGCCTGTGCCAAATATGAACGTCCATTGTTTGCCCACGCGACGGCTCACGTAGGTCCAGATTGGGAGTGCCATTAAAGCGGTGACTTGCACAGCGATCGCGGCCAGCGTTGAAACCTGACTGGACAGCTTCATGTAGTTGACCACAAAGAAGGGCAGAATTGCGGCGGTATTTTGGAAGGCTAGCCAGGCACAGAGGTAAATCCCAATCACAAACAAAAATGGACGATTGCTAAACGCGATTTTGAATTGATCTAGGAGCGGAATTTCTTCGCTGTTAGAGGTGGTCGCCACACGATGACGATCGGCAGCCAGCGCCGCTTCCCGAATGCCAAACACACACAGGAGAAGGGGAAAGGTGGACAGTAAACCACCTAACGCCCCAATGATGAGATATTGCTGCCCTGAATCTTGCACCGCACCGAAGACTGTAAAGGCCAGGGCTAGTGCCGCTACGCCACCGATTAAAGAAAAAGAAAAACGAAAACTGTTGAGGCTAGTGCGTTCGTTGTAATTTTCGGTGAGTTCTGCGGTGAGGGCAGTGTAGGGCAAATTCACGATCGTATAAAACGTATTCGACAAAATCGAGATCAGCAGGTAATACGCAAACAAAATCCACTGGTTCGTTGTTGGCACAATCCACTGCAAGAAAAACGTCACCCCAAACGGAATAGCTCCCCAAAAAATCCAGGGTAACCGTCGCCCCCAACGACTCTCAGTGCGATCGCTCAGCACCCCCACCATTGGGTCGTTTACTGCATCCCAAATGTTGCCAATCAATAAAATGCTGCCTGCTAACCCGGGATTTAGCCCCGCCACACTGACCAAAAAAACGAAAAGAAAAAAGATATAGATATTTGCAGTCAAGGCTGGGCCAAAATCGCCGATGCCATAAGCCAGCTTCGTGAGCAAGCTGAGGGGTTGCGATCGGGCCGGGGGCAAATCTGCAGAATTGTTCATGACCAGAGAGATGAAAACAGTTCCACAGTTGTATCATTCTCTGCATTGCCTGTCGTATTACTTGCTTTGCAAAACCTCACACTATGGCTGATCTCTATGTCTCCTGGGACGACTACCACCAAAAAATTGAACATCTCGCGGTTCAAATCTATCAATCTAATTGGCAATTCAATCAAATCATTTGTCTAGCAAAAGGTGGGCTGCGCGTTGGAGATATTTTGGCACGACTCTTTGACTTGCCGTTGGCAATTCTGGCCACCTCTTCCTATGGCGGGCCGAACAATCAGGTGCGCGGCTCAATTACCATTTCCCGCGATCTCACGATGACGACTGCTAACCTGGGTAGCCACGTGCTACTGGTCGATGATCTGGTGGACTCTGGGATTACCCTCAAAAAAGCACTCCTCTGGCTCGATCGCAAATACGGTTATTACATTGAAGACATCCGTAGCGCCGTTCTCTGGTACAAGGATTGTTCAATCATCAAACCCGACTATTACGTGGACTATCTAGCTGAGAATCCCTGGATTCATCAACCTTTCGAGCCGTACGAACAACTAACACCCGCAGATCTGGCCACAAAGCACGCCCAGAAATAACACGATCGCATTTTTTAGTTCAACCCAAGCAGAGTGTAATTTGATGCTTCTTCCCTCGAAAATAACCAGGCAAAGTTACGCTTGTTTGATCGGGCTGGTAGTGAGACTAAAAATTTGGGCAAACTGAATGCGAAGCAAACGACTGTTCTACCCTTGACCCTCGCACTGCTTGAAGCTGTGAAAAAGAATTAACTATGACAGAGTCATCCCGTCCCTCCGCTGCACCATTACCACCGCGGGTGCCGCCTGCACCACCGCCACCAATGATGCACCCGCCTAGAACGGCGGCGGCAAATGGAGCCACGCTCGCAGCGACTCAACAAATGACTTCTCCCATGCAGCATTCGCAGGCTGGGGCAGCCCATGCAGCAATGCCGACCATGATCTCCACCCCAGCGGCAAATCCTACCGGAATTGCTGCCCCTACGATGGTGTCTTCTGCGGCTGGTAACCCTCCAGCACCTGCTGCCGGATATCGCCCCGCAGCTCCTCCATCGCGTCCAAAAGTAAAACTGACGAACGGCTCCCCCTCCCTCGCTGAAATTGTGCGGACTGCTTTTGACAAAGGATATTCTGATGTGCATTTGGGCGTAGGCGAGGTTCCGCGCTTTCGTGATCGTGGCGAAATTTCCATCACCGAATGGCCCGAAACCGATCGCGACACCTTCTTTAGCTGGCTCCAGGAAATCCTCAGTGACGAAGAAATTCGCCGCTTTGAAGAAAATTTAGACTTTGACGGAGCGACTCAATACGAGTTTGCGCGGGTTCGGATCAATATTTTTGATTCGCTCCATGGCCCAGCGATGGTGTTGCGGTTGATTCCGATGAAGATCCTGACGATCGAGCAACTTAACCTGCCGCCCGTCTTCAAGGACGTTTGCCATTACCACAAAGGGCTGATTCTGATTACTGGCCCCACGGGTTCTGGTAAATCCACCACAATGGCAGCCATGGTGGACTATATGAATAAAGAGATGCCCAAGCACATCATCACGATCGAAGATCCGATCGAGTTTGTGCATCGCAGCAAAAAAGCCTTGATTAAACATCGGGAAGTTGGCATCAACACGCTTAAATTTGAAAATGCCTTGAAGGCATCATTACGGGAAGATCCAGATGTCATCCTGGTGGGCGAAATGCGGGATAGGGAAACCGTTAATACTGCATTGAAAGCTGCTCAAACTGGCCACCTGGTGATGGGCACATTGCACACCAACAGCGCCGTCAAAACGATCGAGCGGATTTTGCAGTTGTACGAACCCGACCAACAAGCGCCAATTCGCATTTCCCTGGCAGAATCGATGGTGGCGGTTATTGCCCAAGGCCTCTGCCGTACGACCGATGGCAAGCGCGCTGCCTTCCACGATATTCTGATTAATACTGATGCCATCAAAGACTACATCCGTCGCGGTGACTTAGACGAAGTGGAAGCCCTAATTCCTCGATGTACTTTTGATGGGATGTGTACAATGAATCAGTCCCTCTATAAGTTGTATGAAGCTGGGCGGATTACGGAAGAAACGGCGTTGGAAATGTCACCCAAGCCCAATGAAATGGCTCAAATGCTTAGAGGACGGGTTTAAGTCACTCAACTATCTCGAACTTAGTCATGATTGGGTCTCCATCTGCGTTCAAAGGCATTGCTCTGTTTACGCCCGGTGGAGACCTGATTTATTGTGTTGATCCATACAAGCAAGTACGCTGGCACATTCATCTGTGTGAGGCATTGCAGCATCTTTTGGGGCTGCCAGATCCGCCTCATTTTTTAGTGCCTTGCTACACGGCAACGGTCGATCGCAGCGTTGATCCCACCACGCAACAACTCACCCAAATTGCTGAAGTTTCGCCGCTGGTGGCTCGCTACCAACCGCTACTCAACGCTATTTTTGAAACGGGCAATCTGGCCTGGAGTAAAACACTGCCTCAATCGACAATCTGTGACCCGATCGTCCTGACAACCTATCGGGCCCAATTTCCTCAACTTTGGGCCTCTCACGATTTAGTTGTAAGGTACGATCAAATCGTTGCTAACCCGCTCACGCCCCTGTCAACAGTGACAGCTTCAGCAATGGAACAGCCTCCTTCCCAAGGATATGTATTACGGCTCTTTGTCTCTGGGCATAGTATTGCAACCCAGCAAACGCTTCAAAAATTGCATCAACTCTTAGAACACACGCTGAACCAGCCTTATACCCTCAAACTGATTGATGTTTCCCAACATCCGGAGCAGGCAGAAGTCGATCAGGTCACAGCCACGCCTACCCTGGTGAGAGCTTACCCTCTACCAGTCCGTAAGATTGTTGGCAATTTAGATAACGAAGATCAGTTACTCGGTATTTTGAAGCTGTTGGATGACTGATTGGGCCTGCTTCTTGCCATCGCTTGCTGTAGGCTGAAGAAGTTGGGTTGTTAAATGTACTGTGTTTACGGAAACTGTTGAATCGATCTGCGATCGCGCGCTTACAGGCACCAATCTCACGCCTGAAGCGGGCCTCTTTTTGCTCACCCGCACCGCACCACACGAGCAAGCGTTCATCCAGGCTGCCAGCGATCGCCTGCGGCAAGCGTTAGTAGGCGATATCGTCACCTACGTGATCAATCGCAACATCAATTTCACTAACATCTGTGAACAACACTGTAGCTTTTGTGCCTTTCGCCGCGACGAGGGAGAGACGGGGGCGTTTTGGTTGGATCTGGAGCAAATTTTGGCAAAAGCCGCCGATGCGGTCGATCGACAGGCCACCGAAATTTGTATGCAAGGTGGGTTGAATCCTACCGCCAAGTTCAATGGCAAATCTCTGGATTATTACCTGCGCATTATTACCAGCATTAAAGCCAAATTCCCACACGTTCACCTGCATGCATTTTCGCCCCAAGAAGTGCAATTTATTGCCCGTGAAGATGGGCTAACTTACGCTGAAGTCATCGCTGAACTACGAGATGCAGGCGTTGGTTCTATGCCCGGAACCGCGGCTGAGGTGCTGGATGATGAAGTGCGCAAAGTTCTTTGCCCGGAGAAGATCGACACTGCTACCTGGTTAGAGATTGTGAGTACGGCTCACCGCTTGGGACTACCTACAACCAGTACGATGCTCTCTGGTCATATCGAAACCCCTACCCAGCAGATTCGACATTTGGAACGCTTGCGATCGCTCCAGCAAGCCTCACTCCAAAATGGTTATCCCGCTTGCATTACCGAATTTATTCTGCTGCCATTCGTCGGCCAGGAAGCTCCCAAAACCTTACGGCGCAGAGTCGGACGCGATCAGCCTGTCCTCCAGGATGCCCTCCTGTTGACCGCGATCGCCCGATTGTATCTGGGTCACTGGATTCCGAACCATCAACCCAGTTGGGTGAAACTCAGCTTGGCGGGAGCGACGGAAGCGCTCCGGTGGGGTTGCAATGACCTCGGCGGCACTTTGATGGAAGAACATATCACCACGATGGCAGGCGCTCAAGGCGGTACTTGCCTGGAAGTTACTGATCTCCGGCGGGCAATTTCCTCTCTTGGCAGACCCTACCAGCAACGGGATACCCTTTACCAGGCGATCGCCCGTTTCTGACCGCGATCGCCCGCTTCTTGGTTACTGCAATCTGACCTTATCAACGGTTTTGAGTTTGCCGTCCTCTTCAACTCGCCAGATGTCGTAAACACCTACCACATCCCCATTCTCATCAATGTCTACATTACCGCTGGCCCCCTGGTAGTTAATATCCTTACCTTCCTGGAGCAGCTTCAACGCCTGACACACATCCGACACTTCCTCCCCAGGGGGATTTGCAACCTCTCTTAGTTTGCTTTGAATCGCCTCCCCCGTATTGGCCTTAGCAGCCTGCGCAGCTAACACTAACAACGCTGCGGCATCCCAGGCGTGGGGCGCATACTCTACAGGTGGCCGATTAAACTTGGCTTGCCAAACCTTGGTAAATTCAGCGAGTGCTTCACCGTCGGCACCGGGGACTGTTCCCAACGCTCCCGTCAGGATGAACTGGCCATCGGCGGTTTTACCCACCTGAGCTGGAAACTGATCGGATTTTGCGCCATCCGTCAGCAGAATTTGCACCTCTTGCTTCAAACCCTGCTCATAGGCTGTTTTTAGCAATAAGGCTCCAGTTTCCGCATAAGCAACGGCAGCAACGGCATCTGGTTTGCCGCTGAAGGCCGCCTGAACCTCGGTGGCAAAAGTCGTCGCTTTGGGGTCGTAGCGCGTGGGTTTGGCTTCATTAATAACCGTTCCCCCCAGTTGCTTGAATGCCTGTACAAACTCCCGTTCAAACCCAACACCGTAATCGTTGTTAATCACAACGGTCGAGACTCTGCGACTGCCTTTGTCATACGCCAGTTTTGCCAAAGCTTGCGCCTGATATGTATCGGGGGGTGCGGTGCGGGCCCAAAAGCCTTGAAATTCTCCTTTCTGAGCACGCTCGGTGAAGACGGGGCTGGTGCTGCCGGGAGAGATGAGCACGACTTTGTTGCGGGCGGCGATCGGTGCAGCGGCTGAGGACACGCTACTGGCAAAAGAACCCACCACACCCGCGACTTTATCAACTTCTGCCAGTTTGGTCATGCCATCCGCGCCAGCAGTGGGATCGGTTTGGTCGTCTGTGTTGGGAACGAGCGTGACAGGCGCGCCATTTACCCCACCGCACTGATTCACCGTATCGACAAGCAACGGCACAGCAGCTAGCATAGGTTGCCCCACCGAAGCCAGATCGCCGGTGGCCGGCAGCAAGGAACCAATTTTGAGGCCGCCACTGGCAGCTGGGGATGAAGTGGTGTCACCAGCTGGGGGTGTGCCCTGCTCTTGACAGGCCGCAGTGATGATGCCTAATGAAAGGGCGATCGCGGCCAGGGAAATCGCTTTGAAGGGACGAATCGGGCTGGGGGAAACCAATTTGCTCATGGCAGTACCAAACTCCTCGACGTTGCACAAATATAGGGTGTCTTGATTATAGGAATTCGGCGTGCTTTTCTGATGGCTAAAACGATCGCGGCTCGAACACTCCAGATTCTATTCCGACCCTACCAACCGAACAGCGATCGAAACTTACATTTCGATCGCTGTTCAACGCAAAGTTATTTTCAATGTCCTGATTCAGGATGATGCCACTACCCTTCAACCTCTTTGCGCTTGCGCCACACACTCAGACCCAAACCAATTAACCCTGGCAACAGAGCAGGCGTGGGAATGGGAACTAACTGGGCATTGCTGATGTTGAGAACGGACGAGTTAATAAAATCAGTTTGATCTACAACTCCGATCGCAATTCGGTAGTTTCCAGCCGCTGCGAAGGTGTAGGAGAACGGCGAAGTTCCCGTCAATGTGAATACGGGCAGGTCAAGCCCAGGAGTAGCGACATCGTCGATCGTGACAAAGCCCAAATCGAAAGAATCCAAAACGCTGAAATTCCAACTAAAGCTAAAAACATCGCCTGCATTAATAGAAGACAGGAGCGTGCCGATCGCTGATCCTTCTTGAGCATCAAAACCTAGCGTCCCAGGTGGTAATCCGAGACTTGTTTCCAGAGTGCCAACATCTAATGGGTCACTTCCTGAAACATTCAAGATGGAGCCGTCATCATCCGTCCCGTCTACAAGCGCATTGGTAATCGTTGCAGAATTAGGAGATACAACAGCATCCCCATAGATTGTCCAGGTGCTGAGGTCTAGGCTGGCTGCTTGGGCAGGGATGGAGGCAGCTAAACTACTAACCAGCATGATACCAGTTGCACTGGCAGCAAGGGGCAATTGATTGACAAGATTCGCGAAAGTCATACGTTTCTACACTGTAAAAAACAACGGCAAATAAAAGCAGGATTTACAGGTAGATGCAATTGAGTTGAATATGTTAGTGCTTGGTGTAAGCCGTTGGTGGAAAATTAGTGATTACTAATTCGGTGCTTACTTTACTATTCTCAATGGACTGATTGAGTATGGCAATCAATTCTTAGGTAGTTTTTCTGCATTTCATACAGAATTTACGCAGAATTTATACCATAGTCTCAATCAGTCTAATCAAGTGTTTTAGAACACGAAGTTGTTGGGGTTGTTTGCTTCGGCTAAGGAGACATTTTGCAATGTCAGGAAGTTGCGACCAGGGGAGGAATTATTTAACCCATTCTGATCAACCCGAACGATCGTGTTTGCGCCTTGAGCGGCAAAGCTCACATACCCATCGGCGATCGCATTGGTGCCGGTGTAGCCACCCGGTACGATGCTATCGAGCAACTGAGTAAACACCAGTTTATCCAGCCCTACGGCAAAATCGGTGATGATGTCGCCAGCGTCACGGATGGAGGTATAAACGATGCGATCGCGGCCACCGCCAGTGGTAATGAGATCAGCCCCAATCCCACCAGTAATGATGTCGCCATCAGCCGTTCCAATCAGCACATCCCGGCGATTTGTGCCATTGATCACACTTTGAGGCAGATTCAAGCGGGTAAGCAATGGGTCGTGGTCACTGGCCCGATCGGGCGTAACGGCGAACTCCGTGTTGACATGGACGATATCAAACTCAGCCTTACTAGTCAGGGCATCGCTAACCAGGATGTGATCCAGCGACTGCGAATTGCCGTCGAAGATGAAGCTGTAGCGCTCATTTTCTGGCAAGGTGTTCGTTAAGTTGGTGAGGGATTGCTCCAGAGTCAGCAGCGGCGAGATAAATTCAAACTCGTTGAAGTCACCCACCACGACCACACTGGCATTGGCATTGTTGGCGAGAATGCCGTCTACAAAGTTTTTCACTGCTTGAGCCTGGGCCTGCCGCTCATCTAGTCCCCCGTTGACCGTAGGATCTTCTTGGCGATCGGCAGCAGGTTGATTCGCCCCAAATAGTGGACTGCTACCGCCCTTGGAGGAGAAGTGGTTGTTGACAACCGTGACTTCTTTGCCGTTGAATTCAAAGGTTGCCACGAGAGGTAGGCGCGAATCCTCGAATGCTTGCCCAGGAGCCTGACTACCGATCGCCTGCACAGAACCAGGCACCAAGCTGACGCGATCGGGGTTATAGAGGAACGCCGTCCGAATGTTGCCACCCGGTTGACCACCGCTTTCGTTATTGGTAATAAAGGGGTTGTCAATGAACTGATACGTTGGCCCTCCGGCAGCCACGATCGCATCGATCAGTTTTTGCAGGGTTTCGTTGGCAGCGGTGACATTACTTAGTTCCGCCCCATCGTTATCCTGAACTTCCTGCAAGCCCAAAATGTCTGGACTCAGGAGGTTGTTCACAATCTGCTGCGCGATCGCGGTAAAGCGCGCGGTGTCATCATCCACATTGCTCTGGCGTTGAGCCGGGGTAGTGCCGCTGACTTTGTTCACATCTTCTACCTTTGGATCCAGGTTGAGGACGTTGTAGCTGGCGATCGTCAAGCCTGCGGCTGTTTTGGTGAGGGTCGTGACCTCTGGCGTGAGGGGAGACGGCGCAACGACGGTAAAGGCTTCTGTCACGTTGACTTCAAAGTTGCCAAAGTTGTAGCCCACCACCCCGGTGACATCGCCCAACTGAGCGCCCACATTTACGCTCTGGGTAAAGTTTGGCAGAATGCCGCTGTCAAACTGGATCTGAATGCGCTCTGGGTTGAAGTCGTTCGGGGCAATGTTAATGGTGCCGCGCTGACTCAAGCCAGTGGCTCCCGCGCCGTTGTTCGCGACAGTGAAGATCTCACCGAAGCTATTGGTCGCGCTGACTGCCAATGCATCATTAACCGTCACCCGCATCCCCTCCAGACTTTCGTAAAAGTCCAGACCATCGTTGACTGGATCAAACACTCCACCCCCTTGCAACACGTTGTAGGGAGTTGCCTGATCGTCATCGATGACCTGCGTTGGGGGAGTGCGATCGACTCCCAGCACAACGGCGGCAGGCAGGGCATTTCCGGTAGACAGAGTCGTAATGGTCAGAGTTCCGCCGATCTGAGTTGTGGAAAGATTCCCGGTGCTAGCACCGCCTGGAATGAATTCGCTGACGGTGCCTGTCACCTGCACCTCATCCCCAACGGCAACAGTCGGACGGCTGCTGGTAAAGACAAAGATGCCGTCAGAGGTCGCAATGTTGCCATCACCTTCGGCATCTTGGAAGTAGAAGCCATTGGAATCTACTGCGGTGACAATCCCTCGAACATTTTGCACCGTCTGCCCAACCAGCGGTGAGGTATGACCTGCGCCTTGAATATCGAAGATCCGCACAGGTTGTGCGGGTGGCGTAAATTCAAACACGGCCACGGTCTGGCTAACTTCATTGGCCGTAATCACCAAGGGCTTCCCAGTAGGGCTATCTGCTGCGGACACAAAGGTCAACCCCTCCGGCCCAAGGTCTTCAGGAACATTGATGTATTCCACAAAGGTGGGGCTGGTGGGGTTGGTGACATCATAAACTATCACATCCCCGGTTCGCTCCAAGCCAATGAAGGCATAGGTGCGACCATTCACCACGCCGACGACTACACCTTCGGGTTCTGGACCTTTGTTGTCGCTGCGGGTGTCAAACCCAGCACCAGAGTCTGGGGTAAAGCTACCGTTGGAGTTGAAGATGCCTGGAACCTGAGCGGCGGTGATGCGCTCGAATTGATCACCGCTGTCGAACACAAGATTTCCGGCAGAATCGCGAATCGAGAACGATCGCGCCCCAAACACATGAATCTGCTCAAAATCGCCATCGCCGTCAATATCCCCACTCCGATTACTCACCACTAACCGGCCCAGGTTGGCATTCTGCTTCAGCGTAGCCGCATCCGGGAAGACCGTGGGATCGAGGACATAAGCGCTACTACCAACCCGAACTTCCTCGTTGAAGATATCGCCCTCATCCGCACCGGGAATGATATCGTCTGCGGTGGGACGAATGCGTGAATCGCCCTCGTTGGCAGTGATGTAGTAGGTTTGCCCATTCACCGTGTAGCTGGCGATCGCATCTGGCTGATACAGGCCAAACACAGGCCGATTCTGAATGTTGAGCAAGGGGGTGTTGCCAGCACCATCGCGATCGCCTGCATCTAGCGCATTTCCGGGTAAGCTGTGATTCTTCAAACCCAGAGGTTGAATCGCGGTAATCTGCCCCGTTTGCAGATCCAGAACTGCAACGGCATTATTCTCTTGCAGCGTGACCCGGGCTGTTAAGCCATCGGCTGCAACCGCAATGTACTCTGGTTCCAAATCTTGAGCGACCGTGGCATCGGCTTTGAGAATCCGCACCCCTTGAGCAATGAGCGCGTCCCTCTGACTATTGAAGGCGGTGAAGTCGGCAGTGGTGACATTCGCCTGGGTTAAACTGGCGACTCCACCTGACAGGTTGATAATACTGACCGAGCCTTCGGGGTCAACTGAGTAATCTTCGTTGGGTTCCCCTTCGTTTGCTACTAAGACTTTAGTCCCGTCGGGGGTGAAGGTGAGCATGTCGGGTAATGCGCCCACATCTACCGCACTCACAAAACTACCATCCGCAGCATTGTAAAATGAGACTTTCCCCGTTTGCTGGGTGCCCAAGGTTGTTTCGCGAATGGCGTAAGCAACAGCAACGATGCCATTGTTAGCGGCAACGCTGTTTGGTGCAATTTCAGTTCCCGCAGGAGCAGAAAATCCTGGAGCCAAAGTGCCCACGAGAGTCAAGGCACCGATGTTGCTAAGACTGTAGATTTCTACCGTGTTGCCGGCTGTCACGAACAAGCGATCGCTGACCGAATCGAATGCGGGAATCTCAGCGCCGTTGGTGCTGGTAAAGCCCCCGACTTTCTTCAGGTTGCCCGTGGTGTTGTCGGCGATCGTCACTGTGGCAGCGCTAGTTGCACCCAGGTCATAGCTGGCTCCATCCACCAACGTTAACGTCACGGTTTCATTGCCTTCTGCCGATTGTGCATCATTGACGGGCGTGATTGTAATCGTGGCAGACGTTTGCCCCGCCGGAATCACGACACTACCGGAGAGGCTAGCGGTATAAAGTGTGCTACTGGCTCCACTTGTTGCAACGGAAAAGTCGGCAGCACTCGTGCCGTTGGTGGCCGTTCCGGCAACCGTGTAGGTAACAGTCAATGCGGTGCTGGTGTCTCCAGTCCGCGTGATGGTAAAGGTGCCAGGGTCCACTGTGATACCGCTGGTTTCAGCCGCCGTTGGGTCTGTGGCCGCGATCGTCACAATGGGCCCAGTTGGCACTGGGCCGCCTCCAAGCGTAAAACTACCGGAAAACGTTTGATTAATTGAATTATCTCCCGTCCAGTTGGCTGGATTATTCAAGGCCGCCTGCAGGGTGGCTTTGTTTCCACTGGTCACACCTGTATACACAGCGTTGTCAATTTCGTTGAGCGCCACAGCACTCTCACCTAAAACCAAGCCCTGAGGGAGCGCACTGGTGTTAGAGCTAGTAGCATCTGCTTGAAAAACAGCGGCTCCTTCGTTGTTCAAAGCGGCGATCGGGATAATCACACCACTGCTCACCTGATAAGCAATAATCTGATCACCGTCAGCGGAGAAATTCAGATCCCCAGATTCTGATACGGTTCCGAGCGTGGTACTAGGAGTTGTCGAAATTGTAATCACAGTGCCAGCCGTGACTCCACTAGCAGGAGCAGTCCAGGTGATGGTGCCTTCCCCCGCGCGAAAAGTGTTCGTACTCAGCCAACCATTATCGGTAAACAGAATGATTTCGCCTGCTGGAAGATCAACAAGAGCGACGAATGCAAAATTATCAGTGCCATCGGCATTGTATTGAACGAATGCGATATCACCACGATTGAGCGCCATATTGACTAAAATCTCCGAGTCGTAAGTGTGGATTAGTTGAGTAAGTACCGATGTGTCGTGCTAACAGGGGCATGGCAAAGGTTATTTCAGATAAATGCACTTGGTTTGTGACCAAACATTGGTCAAACTCACGGGAATTGAAATTCCCCTCCAACCCTGAAACATCTACGAGAAAGCTTACAGCCACACAGAATGGTGCAAGTTCCTCTCTGCGTAAAAACACTGAAGACTTTGTGATTCTTAAAGAGAATCCGCCAATTAAACTCCCATGTGAAGTTTAAGGAATCACTAAGATCTTTCTAAGCTGTATGAAAATATACTGAATCTTCACGAAACCTTGGTTTCTCAGTGAAAGTTACATTCAGTTTTCATAAACTTGCTAAAGAAACAGCGAGTTCAGCAGCTTGAAAGATGCTCTACTGTTTAAGTGACAACGATTATTGATATCAAGCTTCGTCTGCTTTCGGATGGACTGCTCAGGGTGAAGATGAGCCGCACTAACGAATATGACGCAATGAAAGCAACAAATAACCCCAATCTTCTTTGCAAGAAACGCTTAGAGAGATTGGGGTCAGCAATCGATTGAGTATGAAACGGAGAGAGAGGGATTCGAACCCTCGGTACGGCCTTTCGATCCGTACAACAGATTAGCAATCTGCCGCTTTCGACCACTCAGCCATCTCTCCAGTTGTTCGATAAGTCATCATAGCAGATTTTAGGAAGTCAATGGATAGGTACGGCAGCTAGAAAATTGCCAGTGTGAAGAAAACGAGTAATCCACCGATGAGATAAAAGATTCCAACGATTTGAGTCTCTGACCAGCCCGACAATTCCAAGTGGTTGTGGTAAGGCGACATTTTAAAGAAGCGTTTGCCCACCCCGTCTGAACCTTTGGTTGCTTTGAAATAAGCCACCTGAACCATCACGGATACTGCTTCGATGAAAAATAGGCCACTCAGAATCAACAAAACCACCAGTGCATTCGTCAAGATGGCTACGGCAGCCAAGGCTCCCCCCAATGCCAGAGAACCCGTATCTCCCATGAATACACGGGCTGGGTTTCGATTGTGGACTAAAAAGCCCAAACAGCTACCACTCAAACAGGCGCAGAACAGCATCAGTTCTGGAGACGTGGGTGCAATGTAAGCACCTAGCCCTAGTAACGCGATCGCCACTGTGCCACCCGCCAAGCCATCCAAGCCATCGGTCAAATTAGTCGCGTTGCTTTCAGCCACCAGCGCAAACCAAGCAATTGGGAAAAATAGTAATCCCAGCGGCAATACCAACCCCAGCGGGAGAGCCAAGTTCGCGATCGTCGAAGGCTGGGTTAACCCCACCCACAAACAAAACAATCCGCCGAAGCCAACTTGGAGAGCCAGCTTCATGCGGGGAGAAATTCCTTTATTAGACTTGCGGCGAATAATTTGCCAGTCATCGAGCCAACCGATCAAGCCATAACTGAGGGTGAGACCAGCGACGGCAACCACTGGAGGGGCAAACCTAGACCAAAGCAGGGAAACGACTAGCGCCACTGGCACAAAGAAAATTCCACCCATCGTGGGCGTGCCAGCCTTCTTCAGGTGCGATTGGGGGCCATCTTCGCGAATGGTTTGGCCGGCTTTCAACGCGCGGAGAGCAGGCACAACCCAAAATCCGAGCAGGGCCGTGAGCAGGGCACAAATCCAGAACGGAAAGGTCAAAGACTCGACTTGCACTGGCGATCGTCCGGCCAACCAATCCAAGTAGAGGGCACCTGCACCTAAGCCTGCGGCCAATAAGCCAAACAACAACGCCCCTGAGAGTTTGAACGAACTACGGTAGAACAGTTTTGCGTCCATAAGCGTTATCTCACTCCACACACTACACACATCGCTAGCTGTAATAACCAGGCAATGTTAATCAATCGCTCACAACCACACAAATCTTAAAACGGGATGGGACACATGAAAATGGTTGCAGAATACATTTAGCGATCGCCAAAATATTCTTTCCAAAATTAATCGTCCAATTCCAGATCATCGTCATCATCATCTAGGTCAAAGGAATTATCTTCCCCAGCCATGAGTTCGTTGATTTCTTCTTCATCATCGGCATAGTCAAAGTCGTTGCTATCACGCGCCAGCAACCGCCCAGACTCTTCCAGCCAACCTAAAATTGATACTGCTTGTCGCTTAGCAGAAACGGTGGCGCGTTGGTTGCGCGGCTCTTCATGTAAGGAGGGATTGTATGCCATAGATACCTGGGTTAGTTCCGTGTAAGGTGCGGTCAGTATACTGAAAGATCAATGGAATCAATCCAAAAATCTCCGTATTTCCATTCCGCCAATAAATCAACCAGAGTTTATCACTCTTTCGACAGAACGCAAGATATTTGCTTGAGATCTATCTCAAGTATTTCATAAAGAAATTCAATCGGAAAAATCTGCCCACCAGCTAGGAGGAGATCGCAATGATTGGCAAGGCTGAGTTAATGGAAATGGTCGTTGGAAAAAACCGTGGACTGCTGGCAACAGGGCCGCAAAAGCAAGCCATCCTGGCAGCGATCGCCCAACTAGAAGATCGGAATCCCACGCCCAAACCGGTTGAGGCGATCGATTTATTAGAAGGCGATTGGCGCTTAATTTATACCACCAGTCGCGGCATTCTGAGCCTGGATCAGGTGCCCTTGCTGAAGTTAGGGCAGGTTTATCAATCCATTCGGGCTGCCCAAGCCAGAGTGTATAACATTGCCGAAGTATATGGTTTGCCGCTCCTGGAAGGAATTGTGAGTGTGGCCGCCAACTTTGTGCCTGTGAGCGATCGGCGAGTTAATGTGACCTTTGAACGCTCAATTTTGGGTCTGCAACGGTTGATTGACTATCAAACCCCGCAAGCATTTATTGATCAAATTGAAGCAGGTGGAAAATTCCGGGCGATCGACTTTGCCATCACTAATCGAGAGCAACGAGGTTGGCTCGACATCACTTACCTGGATCAGGATTTGCGAGTTGGGCGGGGCAACGAAGGTAGTGTTTTTGTGCTGGTCAAAGGGTAGTGTTGACCAAAGGACTAAGATAAATGCTGCGAATTTCTCAAGGGCATCTCAATTTGCTGTCCACCTGCCCCCGCAAGTTTCAGCATGTAGTGCTGGATCAACTGGGTACGCTAGACGGGAGCGACCAACAGGAACGGTTACTGCAAGGGGCACAATTTCACCGTCTATTGCAGCAGTGGCTGATGGCATTGCCCGTCGAACCCGTTTTGCAGCAAGATGAACAACTGCAACAATGGTTCGCATCATTTCAGGCTGCGTCTCCCCAAATTCTAGGCGATGGAATTCAGCAACCAGAGTGCGATCGGCTGCTGGAGTTCGAGGGCTATTTGTTAACCGCTCGCTACGATCTACTAATTACAGATCCTGATCATGCCAAAATCCTGGATTGGAAAACTTACCCGCGCCCGCAAGCTCCACAGCGGTTAGAGCAGCACTGGCAAACTCGCTTATATCCGTTCATCCTGGCTGAAACTAGCGCTTATCGACCAGAACAAATCTCAATGGTGTACTGGTTCTTCCAGGCTGACCAAGCTGGGGGTGCGGCCCAAAGCTGGATATTTCAGTACGACCACCACAAACATGAAGAAACTCGGCGCGAACTAAGGCCATTGCTCCACCAACTCACCCAAGGGCTGGCTCATTATCAAGCTGGAGAACCCTTTTCCCAGCTTCATTGGGGGGCTGCTGCTTGTGCCCAATGTGCCTTTGCGTCCCGGTGTGGTCGGATACCCGTTGACCTGGATGACTCCTTGCAGGACGCTGAAGAAATAAATCGCAGCGATCGACTCTTTGCTCTCTCAAGCCTTGCCGAAATTGCCGAAGTCCCCCTGTAACGTTAAGCCGCTGCCCCCGGTCGCTTGCTTGCCAACCAATATTCTTCATCCGTCACCCTACCTTTTCCCTCAAACATGACTGACGAATCTAAACCCGCTGAGGCGCTCCCGATTGGAACTCGTGACATGGACATCAATGATTTGGCTCCGGTGTATCATCTGGGCGAGCAATTGTTTACCAGCGATCGCTATCCATTTATCTACCGCACCTGGGATCAATGGGAAGTCATCGGGCTGTACAACACTGACCCAGAGTATTGCCTGGTGGCAGAATCAGAGGGCAAGTTAGCAGGGTTTGTTTTGGGGACGATTATTAGCAAGGCCACCTGGACTTACGGTTATATCCTCTGGTTAGGCGTGAATCCTGATTTTCAGCGGCGGGGTGTCGCAGATTCGCTGGTCGATCGCCTGGTAGAACGCATGATCAATGATGGGGCTCGATTCATGATGGCGGACACCGATCCAGAAAATATCCCAGCCGTCAAGTTTTTTACTCGCAAAGGATTTGGGAACGTCCGCAAGCACATTTTTCTCTCTATGAACCTGAGTAAGCATGAGTACTACGGTAAGTTGATTGCGTACGAACGCGAAAAAGCTGAACGAGCTGTCTGGAAGCGGCCCCGCCGCCCCACCAAATCCTAAACCTAAGAATCAACGATCGCTCACTAGAACAGGCTTATTCGTTAGGATAGTGTTTATTCTCTCATTCGCGCATCCTCACTTTGCCCGTTTGCTGCAATGCCAGACCCATCCCTATGGCAAATTCAGATAAGTCAGCCGCCGCCATGGCTGGTGCAAGCAATTCGGCAAGTTGTGCCAACGTTAAAGGGCACGGCACTGGCTCAATTGCTCTGGCAGCGCGGATTGCATCAACCTGAACAAATTGCTGGATTTTTGAGTGCAAATTACTATCAGCCGGCCAGCCCGTTTGAGTTTGGGGCAGAAATGCACCTGGCCGTCGAGCGGTTGCAACAGGCGATCGCTAATCAGGAAATCGTCGGCATTTGGGGCGACTTTGATGCGGATGGTGTCACGGCAACCGCTGTCCTGTGGGATGGCTTGGGGCAATTTTTCCAGCCCCAGAAAACGCTGTTCTACTACATTCCCAATCGCCTGACCGAATCTCACGGCCTGTCCCAGCAAGGCTTGGAACGTTTGCGGGCCAAAGGCTGCCAGTTGATCGTGACCTGCGATACAGGTAGCACCAACTTGGCGGAAATTCAGTACGCCAACCAACTCGGCATGGAGGTGATTGTCACCGATCATCACACCCTCCCCGATGCTCGTCCGCCCGTCGGCGCGATCGTCAACCCGCGCAACTTACCCGCCAACCATCCATTGGCCACCCTCTCTGGTGTTGCCGTGGCCTACAAACTGGTGGAAGCGCTTTACGAAACGTTGCCTGATGTGCCGCAAAAACCACTCGATGCCCTATTAGATTTGGTGGCGATCGGTCTCATTGCCGACCTGGTAGAACTTAAAGGCGATTGTCGTTATCTCGCCCAACGCGGCATCGAACAACTACAAAAGCAAAGCAATCCGGCAACGGCTACCCGGCCTGGTGTGGCGAAACTGCTGGAATTTTGCAAACGCAGCGGCGATCGCCCCACCGATATTTCCTTCGGCTTGGGGCCACGCATCAACGCTGTCAGCCGAATTCAAGGAGATGCCCACTTCTGTGTCGAATTATTGACCAGTCAGGACAAACATCTCTGTACCCACCTGGCCGAAGCCACCGAGCTTGCCAATGCCCGCCGCAAAGCCTTACAGAAAGATGTCCTCAAGCAAGTGGGCGATCGCGTCACCCAACTCGATCTCTCCACTACGCAGGTTATTGTGCTCACTGATGACCAGTGGCAACCCGGCATTCTCGGTCTCGTTGCCGGCCAAATTGCCCAAGAACACGGCAAGCCCACCATTCTGCTCAGTACCGAGG
>Ga0224722_1000738_pt1 | contig 18814 bp, 18 predicted proteins | sample Balambano_FR1_Me_FD_161646 | JGI IMG/M metagenome (GOLD analysis project Ga0224722, IMG submission 161646) | Freshwater sediment microbial communities from Lake Towuti, South Sulawesi, Indonesia - Balambano_FR1_MetaG | ecosystem: Environmental > Aquatic > Freshwater > Lake > Sediment | place... | reverse complement strand
CGCAATCTTTTACTGGGGCGCCGCCATGGCGAAAGGCCCGAACTGGAATTTCAACGAGGTCAGCGCCGACGAGAATCGCGCTGCTTTGGAGTTTCTGACTCGCGCCGAACGGCATTTGGAGGCGGCGACGCCGGTCGAGCGCGCCCTCATCGAGGCGGCCAAAACGCGGTTCAGCGTGGAGGAAAGTGCGGATCGCTCTCAACTCGACCAAGCCTACGCCGAAGCCATGGGGGCGGTGGCGCGCGATTTCCCCACCGACTTGGATGTGCGAGCGATGGCCGCCGAAGCCCGGATTCTTACCCGCGCAAGGGCCAACCGGAATCCGGATGGCTCGCTACTGCCCGAAGCGCTGGCCAATCGCTTCGAATTGGAGTCGGTGCTGCAAACCCGGCCGGACCACCCCTTGGCCAACCACCTCTTGGTGCATTTGGCGCACCGCACCAAGCCGGACCCTGACGCCCGCTTGGCCGCCAACCGACTGCGCGGTGTCTACCCCGATGTTCCCCACTTGGAGCACATGCCCTCGCATATCGACATTCACGTGGGCGAATGGGATGCCTCGATCGCGGCCAATGATGCCGCCATCCGCAGTGAGACTCGGCTGCGCCGAAATCCTCCCGTGGTCGGCGAGGAATTGGATTTTCACGCCTACCATCAGCGCGACTTCCTGATTTTTTCGTTGCTGATGACGGCCCAGCGCGCCCGCGCCGAATCCACCGTGGAATCCTTGGCCGCCCTGGTGCCGCCCGGCGAGATGAACGCCTTCGTAGAAGAGCAGCTCAACCTGATGCGTCTGGGCGTCTTCGTTCGATTTGGTCAATGGAACCGCATTTTGGCCATGCCGGCGCTAGAGGAAAACTCGGCCACGTGGCTGGCTTACCGGGGAGTGGCCCAAACCGCGACCGGTGACCTGGAGGGGGCCGCCAAATCCCTGGCCGAGATGGATGCGATCATTCAGCGCCTTGCCGGGAATGTGGCCGACCTGGTGGGCGTCCAGCGCAGCCACTTGGCGGGCGAACTCGCGCTGGCCCAAGGAAAAGGCGATGTGGCGATACGGGAACTGGAGGAAGCCGTGCGCCGGGAGGACACCATCCGCTCGTTCGATCCGCCGGAGCACCGGGTAATGGCCCGCCACGCGCTCGGCACCGCGCTGCTCAAGCTGAACCGAGCCGAAGAGGCCGAGAAAGTTTTTCGGGAGGACCTGATGCGGTGGCCTCGCAACGCCTGGGGGTTGGCGGGGCTACGCAACGCTCTGCAGGCCCAAAGCAAGTCGATCGCGGAGATCGAACCGGACTTGGAGCGCGCGCAAAAGAGAGCCGACATTCCGCTCGTTTCGGCGTGCCTTTGTGCGGGCGGCGGCTAGCTGCAACTCACCCGTTACCTCGACCCGACCGATGGTCCGCCGTACCCGGGATGCGTGGCGATACCGGCCAGAGAGCTTGAGTCACGGAGACACGAGCTACCCGCCAAGTCTCAGCCGATTAGAGTAATCGACGGCCGGACCGGGAGCCGCGCCGCCTTCGACTGGCTCCGTCAGCGTGGTCATCCGGTAGAGCTCGTTGCGCCACCGGCTTGCGTGGACCATCGAGGGGGAGGGTATCGGCTTTGGGAGCCACATCCGGCGGTCGAGCATCTCGCCGGACGATTGCCCCCGGGCACCGTGTTGGATCTGGGGTGTGGTTCGGGCCGCAATGCCGCGTACCTGGCTTGTTGTGGCCATCCAGTTTTGGCCATCGATCGCCTTCCGGATGCGCTGACCATGGCGGCTGATCTCTGCGCCCGATACGCCCCGGGCCGTTTCCTAGAATTTCTCCAAGGCGATTTAGACCGCCACCCGATCCCAGTTCGGGGTTCAGCTGGCGCTATTTTCGCGTGCTACTACCATCCTCTCGTCTTGGCCAAAACCATAGATGCCGTACGGGTCGGCGGAGCGATCCTCATCGGCACGTTCTCGGCCGAGCATCGGGCTAAAACTGGTCACCCTGCGCGCGCCGAACGCTGTCCACGGCCCGAAGATTGGTCGCACCTGGCGGTGGACCTGGAAATCGACGACCGCATTCCCACCGAAGACGCCGAAATGACGGCTATTCTGCTTCGAGTGCGACCAGATCGCGGCGATGGAACGCCACGATGGCGGCCGAAACATGAACATTCAGGCTCCGCCCCTTGCCTGCCATGGGGATAAAGACCGCCGCTTCGCACGCCCGCATCACGTTTCCCAGCAGTCCGCGCTGCTCGTTACCCAGCACAAAACAGGTTCGCTCCGGATACGCAAACGCGGTGTAGGGAACGGAATCGTCGGCTAATTCGACCGCGATCAGGCTCCAACCCCCCGTCCGCAGGGCTTCGGCCGCGTCATCATGCCGCTCGAAATAGTCCCAGTCGATGCGTCGGTGGTGGCCCAGCGAGGTGACGGCGACTTGCGGATGTCCGGGCTGAGGCGTACGGCCGCTGAGCACCATCAACTCGGCGCCCAGCGCATCGGCCACCCGGAACATACCGCCCACGTTATACGGGTCCGACCAATCCTGGAGCCAAAAAGCCACCGGCGGCGACTCTTCCGACGCAAACTTTCGGTGCAGGCCGCGTACCTGAGTTTTCCGCCGTAGCTGCCGCAACTAACCGGCCTTACGCAATTGCTGTTCGCGAATCAGCATCGGCTTGCGACCCTGCTCGATGATGCCCGTTGGGATGAATACTTGGCGCAAATCTGCATCCGAAGGCACTTCGTACATCGCCTCCAGCAATAGGTCTTCAAAAATGCTGCGTAGCGCCCGGGCACCGGTGCGTCGCCGCATGGCCTCACGGGCGATCTCTTGCAACGCGTCGGGATCGATGTTCAGGTCCACCCCATCCAGCCGCATCAGCTCGCGATATTGCCGGACCAGGGCGTTGCGAGGCTCGGTCATTACCTGCACTAATTGCGATTCGGTGAGCTCACGCAGAGCGGTCACGATGGGCAATCGACCAACCAGCTCGGGAATCAATCCGTAGGCGATCAGGTCTTCGCCGGTAGGCGTGGGGAGCTCTTCCGCGGGCAGGTCGGCCTCGCGCCGGAACCCAATCTCGTTCGGCTTCACCCGTCGGCGAACCACCTCGTCGATTCCTTCAAAGGCGCCCGAGCAGATAAAGAGAATATTCTCGGTGTCGACCGGGATGGTTTCCTGCTGCGGGTGCCGCCGCCCGCCGGACTGTGGCACGTGTACCACCGTTCCTTCGAGCATTTTCAGCAGCGCTTGCTGCACGCCTTCGCCGCTCACATCGCGCGTGATCGAGAGGTTGTCTCCTTTCCGGGCGATCTTGTCGATCTCGTCGATGTACACGATGCCGTGCTCGGCGTAACTCACGTCGCGCGAGCCGATGAGCGTTTCGGTTTCGTCCAGCAGGCGGCGAAGAATATTCTCGACATCCTCGCCTACGTAGCCGGCTTCGGTGAGGCTGGTCGCGTCGGCGGAGGCAAACGGAACATTGAGCGCTTTCGCCAGCGTGCGAGCCAGCAGGGATTTTCCGCACCCGCTGGGACCGACCATCAGGATATTGCTTTTCTGGACCTCGACCTGCGGGTCGACCAGATTCGAAATCCGCTTATAGTGGTTGTACACCGCCACTGCGAGCACGCGCTTGGCGTGGTCTTGCCCAATCACGTATTCGTCGAGAAGGGAAAGAATCTCCTTCGGCTTCCGCTTGGCGCGGGCTCGTTCCACCAGTTCTTGCTCGATGGTGGCAAGGTCGGGCTTCTCGGTTCGCTCGCTGGGCTCGAGTACTTCGGCCGAAAGCTCGATGCAGGTGGAGCACACCGCTCCGTGCAACCCCATCACAAACCGAATTTGGGAGTATTCGGTTTTGCGGCGTCCGCACAGGCAACACACATCCCGGCGATCTCCACCTTGCATGCTTACAGTCTAACGCCCGTTGGAGGGTTTTGCGCCGGGTTCGATGACTTTATCCACCAACCCGTATGCTTTGGCTTCCTCGGCGCTCATGAAGTAGTCCCGATCGCAATCCTTGCGCACTTGGTCGGCCGGTTTGCCGGTGTGCTTGCTCAGGATGTTCATCAGGGTTTCCATGCTGCGGTTGATCTCCGCCGCTTGGATGTTGATGTCGGCGGCCGTTCCGCGGAATCCGGCCGAAACTTGGTGGATCATCACTCGCGCGTTGGGCAGGCAAAACCGCTTGCCCGCCGCCCCGGCCGCCAAGAGTACGGCGCCCATGCTGGCGGCTTGCCCCACGCAGATCGTTGCTACATCCGGCTTGATATGCTGCATGCAGTCATAAATCATTAAGCCGTCCGTCACCGATCCGCCAGGCGAGTTGATGTAAAACTCGATGTCCTTATCCGGGTCTTCTTTGGCCAGGAAAAGGAACTGCGCCACGATGATGTTCGCGATCTGATCGTCGACCGGCGTGCCCAAAAACACGATCCGATCCTTGAGCAGACGCGACCACAAGTCATACGACCTTTCGCCGTGGCTGGTGCGCTCGATGACATAGGGGATTCCCATTCACATGAGATTACTCGCCGATTCCGGGGCCTGTTCCCAAGGATGTCCTAAGGTGCTACCCTTGCCGGCGGCGCCCGTTGCCGAGGATTTGTGATCCACAACTTTCCTGCCGTACCGCATGTGAAGGCTCTCCTGTTGTTTATTCATGGAGGAGGCTGGACCAGTGGCTCACCCTATGACTTGGCCGAACACGCCGCCATTGCCGCAGAGTACGACGTGCAACTGGTGGCGCTCGGGTACCGCTTGGCGCCGGAGCATCGGTGGCCCGTGCAACTATGTGATGTGATCGATGCGGCGGCCGAAGTGACGCAATCCTATGCCGATGTACCCCTGGCCTGCGGAGGAGAAAGCGCCGGTGCGCATTTGGGACTTTGGCTCACCGCAGGAGGTCACTTGCCCGCATCGACCGCCTTCATCGGGATCAGCGGGCTCTACGATCTATCCTTACCTCTCACGGAATCGGGCGAAACCTACCGCATCGTCGAGAAGGTTCTGGAGGAGCGCACGCCGCAAACCGAGCGCGAGCTGAGCCCTATCCACGCGGTTGCCGAGGGTCGACCGGGCCGAAGCTATCTTCTTCACGGGGCGCAAGATCCCCTGGTTCCGATCCAGCAAACCATCGCGCTCGCCGAAAGGCTAAAGGAGAAGCAAAACGTCCTGACCGTTCGCTTCGACCCCAAGATCGGCCACTGCCTCGACCTATCGCGCGAGCCGGACCGCCTGGCGTGGCAGCTCGCGCTGGAATGGCTCGTGGACGCTTAGCCGGGCAAGTTTTCTTTCAGCTTGACGGGCGCACTGCCGCGCGTACGCAAGTTCAGGTACTCCACCAGAACCGCGAACGCCATCGAGAAGTAGATGTAACCCTTGGGAATGGCTTGGTCGAACGATTCGGCGATCAAGCTCACGCCGATCAAAATCAAGAATGCAAGCGCCAGCATTTTAACGGTCGGATGCCGTTGCACAAAATCCGTGATCGCTTTGCTGAACAAAAGCATGAACACCACCGCGATCAGGACCGCAATGATCATGATGCTCACCTGACTGACCATGCCAACGGCCGTGATGACGCTGTCGATGCTGAAGACCAAGTCCAATATGAGGATCTGGCCAAGGATGGCGCCGAGCGTTGGAGCAACGATGTTTCCGTGCGAGGTCTCTTCCCCTTCCAGCTTGTTGTGAATCTCTTTCACCGCTTTCCAGATGAGGAAGGCGCCGCCCGTGAACAAGATGATGTCTTTCCAGCTGACGATTTGCCCGTCTTCTGTAAGACCAGGAATATCGATGCGAAAGACGGGCTGGGTCAGGGTCACGATCCACGCCACCGAAAGCACCAACACAATGCGCGAAATGAGAGCGACCAGAATCCCCAACCGCCGCGCTTGGTCTCGCTCGGCTTGGGTCTTGAGCTTGCCCGCCAAAATCGAGATGAAAACGATGTTGTCGATGCCCAACACGATCTCCAAGATCGTGAGCGTGGCCAACCCGGCCCAAGCCGCAGGTGAAGAAACCCAATCAAACATGCTTGTCTCCTAAACCATCCCGCGCCCAGGACGATGAAGGAAAGCGTCTGGAGGGGCGGTTATCGACGTGTTATCTCGCATTTTCAAGGGTTGCGGCGCTGGATCACCGATCGCCTCCGCAAAGGTACCCGCCCGCCGCGCGCTCGTAGGCGGCACCAATTAGCTGATGGCCGGCAGGTGCCCGATGACCGCCCGCACCAAATCGTTGAGGGTGACCATCCCGCGAACTCGCCCGTGCTCGTCGCAAACCAGCGCCATGCGCGCCGTCGAATCACGAAACGCATCCAACAGGCCCAAGAACGAAAGCCCCGGCGGTACGCGAAGCAACGGGATCAGAAACTCGGAATACGAATCGGGCGAACGCGCCAAAAGGTCGACGGCGCGAATGCAGTCGATGCACTCATCCAGTTTCTTGCCGACCGGCAGGACCGACCGGCCCGCGGCCAGAACCTTTGCCCGGAGCTGCTCGGCCGGAACGCCCAAGTCGATCCACTGCACCTGGTCCCGCGGCGTCATGATCTCGGCCACTTTTCGGTCGCTGAGCCGAAAGACGTTGGTCACCAGGTCGGATTCCTCGGCGCTGATCGTGCCCCGCCGCTCGCCTTGCCGCAGCAAAAACTCCACTTCGGCCTCCGAGATGGCCGCACTTTTGGGCAGCGGCACCCGAAGGGCCGAGATCAGTCCATCGCCCATCCGGGCGAAGAAATCGGCCACGGGCCCGAGCCCGGCGTGCAGGATCCACGCCGGGCGAGCGAAAGCAATGCTGAATTCGTTTGCGTAGGCGTAAGCCACGCGCTTTGGCACGAGGTTGGTAAAGATCAGCAATACCAGCGACGCGATCAACAGCGCTCCGAGCGATGCCAGCTGTCCATCCTCGGGCTCGGGGATGGCTAACCGGCGCTGCCACGCTTCCAGCTGCGGCGTGAGCGTGAACGGCACCAGCATGCCGATGGCGGTATTGCAAACCGTGGCCGCGATTTGCAGGGCCGAAATGATGCGCGACGGCCGCCGCAAATACGAAAGCACCATCGTGGCCCGGCGGTCGCCCGCTTGGCTGATGCACCGGAGATGCTCCACCCGCGTGCTGAAGAGCGCCATCTCATAGGCGGTGGCCAGCGCTAAAACGAGCCCCATGGCGATCATGCCGAGCGTTGCGATCACCCGTCAGCCCTCATGCCATACTCATGCGACTCCGAAAGGGCGGCGTGAATTCCCGTGGCGCACGTTCGATGGATGGTCGGATTCATTCGCTTACCGTGCCCGTACGTAACGCCGCTATCTTAGTCGCACTTCAAGCCGCTTCGGTCGCTGCCGCCCAGGAAGCGTTCCCGAAAATCCCGGCGGTCAAGCTCGAAAAGGCCCCGCAAATCGATGGGGTTATCTCGCCGGGCGAATGGGAATCCGCCAGCCGCATCGAAATCTTTACGGACCCGCAAACCGGAAAACCGCACCCCGACCAAACTGTGGCATTCCTCGGCTACCGAGAAGACGCCATCTACGTCGCGTTCATCTGTACCGACGCCCGGCCCGACCGCATCATTGCGCGGGAGATTCGGCCCAACAACGGCCTTGCGGGAGACGATTACGTGACCTTTATCATCAATCCGCTGGGGTCGCGCGATTGGAACGGGCGCTGCTTCTTTCAGGTGAGCGCTCGCGGCACCCAGAACGAGGGTATCAGCGGAGGCCGCACCGGCAAGCGCGAGTGGCGCGGAGAATGGCAGGCCGCCGCCAAGCGAACCGAAACCGGCTACGTGGTCGAAATGCGCATCCCCTGGGCGGTGCTCAACTACCGACCCGGCCAGGCGATCAACATGGATATCGACCTGCGCCGAAACCACTCGTCGCTCAACTCCTTCAGCCAGTGGGGGCAAACCTCGGTCAACTCTCGCAACGATCTGAGCGGTCAGTGGTTGGCCGTCTTTCCACCTCCGCCCCGTGGCCGACGCCCATGGGACGCCTTGGCGTACGTCAGCCCCGAATACGACCAGCCTAACTTCGACCTACGCGCGGGAGCCGACTTTCGCTACCGCATCACCAACGATTTCACGGGATTGTTCAGCGCATTCCCGGACTTCAAGAATATCGAGAACGACGTGGCGGGCGTCGATTTCACCCGCACCGAACGGTTCTTTGGCGAGTCGCGGCCGTTCTTTCAGGAGGGCAACGGGTATTTCGGATTCGGTAACGAGTACGGCTTCGGCACGATGTTCTATTCGCAACGCATTCGCGAGTTCGACTTCGGCGCCAAGTCGTTTGGTCAAATTACGCCCAAGGTTAGCGGTGGCGTTCTGGCGACCGTGGAGGATGGCACCAAAGAGACGACCGCGGTGGCCGGTTTCCGCAACCAAATCGATCCGAACTCGAGCGTTGCTCTCTACGGCACCGCGCTCAGCTGGCCTGGTCTCAATCACCAATCCTTCGGCGGCGGTTACTACAAGCGTTTTGGCAACTTTTGGACCGAATTGAACTTGGGCTACGAGAAAGACCAATCCCGCGGACTCTCGGATGCGGGCGATGTGAGTTTTGCTTACGAAGCTCCGCGCTGGTTCGGGATCGTAGCCTACAAGTGGATCAAGCCCGATTTCAATCCACCGCTCGGGTTCATTCCGTGGGTCGATCGCCGCGGTGGCTACTCGTACATCGAGTACGACAACTTTCCGCGCACGGGGTCCCTCCGGAAAGTGGGATTTGACTTCGATACCGCCTATTACGAAACATACGAAGGGAGAGTCCAGCAAGCCGGGGCTGGACTATCCGCCCACATCATCACCCGGAATAATGTACGCATCGGAGCCAATGTCAGCCGGTGGCGATACGAGGACGGAAACGACGCGACCCAAGGGCTAAGCGTCCGATTTCACGAAAACAACCCGTTCAACCGGTTCGGGTTTTACGTGGAAACCGGTGAGCGGGCCAGCGAACCCAGCAATTTCCTCTCCGCATATGCGCAGTTCCGCATCCTTCCGCAAGTCGACCTGAACGCCGAGCAAAGCATCAGTCGATTTCGCGGCACCGACCAATTGACGGTGGTCGGTCTCTCGTACCAAATCAGCCCAACCCGTTCGCTTTCGGGTCGGCTGGTGAGCCGCAACGGCGACACCAACGGCTACTTGGCCTACCGCGATGCGGGGGCCAAGGGCATGGAAACGTTCGTGATTTTGGGGGACCCGAATGCTGAAACGTGGCGCACCCGCATTGCCCTGAAGTTTGTGTGGGCGTTCTAGGGTTGGCTTAACAATGGGCCGAGGGGAACCCGCGCGGTGCGGCATACTCAACTCTTCTGTATGAAGCGGGTCGGCATCTTAACCAGCGGCGGTGATTGCAGCGGACTCAATGCGGTCATCGCGGCCACGGTCAAAACCGGCCTTGGGCTCGGCTACGAGTTCATCGGTTTCGAATTCGGTTGGGAGGGCGTTCTTAGTCCTCTCCAATACCGACCCCTGACGCGCGATGGCATTCGCGGTATCTCCTACACCGGCGGCACCATCCTCAAAACCACCAACCGCGGACGATTTGGCGGCAAAGTCGGCGAGGGCGGCGTGCGAATGGTGCCTACCGAGGTCCTCGAGGAAGCCAAGCGCAACCTGGCCGAATTGGACGTCCACGCCTTGGTCGTCATCGGCGGCGACGGCAGTTTGGCATCGGCCTTACAGTTGGCCCGCATCGGCGTGAACCTGGTCGGTGTGCCGAAAACTATCGACAACGACCTGTGCGCCACCGACCGGACGTTTGGCTACAGCACCGCCGTCGAGGTCGTGGTCGAATCGTTGGACCGCATCCACACGACCGCCGCCAGCCATAACCGTATTTTTATTGTGGAGACGATGGGCCGGAACGCGGGCTGGATTGCCGTGCGCAGCGGTGTGGCGGGCGGCGCCGACGCGATCTTGTTGCCCGAGTTCCCCTTTGCCGTGCCCGACCTGGTCGAGTTTCTCCGCTATCGGCAGCGCGAGTTTGGCAGCAGCGTGGTAGTGGTGGCCGAAGGAGCGCGCATCAAACAGCGCTTGGTGGCCCGCGACCTCGGCCGAGGCGAAGTGCTGCTGGGGGGAGTGGCGTATGAACTCTTGCGCGAAATCGAAGTGATTGCGCCCAATGAATTCGATGTGCGCTGCACGGTGCTGGGCCACGTCCAACGCGGCGGCAGCCCGAACCCCGCCGACCGCATCTTGGCCAAGGCTTACGGAGTCGAAGCCATGCACATGGTTCACCGCGGCGAATTTGGGCGGATGGTGGCCTACGACAGCCAAAAGATGGTCAGCGTGCCGATCGAAGCCGCGGTCGGGCAGCTGAAACTGGTCACCGAAAGCACCATGGAGTACGTGGTCGCCCGCGAGCTGGGCGTATTTGTGCACTAACTTCCGGCGAAAGTGCCCCAGGTCCGTGCTCGGCGCGCGGTATCTTATAATCGCTCCCAAAACAGGAGAACAAAGCTTCTCACAAAACAGGAGCTTTCTGAAACCTTTCGATTTCCATGCGCGTCATTTCAAGAGGAACCCTACGGGATTTCTGGGAAAGACCCGGTAGGCAGGACGCTGAAGAACCCCTGAAGGCCTGGTTCGCCCACGCGAAAGTGGCGAAATGGTCCCGCTGGAGCGATGTGAAGGCGGACTATCCGAGGGCCGATGGGGTCGGTAACGATCGCGTGGTTTTCGACATTGGAGGCAACAAGTACCGATTGGTGGTGAAAGTGGAATATGCCCTGCAGAAGATCTTTATCCGCTTCATCGGGACGCACGAGGAATACGACGAAATCAAGGACATCAAGACCCTATGAATCTGCTCGAAAGAATCAAGCCCATCCGGTCCGAGGAAGACTATCGGGAGGCGCTTGCCTTGATCGATGAACTGATCGACGCCGAGCCCGCGAGCGATGCTTACCGGGTGCTCGACGTGGTCAGCGACTTGGTCCATGCCTACGAAGAGCGCAACATCGAAATCCCGCTCCCCAGCCAGGTTGCGGCCATCCAATTCCGAATGGATCAACTCGGACTTAACCGGCGCGACCTGGAACCAATCATCGGGAGCTCGGGCAAAGTTTCCGAGGTATTGAGCGGGAAACAGCCCTTAACCCTCAAGATGATGCGAGCCCTTCACAAGCACCTGGGCATCCCCGCGGAGGTGCTGTTGGGCGTGCCCCATGCCCGGCTCGACGAGGACGGCGTGGCCGAAAACGCCGACCGGTATCCCATCGCCGAAATGGGAAAGCTTGGTTGGTTTGCCGGCTTTGGCGACGTGCAGGACCGTGCGGAAGAGGCGATCCGGTGGCTGATCGCCCGTGCGGGCGTCGCCCCGAACCACATCGCCGCCTACTGCCGCAAGAACGACGAGGCGCGGCACAACGCCAAGATGGACGGCTTCGCGTTTCAGGCCTGGTGCCTTCACGTCCTGGCCACCGCGTCCGAGCAACGCCTTCCCGCGAAATTCGATCGGGATGCCATCAACGACGACTTCCTGCGGCACGTCGCCTCGCTCAGCACTCTGGAGAACGGACCGGAACTCGTGCGCGAAGTCTTGGCCAAAAAAGGCATTCGGTTCGTCTATGCTCCCCACCTCAAGAAGACCTACCTCGACGGGGCGGCCATGCTCCTGCCGGATGGAACGCCGGTGGTGGCGCTCACAATCCGCTACGACCGCATCGACAACTTTTGGCATTCGTTGATCCACGAGCTTGTGCACGTTCGGTACGACCTTCACGAGCCCGGAGAGATCATCTCCGATGACCTCAGCATCCCTTCGGCGAACAGCGAGATCGAAAAGCGGGCGGATGCGGAGTCCTCGGAAGCGCTTGTCCCCGAGAACTATCTTCCTCCGCTCGAAGAACGGGAGAAAATGGATGTCGCCGAGCTTTTTGCGGTCGCCCAAAAGGCGAATGTTCACCCCGCCGTCGTCGCCGGCCGTATCCGCCACGATACGGGGAACTGGAAAAAATTTGCCCGGATCGTCGGGAGTGGATCGGTTCGATACCAGCTAGAAGGCTGACGGCCGCTGCTTTGGGCCCTAACCTCCGGTTAGGGCCGCCTGCGCACTGCGGAAGGTATCGGTCGCCGGCACGTTCTGCCAAGCTGGCCGCTCCGGCGCATCCGCCACCGCAAACGCGCTCCAGGCGATGGCCCGGGTGAGCCGCGCCATGTTCACGTAATCCAGCTTCGGCCACTCGTCGCCGGGGCGATGGTAGTCCGGAAAGAGAAACGCGGCGCAGAGCGTGACGGCCGGAATTCCCGCACGGGCGAACGCGGCGTTGTCGCTGCGCAGAAAGAACTCGGCGCTGAACCGCGGATGGCGCTGAATCTCCACCCGGGCCCTTTGGGCGGCGGCCTGAACGGTCGGCGTGAGCGTCGTGAAGTCGAACCCGGTCATCGCCAGCGCGGCCACCCGCGCACCTTCCGCATCGTCGGTCCGGCCCACCTGCTCCAAGTTCAGCATCCCGACCGTATCTTTCAGGGGAAACACCGGATTTTGCACGTAGTGTCGTGCGCCCAAGAGACCCTTCTCCTCGCCCCACCACAGAGCGAAAACGATGGTCCGCCGCGCCCGGGAACGCGTTTTCTGCAGCACGCGGGCCGCTTCCAGCACGGCCGCCACCCCGCTGGCGTTATCGTTCGCCCCGTTCAGGACCCGGTCGCCCGATTCTCCCCGCATCCCCAAGCCATCGTAGTGGGCGGAGAGGAACACGACCTCGTTCTTCAGCTTTGGATCGCGCCCCTCGATCACGGCCAAAATGTTGTGCACCGGTTTTCCACCGGATTGCGCCGTTTGAAAATAAGAGGTTCCTACGCCCGGCTTCACGCCAAATCGACGAAACTGAGCGGCGGCGTACTCGGCCGCGATATCCAACGCGGCCGATGGCGTATCCCTTCCGGCCATCGCATCCGACGCCAAAAAGGCCACGTGAGCCTCCAGGTCGGCGGGGCGCACCTCCTCGATTCGCGGCAGTCGGATCGATTCCGCCATAACTAAGGCGATGGAGGCGACCATGAGCCCTGATTATGCCGTTGACCGAATCACGTTCGTGGCCGGCCCGTCGGAGTTTCGCCGCGAAACGGACAGCCAAGGACGCACTGCATTGGTGGAGCGGCTTACCTCGCCTCGCCCCGAACTTGCCGATCTCCTCCGCGTGCTGGCTCATGAAATCGCCTTGCCCTGGCGACGCCGCCGCTTGGCCCACGTCGCCCCCCTGCTGGAGGTTCGCCTGGAAGCCACCTACGTGGAATTGGTGCACGGGGTGAACCCCTGCGATTTTGTGGGGTTCGACCGCTCGCCGTCTCGTTTGCGTGAGTTGCTCATCCACACGCTCACGGGCCTGGAAGCGGTGCATGCCGCCGGGCTAACCATGGGCGGGTCGGCCTTGGTGGTGGTCGATGATTCCGGACGAGCGCAATGGATCGCGGCCCGGCAACTCTCCCAATGGGTCGAGACCGACGGCCAACCCGAAAACTCGTACATCGACTTTCGCCACGATCTTCAGGCCGTTTCAGAGTTATTCCGCGAAGCGGCGGGGCCGGAAGGATTGCGGCGCGATTTGGCGGATGTTCTGGAACGCGCCAACGGAACGGCGGCCGAATGGCTCGACCAGTTGGTGCCCGACCGCGCCACCCGAGTGCCGGAAACCTCGACCCAATTGGACGCCCGGCTGGTGGCGATTCGCTCGTTGCGTCCTCCACCAAATACTTGCCCGGCCTGCGGCGAGATTCTCGGCTCCGTCCAACCGGCACCCTCGCATACATGCCTTGTTTGTTGCTCGGCCAAGGTCGAAGAATTTGCCCCGGACTTTGCGAGTTGTCCTATTTGCCACATCGGGTTCTGGCGGCAGCAGGGCGATGCGGAAACCTGCGATACGTGCGGCGCCCGCCGCGGGCAAGAACTGGACGGACGCGTGCGAGTGGTGCCCGGGTCGCAGGATAGCGCGCCCCCCGAGAGCCGTTTTCCCGAGGAATGGGCCCGAATTGCGGCGCGACGACCCGCCTTGGGCGGTAACGGAGAGTGTCCGGCCTGCCGGGCCACCTACATTCTGGAAGCGCACCGCGCGACCTTGCTCCACGCGGAACATCACCTGCGCGAAGCGGAGCGATTTGGATTTCGACCCTTGGCGCCCACGGTCGCCGCGTGGTTTGCGGCCGGTGGAGTAGACGGATCCACCAACCTGGTGTGCGAGGGTTGCGGCTTGGCCCTGTACGCGGAAGATTTGGAGAATGTAACCCTGCAATGGTCGCCTATCGGCCCGCTACGCGGTAGGTACGGTGAAACCCGCTCGTACGTCGCGTGGCATCGCCTGGCACAAGATTTGGACCCCGAGGAAGACGCGGGCCGGCTGGAAGCGCGGCTACGCGAGAGGCTGGCCGATGACTATCGTCGTGGCCGTCGCGGATTCGACGGGCAAGCCGGGCAGGTGTGGCGCGGTCCGGCCCGCAACATGCGATCGAACATGCGCGGGACGCTGTTGCTGGATTCGGAATGCCTTCGATGGCGGTGCGGAGTGGTGCGGAGAAACTGGCCGCGCGAAGACTTGGAGGGATTGCGACTCGAAGGCGATCGCCTTACGGCCGCGCTCGATAATGGCCAGGAATTGGGCTTTGTATTGGCCCCGGCGGAACTGGAAGTATGCCTCAGTTCGGGCCGCTATTGCATTGGGCTGACGGCCGCCGATCTCGCCGCGCGTCTAGGTAGCCGTTCGGCGATGCCGGAGCGGAAGCGCGGGTAACTGAATACTATCGACCCCGGCGCCGGTCACGCGCAGAACACGGTCGAGAACCACTTTCACCGCGCCCGCCAATGGGTAAGCCAAGATCATGCCCGGCAAACCGGCCAAGGCGCTCCCGCACAGCACCACGAAAACTCCGAGTACCGGACTTAGCCCAACGCTTCCCCCGACTACCCGTGGCACCACGAAGTTATCGAAGATGAAGCCAATGATGAAGAAAAGCCCCACCACCAATCCCGCAAATGCCCAGCTGTTGGGCATAGTTACGAACGCGTTTCCGCTTTGTCCGCTAAACCCGACTACCAAGAGCAACACGCCCATCGAAATAATATTGCCGATGAATGGAATCAGGTAAAGCGCGGCAAAAAGCAACCCGAACAAAATGGCGTACGGGACACCAAATACCAGCATCATGAGGGTTTGCGCGATCCCATATAGCAAAACGAGCGTGCTGATACCGCGCAGGTACTGAAAAAACACGTCCCCGATATCCCCCAGTAAAGCAGTAGTGCCGGGGCGAATGCTGGGGGGTATCCAGCGCAACGAGCGGCGACGCAACGTATCCAAATCGAACATCGCCAACGTGACGATGATGGGAATCATGAAGATATAACCGATCTGACCGAAGAACCCGCCGATAAACGTCAAAAAGCTATCGAAAAGTCCATTTACCCATTCAGCGATGCGCGGACGATTTCGGTCGACGTACTGCACCATGAACTCGCGCCGACTTCCGGGCAAACCGATGCGTTCCATCTGATCGCCGTAGCGCGCAAACAAACGATCGACCTGACCGGTTAGCCGCGATTGTTGTTCGGCTTGCACCGCCGGATCCCAGCGCACCATCAAGTGGTTGTTTTGCCCTTCATCGATGAGCGTTCGCGTAAAGTCCTGCGCGCGCAGGCTCAGCGAGGTGACCTGAGAAACCACGGTCGGGGTGGCTAACACCATCGCCCCAATAATCACGCCGAAGAACGCGGCCAGAACGACGGAAACCGCCGCCGGTCGGGCCATGCCGCGCCGCCGAAGCATCCGAACGGCGGGTTCCAGCACCGCCACGATAACCAGCGCGACGGCAAAGGGCAGCAAAACGCCCCGCACCAGCCAAAGGAACCCCACGGCAACCGCGACAAGCGCGACCCACAGGGCGATTCTCCAGCCGGTCATCGGGGCGTGCTTGCGTTAGGCGCCCAGTTCTTCGGCCGCGTTATCCATCGCCTTCTTCACGCGATGCTCGTTGATCCACTCCTCGGTTTTGCCCTTTAGCTCCTTGAACTTCTCGTTCAGGTCGCCGCGCAGCTCATCCCCGGTTTTGGGGGCCAGCAACATGCCGGCGGCCGCCCCGATAAGGGCCCCGAGGCCGATGCCCGCCAGAAAATAAAGGGCCGAGTGATCTTGTTGTTGACTCATTATGCGTTTAGCTCTCCAAGCGTAAACCCATTCTACGCATATCTGGCCTCGAAGCATCACGACGCCCATGGCGGGAAGGGGCGTTGGTACCCTTGAACTGATGGAATTCTGTCTCGACGCCGAGCACGATCTGATTCGCGAGATGGCCTACAAGTTCGGCCAAGCCGAGGTTGTGCCGAGCGTTACCGCCCGCGACCGCGAAGCACGCAGCGACCGGGGGATGATCGAAAAAATGGCCGTAGCCGGCCTGCTGGGCACCTCGATTCCCGAATACTACGGCGGCACGGGAACCGATTACATTTCGCTGGGCATCGTTTGCGAGGAGCTGGAGCGGGCCGACAGCACCGCACGGGTGGTGATGAGTGTGCACAGCGGTCTGCACAGCCTAACGCTTATGCAATGGGGCACCGAAGCCCAAAAGCAACGCTGGCTGCCCAAGCTGGCCACCGGTGAACGGGTGGGCGCGTTTGGCCTGACTGAGCCGGATGCCGGGTCCGATGCGGTGAACCTGCGCACCACGGCCCGCCGCGACGGCGACGATTACATTCTCAACGGAGAAAAGACCTGGATCTCATTGGCGGATTACGCCGATCAGTTTCTGGTGATCGCTCGATTGGATGGTGATTCCGAGAAACCTCGGCACATCGCGCTCGTGGTCGAGCGAACCCTGCCCGGATTCCGGAGCCAGGCGTTGCACGGCAAGCTGGGGGTGCGTGCGGGCAACACGGGCCAGATCTTCTTCGATGACGTGCGGGTTCCCGCCGATTGCCGCCTAGGCGAGGAGGGCGACGGGTTCAAGGTGGCCATGTCGGCCCTGGACCACGGACGCTACACGGTCGCGGCAGGCGCGGTGGGCATCATCACCGCCTGCTTGGATGCCTGCACACGCTACGCCAACGACCGCGCGGTCGGCGGCGAACCGATCGGCAAGAAGCAGTTGGTGCAGCAGATGATCGCCCAAATGGCGGCGGGACGCGATATCGGTCGCCTGCTTTACTACCAGGTGGGGTGGATGAAGAACGTGGGCCTCCGCCATACCCGCGAAGTCTCGATGGCCAAATGGGTGAACTGCAAGAACGCTTTCGATGCGGCCAACAACGCGGTGGAAATTCATGGCGCGTACGGCTACATCGACGAGTATCCGGTCGAACGGTACTTCCGTAACTCGCGCGGCGCCATGATTTACGAGGGCACGCACGAAATCCACACGCTAATCCAGGCCGAGTACGCCTTGGGTTATCGGGTTGACAAGCCATTGGCGCGCACGCTGCCGACTTATCCGTTCTCGGCCGCGGCGTAAACCAAAAGGCGAACGGAATGCGCGCCGGCCTGCCGCAGGGTTCGCGCACATTCGATCGCCGTCCCGCCCGAGGTCATCACATCGTCGACCAGAACCACGTCGAGCCCGGAAACCGCCGGATCGGCATGAAACGCCCCGGCCAGGTTGCGTAGCCGCGCTTCCCGGCTGAGGCCAACTTGTGGACGCGTCGCGCGGACTCGGCGCAATAACTTGGGCTGAAAGCTGGGCAGCTGCGCCGCCAGAAGCTCGGCCTGATTAAAGCCTCGCCACGCTCGGCGATGCCAATGAATCGGCACCGGTATGAAGACGTCGGCCGATGACAGCGCACAAGACCGCGCCAAATCGTCGGACATAGCGGCCGCGATGGCCGTGAGACGATTGAACTTTAATTCGTGAATCGCTTGGCGGGCCCGGCCCTCGTGCCGGTACAGAGCCTGAATTTCATCCAAGCCGGCGGGTACGGGCACCTTTGGCGCCGCGATCGTGGCCAGTTCCGTTCGGCACTCCCCGCAAAGAAAAAGCGCGCTCTCTCCCAATTGACGGCAAAGAGCGCACTTGGCAGGCCACAGGGGAGCCGAGAGCAAATCGACCCACCCGCTTGGCACGGGCTAGTTGTCGCGCCGGGGGTCGATCGCCTCTTCCGAGATCAGACCGAGTCGCACGGCGTTGCGGAAAGCCTGGACCCGGTTGGTGACCTGCAGCTTTTCGTAAATGTTGGCAAGGTGAAAGTCCACCGTGCGTTTCGACACGTAAAGACGTTCGGCAGCATCCTTGCTGCTGTGTCCTTGGGCGATGAGGGTGAGTACTTCCACCTCACGCTTGGTGAGGCGAACCGGTCGAGTTGGCGTCATTGTCGGCACGTTATCTCCATGCGGTAGTCGGTCCCCGGTTGCTCTTGTGGCCCCGTAAGTTTGTCCGGCTACACTACGCGCCATACCGTATCACCCAAGCAATCGAAGGGGGAGACGAGTGCGGAATTATTGCGACAGTTTTCGCATGTTACGCACTATGCGGGCCAGGAATCGGCACCCGCCGCCGGTTCGACAAGTTCGATGACGCTCGCGGGAAGGAGTTCGTTCGATTCCCCCAGCGCAATTCGGTTTTTTTCCATCGCACGTCGGTACATGTCGTTGGCCTGCTCGACGAAGGCAGAAGCTTTCTCGCGCTCGACCAGAGCAACGCAGGCTCCGCCGAAGCCGGCTCCCGTCATGCGCGCGCCCACGCATCCCGGCGTGTGCCATGCCGCCCACGCCATTTCGTCCAAAGCCGGCACGGTCACCTCGTAATCGACCCTCAGGCTCTCGTGGCTCTCGCGCATCAGTTGGCCGACCCTTGCCGCATCGGCATTCGCCAGGGCGCCCGCAAACTCTCGAGCCCGAAC
>Ga0224722_1000736_pt1 | contig 18894 bp, 15 predicted proteins | sample Balambano_FR1_Me_FD_161646 | JGI IMG/M metagenome (GOLD analysis project Ga0224722, IMG submission 161646) | Freshwater sediment microbial communities from Lake Towuti, South Sulawesi, Indonesia - Balambano_FR1_MetaG | ecosystem: Environmental > Aquatic > Freshwater > Lake > Sediment | place... | reverse complement strand
CGAGATGGTCGCCTTCGCGGCCAGTCACAGGGACATCCTGTCCCGGTTCCATATCATTGCGACCGGGACGACTGGTGGGCTCATTCAGAAACTGGTCGGGCTGGATGTCGAACGGCTGCTCAGCGGCCCCATTGGCGGTGACGCACAGATCGCGGCGCAGGTTGCCGTCGGCGCAGTCTCGGCCGTTTTTTTCTTCATCGACCCACTGGGCAAGCACCCGCACGATCCGGATATCAACAGCCTGCTGCGAATCTGCAATGTACACAATGTGCCGCTGGCGACGAATCCTGCAACAGCCGTGCATATCATCACCAGCATCAGCCCGTAAGCGGCGGCTAGCCTTTGCGCTGAGCGCGACGGACGGCGGCAGACAGGATCTGGTCTGCGAGATAGGCCTGTACAAAGCAGTAAACGACCAGCGCCGCGCCCATCAGAATGCCGAAGGGTACCGTCGCCCAGACCTCACCAGCGCGGCCAAGATAGAGCAGGGCAAGCCCCCAGTCGCCGAGGGCCGCGGCCAGAAACAGCAGCAGCCACCCCAGCGGGTCTGACAGGCTGAGCTCACCGCCCAGCATCCGTGTCGCAGCCAGAAGCAGGCCGGCGCTGAGTGCCACCCGCCCGAACAGCAGCAGAATCTGCACGAGCGCGGAATACGTTCGGTGGTGGACGGCGGTTGAGACCAGCAGGCCGATCGAACTGGTCAGCCCGACCGCAGTGATGGGCAGCAGAACCGCAGCCGTCATGAAAAGGGCCAGCAGCAGGACGGCCACGATCACGCTGATTTCCGGGACGACGCCGTTGATGAGGAGATCGATGTAGCGTCCCTGAAACGAAGTGAGATCGTAGAGCATACAGATGATCAGCACGATGCGTCCAACATACACCACAGCCAGCAGGCCGCGCAGGCGGTAGAAGACCGACGCCCAGCGCGTGCGCATGATCAGGTCAGCCCCGTTCGGCGTCGCCCGCAGATTGTCCCAGTGCTGACGCTTCTGCTCGTTGGAGACCGTCCCCGCGGTCAGCAGAATCGACAGCATGGAGAGCATGAGCTGGAGCGCAAGCAGAGGCCAGTACAGCGTGCTGTTGATGACTTCAACGACATAACTTCCGGCAGGGATCGTCAGCCCTTCGGTTGCGATTGCATACCCCAGAGCCACGAGCAGCAGACAGCCGAGAATACCTGCAATGATGAACAGCGCGCGTCGACGTGGAGAAGGCGCACGTCCGCCATCCAGTTGATAGCGCATGACCGGATTGTCGGCACGGGCCCAGCCAGGCAGCGTAGGGAAGAATCGGCGAATGAGCGTCACCCTGCACCTCAGATGAACGGGCCGCCTGCATCTTCTGCCGGGCGGGCCATGGGGTTGAAATGGACGATGCTAGTGTAATCGGGCATGCTATGCATAGCTATAAATGCCGGCTGTGACGCCTGTATCACACCAGCAGGCTATTCGATCAGCGCACGGGTGGCCGCGACAATGCGAGTCATGTCGATCGGTGGCGCTGCCAGATACCCCACCTGAAGTGAGCCGTACAGATTGGACAGGTGGGTAATCGGAAGTTCAGGCTGGGTCGCCTGCAGCGAAACCAGACGCGGCTCCTGCGTGAATACGATCATCCCGAACAGCGGCACATCGCCCAGACCGCGCTTGCTCAGAAACTGTCGCACCCGTCGAATGTCGGCCAGATCCTCACGGGTCGGGCTGATGCGCGCCGGAAGCCACTGGCCGTTGGGATCGCGCCTCATCCAGTTCGCGCCTTCATTGGCATAGGCACCGATTGCGTCGACGAGCCGAAAGACCATGACGCCCGGCGGCCCGATCAGCAGCGCATCGACATAGCCGATCGAGCGGCGGTTCAGACTGCGAATGAACGTGAACTGATTGTCCAGTATGGGGTGCAGAACGTTGGCCGTTTGCTGTGCCAGGTCGTTGTCTGTACGCAAAGTTGCCGCGCGAATGGCCAGGATGATGGCCAGAATGAACGCCACCAGTCCCACCCCGATCAGCACGCCGCGCGCAAAAACATAGACCGGGTAAGACGGGTGCGCTGGTTTGTCCAGCGGAACCAGGGCCATGAGCAGCCCGAAAGCCATGGCGAAGATGCCGACGGCCCCGAGCAGAAATGCGACCGTATAAAGCTGGCTGGCGCGTCGGGTGACGACGCGTTTGGGTGCTATGTTCTGCATGGCGGCGGCCTGTCTCCGATTTCAGTCCAGCGGCGTGCCCGGCGCGGTCGGGCTCGTTTCATCCGAAAGGCGCGCATCCCGGATCGCTGCCGACTGGGACGTCGTCGTGTCCTGCCCGTCTGCCAGCGCGTCGGCGCTCGTGACAGCCTGTTCTGGTAGCAGAATCGGTTTTCGGGCAGGCTTGCGGGACGCCGGACCGAGCTTTTTGCTGCGCGACCGTTTCGGTGCAGGCTTCTCTGCCGGGGCAGGGCTCGGTTCAGGCGCAAGTAGCTGCTCAGCCGCCTGTGTTTTCGCCTTGCGCTGGGCAATCAGCTCCAGCAGAATCTTTTGCAGTGTAGCCAACTGTGGTAGCGGCTTGTCCAGATACCCGTCCGCGTCGGATTTTTCCATGATCTCGCGCTTGACCGACGGCGAGAGGCGATAGGCCGTAATGTAGCAGATTGTGATATTGCGCAGCCGCGGGCTTTCGCGCAGGCGGACCCCGATATCATTCCCCTGAATGCGCCCAGGCATACGAATATCGAGCAGCGCCAGTTCCGGCAGGTCGCCTGTGACGAGGCCGGCATCGACATCATCAATCCACTTCACGGCAGACTCGCCATCCACGAACGCCAACCCGTTGATGCCCCAGATTTCGAACATGCTCAGGAGCACCTCATACAGGTGTGGTTCGTCTTCAACCACGATCCAGGTTGTCAAGCGGTGGCTCCTTCAACCGCAGCGGGGCGCAGCCTCGCAAAGTAACTTTCTCACTACCATACTATTATAGAATTCAAACCATTGATTCGCCAAACCTTGTAACAATTTGTCAACGGCGCGCGGTTATACTAGCATTAACGGCGCAGCAGATGCGCCGGTTTTTTGATGGAGGCTGCTGTGCTCTGGCTGGTCGCAGAAGATGAAACCGATATTCGCGTGCTGGTGACGACCATGTTTCAGATCTGGGGACATGAAGCGGTTGCCTACGAGAACGGGCAAAAAGTCTGGGACTGGCTGGACAGCGTCGAGAAGCCGGATTTCAACGGACGTGTGCCTGATCTTGTCCTGATGGACATTCGCATGCCCGGCAGGAAAGGCAACGAGATCGCCCAGCGGATGCGCAGCATCAGCGCACTCGATCAGACGCCGATCGCCCTGATGACTGCCTTCGCTCTTTCAGACGGCGAGCGCCGTGAAATGGCCGAAAATGATGGCGTCGATGTCATCATCAGCAAACCGCTTCCGGAATTTGAGCAGCTTCGAGCTCTGCTTCACGCGCTCGTTGAACAGAAAAAGACACCTGCGCCGGCCAACTCTGGAGTCAATGCCTGATTATGGCAGGTCAAGCGCCAGTCCCTGATGAGACAGACGTTGGATTAGTGATCGATCGTGTAAACCAGTTGGGCACAGCTTCCGAAACCTTCTTCCAGCGGGTTTACCGCAGCCTCGGCAGAAAGAACGTCGAAAAGCGTTCTGTCGAAGAGCAGGCGCGGTTGCTTCAGCGCGCGCTTGAGCGTCGCGAGACGGAAGTCCGCCGGCTGGATGCCGTACTGGCAACGATCGATCAGGGCGTCATCATGCAGGATGTGGAGGGCCGCCTCGTCCTCATGAATGACGCCGCGCGCACCCTGCTGGGCGGCATTAAGGCATTCTGGGAAAGCGAACTGGGAACGCTGTTCACGACCTTTCGTGACCAGCACCTCAACGGCGCGGAACTTGAACCGCTGACCGAGCCCAAGCGGGTTCAGGTCAACAACCGGATTGTCGGAGCGCAGCTTGCGGCGGTGGCTGACGAAAAAGGGCAGCGCCTCGGCACGCTGATCGTCCTGCGAGATGTGACCAACGAGGCGCTCAGCGACCGGCTGAAGGAACAATTTATCACGGCGATTTCGCATGAACTGCGGACGCCAATGGCAGTCATCAAGGGCGTCAGCGAAGTCATTCTGGAGCAGGCAGCCGATGCCAAGCCGAATCGACGCCTGCTGGAGACGCTCAGCCGAAATGTCGATGTCCTCGACCGGATGATCGTCGAACTGCTCGACATTTCCGAGCTCGATGCCACCAACTTCACGGTGCGGGCCGACCCGGTTGACCTTGAGGATCTGCTGTGGTCGACCGTCAACGGAATGCAGCCTGAGATCCGTCGCACCGCGCTGGATGTCAGCGTCATGGTGCGCGATCAGGGAACGCTGCGTATCCGCGGGGACGCGCAGCGTCTGCGCTGGGCCATCGGTCATCTGCTTCAGAACGCGATTCGCTACACCGAAGAAGGCGGCCATCTGGTCGTGACGGCCAGCCGCAGCGATGGTGATCGCATCACCGTGCAGGTGGTGGATACCGGCGTTGGGATTTCCGAACGCGATCTGCCGCACATTTTCGAGCGCTTCTACCGTGGCGAGGCGCGCACAGCCAACGGCAAGCTGATCGACCCGCGCGGCCTTGGTCAGGGCCTGTTCATCGCCCAGAAGGTGACCGAAGCGCATGGCGGCTATCTGACTGCCCGCAGCCAGGTTGGCCACGGCAGCATCTTCACGATGGTGCTGCCCGCACTCTGACGAAGGGTGCCCGAGTGCGATTTCGTTAGCAGATTCCACACCTAAACGTTACAATTCCGTCCAACACCCGAAGATAGACTGCACTTTGAGGGAGAACTCAGGTGTCTGCCATTGGCGCGTTCACGTTTGTTCTGCATAGTCACCTGCCCTATGCCCGCAAGGCCGGGCGCTGGCCGCACGGCGAAGAATGGCTTCATGAAGCGGCCATGGAAACCTATGTGCCGCTGCTCGATACGCTGTACGACCTGCGCGAACAGGGGATTCCATACCGAATCACCATCGGCATTACCCCGATTCTGGCTGAGCAGCTTGCCGATAAAGATGTAATAGATCACTTTGATCAGTATCTTGAAGATCGAATCGTTGCCGCCCAGAAAGATATTGTACTTTTCGAGCAGGAAACCCCGGTCGACGAGCAACTGGTGTTTCTCGCGGGCTGGTATCTGAAGTTATTCGAGCGCATCAAGCACTCGTTTGATGTCCGCTTCGGGCGCGACATCCTGGGCGCATTTCGCACGCTGCAGGACGAAGGGCTGATCGAAATCACGACCTGTGCGGCGACGCACGGCTATCTGCCGCTGGTTAGCAATGACAGTACCATCAATGCGCAGCTTGCGACCGGAATCCGCAGTTATGAGCGTTTCTTCGGCAGGCCGCCGACTGGCATCTGGCTGCCGGAATGTGCCTACCGCCCGGCATACGTCACCGAGACAGGGCAGAAAAGGCCGGGCATCGAACACTTTCTGGACGAACGCGGCATCAAGGTATTTTTCAGCGAAACACATACCGTCACTGGCGGCCGGGCAGTCGGGGTTGCGGCGGGCGATGTCATCGGCCCGTACGGCGACATCAGGCGCCGGTATGTCATCCCGCAGTCGAAGACGCTGGAGACGCCAGAGAGCGGCTCGACCACGATGTTCCCGTATTACGTGTATGACACCACCAGCTATCCTGAAAGCAAACGGACAGGTGTGTCTGTGATCGCCCGCAACAACCGCATTGGCCAGCAGGTGTGGAGCGCCGAGTGGGGTTACCCGGGTGACTTCGACTATCGGGAGTTTCACCGCAAGGCGGGCAGCAGCGGCATCCAGTACTGGCGCATCACCGGTGCCGGTGTCGACCTGGGCCACAAGGAGCTGTACCACCCTGACTGGGCCGAGTACAAGATCGACCAGCACGCCGAACACTTCGCGCATCTCGTCGGCGACCAGCTTCGCAAGTTCCATGATGAAACCGGGCAGTACGGCCTCGTGTCAGCCAATTACGATACTGAACTGTTCGGCCACTGGTGGTTTGAAGGTGTGGCATGGCTCGGCAAGGTGCTGACCCATCTGGCGCGCATGACTGACGTGGAGCTGACCACCGCGTCGCGCCACGTCAGTCTCCATCCACCGACGGAAGTGCTCAACCTGCCCGAAAGCTCGTGGGGCGCGGGCGGTACACACTTCGTCTGGGACAACAATGATACGCACTGGATGTGGGCCCCGATCCATGAAGCGGAGGCCCGCATGGAAAACCTGGCCAATCACTATGACCAGCCGACAGACGATGAACGCGTCGTCCTGGCACAGGCCGCACGCGAGGCGCTCCTGCTCGAAAGCTCGGACTGGCCATTTCTGGTGACGACAGGGCAGGCACGCGAGTACAGCATCAAGCGCTTTAGCGAGCACCTTGAACGCTTCAATCGTCTGGCGGACAGTCTGGAGAAAGACGCGCCGGATGTCGAACTGGCGCAAGAACTGTATGAGCTGGACAAGGTGTTTCCAGACATCGACTATCGCGACTTTCGCACGTATGCGGGCTAGGTCGACTTCAGAGCTGCCGCACTGAGGCCACACGCTGCCGTAGCCGTCTCCCGTGAAAGGCGTACTGCATGAACGTGCTGTTTGTCAGCGCTGAAGTCGATCCGTTCGCAAAAGTGGGCGGCCTGGCCGACGTCGTCGGTTCGCTGCCACAGGCACTGCGCCAGCTTGGGATCGATGCACGCGTGCTCATGCCCAGCTATGGCTTCATCCACAGCGGGCGCTGGAACATTCAGCCTTATCTTCACTTTCAGGTTTTTCGGCGCAACGGCGTCGCAGACTGCACACTCTTTGCGACCGAACATGACGGCGTTCCCGTTTATTTCCTTCAGTCGTGGCCGTTCTTCGGCAACGAGAGTACGGTCTATACCGAATGGGACTGGGATTCGCCGCGCTTCACATTTTTCAACCAGGCTGCCATCGCTGCAGTGGATGTGCTGCGCGATCAGGCCGGCTTCGCTGTCGATTTGCTACATGTGCACGACTGGCATACCGGCCTCATCCCGTTTCTGACGGACGGCCAGCGCTGGCGCCAGGAATGGTCAGGCGTTGGCACCATGCTGACGATCCACAACATGGCCTATCAGGGAGATCATGTCGAACGCTTTCTGGTGGATGCGGGCATACCGGCCCGCCTTCATCCCCAGCTTGAGATGCGCGGGCTGACGGACAATTTTCTGGCCGCCGGCATCGCCTTTGCGGATGTCATCACGACGGTCAGCCCGCGTTATGCGATCGAAATTCAGTATGCCCACGCCGGTTTTGGGCTGGAGGGGCTGCTTCGAACGCGTGTCTCTGACCTGCATGGCATCGTCAACGGGCTGGATGTGTCGCTGTGGAATCCTGAAACGGATCCCACGCTGGCATCCAACTATTCCGCCGCAGATTTCGAGACGAAGCGGCCGCCCAACAAACTCCAGCTTCAGCGCGAGATGGGCCTGCCGGAGCGCAACGATGTGCCGCTGATCGGCCTGGTCAGCCGGCTGGTCTGGCAGAAGGGTATTGACCTGCTAATTCCGGCCATGCGCGGTGTGCTGGCAGGGCAGGATGTCCAGTTCGTTGCGCTCGGTTCGGGAGAGCCGCAGTACAACGATCAGCTGGCATCGCTGGAGCGTGACTTTCCGGGCAAAGCGCGGGCTTACATCGGCTTCAATGCGGCTGTTGCGGAACGGATCTATGCTGGCAGCGATTTCTTCGTCATGCCAAGCCACTTTGAGCCCTGCGGCGTCGGCCAGCTCATCGCGATGCGCTATGGATCGCTGCCGATCGTCCGTGAAACCGGTGGCCTTGCCGATACGGTTATCAATTACGACGGTGGCCCGGCTGATACCGGCACCGGCTTCGTTTTCAGCTGGGAACAGTCAGAGGCGCTCTACAACACGATCATCTGGGCGCTGAACACCTATCGTTCCAACCCGGGTGCAATTCGAAGGATGCAGCGACGCGCCATGGAGACCGATTTCAGTTGGAACGAAGGTGCTCGCCAGTATGCTGCACTGTACGAAGATGCTGTCCGGCGGCATCGCCCGTGAACGCGGCTGTCAGCCTCATCCTGTAAAAGTGCGAAAGGACACCTGTGCATGAAAGTCAAAGCTGTCATTCTGGCCGGTGGTGAAGGGACGCGGCTGGCAACGCTGACGGCCAAGCGTGCCAAACCGGCTGTTCCGTTTGCCGGCAAGTACCGCATCATCGACTTTGCGCTGAGCAACTGCGTGAACTCCAACATCTTTGACGTCCTCATCCTGACGCAGTATCGGCCACACAGCCTGAATGATCACATCGAACGGGGTCGACCGTGGGATCTTGACCGCTCCTTCACCGGTGGCGTGCAAATCCTTCAGCCATTCAAGGGACGTCTCGATACGGACTGGTACGCCGGGACGGCCGATGCGGTTACCCAGAATCTCAGCTTTGTCCGCCGCGGCAGGCCGGACTATGTGCTGATCCTTTCGGGCGATCACATCTATGAGATGGACTACGACGTTCTCGTCCAGTACCACCGTGACAAGGGCGCAGACGCTACCATCTGTGTGATCTCGGTACCGCTGGACGAAGCGAGCCGCTACGGCATCCTGGGCGTGGATGACGATCTGCGTGTCACGAGCTTCGTCGAAAAGCCGGAAAATCCCCCCAGCACGCTGGCCAGCATGGGTGTATATGTATTCACCTACAGCGTGCTCGAACAGCTACTTTCCGAAGACCGCGAGATGAAGGATTCAAGCCACGATTTTGGCAAGGACATCATCCCGCGCATGGTTGCCGAGCAGATGGCCGTTTATGCATACTCGTATGGCGGCTACTGGATCGACGTCGGGACGATTGACGCATTCTGGGAAGCCCACATGGATCTCCTTGCTTCACCCCCCAGCATCAATCTGAACGACCGCACCTGGGTCATCCATACCAAGAGCGAGGAACGCGCACCGGTCTACATTGCCAACGGCGCGACGATTCGCAACAGCATGGTGACGCACGGCTGCGTGATCAGTGAAGGCGCCATTGTCGAACGGTCGGTGCTTTCGCCAGGAGTGTTCGTGGGGCCGAACGCCGTGGTCCGCGAATCGGTCATTCTCAACGACACATACATCGAAGCCGGTGCGACGGTCGACCGCTGCATCATCGACAAGATCGCTGTCATCGGCCACGATGCGCATGTCGGGGCCATTTCACAGGTCGGGGAACTGCGGATCACGTGTATCGGCAAGAATGCGCATGTTCCGGCAGGCTTCACGATCGGGGCTGGAACGATTCTCGGCACCGACCTGCGTGCCGAGGACTTTAGCGCCTACAAAGACAAAGTGGTGCCCCAGAACAGCAAGGTGGGCTACAGCGGGAAGAAATGACCGGGCAGCGGCATTTCACACTGGAATGCCGCTGCCTGTCGCATGATCTAGAGGACGACGACAGAGTTCTCTTCGCCGAATCCATTCGGAACGTACTTGTCGGCGGCTTCGTCGTTGTGCCATTCGGTGCCGTTGACGAGATAGCGAAACTGGTATTCGCGGCCGGTCGGCAGGTCAACCGTCAGCGCGAAGCTGCCATCTTTCTGCCGCTTCAGCACATGCGACGTTTCATCCCAGTTGTTGAATTCACCAACCAGCGTAACAGACTCTCCGTCCCAGCGCGAAGGCGCAGTGAAGGTCACCTTGCAAACCGGCTTCGTCTTCAGGAACTTCTTTTCCAGCATGTCTGACATCGTCCCTCAACTTTGATCCTGACATTCAATACGGTCATTCTATCAGCAACGGTTTTTTCCTGAACAGGTCAGATTGGTAAACCTGGGCTAAACAACTGTCCACATTTGTTAAACACTGCCTGTATGAATACAAGCCCGTCGGTGCGGTATAGTGGGGCACGAAATCTGGCAATTCGGAATTATCCGGGACACCGGGTGCCCGGCATCGCGCCTGTTCAAAAAAGGAGCAGTTCAACATGGTGAAGCCTGTCGCGACGATCAGTGTCGTCCCCAATCTGCCACAGAGCATCAGTCGTCTGGGAGAGCTTTCCCATAATCTGCGCTGGTCGTGGGACGACGACACGCGCGCCCTGATTCGGCGCATTGATCGGGATCTGTGGGAGTCAACCACGCACAACCCGGTCGCCTTCCTAGGCCAGATCGACCAGGAGCGTCTTGAGGAAGCCGCACAGGATCCCGCTTTCATGGCGCATTACCGCCGCGTGTGCGACGCGTTTGATGCCTACATGAAGCCGGAAAAGACGTGGTTCGGCGAAACCTATGGTGCAGGTCCGAAGCCGCTCATCGCCTATTTCTCGATGGAGTTTGGACTGACCGAGTGCCTCCAGAACTATTCCGGCGGCCTCGGCGTCCTGAGCGGCGACCACCTGAAGAGTGCCAGCGACCTCGGCCTGCCGCTGGTCGGCGTCGGGCTGCTGTATCAGGAGGGCTATTTCCGTCAGTACCTCAATGCCGACGGCTATCAGCAGGAGCTGTACCCGATCAACGACTACAGCAATCAGCCGGTTACCCTGATGCGGGACGCTGCCGGCAAGCCGATTCTGATCTCGGTCGATCTGCCCGATCGCAAGCTTTATGCCCAGATCTTTCGCGTTCAGGTTGGCCGCGTTCCGCTCTATCTGCTGGACTCCAACATTGCCGAAAACCCGCTCGAGGAAGATCGAAACCTGACCGACCGGCTGTACGGCGGCGACAAACGAACGCGCATTCGTCAGGAAATCTTGATGGGGATCGGGGGCATTCGTGCGCTCGAAGCGCTCGGTCTGCGTCCCGATATCTGCCACATGAATGAAGGTCACTCGGCCTTCATGGCGCTCGAACGCATCCGCATCTTCATGAAGGAACACCAGACCGATTTCTACACGGCGATGGCGATCACCTCGATGTCGCACATCTTCACCACGCATACGCCAGTGCCCGCGGGCCTCGAACGCTTCGGTTTTGACCTCATCGATGAACATTTCAGCCGCTTCATTCCTGACCTCGGCCTCACGCGCGAGCAGTTCATCAACCTTGGCCGCGAAAACATGGGGACCTATGAGCTGTTTTCAATGCCGGTCATGGCGGTGAAGATGTCGGCCGCGTCCAACGGGGTTGCAAAACTGCACGGGGAAGTCTCGCGCCGCATGTGGAACTGGATGTCCCCGAATTTCCCGGTCAGCGATGTGCCCGTCTCGTCGGTCACGAATGGCATTCACGTACAGACGTGGATCAGCCGCGATATCGCCAACCTGCTGGACCGCTACCTCGACCCATCCTGGCGCACTGAAGACTATCGGCCTGAGATCTGGGCACGCATCGACGATGTGCCGAACGCTGAGCTGTGGCGCGTCCACGAGTTTCGGCGTGAACGGCTGGTCGTGTTTGCCCGCAAGCGTCTCGTGCGCCAGCTTGAGCGGAAAGGCGCAAGCCAGAACGAAATTCAGCATGCCAGCGAGGTGCTCAGCCCAACGGCGCTCACCGTCGGCTTTGCGCGCCGCTTTGCCACCTACAAGCGCGCGACCATGCTCTTTCGCGACCAGCAGCGTCTGCTTCGGATTCTGACAAACCCCGAGCGGCCAGTGCAGTTTGTGTTCGCAGGGAAGGCGCACCCGCATGATGAGGCCGGCAAGGAATTCATTCGACAGATCGCCAACCTGGCGCGTCAGCCTGTCTTTCGCGACCACATCACGTTTCTGGAAGACTACGACATGCTCGTTGCCCGGTACATGGTGCAGGGCGTGGACGTGTGGCTCAACAATCCGCGCCGGCCGCAGGAAGCCAGCGGAACCAGCGGCATGAAGGTCATCTACAACGGCGGCCTGAACTGCAGCATTCTGGACGGCTGGTGGGCCGAAGGCTATTCCCCGGACGTCGGCTGGGCCATAGGCAATGGTGAGGAATACCCTGATTCAGAGAGCGACCGTCAGGACTATGTCGAGAGCGAAGCGCTCTACAACATCCTTGAACACGATATCGCGCCGCTTTTCTACGAACGGCAGGCCGACCGCGTGCCGCGCGAATGGATGAACAAGGTCAAGGCGGGCTATCATAAGCTCGCACCCTACTTCAACACCAGCCGCATGGTCAAAGAATACACCACCGATCTGTATATGCCCAGCTTTGAGCGCTACTATCGCCTGACCACGCCGGATATGGAAGCCGGAAAGACGTATGCGGCCTGGCGTCGCAACGTGGCGGATGCGTGGAAGTCGGTCTCGGTCTCCAATGTCAGTGTGTCTGAGCGTTCGATTCGCATGGGGAAGCAGCTCGAAATCACGGCCGATGTGTTGCTTGGCACGCTGGCACCCAGTGACGTATGCGTTCAGGCTTATGTGGGGCCGCTGACCCCGCGGGACGAAATCGATGAAGCCCGCGCACAGGTCGTCGAAATGCAGCCGGTTGCGGGAGCTACCACCGGCGTCGTGCAGTTTCGTGCGGCCTTCAACCCGCAGAACAGCGGTGACAGCGGCGTTTCCGTTCGGGTGATGCCCCTGAATCCCAGCCTGCCGTCACCGTTCTATCTGGGAATGATGAACTGGGCGAAATAGACTGTTTGCATACAGGTGGGCCGAGCGTCACGACCGTCGGCCCACCTGCGTTCAGTTCGCTTCGAAAACCCAGCGGGTAGGCGTTAGGGGAAAGTCTGCAAAGGCGAATACCTTGTGGGGAACCACCAGATACGCCTCCGGCCTGCCTTCACGCATTCCGTACTTTCGTTCGTACTCGTCATCCATGCGTGCAAGCAGACCGGTGTCGCTGGTGACCGTCACCACGCCTTCGAGGATGACTGCGTGATCGCCAGTCCCCTGCACCGAAACTGACAGATGGGGATTGGCCGCCAGATTGCGTGCCTTGACGGTCCGGCTGTCGGTCGAAAACAGAAATTGATCCTCGACCCAAGCGCCCCAGTTCGGCACCAGGTGAGGCCGGCCCGACGCATGGACAGTCGCCAGCCAGTACACGCGCGCATGGATCATTCGTTCTGCCACCCATGACCATGGCAGGCTTCCACTCATGTCGGTGGCCGGAACGCCGTAATCGACGGGCATGATGGGACGATCAGGCTGTGGAATATCCAATGCAGAATCCTCCAGTCAGTGGATCATGCCTCAATGCAGAATGATCGCCAGGCTGTGAAATGAAAACGCCCCATCAGCGTGGGGCGCTCTGAAGTCATGCTGCAGGACGCTACTGGAGCGTAAACAGGTACGCCACCAGATCATCGACTTCCTGTGGCGTAAGCACATCTCCGAAACCCATCGGCATGTTCAGCGCCCAGGCCGGTTCGCCGTCGCGCACCGGCGCGATGAAGTCCTGGGGATGCACAATGGAAGCATGCAGATAGTCCGCTGCGGATTGACCCGGGACACGGGACTCTGCCCTGAGGGCGATATTCCACAGGCCCGGCCCGATCAGGCGCGCTTCGTCAGGCGTGATCGAATGGCAAGATGAACAGGCCCACGCGCTTCCGTCCGGCAGGGTATACTGCGTGCCGAAGATGACTTGACCATTGGCTGCGTCTCCGGTTGGGCCGGCGGCTGCCACTTCAGTTGGCGCGAGTGTCGGCGGTGCAGCGACGGTGGGTTCAGGTGTTGCCGTCGGTGGAACAGGCGTCGGCGTCGCTGGCACAGGTGTGCTGGTTGGTGGCAGTAGTGTCGCCGTGGCGGTGGCGGGAAGTGGCGTTGCGGTTGGTGCGATCGCAGTGAGGTGTTCTGAGGTTGAAGCCAGCGCAATCTGCGTTGCCTGCGCTTCAGCAGCCCATTCAGGCGTCGCGATCGTACCGCACCCGGATGCGACCACAGCAGTCGCAGCCACAGTGCCCGCAACCAGCAGGCGAATCATACCCTTGGGCATGGATCAGTTCTCCGCGGGAATATACCAGTCAGTACAGATTGTGCATTCTAGAACAAGGGCAGTATAGCGCAGGCGCAGACATGGCTGCAATGCCCGCGGAAAAGCGTTTTGCCTTGAAGGAAGACCCGTTTCAGGTTAACGTATTGACCCTGAATGACCGAAATGACAGGCGAACAATGGGGACGCTGAACCCGGATCTGCTCACAAAGGACATGGACGCAGTGCTTAACGATGCTGTCGTCCTGAAAGACCAGTACCGCAAGACCACGCTGCTTCCGGAGCTCATTCTGCTCGCACTGCTGCAGCGCAAAGACACGGCTGCCGCCCGTCTGCTCGATTCATTTCGCCAGCAGCGCGGTGTCGACCTGTCACGCCTTGAACGGCAGACAGTGCTTGCGCTGGATTCCCGTCGCGATCCGGATGGCAATCTGGAGTTTGCGGCGCGGGGCAACCGACTGGTTCCGCTGTCGCGTTCGAGCATCATCGTCATTGACGATGCGCTGACGCTGGCCAATTCGCGTGATGAAGTCCGGGTCGATACCGATCACTGTCTGAGCGTTCTGTCAGAAGGGTCACAGACGACCAGCGGAATCCTGCGCCAGCATGGCATCACACCGAAGGCCATCAGCGACCTGCTTGCTGACAATTCGCAGCTCATGCGTAAGGACACGACCACGCAGGACTTCGTTTCCGGCGCGAAAAGCGGAAACCTGAAAGCCGTTTACTTTCGCGAGAACCTGCTGCGCGACATGATGAACATTCTCACCCAGTCTGTGAACCGGCATATCATCCTCGTCGGGCCGGATGGCGTAGGGAAACGCACACTGGCATACAGCCTGGCACTGCTCATGTCTGAAGGCAAAGGCCCAAAGGGCCTGAACAGTCTTGTCCAGATCGATGAGACTGCGCTGCTCGATAACGACCAGAAAGCGGTTCGCGCAGGCATGAACCAGGCGCGCGGCGGGGTGCTCTTCGTTCCGCACCTGCATCGCTTTTTCGGCGGAGCGCTGAAAGCCGAATTTGGCAAAGCAACGCCGATCCTCCAGCGCGCGTTCCTCGAAGATGATCCTGTCATCATCGGGACGACGACGGAACAGGAATATACGCAGCGTCTGGCGCCGGTGACGGCCATCGCCGAACATGCGCAGCTTCTGCGCGTCCCGGAAGCCACCCCGGACGAGGCGCTCGAAATCCTCAAGGTGATGCGCCCCCACCTGGAAAGCGATTACGATCTGAGCATTACCGACGAGGCCCTGCAGGTCACCGTTCGGCTGGCGAAGCGTTATCTGGGCAAGATGCCGCTGCCGCGAAGCGCCGAGCACCTGCTGCATCGGGCGTCTGCGATGATCACGATGAGCCGCCAGATTCCGACGAATCAGGCAGAGGCTGGCACGACCCACCCTGACGATACGCTGGATGCGGAAGACATCACGCTGGCTGCCAGCCAGATGACGGGCGTTCCGGTCAGCAAGCTCGGCGAAGACGAACGTGCGCGCTATGCCAGCATGGTCGAGCATCTGCAGGAGCGCCTGATCGGGCAGGATTCCGCCGTCATCTCTGTGAGCCGCGCGATCAAGACGGCACGCGTTGGCCTTAAGGATCCGCGGCGGCCCATCGGCGCATTCCTGTTTCTTGGCCCCACGGGTGTCGGCAAGACCGAGCTGGCGAAGGCCCTGGCCGAGTTCATGTTCGGCACGGAAGATGCGATGCTTCCACTCGACATGAGCGAGTTTAAGGACGAAGCCAGCCTGAACCGGCTGGTGGGCTCTCCCAGTGGCTACGTGGACAGTGAGGCCGGCGGCCAACTGACCGAACGCGTCAAGCAGCAGCCCTACATCATCGTGCTGTTCGACGAGGTGGAAAAAGCCCACCCGCGCATCATGGATATCCTGCTTCAGGTCATCGAAGAGGGCCGGCTCACGGATGGGCGCGGCAACGTCACCAACTTCAGCGAGACGGTGATCATTCTGACGAGTAATCTCGGCTCAGAGGTGCTGGCGGCGCCCGTCATCACCGACGACATCCGCGAAGAAGCAATGGAGGAAGTGCGGACGTGGTTCCGCCCGGAGTTCCTCAACCGTCTGGATGAAGTCATCATGTTCAATGCGCTGTCGTCGGAGGATCTGCACCGGATTCTGCTCCTGCTGCTCAAAAAGGAAGTCAGGCTTGCATCTGAACGCGGCCTGACGCTGGAATTTGGCGACGATGCCGTACAGTGGATGCTCGACCAGAACGACGAGCCACAATATGGTGCCCGGCCTCTGCGCCGCATCATCCGGCGGACGGTGCGAGAACCGCTTGCGGACTACCTGCTCAGGCAGAATCCACCGGCTGGCACGGTCGTGAAGGTCAGTGCCGGCCAGGAAGATACACTGGAATTCAGTACGGTGGTTGGCGGAAAGCCAGTCAGCGTCATCTGACAATCGTGTTTCGGAACTCGTCTGAAGAATTCTCACTACCGGAGCGATCATGACCCAGATCAACGCGACGATTTTCCGCAAGTACGATATCCGCGGCACCGCCGGCGGTGACGACCCACAGATTACACCCTCGGTAGCGCTGCTGGTCGGAAAGGCCCTTGGGACCTATCTGCCCGTGACATTCGGTACGGAGCAGGTATTTGTGGGAATGGATAACCGACTGACGTCTCCGCCGCTGCATGATGCCATGATCGAGGGTCTGCTTTCGACAGGGATGCGGGTGATCGACGTTGGGCAGGTAATTACGCCAACGGTCTATTTTGCTTCCAGCAGCGCCCCGAACAGCGCCGGCGTCCAGATCACCGGGAGCCACCTTTCGACGCGCTACAACGGCATCAAAATGTCATACGGACCTCTGGCACTGTTTGATCAGCAGATTCAGGCCCTTCTCGGAATCATTGAGGACGATGCGTTTGCGACCGGCCAGGGCACGCTGACGCAGGACTTTGACATGACGACCCGGCACATGGCACGTATTTCCGGAATGGTCAAGCTTGAACGGCCGATGCGCGTCGTGCTCGACGCAGGAAACGGGCTGATTGGCTCGTTCTTTCCCGCCGTTCTGCGTGACCTGGGCTGCGAAGTCGTCGAGTTGTACTGCGAAAGCGACGGGACATACCCGAATCACCTGCCTAACCCGGAAGATCCTGAAATGACGAAGGATCTGGAAGCGGCGGTGGTGTCCTCACAGGCCGATCTCGGTCTCGCATTCGATGGCGACAGCGACCGCTGCGGCTTCATTGACAACCACGGCCATCACATCGCAGCAGATCGGCTTCTGGCGGTGCTGGCGGTCGATCTGCTGAAACGGCTGCCGGGCTCAACCATCGTCTATGACGTGAAGTGCTCGCAGGTGCTGCCCGATATTATCCGCGAACACGGCGGCGTTCCGGTGATGTGGAAGACAGGCCACAGCCTGATGAAGCAGAAGATCGCTGAGCTGAAATCTCCACTCGGTGGTGAAATCAGCGGGCATCTGTTCACCGGTGAGGACTACTACGGCTTCGATGACGCGCCGCTGATTGCGCTGCGGGCGCTGCAGATCTTCTCTCAGACGAGGCAGACGGTGGCAGAAATTTTCGCTGCGATGCCGAATCTCCCGGCGACACCGGAAATCATTCTGCCTGCGCCGGATCATCTGAAGTTCCAGATCATCGATCATGTCAGCCAGACGCTCGCCAGAGACTTTGAAGTTTTTACGCTTGACGGCGCGCGCGTGCAGTTTGAGCGCGGGTGGGGCGTCGTCCGGGCGAGCAACACGCAGCCCGCTGTCACGCTGCGGTTTGAGGCCTACAGCGTTCCAGAGCTGATCGACTACATGCAGAAGTTTAGGGCGCTGCTGGACGCCTATCCCGAAGTCGACACGACGATCCTTCAGGGGCACATCGATCGATTCAGTGCGCAGCGCTGATCTGTGCATACAACTCAGACAGCGACTGTGCCGTCTGGCTGACCCCATAGGCTGAACGGGCGCGCGCGCGCGCGATTTCGCCCATGGCCTCTGCGCGCGACAGCGCTTCCTGTATGGCCCTGGCCAGGGCTTCGGGATGATTTTCGGAAATGGCAGTTCCCAGCGCCCGATCATCTGCAAGCGCGCCGACGGCCGTGCCGACACTGGCTGTTCCACAGGCGGCGGCTTCCACAACAGCCATGCACTGCGCCTCATGTGCAGAGGACTGAACATGGAGCGCGGCCTGCGCCATCGCGCTGAACAGCCGGGCTCGTGGCACGGCGCCAGGGAAACGAACCCGCTCGTGAAGACCCAGTGCAGCAGTCTCCGCCTCCAGCGTCCGTCGTTCGGGCCCATCCCCGTAGATCTCCAGCGTCACGCCAGATGGCAGACGGCTGAGCGCATGGAGCAGCAGCACCTGCTGCTTGACCGGCACCAGCGAACCGGCGTGAATCAGACGTTCAGTCGAGCGATGCTCATTTGTCTCCATAATCGATTCGATCGGGATTCCCAGCGGCAGAACCTGTGCACGCCTGCCGCTGACGCTTGCGACGAGCCGCGCCTGATACGGACTGATGGCGACCACGGCATCGGCGCTCAGCGCCTGGCGAACGATCCAGCGACTAAAGGCAGAACGCTGAAGCCCATAGCCAACGGCGTCCAGCCGCACACACTCGCCTCCCACGGCTGACACCACCGACGGAATGCCCAGCGCACGCGCTGCGCGCACGGCGACGAGGCCGGTTTCATCGGCCCAGGTTGCGTGGATCACGTCGAACGGGCGCTGCTGATGAAGGCGCTGGATGAGATCGTGCGCCCGCTGCCACAGGATCAGCCTGCCCGCGGCGCGGGTCTGCCCTCCACCCAGCGGATGCACGGCGATCCCGCGCCAGCGATACGGCTGCGTTCGATGTGGATAGCGCAGCGTGATGACCCTGAGTTCGTGCCGCGCGGCCAGCTCTGTGACCAGATCGTCCTGTGCCGGGATGGCTGCATCCTGATCGTCGGCGCTGAACCCGGGCAGCACATAGGCGATGTTCATCACTGCAGACTTCCATTTTTAGGGCTGCTGCAGAAGGGTGTCGGCGGATGGATTCGAACGCGTCACTCGCAGCGGCCACTCGCGTG
>Ga0224722_1000735_pt1 | contig 18913 bp, 18 predicted proteins | sample Balambano_FR1_Me_FD_161646 | JGI IMG/M metagenome (GOLD analysis project Ga0224722, IMG submission 161646) | Freshwater sediment microbial communities from Lake Towuti, South Sulawesi, Indonesia - Balambano_FR1_MetaG | ecosystem: Environmental > Aquatic > Freshwater > Lake > Sediment | place... | reverse complement strand
ATCACCAGCAACGTGCTTTGCCGAACCGGTAGCAGGTCAGATGGGTGCCGATCGTCTACCAACCCCACGAGCCTGCCCCCCCTTTGAACGGGCCAACAATGTCGCTCGTAATCCAGCCGCCGTAAAAGTTTCCCGGTTGTGGTTGCACTTTCTCTCCATCGACGTAGCATGCATCCATCGGTGCTGGGTAGAAGGCAACGTAGTCTTTAATCGAGGCAAAGGCAGGAGTAGGGTTGCTGTAGTACCAAACGACATCCTCTGCACGGCGATCGCCCACGACTATTGAGTAGTAGCTGCCCTGGCCTTTCCATTCGCAGTAGGTGCTGCGGGCTGAGGGGTGCAGATACTGCATTTGCACATCGTCGGGCGGTAGATAGTAAACCGGTGGATGACTGGTTTCCAAAACCCGCTTGGCTCGGCGAGTTTCCGCAATAGTCGCACCATTAAACACTACCTGAATCAGCCGGGAGGTATCTTCAAGCCGAGGGGGGCGGGGATAGTCCCACACCGATTCTTGACCGGGTTGAGGCGTGATGCGATTGACAACCATAACAGGTGAATGAACAAAGGGTGCGATCGCTTATCACCGTATCATAATCAATTCATCCAGACTTAGTTTTGGGCAGTTTGCAATCGGGCAATGGCTTAAAATAAACCATCCGTCTTAACTGGGATGGACAATCAGCATTAGGGGGCTTGGCAGATCAATGATTGGTGAGCTACTGGGTGGGCGCTACAGAGTGGTTGCTACGCTAGGCTCTGGCGGGTTTGGCCATACCTATGTAGCAGAAGATACCCAGCGCCCAGGAAAACCGCGCTGTGTGCTTAAGCACCTGACCTTTGCCAGCCCTAATGAAAGCGTTTTGGAGCAGGTGCGGCGCTTGTTCCGGATAGAGGCAGAAACTCTAGAGCGACTGGGGCATCACGACCAAATTCCCCGCTTATTAGCCTATTTTGAGGAATCGGCACAATTTTATCTGGTGCAGGAATATATCAATGGCCATCCCTTAAGTCGGGAATTTTTGGGTGATCAGCGCTTTTCTGAAGCTGAGGCGATTGTGCTGCTGGAAGACGTGTTGGGCATTTTGGAGTTTGTCCACGCCGAGAATGTGATTCATCGTGACATCAAACCCGATAACCTGATTCGCCGCAGCGATGGCAGATTGGTGTTGATTGACTTTGGTGCGGTTAAAACGATCAATGAGTCGATCGCTGGAGCTACGGGTGATACGTCCTTGAGTTTACCGGTGTATACCTCTGGCTATGCGGCAAGTGAGCAGTGCCTGGGGCGGCCTAACTTTAGCAGTGATTTGTACTCCTTAGGCATGGTGGTAATAGAAGCACTGACGGGAATGCGCTCGGTGCAGCTACCGATCGATTACGCTACCTCTGAGGTGATTTGGCGTGATCAAGTAGAAGTGACCGAGGACTTTGCAGCATTTCTGGATCAAATGGTACGTTACCACTATGTACAGCGGTTTCAGTCAGCCACAGAAGCACTGCAAGCCTTAAAAAACCTGATCGCCCAATCGACTACGCTGGTTTCTCCAGTGCAGGCAACGCCTGAGGAGAAATCGACTACGGCGGTAACTACGCCCGTAACCACTGTCCAGAGTGAACCAGAAGCGGCTGTAGTAGCTCGGCGATCGCCCCGACGCTTGCCGCTGCTGTTTGGTGCCGTTGTCGTAGGGCTGGGGCTGGCTTGGTTGGGGGGAGGTGGGTTAATGCCGCGCAGTCCCATTCTTTCAGTATCTCCATCGCCAGTTACCAAGCAGTCGCCCATATCCACTGTGGTAGAAGGCCGGATTAGCACAGGCAAACGCCTATTAAACCCCTGGCAACGGGATGCTAAGAAGCAGGAAGGTGTGGATCACTTGGCGGCAGGGCGCTACAAACGCGCGATCGCCGCATTAGAAATAGCACGGCAGCGCAATGCAGGTGACCCAGAAACTCTGATTTATCTGAACAATGCTCGCATTGGCAACAATAAGGCGCACACGATCGCAGTCGTAGTGCCGCTGAGTAAATCTTTGGACTCCTCATTAGAAATTTTGCGAGGAGTAGCGCAATCCCAAGATGAGGTGAATCAAAGTAAGGGGATTGATGGCATTCCTCTCAAAGTCGCCATTGCTAGCGATGACAATGATCCTGAGATTGCCCGACAAATAGCCGCTCAACTGGTAGAAGATACCGAGGTTGTTGGTGTTGTAGGGCATGGCAGTAGTGACACTTCATTTGCCGCAGCAGAGGTTTACCAGCAGCAGAAATTAGTGATGGTATCGCCAGTGAGTTCAGCGGTGCAACTGTCCACAGTGGGGGACTACATTTTTCGCACCATGCCCAGCGATCGCCAAACAGCGCGTGCCCTCAGCCAGCATTTGGTCAACACACTCAAAAAGCGGCGGGTCATTATTTTCCATAACTCCAACAGCCAGTACAGCCAATCCCTCAAAAATGAATTCACCGCAGCCCTGTTCTATAACAATGCCAAGTTTGAGTTGGTAGATGAGGTGGATTTATCCCAGCCTGACTTTGATGCTGAGCAACAGGTTAATCAGGCGATCGCCCAAAAAGCGGAGGTTATTTTGCTGGCAGCGGACAGCAGCGTGCGTGACCAAGCGATTCAGCTTATCCAGCTTAACCGCCGCCGCCTAAATATCCTGGCAGGAGATAGCCTGTTTACTCCAAAGTTACTGAGCCTAGCGCGCCAAGAGGCCGTGGGTATGGTGCTGGCTGTACCTATTGACCTGACAGCATCTCCCTTTCAGTTGCAATTTGTCAAACGCTGGGGCAACGCCCAAACGGCTAGCTGGCGCACTGCCCTCGCCTATGAGGCAAGTCAGGCAATTGTTGCAGGATTGCAGCGTGACGCCTCGCGTTTGGGGGTACAGCGGACTCTTAGCCAACCCGACTTTCAGGTGTCTGGCATTCAAGGCGCACTGCGGTTTAATCAGGAGGGCGATCGCCAAATTGCTGCCCAGTTAGTCACTATTGTCCCAGCTAAATCTGATAACGGCAGGAGTGACAGGTACCAGTTCAAACCTTTGCCCCAGCGATCGCATCAGTAGACAGATAATCTTGTCTTGCAGCCTGTGGTTTACTAAGAAAAGTAATTTTGTCAGACATTCCACAGGCGGTATGGGCAAGCTAACCACTCATGTTTTGGACACGACCCACGGTCATCCTGCCGCAGGCATCAAAATTGAACTTTGGCGAGTCACCCATCCTGACAAAACGCTGCTCAAAACGGTAACTACCAATTCTGATGGGCGCACCGATTCTCCCTTGCTAATGGGTGATGCCCTGCAACCTGGAGTTTATGAACTAGTTTTTTCAGTGGGAGAGTATTTTGCACAATTTGCTGAAAGTTTGCCCAGTCCCTCATTTTTGAATCGAGTGCCGATTCAGTTTGGTATCGCTGATGCTGAGGGTTACTACCATGTGCCGCTGCTGGTGTCGCCCTGGTCGTACAGCACCTATCGTGGGAGTTGACCGTGCCACATGGTTCGGGCAGCTTCTGTACGCAGAAGCAACTTACCCCTAGAGATGACGTAGCGGACGATCGCCCGTCGTCGCAGCGCATCGTACCGATCGACCGCATCCAGTACAATCAAATTAGCGGGTTTGCCTACCTCAACACCATACTGCCCGTGCATATTCAGGGTTTTGGCTCCATTCCAGGTCACCATGTCGTAGCAGGCATCTATTTCGGCGGTGCCAGTCATCTGGCAAACATGAAGCCCCATCCAGGCCACATCCAACATATTGCCAGTGCCAAGCGGATACCACGGGTCTTGGATGCAGTCATGCCCAAAGCTGACGTTGGTTCCCTGCTGCCAAAGTTCCTTAACACGAGTAACGCCACGTCGCTTGGGGTAACTGTCAGTTCGCCCTTGAAGGGTGATGTTAATCAAAGGATTGGCGATGAAATTGAGTGAGGTTCGTTGTATAAAGCCCAGCAGTTTGGTGGCGTAGGCGTTGTTGTACGAGGCGAAGGCAGTGGTGTGGCTGGCGGTGACCCGATCGCCCATGCCAGTGCGGATAGCATCGGCTACTATCACTTCCAGAAAGCGGGATTGGTCGTCGTCAATTTCGTCGCAATGAATGTCGATCAGGCGATCGTAGGTTTGTGCCAGTTCAAAAATGCGATGCACCGATCGCACCCCATCCTCACGGGTCAGCTCATAGTGGGGAATGCCACCCACTGCATCGGCACCCATGTCCAGCGCTTTTTCCAACAATGTGTCGTTCTGTGGGCTGCCATAGACCCCATCCTGAGGAAAGGCCACCACCTGCAATGTCATCCAGTCTTTAACGTCTTCCCGTACTTCTAGCAAAGCCTGTAGAGCCGTTAGACTGGCTTCACTAGCATCGGCATGACTACGGACAAATAAAACACCCTGAATAGCTTGTTGCTTCAGGGTTTCTAGAGCGCGCTCTTTAACATCTTTGAGAGAGAGATTTTGCTTACGGTCTCGCCAGATTTCAATGCCTTCAAACAAGGTACCGCTCTCGTTCCAACGAGGTTGGCCAACGGTGAGCGCCGAGTCCAAGTGAATATGAGATTCTACAAACGGAGGACTGACTAGTTGACCGTTAATTTCCAGGATGATTTTGGCGCTTCCTGAAAGCTGAGGGGCGATCGCTGTCACCACTCCTTTCTCAATCCCAATATCAACCTCTGTGATGGTGCGATCAGATTGCAACAATCGACACTGCCGTAGCAGCAAATCATACATAGTTGGTTAAACCTTCACTTCATCGGCGAAGCTTGCCCAGCGCACAAACTCAAATGGCCCTGCTATAGACCCCCATACTTGTTCATCAGTCTCGGGATCTCGCCCGCGATCGTGGCTAGTAAAGTGGTCTGCGTCAATTTCAAACTCATTGTCGAGGTAGGTTGTTTTGCCATTGCGAACAACAATACAAGCCTTTCCTGGTTCTACTCGTCCCTTAAATCGACTACCTGCCCACTCCACTATCGCATTGCAACCGGGCATTTTTTCCAGTTGGCTGGCTTGGAGTTGACTAAGACGATTCAAATCGCGAGAAGCTCCATAAAATACTTGCTCATCTCGAACCAGATAGTTCTCAATCTCGATGCGCCCATCGTGTGTGATCAACTTTAGCACCCGTAGACGATAAGGAGTGGCTAGGGAAAAATCGTAGGCTTGTTCTAAAAATAGACTAACCCCTGACAAAAGGTCGATAGGCAGTGGACGCATGCACACGCGAATGTGGGCAAAAAACGGTGGATTGGCAAAGGCTTGTTCCTGGTTGCTAAAGTCTGCCGCCATCCAACGTGCCAGGGTGACAATGTCAGTGGAGTGAGTCATGGGAAGGTGAAATTGTGCAATCCTAATGGGATTATTTTACGAGTAGGACTCAGCAAAAATCATTTTTGTGCCGCGATTCTGTGGGTTGGGTTTGGTCTCGTTACAATAAGTGATGTTGCTACAAAAAACATTGTTATTAACTGATAACTAACATGCAGCTATTTTTGCTGATCAGTGTGCTGGTACTGTTGCCAGCCTGGGTCTACTCGCAAGCCGATCGCCCTACGCAGGCACCAGAAGCCGCTGTTTACGTTGTGGAACCTGTTCAATCTAAGCCCTCACCCAAGCCTATTTCTACGCCAATGAGTTTTCACCTAAGTGATCATCAGTGGCAACATCGTGTGGTGCTGGTGTTTTCGCCATCAGAGCAGTCCCCTGCCTATCAACAGCAGATGCAGCGCTGGCAAGCTGATCGGCAAGGGGTTCGCGATCGCGACCTCAAATTGGTGGAAGTGGTGGGTAAGGTGGGACGTGTTGACGGTAAACCCATTACTTCTGCTTCGGTGGCTCGGTTGTGGCAGGAATTTGGCGTCAAACCAGATGAGTTTCTGGTGATTTTGGTGGGTAAAGATGGCACCGAAAAGCAGCGAAGCCAAGTTCCGATCGACCTTGCAGCATTGTTTCAGACTATTGATGCGATGCCCATGCGCCAGCAGGAAATGCGCGATCGTTGAGCTATAGTTACATCTCAAAATCCCTGGGCTATGGTTGGGGGATAACTGTGCCACTAGTTCTTTATCTACGATGAACAATCCCACCCTCTGGAAAACGCTAGCCACGATCGCAACGGTTGCTAACACAGGTGCGGCGGGGTTTTGTGTAATTTTGACCATGGCATGGATGACTCTAGGAGTCAGCGAGGAGCGTAGAGAAGCCATCGATACGGTAGCGGTGCTAGGCTTTCTTGGCATCCCTTTGATTATTGGTGGGCTGGCTATTTGGAAGATTTGGGCAGGAAAATTTCTGACTGGATTGGGATTTAATGTGGCTGCGTGGATAGTTCTTGTTGCCTACATTATGGGGGCAGATTTGCTAGTTACAGCGCTGGCGCGAGGTAAGTAGGCAACAATAGAGTTCGATCGCCACAGCAAGTTACCCGAGGAGGCGACCATGCGATTAGAAATGGCTTTGGTCGTGATGCTAGTGAGTTTTGGCAACGCAGCATTGGCTGGGCATATTTCTCCATTGCCGCTGGATGAGGAGGATCAGCAAGGACTTCGGTTTTGCTTTGCCAACGGTGAGGAACTTTACGGGGCAGCGGCTTGGTTCGATCGCTTGCGAGAACAGGGGTGCACTCGGCTTTGCTGCGGCGAGGTAGAGTTTGAGCGGCATGTGGCAGAGGCCGATCGCGCCAAGTGCCCAGCCTACCGCGATCAATTTATTGGAGCAACCTACCAGGACGGCTCCCAAGACATCTGGCTACACAAGTTAGTGAGCTATCCCAAACGCGATCGCTACCCCCACGGGTACTACGGTTTAGACCTTATCCAGGTGACTGCGCTCCAGCCACCCGATGTACCCCCTGCTACGGATCAGGTAATTGCTAACTTCTTGACCGTGCTAGCAACCGCCGCAACCTATGCCGACTCTCACGACTTAGGAAATTTTGGCAACTGTTTCCGGCAGGCTCAGCAGGCGCTAACTAACCCCACGCCACCCAAACTTCAACGTTGGCTGCCACCTAGCGCTCCAGAAGCAGCCGTGCGCCTGCTAGCCGCTGCCGACCATGCTTATGTATTTGGCACAATGGGGTCATGGAATGACGTTCCCTTTTTGGGGGATGCTGATTATGAGGCGGTAACCAGTGACCTAATAGATGCCATTAGAGCCGCCACAACTCACGCCGCTAATTTATGTGCTGACTCAGTTGAGCAGGGATAGCTAGGGTGCGTCATCAATTCATTGGAGGAACCTTGAACCGCAAGGCTTGCCGCGCCCGCCCTAGTCAATCAGGCTAGGGGCTGACCCCCTTATTTTGAATGGTGCGTAGCCGGTAATTGACTACAGCCTCTAGCGTTCTGCCAGCAATTGCCGTAGCCCCGTCCACCCAATGAAGGCAAAGCCGATCGCCAACAAAATGCCAATTAACCCTATTCGCATACCTGTTCGCAGAGCATTGCCCCTAGTTTGTTCCTCCACTTCTTTCTTCTTATCGCTGATTTCTTTTAACTTTTGGTCTTTCTGAGGCTTCACTTGGTCTGCTAGAGCCTTGGGATCAGACTTGAAGCGCTTCAGTTTTTCCAGTTCCTTTTGCGCCTGAGTGAGCTGATCGCCCTGAAGTTGCCCACCTTTAATGGTTTGCTCCAAGAAGCCAAGTTGAGCGTCTAGCTGTTGCTGTACTTGCGTGTCCAGTTGTTTTTCAGCATCTACTAGCTGTTGATCTAGCTTTTTCATTTCATCAGCGGCTACTCCATTGGTAGCGTTGATATTCCAGGGTACTGCCAACAAGAAAAGAAGCCCCAACAAACTGCTCAGAGCCAACATTCCTAAGCGAAGTAGCGGGGTTTGCCGAAAGACCGTGTTATTGCTGTCGGTGTTGGCTTCCATCCATGAGCCAGCCAGAAATAGCGCAATCCCAATGAGTGGGATAAACCCTCGTTCAACGATCTGACTGGTAAAGGCCAGCGCCCATTGATTATCTGAAAATTTAGCGGCTGTTAGCAGAGTGAAGTAGTCAATCAGGCTAATTAAAACCAGAATGACGCCTACTAGTTTCAGTAGCAAGGCAATTAGGGCATTGTTAGTGGAGGCTTTCATCATATGCAGCAGACCGTATCAAATGTATTAAAGGTTGGCAGGCAACGGAATTGCCACAAGACTAGACGGAGTTTGAGCGTAAAGGTTCGGGCTTACAACATTAGGTTGACTGGCCACTCCCTATGGTAGACCAATCCTGTTGTAAAACCTGACGAATCTCTCAGCTTGGAGCAGGGGATTACGGATGCATAGCAGTAGACCTGTTGAGTAGGAGGGAGCACGATCGCTCGTCCAGCCGTTTGTGCGATCGTGTCGATGCATTAACAATTGGAGATAGCGTCGAAATGTTTGCTAAATTCCATGAACAGTTTTGTAGTCAACGATCGATGGCGGTTACTGCTACTAATGAGTTAGGGGTTATCCCTAGTCCTAAACAACGGATATTCGCTAGAATCTTTTGCAAAAATTTCTAGCATCTTTGGGGGAAAGAGAGTATCCTTACGGGACTCTTCTGGTTCTCCCGAAAGGCTCTGGTGTTGTACCGACTTGGTCGTCTTGCTAAGTTCTAGTCTCAGGTTTTCTGAACCTTGAGTTAGGGTGCTGAAGTCTAGTTTCTATCGGTCTGTCTGCTCTTTCACGGTGTTTCTGTTGCCACAATGACTGCTGTGCCCCTTCCTCGACAGCCCTCTCAACCTCCCGATCGCAGCGTTAGCAGTCAATCTGCTGACGTGACACCGGTGCTTGCGCTGAAAGAGTTGGTGGCAAGGCTGAACCGGGAACAGCACAAAATTCAAGATCTTTTAAGCTCTTTGGGTTTTGCCCTCCGCAGCTTTAATAATCTGAACCAGTTTCTAGAACTGATTCCCCTGATGGCAAGCCGGGTGACGGATGCTGACGGAGCAGCGTTAATGCTGTTCAAACCCAATGGTCAGGTTCGGCTAGAGCGGTTGCACTGTCAGGATGGTAACTGGTCAAAGGATTTGCGGAAGGCACTAGAAGCGGCGACTCGCCAAATTCCGGCGGCTAGTCCAACCACTGGAGGAACTGGCCTAACACCAGGGACGATCGCAGCATTAGACCAGCAAGTGAGCGCCTACTTGGGTAGCACTACCCAACTGTTTGGGGCAGCCATTTTAGTCAAAAACCTAGAGCGCGGACGGCTATATGTGTTTAGCCGTGACCCGCAGTACACTTGGACAGAAACTCGCCAGAAATTGGTGCGGCTGGTGGCCGATCAGACGGCTGTGGCGATCGAAAACGATGAACTTACGGTTGAACTACGTAAGAAGGAACGCCTCGATCGAGAACTGGAAATTGGTGCTGAAATCCAACTGCGGCTGTTGCCTCGTCAATGCCCCAAAATTCATGGCATTGAAATGGCCGCCCGTTGTCAAACGGCCAACCGGGTGGGAGGAGACTATTACGATTTCATTCCTGCTAGCTATGACCAAATTCGACGCCGTGATGGTGTTAACGAAATGGCACGCTGGAGTGTGGCGATCGGCGATGTCATGGGCAAAGGAGTTCCCGCCGGACTGATTATGACCATGACTAGGGGCATGTTGCGAGCAGAAGTCCTCAACGGTCACAGCCCCGCCCGCATTCTCCAACACCTCAACCGGGTTATGTACGCAGACCTAGAAAATTCCAATCGCTTCGTGACGCTGTTCTACTCAGAGTACGATCCCGAAACAAGTACCCTGTTCTATAGCAACGCCGCTCATAACCCTCCGCTGCTGTGGCATGCTGCGTCCAAAACGATTCGTCGGCTCGATACCTCCGGTATGTTGATTGGGCTGGATGCCGACACCCACTACCAAGACGCTCAGATTCATCTGGTTTCTGGCGATACCCTGATTTACTACACCGACGGCTTCACTGACGCGGCCAATCAACAGGGCGAACGATTTGATGAAGATAATCTGATTCAAGCCTTTCAATGGGCTTGCCAAAACTGTGAGACGCCTCAAGCCATCTTGGATCACCTGTTCAACTGTGTGCACGCCTTTATTGGCACAGGTAATCGCAATCCTGATGATATGACCCTGATTGTGATGCAGGCACAGAAACAGGATAGCCCCTAGCCACTGTCGAATTAATGCCAGTGTTTGTGCTACGGTACTGGTGCAAAATTTCTCAGTCAGATGGTCTCGATCTTCAATAGAGTGGAACTAGCTGTTCCCCTCTGATCAAAGCTGGTGGGATAGCTGTTTAAGGTGAGGCAAATCTTTGTGATGGCGCTATTATTTTGAGATGAATTAGGGAGATGGTCATGGAACTTTCAGTCTTACAAGATCTGAGCAGTTGGGTTTCTGCGGCAGGCCATTGGACGGATGCTTGGCAGACATTCCACTGGCATTTGCCTCTGGATATCGATTTTTTAGCGCAGTTTAAGCAAACCGACCTAGCTGGGGATACCAGCAAAGCTTGGAATGAGTTTGTTCGCACGGGACGGTTATGGGCGTTTTTGACGGGGCTGGTTGTGGGCTATGCCGTCAAAACCTTTACGAGTTTTGGTTAAGTTTAGGTTTGGTTAAACACTCTACAGCGCTGAGTTGCTATTAGCGATTTAGTAAACACTGTTGTATTGAGACATTGCTCTTGAATCAGGATGCTCATTCCCCTTCTGCAGCTAGCTCTGCTTCTACCTGGAGCCAGCGGTTTGAGGCTGCACTGCACCCGGCGATCGCTCGTTTTAACGCCAGTATTAGCTTCGATATTCAACTGATTGAATACGATATTACGGGTTCCCAAGCTCATGCGCGAATGCTGGCTCAAACTGGCATTATTTCCGCTGAAGAAGGTGAGCAACTGGTACAGGGGCTAGAGCAGGTGCGTCAGGACTATCGTGAGGGGCGCTTCACTCCCGGAATTGATGCCGAAGATGTCCACTTTGCAGTAGAGCGGCGCTTGACAGAGCTAGTTGGCGATGTTGGCAAAAAACTGCATACGGCGCGATCGCGCAATGACCAAGTGGGAACGGATACCCGCCTGTACCTGCGAGATCAGATTCAACAGATTCGCCAACGACTGCATGAATTTCAGCAGGTGTTGCTGTCCCTGGCTGAACGGCATGTTGAGACCCTAATCCCTGGTTATACACATCTGCAACGAGCCCAGCCCCTGAGCTTGGCGCACCATTTGCTGGCTTACTTTGAAATGGCTCAGCGCGATCGCGATCGGCTGGCAGAACTTTACCCACGGGTTAACACCTCACCTTTGGGAGCAGGGGCTCTGGCTGGTACGACGTTTCCCATTGATCGCCACTACACGGCTAAATTGCTGAATTTTGAGCGGGTGTATGCCAACAGCCTGGATGCGGTGAGCGATCGCGATTTTGCGATCGAGTTCCTTTGTGCCGCTAGCCTGATCATGGTGCATTTGAGCCGCTTGTCAGAAGAGGTGATTTTGTGGTCATCCCACGAGTTTGGTTTTGTCACCCTGACTGATCGCTGCGCTACCGGCTCTAGCATCATGCCCCAAAAGAAAAATCCTGATGTGCCAGAACTGGTACGGGGTAAAACAGGGCGGGTATTTGGTCATTTGCAAAGCCTGTTAGTCCTGATGAAGGGGTTACCCCTGGCCTACAACAAAGACTTACAGGATGACAAGGAAGCGCTGTTTGACACGGTGACTACAACCCAGGCTTGTTTGGAAGCTATGACCATTCTGCTGCGAGAAGGACTCACCTTCAATGTCGATCGCCTGCAACAAGCAGTTACAGAAGATTTCTCTAACGCGACCGATGTAGCCGACTACCTGGCAGCAAAAGGCGTTCCCTTCCGGGAAGCCTACAATCTTGTCGGTAAGGTGGTCAAAACCTCCCTGGCTCAGGGCAAATTGCTCAAAGATTTAACCTTAGAGGAATGGCAGGCGTTGCATCCCGCCTTTGAGGCTGATATTTATACTGCGATCGCCCCTCGCCAAGTTGTTGCTGCTCGCAATAGCTACGGTGGTACAGGCTTTGCTCAAGTACGAGAAGCTGTAGCTGCCGCCCGCGATCGCCTCAACCAGCCTTAGAATAATCGCTCAACGAAACCGTCACCACTCACCGTGAGCGAGCGCGATCGTTGATCTCCCACCCCTGCGATCGCCCAAACTGACGCAATAATTTGAATCCCTGGAATGCTCTCCAGATTCAGCACCAAAATTGAATCACAACGAAGCCGTTGAATAGTGGCTCAAAATTTCTTGCCCTAAAATGACTAGCTGCTCCGTGCCCTCCATCAACAGCAGGTAACGACCACGACGCAGGTGGTGACGGTAAATACTGGCCGTGTTCCCCTCTCCCAGGAAGGAGAGAACGCTCCCAACGATCGCCCCACACAAAGAACTAATACCCCCCGCCAAAACAACTCCCAAGGCCAACTCATAGCCAATGTTCCAAATAATCCCAACACTGCATGCCAGCAAGCTACCCAGAAAACCTGTAATGGCCGCGAACTCAGAGGCTTTGCGCTTAATAATTTTGCCGGGACTCATCAAGCCGACGCGCTCAGGGCTGCTGTAGCCATGCCCAACGATCGCCAAATGCTCTGGCGAAATGCCGTGTTGTTGTAGCAGGCGATAAGCTTGGAAAACCACGCTTTCATCAGGAAAAACGGCGATGGCGAGGTACTTAGATTGCCGCCCTGGCAAACCTGGACGTAAAAAACGTGAAATGGTCACTGAAGTTTAGGGGGGAGTGAGAGGGGGAAAGACAAACCAACAATGCCAGCATTTTAACCTCTGTTTCCTGGTGCCTGGAGTAGGTTTTTAGTGCAACTTAATATCTTCGTGCTTGGAAGAAGTGTGCTTCACGGGCAAGCGCAATTTTCATGCCAAAATATGAGGGTTCCTCTGCACAGCACGTTTATGCCTCCTCGTTGGCCGCGCAAGCCCGATCGCAAAGACCCAGACTTTCGTCGCCTAGACGATCGCATGACTTTTGCTACCCATGTTGCTCTCTTTGCCGCTACTAACTCCGGCCTGTGGTTTTTTCGCGTTTTAGGGGCAAAAACCTCAGAACTGGGTATCCCTGGCGGTTTGGCAGCAACGCCCTGGATTACAGGGCTTTGGGCTTTGGTGCTACTCGGCCACTTTGTATACATTGTGGCGATCGCCAACTATTCTGAAACGATTTCCCCTCCTACCAGCCAGCCTGGTTCTGGCTTTACCCCCACCAAAAAGCCCTAGCTTGCTTGTAGCTGCGGCTATGACCCTTTAGCCAAATCAAGCTTTGAAATATTTACTGGAGACGCATCATGGCAAAAAGTAAGGACGAGATAATTGAATCTCTAGCCGCCCAAATTGGTGAAAAAGTCTATATTGATGTAGCCAAATGGCATCTGTTTTTGTCCACCGCCAACTTACACAAGCCCCTGGCAGAGCAGCTTTATCCATTGTTGGAAGCGAACTCTCTGGATGAAGGTAAAGTCCAGCAGATTTTGCAGGGCATGTCTGTCAAGCTGGGTGGTGGCAAACGAGAAGTGCCTCTGGCTGACTTGGTGCCCATGCAATGCCAGGTCAACCTGATGGATATTTTGGAAGAATGCCAGCGAGATATGTAAGGGGTTTGAGCTAGTTGCGCTTGAATTTGAGGCGAACACGCTCTAGAAATAGGTCAGTTTCTGGTAACTTGAGCAGTGGTAACATTGCGCCAAATAAACCTAGCCCTGCCAAGCCTGCGATCGCCAACTGCACGGCGTGAACTAGAAGCCCTTCACTACCCATCACTTGCTCCAGCAGTTTCAGGACGCCGTAAGCTCCCACTCCTGCCAGGAAACTGAGCACAGTAACTTGGGTAATGGCGATCGTCCATTCCCACAAAGGTAACCCGTGCAAGCGTTGATTCAAAATCCAAATCATGGCGAAGGTAGCCACCAAATTCACTCCAAAGGTGGCTAGCACCATCCCCGGTGCCCCAAATGACTCGATTAATACGGCACACAACACCACGTTGACCACTATATTTACCAAGCTGATGTAAAACGGTGTAGCGCCATCTCCCAGCGCGTAAAACACTCGCACCAGCACATCCCTAGCCAGGTAGACAAACATACCCACGGCATATGCAATCAGAACCTCAGTTACCACAGTAGAATCTTGGCGATCGAAGGCAAACCGCTCGTACACTAGCCGTACCATAGGAAACGCCAGCGCCATCATCAACGCACCCATTGGCAGCATGGTCAGAGCCGTCATCATTAGACTTTGACGAATTCGCAGCTTCAGTTCACCCCAATTCTCCGGAGCGGCCAATCGGGCAAAAATGGGTAGAAATGGCACCAAGATTACATTGGACATAATGCCCAGAGGAGTTTGCACCAAAAGACCAGAGTAGCCCAGAGCAGAGACAGCTTCGTCGGCATTGGCCAGAAATGAGGCAAAAAATAATGTCGTCCAAACGTTGATTTGCATCATTCCAGAGGAAAAAGTGGCAGGCAGCATAATCTGCATCACCTCTTTCACTCCAGGCTGGTTGAAATTAAACCGCAGCCTTAAGGTGCCTAGTCCTGCTTTCCACTGAGCTGGTACCTGCACCAACCACTGCAACACAGCGCCAGCCAGGGTACTCCAGGCCAACACCAGACCCCCCAGCATAGCGTACTTGGGATCAAGCAATTGGCCGTTGGTGTACCACACCATCCAGGCAATACCAATCAGCACTGTGATGCTGGAAAACAGTGGGCTGACAGAGGGAAGCCAGTAGGTGTCAGCGGCATTAAGAGTGCCAAAGCCAATGCCGATCAAGCCTGCCAACAATGCCATCGGAGCCATAATTTGCAATTGCTGGATGGCAATTTCTCGCATTTGCCGTAGGTTAGCCAGGTTTTCAGGGCTGATGCCGCGCACAAGGGCTTCATCGGGGGTGAGGGCTAACCCAGGCGCTAGTAAATCCGTTAAAGGCGCTGCAAACAGGATTAGTAGCAGAGTGACAACCAGCAAGATGCCGCCAACTAGGGTGGTAATACTTTCGACTAGGGGCGCGATGTCTTCGCGCTTGCGCTTGGAGACAACACTGACGATCGCGCTGTGGAAGGGGCCGTTGATGCCGCCTAATAGGATCAGCAGAAACCCAGGAATGACGTAGGAAAAGTTGTAAGCACCGTAGGCAATGCCCAAGCCAAAGGCCGCAGCGATCGCCTGCTGACGCACTAGGCCAAACACTTTACTAATCAATGTTGCGATCGCAACAATGCCAGCAATACCTGCCAACGATCGCTTCTTCGGTTCAGTCACAAAAATGCCTGTAGGGGTCGCTCCTAATTTAACCGCGAATTGGTCTGGACAAAATGTCAAGATTCTACGGTTAGGGTTTTTAGCGTTTCCTCCACCGATCGCGGTTGCCAACCCAACTCTCGACGGGCTTTGCTGGCATCGACTCGGACGCAGCGATCGTAGATATAGCGAACCCGTTCATGACTAATAGGTGGATTCCACTTGAACCAGTGACCAAGCGGATCAAGGATATTAGCAGCCAGATACACCAACCAGCGGGGAGCCTCCTTAGGAGCAGGAATGCCCTTTTCTTTTCCTAGTAGGGCAAACATTTCACGAATACTCATATCTCCCGAAGAAGCAATGTACCATTCGCCCGGTTTGCCCTTTTCGACAGCCAACAGCATTGCATCCACCAGATCATCCACGTGGACAATGCCGGTAATGCGCTCTCCTCCCGGCCAAATAGACAAGCCGCCTTTGAGAAAACGTTGTACTACCGGACCAAAATGGGGATCATCGGCACCAAAAATCCCCGACGGAAAAATGCTGATCACTGGAAAACCCTGGGCTGCAAACTCATCGACCAACTGTTGCGCCTGGTACTTGGTGACATCATACGGTGAGTCAAATGTTGTTTGCTCACGCTGGTAGGTTTCATCGACAATACGACCAGCGGTATGGCCAAATACACCTACTGTACTGCAATACACCATGCGAGATACGCCTGCTGCTTTAGCGGTTTCCAAAATGGCGCGGGTGCCCTCTACGTTAACGCGCTGCATCAGGTCAGCATCAACAATACCTAGTTCTACATAGGCCGCTATATGAAACACCACATCTACCCCAGTTATGGCTTTTTCCAGGGCAGCGCGATCGGTAATGTCGCCGTATACCAACTCCACAGGGCAGTTGGCTAAGCGAGACAAGTCGCTGGATTTACGCACCAACGCCACAACAGTGTCGCCACGGTGGGTCAATGCTTGCACCAAATGGGATCCAGTAAATCCGCTGGCTCCTGTCACAAATGCTTTCATAATTAGGCGATTTCTCCCAGTGCTAGCGACTTCTCGTATATGCGGTAGGTTTTGCAAATTTTGCCGCCCGATGCTTCGATCAATTTGCGGGAGGGATGGTTGTCTTCGTAGACATGCCCTAATTCAGCGCGTTTGTAGGGCTTACCTTTTTTGAGGCCACCTTGCAAGCCCAGGTAAATCAGTCCTAAAGGCACGAGTTTGCGGCGATATTCGGGCAGGGAGGCAATGTAAATTACCCGTCCCTGGTCAATTTGGCGGCGATACCAAAGGAACTTGAGTGTGCCCAGCCAGTCCAATTTGCCGTTCACATGCTTGAGTGGAATGTTGTAGTCTGGCAAGCCCATCCAAAAGCCAATGATTTCACCGTTGTATTCGGCGATCGGAAATACATCGGGATCCACCAATGGCTGCATTGATCGCGCCTCTTCCATAAAATCCTCCAGGCTGCGAGGAGTAGAACTGTAGTTATTGGCAAAGGCTTTGACAATCAACTGATAAATTCGAGTAGCATCTTCCTCAAATTCTTTGCCCTTAGTACGAATAGGGCGAAAGGTAACCCCTGATTTCAGGGCAATCTGGTAACCCTTCTCAAACTCTGGAGACAACGGCTGATCTAGGGGGAAGTTGTAGGAATAGGCGTCTTTGGCTTTGACCCAGCCGAACTGCTCCATAAATTGGCGATAGTAGGGCGGGTTGTAGGGCATCATCACCATCGGTGGCGTATCAAAGCCATCTACCAGGAATAAACAGGAGTTGTGGGTAGCCAAGTTAATTGGCCCTCGTACCAAAGTCATGCCCTGCTGGCGCAGCCAGTTACAGGCAGCCTCAAACAGTTGCTCAGCGATCGTGCTGTCATTGATGCATTCAAAGAAACCAAACAGCCCTACGGGTGTGCCTTCTTTTTCTACCAGGCGATCATTAACCGCAGCGACAATGCGCCCAACAGGCTGGCGGCGATCGCGGCTCGTATCTACAGCCAAAAATTGTTGGAGCTTGCCGTGTTCAAAGAACGGATTGTTTGGCTGAAAGTATTTGGCTGTGCTGCTACGTAGCGGTGGCACCCAGTTGGGATCGTTAGCATATACTACCCAGGGCACCTCCAGAAAGAGAGTTTGCTCAGCGGGTGTGGTTACAGGAATGATCTGTAGCGATCGCGCAGAAGCGGCTGGATTAGTTTGGGGATCAGTCAAAGGTGATTTAGTCATGAAATCCACATATTCCGTTGCCTGTGTAAAAGGCGCTTGTGTTGGATATAGTAGCAGCCAGCGGCTTGGAATCTCTATCAGCGATCCCCAACCTTCTCCCTAAAGGCCGTTGACTAGAGGAGAATTTGCTGGGATATTTGCTTTGTCTCTGTTAAGAAAAGATAAATACCTACTGCAGTTTAGGTGGTTACAGTCTCTATCTAGATATGTTGCTAAATCAAAAATCTTCGGCCATTCGTTTGTCCCTGTTGGTTGCCCTGGCAGCCTCACCTGTAGCAGCTATGGTGCTTGTTCCCGATCTCCTGCTGGCACAAGCCCCTGCCCAATCTCCATCACCGCTGCCTGACAGCACTTCTACTGGAACTAGAGTCCGGATTGATGGTTCGGACAGTATGGAAGCTGAAAATAAGGCGCTGGAGGCAAACTACGAAAAAAAATATCCAGGTCGAATGGTAGACATTAGCACTAACGGAACCGATGCAGCGCTCAAGGATCTGTTAGAAGGCAAGATCGATTTGGCCGCGATCGGTCGGCCTCTTACCCCTGAAGAAAAAGCCAAGGGACTGATTCCCTACGTCCTCAGTCGCGAGAAAATTGCCATCATCATTGGCTCTGATAATCCTTACAAGGGCGACATTACCTTTGATCAGTTTGGCAAAATCTTTCGTGGCGAAATTACTGATTGGTCAGAGCTGGGCGGACAGCCAGGCCGAATTCGTTTTGTCGATCGCCCTGAAACAAGCGACACACGCCAAGCCTTCAAAATTTACCCTGTGTTCCAGCAAGCTCCTTTTCAGACTGGGGCGACCGTAGATCCCGTTGCAACTGATAGTACGGCTGAAGTGATCAGCAAACTAGGAGCCGATGGTATTGGCTACGCTGTTTATAGCCAAACTAAAGACCGCCAGGATATCAGCATTGTCCCAATGCACAAGACCTTACCTGATAATCCTGCCTATCCTTTTTCTCAGCCTCGCTATTACGTCTCCAAAGGCAGACCCACCGGAGCCGTAGCAGATTACTTAGGCTATTCCACATCAGATGCAGGGCAACAAGTGGTTGAGGCTGCCAGAGAAGCCCAGGGCGGCGCAATTGTTCTGCCTCCGTCGCCTGCGGTTCCTGTGCCTAGCCCAGATGTTGCGCTTGCTCCAACTACAACAACCACTACAACGGTTGTACGGGAAGGTGGCATCCCAGGCTGGTTGCCGCTTGTGTTGCTAGGCTTGCTGCCATTTTTATTAGGACTCTTTAAGGGGCGGCGTCGTGCTACACCTACAGCGGTTCCGCCAGTGGCAGCTACTCCAAGACCTGTGGTGCCACCAGCAGTCCCTAGAGTGATTGATCAAGTTGAGCCTGTTGCCCCTGCCATTCCAACTGTTGTGGATACGTTGGAGCCAGATCCTGCTCCTCCAGTTTCTGTTCCTGAGCCTGTTGCCCC
>Ga0224722_1000734_pt1 | contig 18915 bp, 22 predicted proteins | sample Balambano_FR1_Me_FD_161646 | JGI IMG/M metagenome (GOLD analysis project Ga0224722, IMG submission 161646) | Freshwater sediment microbial communities from Lake Towuti, South Sulawesi, Indonesia - Balambano_FR1_MetaG | ecosystem: Environmental > Aquatic > Freshwater > Lake > Sediment | place... | reverse complement strand
CCATTGGGCCGCCCATCGGACCTCCCATTCCCCCGCCCCCGCCGAACATCGCGGCGAGGCCCTTGAGGCCGCCCATCTTCTTGATCTGCTTCATCGCGCGCGCCATTTCCTGGTGCATCTTGAGCAGCTTGTTGACGGTTTGCACGTCAGTGCCGCTGCCCGCCGCGACGCGCCGCTTGCGCTTGGCATTCATCAGATCGGGATTGGCGCGCTCCTTCGGGGTCATCGAGGAGACAACCGCTTCGAGGTGGACCAGCACCTTGTCATCCATGCCGCTGGCCGCCATCGCGGCCTTGGCCTTCTTCATGCCCGGCATCATGCCCGCCAGCATCCCGAGCCCGCCCATCGCGCGCATCTGGCGCAGCTGCATGGCCAGGTCGTCGAGATCAAACTTGCCCTTTTCAAGGTTGCGGGCGAGCTTTTCGGCCTCCTCTTCCTTGATCGTCGCCGCCGCGCGTTCGACCAGGCTGACGACATCGCCCATGCCGAGGATGCGGTCGGCGACGCCGGCCGGGCGGAACACCTCGATCGCGTCGAGCTTTTCACCGGTCCCGGCAAACTTGATCGGCTTGCCGGTGACCGCGCGCATCGACAGCGCCGCGCCGCCGCGGGCATCGCCGTCCATCCGGGTCAGGACCACGCCGGTGAGCGGCACTTCGCCAGAGAAACTCTGCGCGACGTTGACCGCATCCTGCCCGGTGAGCGAATCGACCACCAGCAGCACTTCGCCCGGCGCCGACACCCCGGCCACCGCCTTCATCTCGGCCATCAGCGCATCGTCGACATGCAGCCGCCCGGCCGTGTCGAGCAGCAACACGTCGAAGTTCTGCAAGCGGGCCGCTTCCATCGCGCGCCGGGCGATATCGACCGGCTGCTGGCCAGCAACGATCGGCAGGGTCGCGACATCGACCTGGCTGCCGAGCACCGCGAGCTGCTCCTGCGCGGCGGGCCGGTTGACATCGAGCGAGGCCATCAGCGCCTTCTTGCCGTGGCGTTCGCGGATCAGCTTGGCGAGCTTGGCGGTGGTGGTGGTCTTGCCCGATCCCTGCAGGCCGACCATCATGATCACCACCGGCGGGCGGGCGTCGAGGTTGAGCCCCTCGGTCTCGGCCCCGCCCAGCGTGGCGATCAGCTCGTCATGGACGATCTTGATGACCTGCTGCCCTGGCGTGACCGATCGCAGCACATCGGCGCCGACCGCCTTTTCGGTGACGGCATCGATGAAGCGCCGCGCGACCGGCAGCGCGACATCGGCTTCGAGCAGCGCGATCCGCACCTCGCGCATGGCGTCGCGCACGTCAGCCTCACGCAGCGCGCCGCGGCCCTTGAGGCGGTCGAATACCCCGCCGAGCCGGTCTGACAGCGTATCGAACATCGCCTTGCGTCTCCTTACGAACGCGTCAGCGCCCGCATCATGCGAAAAACGCCGGCGGACGAAACCTCGTCGGCCAGCGTTGCGAAGGATGTCCCCGTGGCGGGGCAAATTCTCCGACTTTGATCCGTGTGACTGGTGGAGCCTAGCGGGATCGAACCGCTGACCTCAACACTGCCAGTGTTGCGCTCTCCCAGCTGAGCTAAGGCCCCGAGCCAGTCATCATGCCCGCAAGGCGAGACGCCCTGCGTGCGGGAGGCGGCCATTATAAGCGCCGCCTGCCCTTTGCAAGTGCAAAATCAGTTCTCGTCGTCTTCGCCGTCGCCGCCGCCGGTATCGAGACCGAGATCGTCATCGCCGCCCAGATCGACATCATTGTCGGGGGAATCGCCATCCTCGTCGATGTCCTCGATATCCTCGAGGTCGCCCAGCTCGCCGTCGCCGCCCAGATCGGCATCGGCCTCGACATCGGGCTTCTTGGTTTCCTCCTCGAACGGAATCGGCTGCTTCGACTTGAGCACGGGTTCGGGCGTCCAGCTCTCGCCGCATTCGATGCAGGAGACCGGATCATCCTTGCCCAGATCGTAGAACCGTTCCCCACACTTGGGGCAGGTACGCTTGGTACCCCATTCGGGCTTGGCCATTTTTATTCCTCAATTGGTGCCTGCGCTCAGCGGGAGAGCAGGCGAGATGGGGCAGATCGCCGGTGGTCGATCAGGAACATTGGGTTGCGGCGAGTTCTTTCGCAAGAGCCTCGGCCAGCATCGCGCGGCGCGCCTTGCCAGAAGCGCGGGGCGCTGTCAAAGACCCGCGCCTGATGACCAGCCACACCTTCATCCCGAGCCGCGGGCTGACCGGCACCATCGCGGTTCCGGGCGACAAGTCGATCAGCCACCGCGCGCTGATGTTCGCGGGGCTGGCAGTGGGCGAAAGTCGCATAACCGGCCTGCTCGAAGGCGAGGACGTGCTGGCGACGGCCGCCGGGATGCGCCAGCTGGGCGCGCAGATCGAACGCGGCGCACAAGGGCTGTGGACCGTGCACGGGGTGGGCGCGGGCAGCCTGCTCGAACCCAAGCAGGCGCTCGACATGGGCAATTCGGGCACCTCGACCCGGCTGCTGATGGGGCTTGTTGCGGCCCATGCGATCACCGCGACGTTTGTGGGCGATGCCAGCCTCTCGGGCCGCCCGATGAACCGCGTGATCGCGCCGCTTGCGCAAATGGGCGCATCCTTCGAGGCTTCGCCGGGCGGCACGCTGCCCCTGATGCTGCGCGGCGCTTGTCCCCCCGTGCCGATCACCTACCGGCTCCCGGTGGCGAGTGCGCAGGTCAAGAGCGCGGTGCTGCTCGCGGGCCTCAACATCCCCGGCATCACCCGCGTGATCGAGCCCGTCCCCACCCGCGACCATACCGAGCGGATGCTGACCGGCTTCGGCGCGCGGCTCGAAGTGGGCGAGGAGAACGGAGAGACCGTGATCGCCATCCACGGCGAGGCGGAATTGCACCCAATGGACGTGACCGTCCCCGGCGATCCCTCGTCCGCTGCCTTCTTCATGGTTGCGGCCACGCTGGTGCCGGGGAGCGACCTCACGATCCTGAACGTCGGCCTCAACCCCACTCGCGCGGGCCTGCTGCACGTGCTGCGCGAGATGGGCGCGGACATTGCCGAGGAGAACCCCCGCGAGGTTGGCGGCGAGCCGGTCGCCGATCTGCGGGTGCGCCATGCGCAGCTCACCGGGATCGAGGTCGACCCGGCCATCGCGCCCGCCATGATCGACGAGTTTCCGGTGCTCTTCGTCGCCGCCGCGCTGGCGAGCGGCACCACCCGCACCTCGGGCCTCGAGGAACTGCGCGTCAAGGAAAGCGACCGCCTTGCCACAATGGCGGCCGCGCTGATGCTGGCGGGCGCGCGGGTCGAGGAGCGCGCGGACGGCCTCACCATCCACGGCACCGGCGGCGATCCGCTGCCCGGCACCGCGGCGGGCGCGCAGGTTGCGACCCGGCTCGATCACCGCATTTGCATGAGCATGGGCGTGGCGGGCCTGGTCAGCCGCGCCGGGGTGCGCATCGACGATACCGCGCCGATCCGCACCAGCTTTCCGGGCTTCATCGCCTTGCTGGACGAGGCGGCGGCGTGAACACCCCGCTCGACTGGGCCAGCATCGTCGGCCTCGCCGGCACCGTGTGCATCATCGGGGCCTATGCCTATCTGACGCTGGCAAAGCAGACAAACCCGTTCCTGCTCCACGCCGCCAACCTGCTGGGCGCGGCGCTGCTGACGGTCTCGCTGCTGGTCCATACCAACTGGGCGAGCCTGATCCTCGAAGGGTTCTGGGCGGCGATCGCGCTGTTCGGGCTTTGGCGCGCGTGGCGCGGCAGAGACACTGCGCCAGGCGGGCGAGGCGAGCCGTGATCATCGCCGTCGACGGCCCCACCGCATCCGGCAAAGGCACCATTGCACAGGCAATCGCCGCGCATTTCGGGCTGCCGCATCTCGACACCGGACTGCTCTACCGTGCGGTCGGGCGGCAGGTGCAGCTTGGCGGCGGCAATCCCGACGATCCCGACGACGCGCTCAGGGCCAGCGCCTTTCCCGACAGCCTGCTCGCCGATCAAGTCCTGCGGTCCGAGGCGGTCGGCGGCTATGCCAGCAGGGTCTCGGTCCATCCCCCGGTGCGCCAGGCCTTGCTGGAGCGCCAGCGCGCCTTCGCGCACCAACCCGGCGGCGCGGTGCTCGATGGGCGCGATATCGGCACCGTGATCGCGCCCGAGGCCGGGGTAAAGCTGTTCGTCACCGCCAGCGTCGCCGAACGCGCGCGGCGCCGGTGGCTCGAAATGCGGGCGCGCGGGATCGACGTCGCCCGCGCCGCCATCGAAGCCGACATCGCGGCCCGCGACGCGCGCGACATGGGCCGCGCCGATGCTCCCCTGCGCGCCGCGCCCGATGCGCTGGTACTCGACACCACCGCCTTCGGCCGCGACCAGGCAATCGAGGCCGCGATCGAGGCGGTGCTGGCGCGGATCGGCTGAGGCACGCGCCAATTTCCTTGCTTTTCGCCGCCCGCTCGCCTAGGCGCGCGGCCGTTCTCGCAATCAGCTTTGGTTGAAAGAGCCTCCGCGGCGGCATTCGGCCCCTCGGAGACGTCGGCCTCTTGCCCTGCCAGCCTGCGCGATGGTGCGCCGGAAGCAGTGAAAGACCCCGGAAAAACCGGTGGCCGGTAGCACAACGAAACAGGACCTTACCTGATCATGGCAACCCAGATGCCCACCCGCGCCGATTTCGAGGCGCTCCTCAATGAACAGCTCGGCGGCGCCGGCGAAGACGGCTTTGAAGGCCGCGTCGTCAAGGGCACCGTCACCGCGATCGAGAACGGCTTTGCCGTGATCGACGTCGGCCTCAAGAGCGAAGGCCGCATTCCCCTCAGAGAATTCGCGCGCGGTGAGGACGATCACGGCCTGACCGTCGGCGGCGAGGTCGAGGTCTATGTCGACCGCGTCGAGAACGCCGATGGCGAAGCGATGCTCAGCCGCGACCGCGCCCGCCGCGAAGCCGCGTGGGACAAGCTCGAAAGCGAATTCGGCGAAGGCAAGCGTGTCGAGGGTCGCATCTTCGGCCGGGTCAAGGGCGGCTTCACCGTCGATCTGGATGGCGCGGTGGCGTTCCTCCCCGGCTCGCAGGTCGACATCCGCCCGGTGCGCGATGTCACCCCGCTGATGGATGTGCCCCAGCCCTTCCAGATCCTCAAGATGGACCGCCGCCGCGGCAACATCGTCGTCTCGCGCCGCGCGGTGCTCGAAGAAACCCGCGCCGAACAGCGCAGCGAACTCATCAACGATCTGGTCGAAGGCCAGATCATCGACGGCGTCGTCAAGAACATCACCGATTACGGCGCCTTCGTTGACCTCGGCGGCATCGACGGCCTGCTGCACGTCACCGACATGAGCTACAAGCGCGTCAACCACCCCAGCGAAGTGATCGCGATCGGCGACACCGTGAAGGTGCAGATCGTGCGCATCAACGCCGAAACCCAGCGGATCAGCCTCGGCATGAAGCAGCTCGAAAGCGATCCGTGGGATGGTGTTGCGGCCAAGTATCCGGTCGGCATGAAGCTGTCGGGCCAGGTCACCAACATCACCGAATACGGCGCCTTCGTCGAACTGGAAGCGGGCATCGAAGGCCTTGTCCACGTCAGCGAAATGAGCTGGACCAAGAAGAACGTCCATCCGGGCAAGATCGTCAGCACGTCGCAGGAAGTCGAGGTGATGGTGCTTGAGGTCGACAGCGACAAGCGCCGCATCAGCCTCGGCTTGAAGCAGGCCCAGCGCAACCCGTGGGACGAGTTCGCCGAAAAGCACCCGGTCGGCAGCGTCGTCGAAGGCGAAGTCAAGAACGCCACCGAATTCGGCCTGTTCGTCGGCCTCGATGGCGACGTCGACGGCATGGTCCACATGTCCGATATCGCCTGGGGCATCTCGGGCGAGGACGCGCTGGCGCTCCACCGCAAGGGCGAGATGGTCAAGGCGGTGGTGCTCGATGTTGATGTCGACAAGGAGCGCATCAGCCTCGGCATGAAGCAGCTCGAAAAGGGCGCGCCCACGGCCGAAGGCAGCGCCAGCGGCTCGAACCTGCGCAAGAACCAGACCGTTACCGTCACCGTGCTCGAAGTGCGCGACGGCGGGCTGGAAGTGCAGGTCGGCGAAGACGGCGCGACCGGCTTCATCAAGCGCTCGGACCTCGGCCGCGACCGCGACGAGCAGCGCCCCGACCGCTTCCAGGTCGGCAGCAAGCTTGACGCCATGGTGATCGGGTTCGACCGGTCGAAGAAGCCCAACTTCTCTATCAAGGCGCGCCAGATCGCCGAGGAAAAGGAAGCTGTCGCGCAGTTCGGCTCGTCCGACAGCGGCGCGTCGCTGGGCGACATTCTCGGCGCGGCGCTGAAGAAGGGCCAGGAATAAGGCGCAAGTTCGAGCTTCAGCGCAGGCGGGTTCCCCGTGCGGCCCCCCGCCGCCACGCCTGAGGTCCCTGCTTTCGCGGAGTCCTGCTTGAAACGGAAGGCCCGCCCGCTCACCCGAGCTGGCGGGCCTTTTCCTTTGATGGCGACCCCTGTAAGATCACGCGCATGATCCACGTTCACCAGTTTGCCTGCCTCGCCGACAATTACGGCTTCCTCGTGCACAATTCGGTGAGCGGCGAGACCGCCTGCATCGACACCCCCGATGCCGCCGAATATCTGCGTCAGGCGGAGGCGAAGGGCTGGCCGATCACGCATATCTGGAACACCCACTGGCACCCCGATCACGCCGGCGGCAACGCCGATATCAAGGCGGCGACCGGGTGCACCATTATCGGCCCGGCTGAGGTCGCGGGGCGTTACCCGATCGACCGGATCGTCGCGCACGGCGACAGCGTCGCGCTGGGCGAACACCTTGCCGATGTCATCGACGTTGGCGGCCACACCAATGACCATATCGCCTATCACATCCCCGAAGAAGGGTTGGCCTTCGTCGGCGATGCGGTGTTCGCGCTCGGCTGCGGGCGGATGTTCGAGGGCGAGCCCGCGCAATTCTGGACCAGCCTTGATCGTATCCGCCGGCTGCCGACCGCGACCCGGCTCTACTGCGCGCACGAATACACCGCCTCGAACGCAAAATTCGCGCTCCATGCCGATCCCGACAACGCCGCCCTGCAGGCCTATGCCGATGAAATCGCCGAGAAACGCGCGCGCGGCGAGCCGACCGTGCCGACCACGCTGGCACGCGAGCTTGCCACCAACCCGTTCCTGCGCGCCGACGATCCGGAGATGATCGCCCGCTGGGGCGGCGATGCCCCGCACGAAACCTTCGCGGCGCTGAGGGCAGCCAAGGACAGTTTCTGAAATGATCCTGCCCTTGAGGGGAGGAGAAACATGATGCGCGCCCTGCGGGTCAAGCACCTTTCCGAAGACCTCTCGGGCGTTGCTCTGATTTCCTTGCCCGAACCTGTGCGAGCCGAGGGCGAAGTTCTGATCCGCGTTCGCGCGGCCTCGCTCAACTACCCCGACCTGTTGATGACGCAGGGGGCGTATCAGTTCAAACCCGAGGTGCCTTTCACCAGCGGGCTGGAATGCGCCGGAGAGGTGATCGCCGCCGACTTGGAGAGCGGCTTCGCCCCCGGCGACCGAGTGATGGGCGGCAACAAGACCGGGGCCTTTGCCGAATTTGCGAGCATTCCTGCCACCGCCCTTTCGCGCATCCCAGAGGGGCTCGGTTTCGGGCAGGCCGCCGCGATGGGCGCGGCCTATGCGACCGCCTACACGGGGCTGGTCGAACTGGGGGACCTGCAGGCGGGCCAATGGGTGCTGGTCCACGGGGCGAGCGGCGGGGTCGGGCTTGCCGCCTGCGATCTAGCCCGGGCCCTGGGCGCGCGGGTGATCGCGACCACCGGATCGCCCGGCAAGGCTGCACGGATTGCCGTCTTCGCCCGCCCTGAGGCGGTGATCGCGGCCGAGGGGCGGTTTCGCGAGGAGGTGGCGGCACTGACCGGAGGCGCGCTCGCCGACATCGTGTTCGATCCGGTCGGCGGCGACGTGTTCGACGAATCGACCCGCTGCGTGGCATTCGGGGGCAAGCTGGTGGTGGTGGGCTTCACCAGCGGGCGGATCGCCGAAATTGCGACCAACATCCCGCTCATCAAGGGCTTCTCGGTCGTCGGCCTGCGCGCCGGAGAATACACCCGCCGCTTCCCCGAGCGCGGGCGCAGGATCAATGCCGCCATCGCCGCGCTGGCCGAGGAAGGCCACATCAACCCTGCCATCGACCGCACCCTGCCGCTCACGCGGTGGCGTGAGGGTTTTGCGGCGATGGCGCAGCGCGAGCTGGTTGGCAAGGTGGTGCTGGTGCCCTGACGAGCGTGGCACCCCGCTCCATCGCCGGGGTGGCGCGGCGGCACCGATCAGAGCGAGGCAATGACCTCGTCGGCGAGCTTGCGATCAGCTTCGCTGTCATGGCGCTCGGCGATAAGGTTGCCCGCCGCGGCGGTCGCCGCGCTCGCCGCGCTGGCCCTGACCTCGGCGATCGCGGCGCGCTCAGCAGCGGCGATCTTGTCTTCGGCCAGGCGTTGACGCCGGGCGATCATCTGCTCGCCGTCGACCTCGGCGCGTGCAAGGATCGCGTCGGCTTCGGCGCGCGCGCCGGAAAGCATCGCCTCGGCGTCCTTTTCGGCGCTGGCAATCTTCGCGGCATATTCGGCACGCAGCGCCTCAGCTTCGGCGCGCAGCGCCTTGGCCTCGTCGAGCGAGGCGCGGATCGCAGCAATCCGGGCGTCGAGCCCGCCGGTGATGAGCCCGGGGACCTTCTTCCAGATCATCACCCCGATCAGCACCAGCATCGCGAGCGCGACGAACTGGTATGCCTCGAGGCCAAACAGCGCCGGATTGCTGTGCGCGGCCTGCTCGGTGGCTGCGGAAAGGAGCTCAAGCATTGGTCATGACCTTTCTTACCGCGGCCTTGGCCTGCGGCTTGGTCACCTTCACCCCGGCGAGGCGCTGGACGATGTCCTGCGCCGCGTCGACCGCGACGGCCTCGATCTCGCCAAGCGCTGCTGCGCGGGTTGCGGCAATCGCGGCTTCGGCTTCGGCGAGCCTGGCGTCGATCCCGGCCTGCGCCGCGGCGAGCCGGGCTTCGCTGGCGGCGCTTGCTTCGGCCTTGGCGGCGGCAACGGTCTGCTGGGCGGCGGCGCGGTTGGCGTTCTCACGCGCGCGCCACGCCGCTTCTTCGGCATCAGCACTGGTGCGGGCGGCCTGCGCGGCGGCGAGATCGGCCGCAATCTGTCCGTCGCGCGCATCGACCGTGGCGAGCACCTTGGGAACCATGCCGCGGCCCACGACGAAATAGACGGTGCCGAAGAAGATCAGCAGCCAGAAAATCTGGCTGGCATAGGTCTCCATCAACTGGGCGATCTGGGGCATGGGTCAGTGGCTTTCGTGCGCGGATGCGACAGGAAAAATGGGACGGGCGGGCGCCGGAGCGATCCGGCGACCGGCCCGCGGTATCAGTTCATCAGGCGACGAAGATCAGGATCATCGCGACCACGAAGGCCAGCAGGCCGAGCAGTTCGGCCGCGGCGAAGCCGATGAACAGGCGGCCCTGCTGGCCATCAGCAGCACCCGGATTGCGCAGCGCGCCTTCGAGGAACGAGCCGAACACATTGCCCACGCCGATCGCGGCCATGCCCGCGCCGATCGCCGCGAGACCGGCACCGATGAGCTTTGCGGCTTCTGCTTCCATGATACTAAAACTCCTTTGAAACGAATAGGTTGAATGGAAAAGCGTGAAATCAGTGAAGGTGTTCGGCGTCGTTGATGTAGAGCGAGGTCAACAACGCGAAGACATAGGCCTGGATCGCCGAGACGAGAATTTCGAGCGCGCTGATCGCGATCATCAGGGCAAAGCTGGGGACGCTGACCAGCGCCCCGATACCGATCCCGGCATTGCCGCCATTGATGACGAAGCCCGAAAGCACTTCGAGCAGCACGTGCCCCGCCATCATCGCCACGAACAGCCTGAGCGCGAGGCTGAAGGGGCGGATGAGGAAGGAAAACAGCTCGATCACGAAGATCAGCGGGATCATCGGCAGCGGCGTGCCATGGGGCACGAACAGGCTGAAGAAATGCAGGCCGTGCTTGGCAAAACCCACGATCAGCACGATCGAAAAGCTGAGCACCGCGAGCACGCCGGTCACGGTGAAATGGCTGGTGAAGGTGAACGGATGCACCCCGATCACGCCCAAAGGCAGCAGCCCGAGCAGGTTGGCGAACAGGATGAACATGAACAGCGAGAACACATAGGGCAGGTACTTGCGCCCTTCCTTGCCGACGTTCGCTTCGAGCATGTCGTCGATAAAGCCGGTGAATACCTCGACAGCCATCTGCCAGCGGCCCGGCACCAGCGCACGCTTCATCCCGCCTGCGACGAACAGCGTCAGCACCACCGTGGTGATCAGCATCCACAGTGCGCTGTTGGTGAATGCGATATTGTAGCCTGCCAGTTCCCAGCCCTGCGAGCCGAACAGCGGCTCGATCGTGAACTGGTGCATCGGGTCAATCTTGCCTTCTTCGGCTGCCACGATCGCTTGGTCCTCAAAATGTTTCACGTGAAACATTGCCTCTGCAACCGCCCTTGCCGACCGCGCGCAGGTCTACACCTCGCTATCGGTCCGCTCGGGCTCGGCTGCGGGGCGCGGTTTCGCCGCCACGATGATGCTTCTGAAGGCCGATACGGTTCCGAGGAACAGCCCGGTCAACAGACCCCAGGGCATGGTTCCCGCCAGCGCGTCCACCGCGTAGCCGATCACCAGGCCGCCGATAATCCCGCCCAGCAGGCTGGCCAGCACCCGGTTGCCGCTGCGGTAATTCGCGTCGGCTCCCTGCACCTTGGGCCGGTTGCGCTGCTCTTCACGCTCGCGTGCGGCCTTGAGCCGCGCTTCGAGCGCGTCGATCCGCGCATCCTCTTGGACGGGGTCTCGGGCGGGTTTCTCGTCGCTCATGCCGGTCTCCGTAACGGAAAGTCCAGGGCACGCGCATCGAGGTGCCCGCCGAGGGCGCCGCCCCCTTAGAAGGGGGGCACATAGGTGTCAACATCGGGCGCGGCATGTTTGTGCACTTGCACAATCCTGTGGGCGAGCTTCCCGCAGCGGGGCGGCATCGCCGTGCGCGGCCGTGCGGTGCCTCCATGCCCTGCTCGCGTGCCACCGGCATCGTTTGCAGCCCTTGCGCGCAGCACTGCACAAAGGCAATGAGCGAGGCGCGCATCGTGATGTTCGGGAGGTCGCATTGCCCGAAGCTGAAGACGGTTTTGATTTCGGGGGCCAATCCCCGGTCCGCCCGGAATGGGGCAAGGCGGCAGGGGCCGGCCACCGCGCCCGCCTGCGCGAACGGCTGCTGAGCGGCGGGGCCGAGGCGCTCGCCGATTACGAGGTGCTCGAATACCTGCTGTTCGCCGCGATCCCGCGCGGCGATACCAAGCCGATCGCCAAGGCGCTGATCGCGCAGTTCGGCAGCCTCGCCGCAGTGCTCAATGCCGATCCGCGCGCGCTGCAGCGGGTCAAGGGGATGGGCGAGGCAAGCGCGGCGGCATTGAAATCGGTCGCGATCGCGGCGCGCCGCATGACCCGTGCCGAAATCGCCGGGAAACCGGTGCTGGCAAGCTGGCAGGCGCTGATCGACTACCTCACCACCGACATGGCGCACTTGACGGTGGAGCGGGTGCGGGTGCTCTACCTCGATAGCCGAAACCGGCTGATCGACGATCATCATGTCGGCGATGGGTCGGTGGATGAGGCCGTGATCCACCCGCGCGAAGTGATCCGCCGGGCGATGGACGTCGGCGCGGCCGCGCTGATCCTCGTTCACAACCACCCCAGCGGATCGCCCGAACCGAGTCGCGCCGACATCGCCATCACCCAGCGCATCGCCGAGGCCGGGCGGCTGCTCGGCGTGAGCGTCCACGACCATGTCATCATCGGCCGCGAGGGCCATGTCAGCCTACGCGCAAGGGGGCTGATCTAGCCGATCCCGAGCCCACTTGCCTTCGCGCTCTGCTCCGCCTAGCCCGCCCCGAACTTTTCGACGTCCCGAACGGAGCCTTCCGATGGTCCCCCGCTACGCCCGCCCCGAGATGACCGCGATCTGGGACGCGGAGAACCGGTTTCGCATCTGGTTCGAGATCGAAGCGCATGCGACCGAGAAACTGGGCGAGCTTGGCGTGGTGCCGCCGTCCGCGGCCAAGGCGCTGTGGGACTGGTGGGCGACAGGCCCCGCCATCGATGTCGCCGCAATCGACGCGATCGAGGCGGTGACCCGGCACGACGTGATCGCCTTTCTTACCTGGGTCGCCGAGCAGGTCGATGCGGCGGGTCATGTCGGGGAGGCGCGCTTCATGCACCAGGGCATGACCTCCTCCGACGTGCTCGACACTGCGCTGTCGGTGCAGCTTGCGCAGGCGAGCGATATCCTGCTGGCCGACCTCGACGCGCTGCTCGATGCGCTGCGCGCGCGCGCGGTGGAGCACAAATACACCCCGACCATCGGGCGCAGTCACGGGATCCACGCCGAGCCCGTGACCTTCGGGCTCAAGCTCGCGCAGGCCTACGCCGAGTTTACCCGCTGCCGTGAACGGCTGGTGGCGGCGCGCCGGGAGATCGCCACCTGCGCCATTTCCGGGGCGGTCGGCACCTTTGCCAATATCGATCCGCAGGTCGAGGCGCATGTCGCCGAGAAACTCGGGCTCGCGGTCGAGCCGGTCTCCACCCAGGTCATCCCGCGCGACCGGCACGCAATGTATTTTGCAACGCTGGCGGTGATCGCGGGTTCGATCGAACGGCTCGCGGTTGAAATCCGCCATCTGCAACGCACCGAGGTGCTGGAGGCCGAGGAATATTTCGCGCCCGGGCAGAAGGGCTCCTCGGCGATGCCGCACAAGCGCAACCCGGTGCTCACCGAAAACCTCACCGGGCTCGCGCGCATGGTCCGCGCCTATGCCCTTCCCGCGCTCGAAAACGTGGCGCTGTGGCACGAACGCGACATCTCGCACTCCTCGGTCGAACGCTTCATCGGGCCCGACGCCACGATCACGCTCGATTTCGCGCTGCACCGCCTGACCGGCGTGGTCGAAAAGCTGCTGGTCTATCCCGAACGGATGGCCAGGAACCTCGATAGCATGGGCGGGCTCGTCCATTCGCAGCGGGTGCTGCTGGCGTTGACGCAGGCGGGGGTGAGCCGCGAGGATGCCTATGCGCTGGTGCAGCGCAGTGCGATGCGGGTGTGGGAATCGGGCGGCACGCTGGCGCTCGCCGATCTGCTCAAGGCCGATCCCGAGGTCACCGCGGCGCTCGCTCCCGAGGTGCTCGAAGCGCAGTTCGACCTTGGCTATCACCTGCGCCATGTCGACACCATCTTCGACCGGGTGTTCGGCCCCGAGCGCAGCGATGCTGGACACACCGCGCAAAACGCCTAGGCTTGGGCCGAAGACGGGCCAACGGGAGGGACCTGCCGCGTGAAGATCCTGCGCACCATCATCTGGGTGCTGGCATTCGCCGGGTTTCTGGTGTTTGCACTTTATAACTGGAACCCGGTCGAGATTACCCTGTGGGAAAATCTGGTGCTCGAAACCAAGGTTCCGGTGCTTGTGCTGCTGACCTTCGCGCTCGGCTTGGTGCCGATCCTCGCCTACCACCTGAGTGTGCGCTGGAGCATGGGGCGGCGGATCCGCACGCTGGAAAACTCGCTCAGGTCCGCAGCCTTGGCGCGCCATCCCGAGGCGCCTGGCATCGCTGTCCCGGCGGCCGATCCAGTCGCGGTGGATATGTCTGTGGAAAAGTCCGGGACAATGTCCGAGACATCACCTGACCCCTTGCGCGCCGAACTTGGCCCCACCGATCACGAGGTGCGGCGATGAGCAACCCGGTTTATCTCGCGCTCGATGTGCCCAGCCTCGAACCGGCCAAGGCGCTGGTCAACAAGGTCCGCGCGCATATTGGCGGGGTCAAGCTCGGGCTTGAGTTCTTCTGCGCCCACGGCGCCCACGGGGTCCACGAGATCGCCCATTGCGGCCTGCCGATCTTCCTCGACCTCAAGTTCCACGATATCCCCAATACGGTCGCCGCCGCGATGCAGGCGATCCACGTCTATGAACCCGCCATCGTCACTGTCCATGCCAGCGGCGGACGCGCGATGATGGAGGATGCCAAGGCCGCCGCCGCCAATGGCACCAAGGTGGTAGCTGTGACGATGCTCACCAGCCTCGATGCGGGTGACCTCAGCGCCACCGGGGTGGATGGCGACGCCGAAACGCAGGTGCTGCGCCTCGCCGAGCTTGCCCATGCGGCGGGATTGGACGGGATCGTGTGTTCGGGACACGAGGTCGGCATGGTCAAGAAGACGTGGAGGGACGGCTTCTTCGTCGTCCCCGGCCTGCGCCCCGGCGGTGCCAGCAACGGAGGGGGCACCGGCGACCAGAAGCGCGTGGTGACGCCGCGCGCCGCGCGCGACAACGGCGCGAGCGTGCTCGTGATCGGCCGCCCGATCAGCCGAGCCGAAGACCCGGTCGCCGCCGCCCGCGCAATCGAGGCGACGCTCTGAAGATGATCGCTGCGGCGTCGCCGGGTGACGCGCCTGCTCTCAAGGCCCTGCTCGAAGCTGCCTATCGCGGCGATTCGGCGCGCGCCGGGTGGACCCATGAGGCCGACATCCTCGATGATGAGCGCGTGGCTCCGGGCGAAGTCGAGGCGTTGCTCGCCGATCCTGCGGTGACGATGCTTGTCGCGCGCGACGGTGAAAAAATAATCGGCTGCGTTGCCGTCACCCGAAAGGACGCGCGCCTCGGCTATCTTGGGATGCTGTGCGTGCTGCCCAATCTGCAATCGGCGGGCCTCGGGCGGCGCTTGCTCGACACCGCCGAAGACCTTGCCCGCACCGAGGGCATCGCCGCGATGGAGATGACCGTGATCGACAGTCGCGCCGAGTTGATCGCGTGGTATGTCCGGCGCGGCTATGCCTTCACCGGCGAGTCCCGCCCCTTCCACGAACTGCGCCCCGCCGATGCCGAAACCGGCCCGCAGATCACCTTCGTGGTGCTGGAAAAGGCGCTCGGCCCCGCGTACGGCCCGCCGCATGGCAAGGCTTGTGAAAATCTGCGGGATTTCGACCCCCGATACCCTCGCCGCGGCGGTGGGCGCGGGGGCGAGCCATGTCGGCTTCGTCCACTACGCCAAGAGCCCGCGTCACCTCTCGATTGCTGAGGCGGCGCGGCTGCGGGCGCTGGTGCCTGCGCAGGCAAAGGCGGTGCTGCTGGTGGTGAATGCCGAGCCCGCCACCCTCGCCGAGGCCGTGCGCAAGGTGCGGCCCGATGTCATCCAGTTCCACGGAAGCGAAGCCCCCGAAACGATTGCCCGTGTGCGTGCCGAAACCGGGATCGCGGTGTGGCGCGCTGTGGGTGTGCGAGACGCTGCCGCACTTGAGGGAGCCGCGCGCTTTCACGGTGCGGTCGACCGCCTGCTGTTCGATGCTCCGGCGTCAAGCCTCCCCGGCGGCAATGGCACGGCGTTCGACTGGAGCCTGCTGCGTTTCTACCAAGGCCCAACCCCGTGGGGGCTTGCAGGCGGTCTCACCCTCGCCAATGTCGGCGAGGCGATCCGCGTGACCGGCGCGCCGCTGGTCGACACCTCCTCAGGGGTCGAAAGCGCACAGGGGATCAAGGACGTGGACAAGATCGCCGCCTTCTGCAAAGCCGCGCGGCTATGAACACGCACGCCAATTCCCTCCGCAACCAGCCTGATGATCGCGGCCATTTCGGCCAGTTCGGCGGGCGCTATGTCGCCGAGACTTTGATGCCGCTGGTGCTCGATCTCGAGCGCGAATACAGGAAGGCGCAGGCCGATCCGGCGTTTCAGGCCGAGTTCGACGACCTGCTGGAGCATTACGTCGGTCGTCCTTCGCCGCTCTATTTCGCCCCGCGCCTGACCGAAGAACTCCGCTTGTTGGCGGCTTCCCAAGGGAAGCCTGAGTGCGGCGCGCAGGTGTGGTTCAAGCGCGACGAATTGAACCACACCGGCGCGCACAAGATCAACAATTGCATCGGCCAGATCCTGCTCGCGATCCGCATGGGCAAGACCCGCATCATCGCCGAAACCGGCGCGGGGCAGCACGGGGTGGCGACCGCCACGGTCTGCGCGCGCTTCGGCCTGCCTTGCGTGATCTACATGGGCGCCGAGGACGTGAAGCGCCAGTCGCCCAACGTGTTCCGCATGAAGCTGCTGGACGCCGAGGTGATCCCCGTCACCAGCGGCGGGGCGACCTTGAAGGACGCGATGAACGAGGGCCTCAGGGACTGGGTCGCCAATGTCCACGACACCTTCTACATCATCGGCACCGCGGCGGGCCCCCACCCCTATCCCGAGATGGTGCGCGACTTCCAGAGCGTGATCGGGCATGAGGCCCGCGCCCAGATGCTTAGCCGCACCGGCCGCCTGCCTGACCTGCTGGTGGCGTGCATCGGCGGCGGATCGAATGCGTTGGGGCTGTTCCACCCCTTCCTTGATGATCCGTCGGTGAAGATGCTGGGTGTGGAAGCGGCGGGGCATGGGTTGGACGGGGATGAACACGCCGCAAGCCTGCTCGGCGGATCGCCCGGCGTGCTCCACGGCAACCGCACCTATCTGTTGCAGGACGAAGACGGCCAGATCACCGAAGGCCACTCGATCAGCGCTGGCCTCGATTACCCCGGCATCGGGCCGGAGCACGCATGGCTCAAGGAGAGCGGCCGGGTCGATTACACCGCCGTCACCGACGAGGAGGCGCTGGACGCCTTCCAGCTGCTGTGCGCGACCGAGGGGATCATTCCGGCCTTGGAGCCTTCGCACGCCATCGCAGCGGTGAAGAAGGTCGCGCCGACCATGCCCAAGGACAGCATCATCCTCGCCAACCTGTGCGGGCGCGGGGACAAGGACATCTTTACGGTGGCGGAGCGGTTGGGGGTGGAGCTTTGAGGCCACGTTCTTGGATCAGTTCCATTGCAGTAGCTTCGCTTTGGTTGGCGGCGGGCCTTGCTGTTGCCGAAGTTAAAACAAAGGTTTCCAAGTTCGGATGGGATTTGCGCAAGTGGCCGCTTGAGTTCTCGCTTCCAACGGACTCCGCAGGACATAATCTGTTTGCGGTGTTGTTTATCCTGCCTGTGCTTTTCGCCGTCTATCTGGCAATCGCCAGACACGCTCCGGACAAATCTGAATGACCCGCCTCACCACCACCTTCGCCGCCCCCCGCCCTGTGCTCGTCTGCTTCATCACCGCAGGCGACGGCGACACAGCGGCCAATCTCGATGCGCTGGTCGCAGGTGGCGCGGATGTGATCGAGCTTGGCTTGCCGTTCACCGATCCGATGGCCGACGGCCCTGCGATTCAGAGCGCCAATCTGCGCAGTCTCGGCGCAGGCACGACCACGGCGGACGTGCTGCGCTATGCCGCCGACTTCCGCGCCCGGCACCCGCAGGTTCCGCTGGTGCTGATGGGCTATGCCAACCCGATGGTCCGCCGTGGGCCTGAATGGTTCGCCGAGGCCGCCGCCGCGGCGGGCGTCGACGGCGTCATCTGCGTCGACATTCCGCCCGAGGAGGACTTTGACAGCCCCTGGGCGCTCGGCCCCGCCCTGCGCACGCATGGCATCGCCCCGATCCGCCTCGCCACGCCGACGACCGATGCCGCGCGCCTGCCGCGGGTGCTAGAAGGCTCGGAAGGCTTCCTCTATTACGTCTCGGTCGCCGGGATCACCGGCAAGCAACAGGCCGCAATCGCCAGCATCGAAGCGAATGTGGCGCGCATCAAGCAATCGACCGACATTCCGGTCGCGGTCGGCTTCGGCGTGCGCACCCCCGACCAAGCCGCCGCCATCGCCCGCGTGGCAGACGGCGTGGTGGTGGGGTCGGCGCTGGTCGAAATCTGCGGTGAGTATGGTGCCGAGGCTCCGGCACACCTCAAGAGCCTTACCGCTGCGCTCGCCGAAGCGGTTCAAAACGCCCGCTAGAATTTCGTCATTGCGAGGGTAGCGCGGCAATCCAGAGCCCCGCGCGAAACGCTCTGGATTGCTTCGTCGCTGCACTTCTCGCAATGACGAGCGAAATACTCTAGGACACCGCCCATGAACTGGTTCACCCGCGTCCGCAATTCGCTTGGCTTCTCGGCCGACAAGAAGACCACCGAGAAGGACCTGTGGATTAAGTGCCCGTCCTGCCAGGAGATGCTGTTCGTCGCCGATTACGAGGCGAACCTCAGCGTCTGCCCGAAGTGCGAGCATCACGGGCGGATCGGAGCCGACGCGCGGCTTGCGCTGCTGCTTGATCCAGGCTTCGAGGTGCTTCCCCTCCCCAAGGTCACCGAGGACCCGCTCCAGTTCAAGGATACCAAGAAATACACCGACCGCCTCAAGGCCGCGCGCGCTGCAAGCCCGCATGAGGATGCTTTCGTGGTCGGATCCGGCCATATCGACGCAAAGCCTGCGGTCGTGGGCGTGCAGGATTTCGGCTTCATGGGCGGCTCGATGGGAATGGCGGTGGGGCAGGCCTTTTGCAACGGCGCGCAACGGGCACTCGACCGGGGTTGCGCCTATGTAGTCGTGACCGCGGCGGGCGGCGCGCGGATGCAGGAGGGGATCCTCAGCCTCATGCAGATGCCGCGCGCGACGGTGATGACCCGGCGGCTGAAGGCGGCAGGCCTGCCCTATATCGTGGTGCTGACCGATCCCACCACCGGCGGGGTGACCGCAAGCTATGCGATGCTGGGCGATATCCACATCGCAGAGCCCGGCGCGCTGATCGGCTTTGCCGGCCAGCGGGTGATCCAGGACACGATCCGCGAGCAGCTCCCGGAAGGCTTCCAGCGCGCCGAGTATCTGCACAAGCACGGCATGGTCGACATGGTGGTGCCGCGCCATGAGCTGAAGGCAAGGCTGGCGAGCGTGATCGACTATCTGGCACCCGTGAAGGCGGCATGAGAGCTTCCCCTCCCCTTCAGGGGAGGGG
>Ga0224722_1000733_pt1 | contig 18958 bp, 10 predicted proteins | sample Balambano_FR1_Me_FD_161646 | JGI IMG/M metagenome (GOLD analysis project Ga0224722, IMG submission 161646) | Freshwater sediment microbial communities from Lake Towuti, South Sulawesi, Indonesia - Balambano_FR1_MetaG | ecosystem: Environmental > Aquatic > Freshwater > Lake > Sediment | place... | reverse complement strand
AAAAAAACTGGCGCAGACCGTAGAGCAGGTGCAGCAGCAGTACCCGGAGGCAATCGTGGAGGTGTGGGCAGAAGATGAACATCGCATCGGCTTGCACCCGGTCAATCGCCTGAGATGGGTGCCGCTAGGAGAACAACCGATTGCCCCTGTGAACTGGAAGTATCACTGGCTGTGGTTAGTTGGCTTTGTGCATCCCACAACTGGAGAAACTTACTGGTGGATTGTGCCCTGGCTCAACCACGAGGTGTTTTTTCGGGTGCTAGAGGATTTCGCCGAACACTTTGGTCTTGGCAAGCGAAAGCGCGTGATTTTAGTCGTGGATCAAGCTGCTTTCCACACCAGTGGTCAGGGACGAGTGCCACAAGGAATTCATCTGTTGTTTTTGCCACCGACTTCTCCAGAGCTACAGCCCACCGAACGCTTGTGGCTGCTGACCAATGAGGCGGTTGCCAATCGCGCTTTTGCTAAGTTTAGATGAACTCGAAGCAACTACGGCCCACCGTTGTCGAGTCCTACTCAAGCGACGCGATCTTATTAGAGGGTTGACAAACTTTTATTGGTGGGCAGAGGCAGTCGGTTAATAACGGCTCTCAACAAATCATGGGTGATTAACCGGATTTGATATTAGACTGCTGGTTTAGCCTACTCTGCTGTGCTGCCTGAATTGGATAAAGTCGAGTTTAGTATTCTTCCCTAAAAAGCCAGGGGAATCCCCCAGGTTCTAGACCTCCCCTGACTGTCAAGCCCTGGCAGCAACAGCTTTTTCAATCACCCATGCTGAACTCGCCTGGGGGAAGCTGCGACACCTACTATGAATTCATCAAAGGGAACGGAGGCAAGACAACACGCCTGGCTTTCGACTCCCGATTTTCCATCCTGTGGCGGCTAGCTCAACAGTAGAGCGCCAATCATTGCCTGAAAGGGACGCAGATTGAGGGTTATCGCTTTGGACGACTTCCCCCTCGATCGCCGGAGATGCGGGTGCAACCCCCGCGCCGCTACACCAGTGGCAGATAGTTTAACAGTAGAACGCCTAAAACATCCTTGTTCACCCCTTGCCCGAAAGGGACGACGATCGAGGGTTATCGCCTGCAAAGCGGGAAATGTGGGTGCAACTCCCACTCTGCCAATTTCCACTCATTGCCCCAGCGGGCTGAAGGAGGTTGTGATGAATTACAAGTTTTTTGTGCAGCAGAACCCGAACAAAACGCCGCAAACCCAGCCGATCGCCGGACGGGAAGCCGAAATGACCCAGGGGCGATCGGGCGGCTGGACGTTCAAAGCAGACCTCTGGAATGTGCTGCGCCGCTGTTTGCTGATCGGAACCGCTCAAAGCACCTACTACGCGGACAAGCGAGAGTTAACCGGGGAATTGATCGAAGTGCTGCAACAGACGATCGCCCTTAACCCCGATCGCGTTGCCTCGGAAATCCTGTATGCCAGCGATGGACGAGCCATTAACAACAGTGCGCCGCTGTTTGCGCTGGTGCTGCTATCGATGGGCGAAACGACCGAAGCGAAGCACGCCTTTGGCGAAATCTTTCCGCAGGTGGTGCGAACTGGAAGCCATTTTTATGAATGGTTGAGCTACACCAAAGCAATGCGCGGTTTTGGCAAGATTGTGCGCGAGGCAGGCAAATCCTGGCTGTCGAATCCGGATGCTAAGGGGTTGGCGTATCAACTGCTGAAATACCAGCAGCGTCAGGGATTTTCGCATCGGGATGCCCTGCGATTGCTTCATGTGAAGCCGCCGACTGAGGAGCACGACCAGCTATTTCGCTGGGTGACTCAGGGGTGGAAAACTCTGCCTCGTGAAGTTCCATCTGAGGCACTGGCGCAGATCTGGTGGTACGAGTGGCTGAAGCGCAATCCGGAGAAAACCCATGAGGCGATCGTCAAAGGTCGGTTAACCCACGAAATGGCAGCTCCGGTAGGCAAAATGGACAAACGAGCCTGGCAATTGCTATTTAACGATATGCCGATCGGCGCACTGCTGCGAAACCTGGGGTCGCTAACTCAATTGGGCGTGCTGACGGCAGACAACCGGGACAACCTGAAGCGGGTGGAAAAAGTGCTGAACAGTGCCGAGCATTTGAAGAAGGGACGCATTCACCCGATCGATGTCCTGAAAGCACTCAAAACCTACCAGTCTGGAGGACAGCTAGGACGCAGCCAGAAAACCTGGCAACCTGTGCCTCGCGTTGTCGATATTCTGGAGCGATCGCTGGAACTCTCGTTTGAGGTGATGCAGCCCACGGGCAAAGTGTTTCTGCACGCGATCGATGTGTCGGGTTCAATGTCGTATTACAGCGTCAGTTCGATCGGGCTGACCTGCTGCGAAATTGCAACCACAATGGCACTGGCAACCGCAAAAGCAGAGCAGCACTACGTCATCCGAGGATTCGCCACCGATTTCCGTGACTTGAAAATTACAGCGCGGGACTCGTTTGGGGATGCGATCGCCAAAGCCAGCAGCCAGAACTTTGGCGGAACCGATGCGTCAGTGGCATATGACTGGGCGATTAAGCACAAGTTCAAGGCGGATGTGTTCTGCTTCTGGACGGACTGCGAAAGCTGGGCAGGGCGAAAGCATCCCAGCCAGGCGTTAGCCGAATATCGCCGCAAGGTCAATCCTGGGGCAAAGGCAGTCTACGTAACGCTGGCTCCCTACAATCTCTCACTCGTTGATCCACAGGATGCAATGTCGTGGGATGTGGCTGGATTTGATCCGGGAACGCCACGATTAATTCAGATGATTGCAACTGGAGAGATCTAGGTTGTCTCACTTAGGTAAGAGTATTGCTTCCCTCGAAGGATACTCTTATCGGCGTTAGTGCGCGAAATCTGTCGGCTGCTGAAGTTCAATAATGCGCAGCTACAAAACTTTCATGCGTTAATTGAAAGACAGTTGGGCAGCTACTTAGTGCAGTTGGGCAGTGCGATCGTGTATTCCCTTGCTTGAGAGAATCAGGCAATGATCTGCGAAGTTTGTGTATCGATGCCGCAGCAAACTCGGCTTATGATAAACCCATACACAGGTTGAAGGAGCGTTTACTCTATTTCGCTTGCTCAAACCGCAGGCACCAGGGCGTTACTGTTGCCAGCAACAGTGATAGGTAGGTGGTTGTCATGATTTGTGAGATAGAGGGGGTCTGGGGCTTCGCCCTAGGGCGGGAGCAGTGCCCCCACCTCCCCAGACCCATCCGTTATTTAATTGCGCTCAGCTACTTAAGATACCGCCAGTAATAGTTACTAGCAATAGTTGACAGCTATTGATGGCAACAAATATTACCAACAATTGCGAACCAAATTTACGCTGTCTCTAGAGATTGAGGATATGAATTTGACGATCGCTGCCAACACAACTAAATATGTCCAAGAACATATTTTATGAGGTAGAAAGACACGTACAGAACATAGCCTATGCAACAAAAAACAACAAAGAAATTGATCGGTGAACAATTCCTATCGACAAAAGTTATATTCTTGTCAATTCAAAGTTGATTAGAGGAGCAAAACCATGAAATATCGCAAACTCGGAGCAACAGACACGCAAGTCTCAGCAGTGGGGCTGGGCTGTATGGGAATGTCCGATCTGTACGGCGATCGCCAAAATGATGCTGAAAGTATTGCCACGATCCGAGCCGCGATCGATCTAGGAATTACCTTTCTTGATACAGGCGACTTCTACGGCATGGGGCATAATGAGCTGCTGATTCGAGAAGCGCTCAAAGGAGTGCCCCGTGAGAAAGTATTGATTTCAGTAAAGTTCGGAGCATTGCGCGATCACAAAGGGAGCTTTAGCGGGATCGATAATCGTCCGGTTGCTGTGCAGAACTTTCTTGCTTACAGCCTGCAGCGTTTAAGCGTGGATTACATCGATCTGTACTATCCTGCCAGGGTTGATCCGAATGTGCCGATCGAAGAAACCGTGGGGGCGATCGCCGACTTAATTCAAGACGGTAAAGTGCGCTACGCCGGACTGTCAGAAGCGGGTGCTGAAACGCTCCGGCGAGCGGCTCAAGTCCACCCAATCACGATGCTGCAAACGGAATATAGCCTCTGGACGCGAGAACCAGAAACCGACCTGCTGCCCCTGTGTCGAGCGTTGGGAACGAGTTTAGTTGCCTACTCGCCGCTGGGACGAGGATTTTTAACGGGAGCTTTTCAATCCCCCGATGATTTTTCACCGCATGATTTTCGGCGACACAATCCCCGTTTTCAGGGTGAGAATTTCTACCGCAATCTGAAACTGGTCGAAAAAATCAAGCAAATCGCTGCCCAGAAGCAATGTACACCTGCCCAACTTGCCCTCGCCTGGCTATTAACCAAAGACGAAGCCATTATCCCGATTCCAGGAACGAAGCAGCAAGCGCGACTGCATGAAAATATCGGCGCGGTAGACATTGTGTTGACCGCTGACGAACTACAACAAATTGAAGCGATCGTCCCAATTGGCTCTGCTACCGGAACTCGCTACCCAGAGGCATTGATGCAATCCGTGAACCGCTAGTTGGGTTGCGGCGCATGACTTGACTGAAGGGTTTTCGCTGTAAGTTCTCGCTGTAAGCGCCATAAGTTTTCGCCAAATCCGAATTTTGCAGCAAATCATTCATGAGCCAATCTGGAATGAGGCAGTTAGCGCGTGAAGATAGACATATCAAAACCAATTTCAAAACCTCTATCTCTTCCTGATGCCCCTACCCTGGGGCATTTTTAATGCAGCTTAGCTGCTTTCTGATGCTTTCATCGATTGCTTTCATCGATTGCTTTCATCGATTGCTGCCAACGATAGATCCGTGAATCAGCTTGAGAAGGATATTGTAGATCAATCAAAGGAAAAATTTCCTTGAAACCGGGTCAGAGGGTGACTTTGCCGCTTGAAGCCGATTCACTTGAAGCCAATTCGATCGCGATTCCAATTGGGCGAATGAGTCGCGAATGCATGTTGTACGAATGGGGTGATGCTCTGATGAATTCATTAACGACGGCTGGCGCTTATCAGCAACCCATGATGGAATCGCTCATTCGGTCAGTTCTGGAGAGCGATGAAAGGGCAAGTTTCCGTCAATTCCTCGATCAACTCTCCACAATCCATCGATCCTATTGGCTGAGGAATGAAATCCTGCAAGCGTTTGTTCACTATTGCCGCACTCAGGAAAAACCCGTTTACTTTTTTCGTGCCTCTGCCCTCGGAGAACTGATTCACACAATTCATGAAATCCTCCTGGAGCGGGACGTAATCTGGTTGGTGATTCGTACCCACATTGCCAGTCAGGAAAGCTGGCGGCTGAGTGCGGATTTGTCTCAGTTTGAATTAGTGCCAGTGCAACTGCTGTTAGGTGCTCGCGATCGCGTTGTCTCCACCCAGCACGGGGTTCAAGCAACAGTTCAGGCAGCGACGGATGGAGAGGCTTGCGTCAACAGTGCGATCGCAGGCAATCAGCCCCTTGCTCAGCCGCCAAGTCTGGACATTAACTTCGCGCCGTTTCATCGCGATATTCCCGATATTGACGATCCGCGCAGCATTGGGCAGGGATTAAAATTTCTGAATCGCTACCTTTGCGATCGATTATCTGCTGATCCCGATTACTGGATTGAAGCCCTGTTTAAGGTGCTGCAACATCAGGAATTTGACGGTATTCCGCTGTTGATTGGCGATCGTATTTCCTCTGGAACTCAACTGCGGGAAGCAGTGCTGCACGTTCTGCAAAAAGTCAGACAATATCCCCCCGACACCCCCTACTCAACGCTGCACCCCGCCTTACAGGAATTCGGCTTTGAACCGGGCTGGGGCAATACGGCGACACGAGTATACGAAACCCTGGAACTGTTCGATCGCCTGCTGACGACTCCCTCGCCTGCCTTGCTGGAAGCCTTTGTTTCTCGCATTCCTGCCTTTTTCCGGGTCGTCTTAGTCTCGATTCATGGCTGGGTCGGGCAGGAGGAAGTTTTGGGTCGCCCCGAAACAATGGGTCAGGTGGTTTATGTTCTGGAGCAGGCACGACAGCTAGAACAGCAGCTTCAGGCAGATGTCAAACTGGCAGGACTCTCCTGGCTGGGGATTCAGCCTCGTGTGGTGATCCTGACCCGTCTAATTCCCAACTGCGAAGGAACCTACTGTAACCAGCGTCTGGAAAAACTAGAAGGGACTGAGAATGGCTGGATTTTGCGCGTTCCTTTCCGCGAATTCAACCCGAATGTGACGCAAAACTGGATCTCGAAATTTGAGATCTGGCCCTATCTGGAATCCTTCGCGCTGGATGCCGTCCCGCAGCTTGCGAAATGCTCCGGCGGGAATCCTAATCTGGTGATCGGTCACTATAGCGATGGTAATCTAGTTGCATTTTTGCTCGCTCGTCAGTTCAAGGCAATTCAATGCAATATTGCCCATTCGCTCGAAAAATCAAGATATTTGTTTAGCGATTTGTACTGGCAGGAATTTGAATCCCGCTATCATTTCTCAGCTCAATATACGGCTGATTTAATTAGCATGAATGCCGCCGATTTTATTATTGCCTCCTCCTATCAAGAGATTGTGGGAACACCAGAAGGAATCGGTCAATATGAGTCCTACAAAAGCTTTACGATGCCCCAGCTTTATCATGTGGTTGATGGCGTGAATCTGTTTAGCCCCCGGTTTAATGTGGTTCCGCCAGGAATTAATCGGTCGCGCTATTTTCCCTACTTCCAGCAGGAACAGCGTCAGCCCCAACTTCGTGAACAGGTAGATAATTTCCTGTTTCATCACCAAAATCCTGCAATTTTGGGCACGCTCAAAAATCCTGAAAAACGTCCGATTTTAGCGATCGGCGGAATTAGCCAATCTAACAATCAAACCGGACTGATTGAATGGGTGGGTCGATCTGAGGCGATTCGAGAACGCTGCAATTTAATTCTGATTACGAACAAACTCAATCCCGCGATCGCCAGCAATTCTGAAGAACAGCAGGAACTGGAAACCCTGCATCAACTGATTAATCAACATCAGCTTCAGGGACAAATTCGCTGGATTGGTATGCAGCTTAGCAGTGAACAAATGAGCGAAGCCTATCGCGTGATTGCCGATCGCCAGGGAATTTTTATTAATTTTGCCCGGTTTGAAGCCTTTGGTCGCAGTGTTTTAGAAGCAATGCGATCGGGCATACCTGCCTTTGTCACCGAGTTTGGCGGCATTGCCGATTTAATTCAGGAAGGGGAAAACGGGTTTTATATTAACCCCACCAATTTTGAGGAAACGGCTCGAAAAGTTTTGGAATTTCTGAAGCAGTGTGAAGCGAATCCTCAGGTTTGGTGCGGCATTTCTGAGCGAGCAGTTCAGCATATTAATCGATACTGCGACTGGCAAAGCCACGTTAAACAACTGTTGCTATTTGCCAGAGTGTATGGCTTCTGGGATTATGTTTCGCGCAGCAGTCAAGAGGCACTGCACTGCTATCTGGATGTGCTGTTTCATTTGCTCTACAAGCCCAGAGCAGCTCAGATTTTAGACGAACACGGGCAGCGATAGGTGGGGGAGGAAGAAGATTTTTATGCAGTTATCAGAGAGCCATATCCTAAAAAATTCTGAGGTTCAAACATCGCCCCTACCGCTTAAAACCAGTCGCCTGATCTATAGCGATTGGGTGCTGATCGAGCAGGGGTTCGACTCCTCTTTGCTGAATGCAAGAGGAACCGTGTTCACGATCGGCAACGGCTATCTGGGCACAAGGGGCAGCTTTGAAGAAGGCTATCCTCACGCGATGTCCGCAACCCTGATTCACGGGGTTTATGATGCCGTCCCCGTCGTTTATACCGAACTGGTGAATTGTCCCGACTGGCTGCCGCTGACGATCACGCTCATGGGCGAATCCTCAAGACGGCTGGAGCAGTTTCGTCTCGACCAGGGCGAAATCCTATTTTACGAACGCCAGCTCGATTTACGGCAGGGTCTTTTGCGACGTTCAGTTCGCTGGCGCAGTCCCAGCGGTAAGACGATCGAGCTGCATTTTGAACGATTTGCCAGCCTTGCCGATCCCCATGTGTTAGCAATGCGCTGCCTGATGACACCGATCGACTGGCAGGGGACGATCGCAGTTCAAGCCAGCATCAATGGCTATGCTGAAAATCAGGGCTTTAACCATTGGGAATTGCTGGATCAGGCGCAGCTTACCGACCATCCAGACGGGGAAGTTGCGCCAACAATCTGGCTTTCTGCCCAGACTCGCCAATCGCAAATCGAACTGGGCATGGCAGTCAGCTTGCAGCTTCAGGGCACCGATGCCACGCTGGAACTGGAAAGCGCACCCGGCTATCCCAGCCTCACGGCATCCTACGCGGCAGAAATGGGAAAAACCGTGACCGTCGAGAAGCTGATTACAGTCTACACCTCGCGCGAGGTTGAGCATCCCCTTGATGCGGCACGGCAAAAACTGACGCAAATCCCGTCCTATCCGGCAATCTGGCAGCAGCATCAGCAAGCCTGGAACTCTACCTGGCAAAGTAGCGATGTGATCATTGAGGGAGATACTCAGGCACAGCTTGCGATCCGCTACAGCATCTTTCAGCTTTTAATCAGCGCGCCCCGGTGGGATGAGCGCGTCAGTATTCCGGCGAAAACACTGTCGGGTTTTGGCTATCGGGGGCATGTCTTCTGGGACACGGAAATTTTTATGCTGCCCCTGTTCACCTTCACGCAGCCAGAAGTCGCCCGCCATTTGCTGACGTATCGCTATCACACGCTGAATGGGGCACGGCGCAAGGCTCGCAGCGCTGGCTACAAGGGGGCAATGTTTGCCTGGGAAAGTGCAGATACAGGAGATGAGGTGACGCCGCGCTGGGCATTGCCGTCTGACCCCTATGGCAACGATATTCGGATCTGGTGTCGCGATCGCGAAATTCATATCAGTGCAGATATTGCCTATGGGGTCTGGCAATACTGGAAGGCAACGGGCGATGACCATTGGATGCGTGACTGTGGCGCAGAAATCATTCTGGATACGGCAGTTTTCTGGATGAGCCGAGTCGAGTGGAATAGCCAGTTTGAACGCTATGAACTGCGAGAAGTAATCGGCGCGGATGAATACCACGAACATCATGTAAACAACAACGCCTTTACGAATCGCCTGGTGCAGTGGCATTTAGAAAAGGCGATCGCCCTCTACGCCTGGCTGCAAACCAACTTTCCTGAACAGGCAACCGCACTGACAGAGAAACTAGAACTGACGGAAGAACGTCGGCAACGCTGGCAGGATATAACAGAACATCTCTGGATTCCCTACAGCGCGGATACGGAATTTATTGAACAGTTTGAAGGATTTTGTGATTTAGAGGATATTAATTTACAGGATTATGAACCGCGCACCCGATCGATTCAGGCAATTCTGGGAATTGATGGCGCGAATAAGCGACAGGTCTTAAAACAGCCGGATGTGCTAATGCTGCTGTACCTGATGCGGCAATGGCAGGAATTTCCCTACAGCGCGAATTGTCTCAAGGTCAATTGGAATTACTACGCATCCCGCACGGACATTACCTATGGCTCATCGCTGGGACCTGCGATTCATGCGGTTTTAGCAGCTGATTTGGGAGACAGCCAAACTGCTTACCACTATTTTATGCAGGCAGCGCTGGTGGACCTGGAAAATGCGCGGGGCAACGCGGCTGAAGGAATTCACGGAGCCTGTGCCGGAGGGGCATGGCAGGCGATCGTCTTTGGGTTTGCCGGAATTCGCGTTCAGGACAATCAGCTCATCGCAACGCCCCACCTTCCCGCCCATTGGCGCAGGCTCGCCTTTAAGCTGCAGTGGCATGGAACAGAGTATCCTTTTGAATTCAGGAATTCTTTTGCCGATGTTACAAGTTCTGCTAATGTTAAAAGCTCTGCCGATGCCAATGATTCCAACGGATTTAACGCGGATGCCAGACCAGAACTTCAATCCCCAGCAGTTCCCCCGCCTCAGAAATTCAATGCCTCTACTGCGACGCTTCGCGGGGCGATTTTCGATCTTGATGGCGTTTTAACCGATACCGCAGAATTTCATTATCGCGGCTGGCAGCGATTAGCCGATGAAGAAGGGTTCCCGTTTGATCGCCAGGCAAATGAAGCGTTACGGGGAATTTCTCGACGCGAATCCCTGCTTAAAATTATCGGCGGTTCCCCTATGGGAAGTGCTTCGCAGCGTTCCTATTCTGAATCCCAGCTCGAAGAAATGATGGCGCGTAAAAATCGCTATTATCAGGAACTCATTCAATCCATGACGCCCGCCGATATCTTGCCCGGTGTGCTGTCCTTGTTGAGCGAACTCCGGCAACAGGGGATTAAAGTGGCGATCGCTTCTTCGAGTAAAAATGCCCGCACTGTAATTGAAAAACTGGGCATTGCCGTATGGGTTGATGCGATCACCGATGGCTATAGCGTCGATCGCCCCAAACCTGCTCCGGATCTGTTTCTTCATGCGGCGAATCAACTCAGCCTTCCCCCGTCTGAATGTGTGGTCTTTGAAGATGCCACCGCGGGCATTGAAGCAGGTTTAGCCGCAGGCATGAGGACGATCGGCTTAGGTCCGGTGGAACGAGTTGGAAATGCCCATGTGGTGTTGCCCAACCTGGACGGCGTCAGTTGGTCAGAGATTGTCTGTCGCTTCCTGCAAACCCATCCAGGTCTTTGAGCTAGCACGCACTAAACTGTCATCCCAATTTCCCGTGAAGCGGCATGGATAGAGGGTGTGTTAGCGCAGCGTAACGCACCTCCAGCCCTCGGTCCCCCTGCGTTACGCTAACGCTAACGCATCCTACGATTCTACGCAGCTTCAAATTGATCGGCTATCACTCGTTTCTGAGAATCTTTAAGAAATTCTGTTAATTCACCTGGCTCTCCTATCAGTCCTTGATCTATCAGTTTATTTTGATGTATCAATATTTTTAGGTTGGTATTTTTAGGTTGGTTTAACAACTTTCAACTTTAGACACGGAGGCTGCCGTAGCCTTTCGTGCAGGAGGCTTTTATGGCTTTATGGAAAGAGATTCGTTTTAACCGAGCAGCGTTGCTTGGAACGGCTGCAACCTTACTTCTGACAGCTTGCTCTAACCCCTCATTAACCCAGAGCAGCCAATCGGAAAGCGCAACCCAGAACGGAGCATCTGATTCTGCTGTATCTGCAATTACGATTGACGGCTCCAGCACGGTTTATCCGCTAACTGACGCGATCGCCAAAGCCTTTCAGCAGCAGCAGCCGGGTACTCCAGTTTCAGTTGCTTTCTCCGGAACAACGGGCGGCTTCCGCAAATTCTGTGCGGGGGAAACAGATATCAACAATGCCTCTCGCCCAATTTCGACTGAGGAGATTGAGGCTTGTCGGCAGGCAGGCGTTCGCTTTGTCGAAATCCCCGTTGCCTTTGATGCCTTGACTGTGGTGGTAAATCCGCAAAATACCTGGGCGCAATCCCTGACGGTTGAAGAACTCAAGAAGATGTGGGAGCCTGCGGCAGACGGCAGGATCAAGACCTGGAATCAAATTCGCCCAGATTTTCCAAATCGTCCGCTTAAGCTATACGGAGCTGGCGGTGAATCTGGAACCTATGATTACTTCGCCGAAGCCATCGTCGGGGACAGCGATACACGCCGCGACTATACGGGCAGTGAAGACGACAACGACATCGTGGCAGGCGTGAGCAATGATCCAGATGCGCTGGGCTACTTTGGGCTTGCCTACTTTGAGCAAAATCAGGACAAGCTGAGAGCGGTTGCGATCGATGGCGGTCAAGGAAAAGGCGCGATCGCTCCTACTCGTGAAACCGTAGAGCAGGCGCAGTATCAACCCCTGTCTCGCCCTCTGTTTATCTATATCAATTTGCCGAAATCACAGCAAAACCCAGCCCTGAGCCAGTTTGTTACTTTCTACATGGACAATGTGCAGCGAACAGCTCAGATCGTCGGCTATATTCCCTTACCTGAGGAGGCTTATGAAATCGGCAAGGTGCATTTGTATAAGGGTGAAGTGGGCACGGCGTATGACGGAAAACCTCAGCCTTTTCTGACGATCGCGGAAGTGCTGCAAAAGGAGCAGAGTTTTTAGCGAGATGGGGGCAGGGCGATCCTTGATGTCAAAGGGAGGGAGAATGCTCTAGGATGTAGCTTACATCAACGAAATTTTATCTGATTAGGTGAATCTGAATGGTCAAGGCTGTCTCCCTGCCTGCTGAACTCGTCGTCGCTGGATTTCACGCGCTCTCAGAGCCGCTGCGCGTCAGGATTGTCGAATCGCTGCGTGAGAACGAACTGTGCGTTTGTGACCTCTGCGAGATTTTAGACGTGGCTCAGTCGAAGCTGTCGTTTCATCTCAAAATCCTGAGAGAGGCTCAGTTGGTGCGATCGCGTCAGGAGGGACGCTGGATGTATTACAGCCTCAACCTGTCTCAGTTTGTGGTGATGGAGCAGTACCTTTCTGAGTTTCGTCGATTCAGTCCCATCCTGCCCGCCCGCTCCTGCACTGACGAGCGGTAAGCGACTCTGCTTTCACCTGAACGATTGCCAGAGATTGTTTTATAGCATCAATCAACAATTATTGATACAATCATATCAATAATTGTTGAATCGATTGTTGAATCGAGGAGCGCGGGACAATGGGAATACGGGTCGGGATCAACGGATTTGGGCGAATTGGACGCTTAGATTTGCGAGCTGCCTGGGGCGGGTCAGATTTAGAGTTTGTGCATATCAACGAAGTAAAAGGTGGCACTGAAGCTGCGGCTCACCTGCTCAAGTTTGATTCAGTCCACGGACGCTGGCAGCCGGATGTGACTGCGGGAGACGATCGCATTTACATTGACGGTCAACCTATTACCTTCTCTGAACACGCCAAACCCGGAGATGTGCCGTGGGAGAATCTGGGCGTAGATATCGTATTAGAATGCTCTGGCAAATTTCGCACAACTGAGACGATCGATCCGTATTTCAAGCGAGGCGTTCGTAAAGTGATTGTGGCGGCTCCGGTGAAAAAGGGCGCGTTAAACGTGGTGATGGGGGTGAATGACCACCTCTATGATTCCGCTCAACACAATTTGTTAACAGCGGCTTCCTGTACCACCAACTGCCTTGCGCCTGTGGTGAAAGTCATTCATGAAGGCATTGGCATCAAGCACGGTGTTGTCACCACCATTCACGACAACACGAATACGCAAACCCTGGTTGATGCACCGCACAAAGATTTGCGGCGGGCACGCGCTTCTGCACTGTCTTTGATTCCGACCAGCACGGGGTCGGCGACGGCGATCGGTCTGATTTACCCAGAACTGAACGGCAAACTGAACGGGTTGGCGGTGCGTGTGCCGCTGCTGAATGCGTCTCTCACCGACTGCGTGTTTGAAGTGGCGCGTCCAACAACGGTGGCGGAAGTCAATCAGCTCCTGAAGCAGGCATCCGAGCAAGAGCCGCTAAAAAGCATTTTGGGGTACGAGGAGCGTCCCCTGGTGTCGATCGATTACCTGAATGATCCGCGTTCGTCGATCGTTGATGCGCTTTCCACAATGGTTGTGGACGATACTCAGGTCAAGATTTACGCCTGGTACGACAACGAGTGGGGCTATTCCAACCGCATGGTGGAACTGGCGCGAAAAGTTGCTCTGAGCTTGAACTGAGGAATTTTCTGATATGGCTTCTCCTGCTTCCAGTGCCAGCCTGAAAAACTATGCAATTGTCACCCTTGCCTACTGGGGCTTTACGCTGACAGACGGCGCACTGCGAATGCTGGTGCTGCTGTATTTCAACGAGATTGGCTACACCCCAATTCAGATTGCCTTTTTGTTTTTGTTCTACGAAGTCTTCGGCATTGTCACCAACTTTTTGGGCGGATGGATTGGCTCACAGTTGGGGCTGAAAGTGACGCTCTACAGCGGCATTGGGCTTCAGGTGTTTGCGCTGATCATGCTGTCATTTCTCAATCGCGATTGGGCACAGTGGTTTGCCGTCCTGTATGTGATGACCTCACAGGCGTTTTCGGGCATTGCGAAAGACCTGACGAAGATGAGTTCTAAGAGCGCGATTCGGTTGGTTGTGCCGCAGGAAGCGCAATCGTCGCTGTTTAAGTGGGTGGCAGTGCTGACGGGATCGAAAAATGCGCTGAAGGGCGTGGGCTTCTTTCTGGGAGCTGCATTGCTGGGTGCGTTTGGGTTTGTGACATCGCTTTGGATCATGGCGATCGGGCTAATCCTGATTCTGTTCACTGGGGTCATGCTGCCGAGCGGCATGGGCAAAATTAAGGCAAAGGTCAAGTTCACGCAGCTATTTTCTAAGAGCCGTGAGATCAACATCCTATCAGCGGCGCGTTTCTTTCTGTTTGGCTCCAGAGATGTCTGGTTTGTGGTGGGGCTACCTGTTTTCCTGCGGAGTGTTCTGGGCTGGTCGTTCTATCAAGCCGGAGGATTTTTAGCCTGCTGGGTGATCGGGTATGGCATCATTCAGTTTCTCGCCCCTACGCTGCTGAGACGCTTTGGCAACGGTGAACCGCCCAACTCGAAAACCATTCAGTTCTGGACGGGCCTTCTCACCGCTGTTCCTGCCAGTATTGCCCTAGCCATGCAACTTAATGCACCGCCTGATGTGGCGATCGTCATCGGACTTATGCTCTTTGGCATTGTGTTTGCCTTCAACTCTGCCGTCCACTCCTATCTGGTGCTGGCGTTTACAGATGATGACAAAGTTGCTCTCAATGTCGGCTTTTATTACATGGCAAATTCTGGTGGGCGATTGATTGGCACGGTGCTATCTGGCTTGATTTATCAGCTTTATGGACTGGTGGGCTGTCTCTGGGTTTCGTCGCTGTTTGTCCTGGCAGCCTGGACGATTTCGCTGAAACTGCCTGATCCACAACCCAGCAAAGCACTTGCCTGGAAAGCCGGAGATGGCGATTGATTTCCTTTTGCAGCCTTTTTCAGGCTAATGAAGTAGAAAAATTGGGGTGCAGGGGTTCTCCCCCTGCACCCCGTCTTAAGCCAGATTCATAGAATGATAAAGCTTAACCTCAATGAGAATAATTGCAATTAACTAGCTGACTTTTGCCAATCTGCCTGCCAATCTGCCCACAAAAAAGCTGCTCGCGATCGCCTTAGACAATCCCCGACTGCACGCGCCACAGCCCGGCATAAATTCCATTTTGCGCCAGCAGCTCAGTATGGGTTCCTGATTCCACAAGCTGTCCCTGTTCCATCACATAAATCCGATCGGCGTTACGAATCGTGCTGAGGCGATGGGCGATCGCAACGGTGGTTCGGTTTTGGGTAATGTGGTCGAGCGATCGCTGAATGGCAGCTTCAGTTTCATTATCAACCGCAGAAGTGGCTTCATCCAGAATCAAAATGGGCGGGTCTTTTAAGATTGCACGGGCGATCGCAATGCGCTGGCGCTGTCCGCCTGACAGTTTTTGTCCCCGTTCGCCCACGATCGTTTTATAGCCCTGGGGCAAATGCTGAATAAACTCGTGCGCCTCTGCAATTTTGGCTGCGTTGACAATTTCCGCTTCGCTCGCTTCAAACGTTCCATAGGCAATATTTTCGGCAACCGTACCGTGAAACAAAAAGACATCCTGACTCACAAAGCCCATACTGCGCCGCAAATCGCGCAAATTCAGCGATTGAATATCGATGCCGTCTACCGTGATTTTGCCCTGCTGAACGTCATAAAACCGCAGCAGCAGCTTCACCAGCGTACTTTTGCCAGAACCCGTCGAACCTACGATCGCAATTGTTTTGCCTGCCGGAATGTGCAGCGACAGATTTTGCACGATCGGAGCACGGTAAGGATAGGCAAACGTAACTGCCTGAAATTGCAGATCGCCGCGCACTTGCTCCACCGGAAGCCGAATGCTGCCCGTTGCGATTTTGATCGGGGCATCAAGCAAATTCAGAATTCGCCGAGTCGAAGCCATTGCCCGCTGATATTCATCGAAAATGCTGCCCAGATCCACCAGCAACCACAAAAGCTGCTGCACCAGAATCAGAAAGACGCTATAGCTTGCGATCGCCAATTGTCCTGAAAATGCTGCCGTTCCTCCTAAAAACAGCAATGTCGTGAACCCGGTCAGCACCAGCATCCGAATCAATGGGATAAAGGCTGCCGAAAATTGAATTGCTTTGGCATTGCTGCGACGATATGCGTCACTTTCAGCCGCAAGTCGATCGCACTCATACTGTTCAGCCGCAAAACTTTTGATTGTGGTAATGCCGCTGATGTTGTTGGCTAATCGGGTATTGAGAAATTCCACTTTCTGGCGCACGTCGGCATAGCGTGGCTCCAGTCGCCGCTGATAAATTAGCGACCCCCACACGATAAACGGCATGGGCAACATTGCAGCAAGCGCAATTCCCACAGGCAGCACCGCAAACGCACCGAGCATCAGCACCATCAGTGCCGTCAAAATTTGAATAATATCGCTGGCGACACGATTCAAGAAATGTTCAAGCTGATTCACATCATCATTCAGAATGGAGATTAATCCACCCGTGCTGTGTTCTTCAAAATAAGCCAGCTCCAATTCCTGAAGATGCCGATATGCATCAAGTCGAAGCTGATGTTGAATTCGCTGTGCCAGATTTCGCCACAGGGTGTCATAACCAAATTGAGAAGCCGACTCAAACGACCAGATGACGATCGTGAGAAAAGAGAGTGCGATAAACTGGTGCAAAACATCTTGAATTCCCCAGCGAGCAATGGTCGAATTTTGCTGATTCACCAATACATCAATCGCCATTCCCATCAACACAGGCGGAGCCAGATCCATTAATGTGTTGAGCATCGAAAAGACGATCGCCAGTCCCACATCTCGACGATAATTTCTTCCATAATTGAGTAAACGCCGAAGGGGATGTATTTTGGATGTCGTCAGGCTAGAAGGGGACGCTGTGAGTGAGGTTGTCGTCATGATAATGGAAATGAGATATCAGAAGGAGCAGCCTGAAACGCACTATACCTTAACTGCTGCCTGCAAATTCATCTCGCCCTAAAATGTCCGTTTTGGGATGTTTTTGTTGCCGTTTTGGGCTACGGAGAATGATGCTTCCTAACCTTCCTCAATCTCCTGAGATCAGCCAGCGTGAACCCTGAGATTCTTGCGGAGTTCCTTCCCGATGGATGCAATTCCCCAGGCGATCGCCTCTGCAGAATGAGAAAAATTGAGGCGCATTGCGTTATAGCCTTTGCGATCGGGGAAGAAAGCGGTTGCGGGAGTAATGAGAACCCCCTGTTCGCGCAGGTTGTGGCAGATTTGCTCTAGCGGCAGCGTATCGGGGAGCTGTACCCACAGCAGCAATCCCCCCAGCGGCACTGTCCAGGTTGCCTCCTGCGGGAAATGTTCTTCCAGTGCCTGAAGCATGTGATTGCGGCTCTGGAGGTGATAGGTTTGCAGATCGCGCAAACGGTGGCGATAGTGACCCGATGCCAGATATTCGCTGACGATCGCCTGAGAAGGAGTGGGAGTATGCAGGTCATCGATTAACTTCTGCTCCACGAGCGGCTGTAAGTGCGCACCCGTCAGCACCATGTAGCCAACCCGCAAACCACCCATCAGCGTTTTAGAAAAAGTGCCGACATAAATCACGCTATCCTGCTGATCGAGGGCTTTGATTGGCGGGGGAACGGGTTCAAAGTGGAGTCCTTCATAGGCGTTGTCTTCGAGGATAAAGCAGTGATATTTTTGTGCCAGCTCTAATAGCTGCTTGCGATGGGCAAGGGAGGTTGTAATTCCGGTGGGGTTGTGCAGCGTGCTAACGGTGTAGATTAGCTTTGGACGATGGCTTTTCAGGTATTTTGCCAACAGCTCCAGGTTCATTCCTACAGGCGTCATGGGGATGCCGATCGTCCTGGCTTGCAGGTTCTCCAAAATTGCCAGAGCGCCGTGATAGCAGGGCATTTCGACAATCACCCAGTCCCCCGGCTGCACATAATGGCGCATCGCCAACGAGATTCCCTGCATTGAGCCACTGGTAATGATTAAGTTATTTGCAGAAACGACCAGACCGCGCTGTATCAGGAGTTGAGCAATTTGCTGGCGCAGCGTTTGCAATCCACGAGGCGTATCGTACTGAAGTGTATTGGCAATCTGGCTCATGGCACGACGGGCAATGCGCTGCAGGTCTTCCAAGCCAAAAGCTTGCGGAAAGCCGCTGCTAAAGTCGAGAATTCCCGACTGGCGCTGTGCCTCAAAAGAATTCATGTAAGACCGACAGAATGTTCCGTATTGCGGCGGCGGAATGACCACTTTTTGAGCGGGGGCAAAGCTGGAAACCAGATTCAGCGGGATCTCTGGGCAGCAATTGACAAAATAGCCAGACCCCTGACGCGCATGAATTAGCCCATCTGCCTCCAGAACGCTGTATGCCTCGATCACCGTGAGCTTGTTCACTTCTGCTTCTCTTGCTAATTCACGCACAGAAGGCAGACGATCGCCTGGCTGCAGTGCCCCTGACGTAATCAGACGACGAATGCGATCGCGAATTTGCAAATAAATCGGCTGCTCTGCCTGACGATCAAGGGGAATTTGCATAGCACGAGGTGAGTAAATCGGTGGGCAAGATTGGACGGTAAGAAGTTATCGGTGGTGGATGACCGATCGCCGATGGACTGCGGATTGCTTGCTCGTTTCTCTTGTCCGCCCTCTATAGCTTTTATCGCTCATCTGCTCTGAAATGTCCTGGTACAGTTTCTTGAATTTTGACCAGAACAGTTTCAGAAACTTTGAACTGTACTAGTAAAAGCGAGCAGATTTGTACCTTCTCAGCAGAGAAATGTGAGCGCAAATTAGAACTACACCAATTCACCTTCCAGGAGAGGAGTGAGATGAAAACTCCAGACTTTCCGACTTTCAGTGATTCGTATTTGACCGAAAGTTTGACCGAAGAAGACACTGTCCTTCAGCCCGAAATCCCTCGCAAGCCTTCCACTGCCCTTCAGCGGCTCTGCAGCAATCTGTGGGAAGCCTTTCTGCAC
>Ga0224722_1000732_pt1 | contig 18990 bp, 19 predicted proteins | sample Balambano_FR1_Me_FD_161646 | JGI IMG/M metagenome (GOLD analysis project Ga0224722, IMG submission 161646) | Freshwater sediment microbial communities from Lake Towuti, South Sulawesi, Indonesia - Balambano_FR1_MetaG | ecosystem: Environmental > Aquatic > Freshwater > Lake > Sediment | place... | reverse complement strand
AGAACAAGAGATGGCTGATAAAGGCGGACAATTCTAGCTAAAACAAGAGATCCCCTGGCGAGGACACCCGCCCTTGGAGCGGTCACACTCATCAAGCCACCAGCTTCGCTGGGGGTATCTGACTTTCCACCCAAACCACTTTATGTCCTACCGATCGCACACAAATCATGATGACTGAGAAAAGTTCTGTATCGAGTAACGAAACGCTGAGATATCAACTGCAATTTCTCTCACGTTGTGCTGAGCAGATGCGGCGATCGGGGAGTTGCGCCTACCCACCGCTTATCGAGCTGATTGAAAGATACGAAACGTCGGGTGGATGCCACTGGAAAACGAGACCTCACATTGCACTCGGCTACCACCACTGGAAAATCTCTGCCTCATACAACAATGCGATCGCCGCTCTGGGTTCTCTTCAGACTCTAAGTGTTCAGCACCATCCCGCACAGATTCAGTCGATCCTTCCCAGGGTCGTCACCGAAATCCGTGCGCTTGAAATCGAAGCCCAAGGGGTTCAAACGCTGCTGAAAGCGCTTAGCCCTCCTGTGCTTCAGATTCCTGACGAAGAGCTAAGGCAACCGCTGAAAACGCTCTCGTTTACCGGGAGGTACCTGCTTCGTAAAACCGCGACTCAAAAACTTTTGTCTCACCCGCAAACCGCACAACGCTGCTCTCAATACATCTTTGAACTTCAGGAGTCTGTCCATGAGCTTTCGCAAACCCTTCTCACCCGGATTGCCGAGGCCGCGATCGCGCTCGGAATCGTCCCCTAGAATGCGTTCTTCCCCGCCTGAACCCCGTTTCTCGCTCCTGAACCTTTGGCTGTTATGCCTCAAACTGTACCGCAAATGCTTCTGTAGAGCTTCGATTCGCAATTGGGAGTTTCACAAGCGGTATCAGGGGGGAAATCGGGACTTCCGCCGACTTCAGTTTTTGGCTGTGGATCTAAGGGGCATTGATCTGTCAAGCATCAACGTTCAGGGAGCTAATTTGCGACAGGCGCTCAACCTGCATGAGGCACGGCTAACAGGCGCAAATTTGACCCAGGTTGATCTGCAAGGAGTCAATCTCTCAGCAATAGATCTGAGTCATACGTGTCTGGCGAGAGCAAACCTTGAGGAAGCTATCTTAAGCAAGGCACGGCTTGAAGGTGCAGTTTTGAGTCGCGCAATCCTTCGAGCGGCAAACCTGACTGAGGCAGATTGCACGGGGGTCAACTTCAGCAATGCAGTGCTCGATTATGCGAACTGTTCCGAGTCCGTTTTTTCGGAATCCAACTTGAGTGGAGCACGGCTAATCGGGGCGAATTTAAGTGATGCATTACTCAATGACACCAACCTGTCTCACGCTGATTTGAGTTTTGCCAATCTCACAAACGCTGACCTCTCTGGCTCTGAGATGAACCAGGCTCGACTGCTCCAGGCTGATCTGTCCCGCACTCATATCAAAGATGTAAACCTGCCACAAATACAGACTGGTTCAGGAGATACACCCGTAAAACGCGCTGTTAATCCTAGTCCTAGCCTGTGGGAAATTTTCTTTGGAATCTATTCGAGGAAATCCAGAAAGCACGGTTCTTAGCTAATCACAATGTCCCTATTTATGAATTGGACTTAGTTCTCTTCCTGAGACTATTCCTGCAACCCAAAGCGGAAGGAATGAGTTGGGTTGGGAGGACACCTGATGCACCGTTCGTGCGATCCTCGCAATCCCTATTCTATCTTGCTTGTAGGGTGCTTGCACGTTGCATACAGATTCGATTTTCACACTCCTCATTGCATCACCGTTAAGGCTTTTACCGTGCTTGCATGTTTTTCTGATGAAGAAACAACCTCCGTCTACAACAATTAGTTTTCGGATTGACAGCACACTTGCCAATGAGCTGAAGAAGAAAGGTCTCTCGCAACGGCAGAGTCTGCATGAATATGCACGCAATTTGTTTCTTGATGCTTTGGCTGAGAGAGACCTACGCGATCAGGTGATTGATTTGCAAAGCGATGTTCAAGACGTTGACGCAGCGATTAACGACCTCCGACACGACCTTTCCTGGGTGCTCTACAAATTTCTGACTGAATTAACGGATCTAGATCCGGAGGAGGCTCAAAGCTGGATTGCCACAAATCTCCGAAGTTGAAAAGTGCTGAGGAGAATGCCCTCTACTGTGTTTTTTGCATTTGGTTCTGCTTTAACTAGAAGGATACATGACCAGGCTTCGCACATCCCCAGCAGCACCGGCTAATCAGTCCACAACAACTCACTCAGCATGGGTAAAAACAGCCGATGCTGCTAAATTGATTGGGCTTTCACCCTCCTGTCTGAAGAATTACCGCCTTAAGAAGAAGTTTCTGATCGAGGGCATTCACTGGGTGTACACAAATTCTGGCCGTCGCACGATTCTCTACAACGTAGAGCTTCTTTCTGATTGGGTCGCAACTCGTGCTGATCCTGAACAGCATCAGCGAACGATTGAGGTTTATCTTCATGCTCAATCGAGCAAACGAGCGAAGAAGCGAGGGAGGCAGAGGTAGCGTTGCCTCATTTCCTGCTACTCAATCGTGACGGACAGTTTTGATTCCCGCCGCACTGGGTAGGGTCGTCGCTTCGCTCCACTTACTGATTGTGTTGGGTACTCGGACGGCTTGAGAGTTTGTGTTTCTGAGGAATAAGCGTATCTGCCGTCCTGCGCTCCCAACGCGGCTCCCCACCCCCCTTAACCCCACCGAGTGGGGGAACCAGATCAGCAATGGATATACTTTGCAAAACTTTATATTTTTTTCGCGTCGAGATACCCATTCAAGAGCTTGCAGGTATAATAGCTGTGATTCGATCTGCACGTATACCCATCTATCAGGTGAATCTTATGAATTCAAATCTCAAAACCGATCAAGCTACGGAAATACGTGCTGAACTTGAGCGTTACAAGGGACTTCTTCAAACTTTGTCTAATGCGGTGGATGCCAAAGTTTCTTATGTTGATGCCCAGTACCGTTACCGCTTTGTCAATGAACAGTACGAACATTGGTATGAGACCACTGCGGATCAACTAATAGGCAAAACTCCTCAAGAATTGATGGGAGAGGAGTACCAGTACGTTAAGAGATATGTAGAGGCGGCACTATCAGGGGAAGAAGTACAATACGAAACTGCACTGAGTTTTACAGACGGTCAACAACGTCTTCTCTCCCTGACGCATACTCCTCATTTTGATGAATCGGGGAATGTACTAGGTATTTTTGTTGTTTGTGTTGATATAACAGAGCAGAAACGTTTACAGGAGCAACTAGAAGAGCTAAAGACAGTTAAAGCTTAGAGATACAAGGCATCACAAGCAGACTAGCGATTTTGGATGAGATTCAATTCATATTCAAGCCAATAACAAGACTCTGATTGTCTATATCACCGCATTCAGCGGTGATATGGAGGCACTTTCCGCTAAAGTGGTTGTAACATTTTTCATGTAGGGCTTCTATTGGTACTCTGATGGGGCAACTCTCTCACTCAGACCAGGATGCCCATAACCGCGATCTGGTTTCCTCTTCCTGGTACAGAGGTCTGTATGACAAGATTCCTTGTCCGTGCTTTATTGTGAGCGTAGCAGGGATGATTCTTGATGCAAATCCATTTGCTTGTCAGTCTCTTGGTTATGAAACTGAAGAGTTAGTCCAGAATCCGCTTTGTAATATCCTTCATCCTGAAGATCAATCACAGTTTATTGCTGCGTTAACTACGTGTAGTCAGTGCTTAACCGAGGTTGTTACAGGTGAGCTTCGGCTGTTCACTCTAACAGGCGATTCCTTGCTTATGAGAGTGACCTTTGACCGTCTATCTCAAACTGCTCAAGAACCGCTCCTCCTTCTCGTTTGTGAGAATTTGATTAAACATCGAGAACAAGAAGAGGCATCAGAAGCACAAGCGCAAGTGCAGTTATTAGCGGATGCCTTTCTCGGTAAAGTTTCTTATGTGGATTCGCAAAAGCGATATCGGTTAGTTAGCAAACGCTATGAGGAATGGTCAAAGGTTCCCGTTGCAGCCGTTTTAGGGAAAGCTGTTGATGAGTTTATGTTACCACATCAATATCAGAAAATTGAGCGGTATGTAGACTTGGCACTAGAGGGAAATAGGGTCAGCTATGAGTTTGATCTCGTATTTGGAGACGGTAAGCATCGCTATCTCTTGGCAGATCACATTCCTCATATCAGCCAATCAGGGAAAGTGTTAGGCTTTTTTGTATTTTGTCAAGACATTACTGAGCGCAAGAAGGCGGAGCAAATATTACAGCAATTCAATGTTGAACTTGAAGCCGAGGTACGTGTACGCACGTCTCAACTGCAACAGGCTCTTGATCTTGAAGCTTTGCTGAAACGGATTACTGATAAAGTAAGAGATACTCTTGATGAAAACCAAATTTTGCAGACCGTTGTTCAGGAAGTGAGCCAGGGACTTGGAGTCGTTCGCTGTGATACTGGATTGTATGACCTCAAGCAGGCAACATCCACCATTTATAGCGAGTATCAGATAGCAGGAGAAAGATTGCAGGGATGCTTACTGCACATGGCAGATTTGCCTGAGCTTTATAGTCAGATGTTGCAGAACCAATGCCTGCAATTTTGCGAGCTAATTCCTAGTCCCCCTGGTCGAACTACATCGGAGTTGTTTACAGTTCTGGCTTGCCCAATTTTTGATACTGAAGGAGTAATAGGAGACCTATGGCTGTTTCGCCAACCCTCCTCTTTTTTTGATGATATGGAAGTGAGATTGGTACGACAGGTCGCAAATCAGTGTGCGATCGCTATTCGTCAATCCCGACTCTACCAGGCAGCCCAGTCACAGGTAGAAGAACTAGAGCGACTTAACCACCTCAAAGATGATTTTCTCAGTACCGTCTCCCATGAGTTAAGGGCACCGATGACAAACATGAGAATGTCTCTGGAAATGCTAAGTGTTGCTTTGCGTCAGAACTCTACCTTGCCCCCGGAGGATCGCGTTTATCACTATCTAAGAATCTTGAAAGAAGAGTGTGCAAGAGAAACTGGGTTGATCAATGACTTACTGAACTTGCAGCGTTTAGAAGCTGGGGAAGAGTCGCTCACACTAGAGCAACTAGACCTACGGACGTGGCTCCCTCATGTGGTCGAACCATTTCAAGAACGGGTTCAAGCTCAACATCAGTCGCTACACTCTAGTATTGATCCTAATTTGCCTCCTCTACTGTGTGATCGTTCAAGCTTGGAGCGTATTCTGATCGAACTACTAAACAATGCCTGTAAGTACACCCCATCTGGTGGACAAATTACACTGACGGCCCATGCAAGTGGTGATACTATCCAGCTTAAGGTAGCAAATTCAGGAACAGAGATTCCGCCCGATGAACTGCCGCATATTTTTGAGAAGTTTTACCGTGTTCCGCATTTAGATCGATGGAAGCATGGTGGAACAGGACTAGGATTAGCCTTGGTTCAAAAGCTGGCAGAGCACTCAGGAGGAAAAATTACGGTTGAGAGTGACAAAGGGCAAACTTGCTTTACCGTAGAGTTACCAGTTGATCCTTCTACACCCTTAGAGTGAAGCTGTATCCACTTGTGTCTAATGTGTCTAATAGAGGGTAGTGAGCTAAAAGCTCACTACTGGCTGCTAAATAATGAAACCATCTTTGAGATACCCTACGCTTTGAGGCGATCGCCACCTTTTCTAAACAAGCAAAAACAACCTTAGCTTTTACAAAACAGAAGCTACTCATTCAGGAAGCTGCGGGTGAATGCGATCGTCAGCCGCTAGTCGATTGGCAATCCAGTAGACACCTGTGTGGTGAAATTCACCACGCTCAGCCAAACGAGCGACTTCAACAATAATCCGATCGCAATCCTCGTCACTTAGAGTAGCTCCAAAAACGCTGCACTCTTGTCGCACAAATCCCCTTGTGATGTAGCCGATGTCTTTTTGAACCATGAGTTAATAACCGAATAAACAGCTAGCTTATTTCACTACAGTACATAAAAATATCAACAATTTTCTGAGGAAACTGAGTTGGGCAGCCCTCAAGCCAAGAAACAATACTGCTTTTTACGAAATAGTTCTGTTTTGGGATGAAGTAAATAGTAGTAGTTTGGCTAGAATGAGCAGTGAATTTAAGCGAGATCGAGCATCGCAATCAAGTACTTCGCGCATACTTTGAAGGACGTAATTGGGATAACAATGGTGAGTATGCACTCAAAAGACAACTTGTGCTCAGCAGTCATCAACTGCTTCCTCGCTATCCCTATGTCATTGAGGATGAGTGGGAGGTAGAACCAGGTCGAACCGATAAGGGACGTGGAGACTTGGTATTCACTGATGGAAAAGGGCACTTTGCTGTAGTCGAAGTGAAGTGGATAGATATCCAAAACTCTGACCGAGTTGGTGTAACAAGAAGGGGCAGCAATCGAAAGAAACGACGCAAAGTTGAAAAACAAGCTGGTGACTATGCAGAAATTCTTTCCAAGAAATACGACTGCATAAGTCACATAGAAGCATACGCATTCACAAATGAGCAAGATTGTCCGCAATTATTAAATTGAAATACCCTTATCCCTATAGTCATCCTTGATCAGAATCTAGAGAAGAATAATTAACATGGACGGAAGCAAACTTCCTCTCATGTCACAGAACTATAGGTTTTTGTCTGATGCGGTTTCTCTCCCATTCGACAGCTAGTGTTTCTAACCATGACAGCCCGCCTCATCTCAGGATAGATTAAGGCAGTTATCGGCTACTCTAGATTTGCTTAGTGAGCCAATCATTTCTTCTCTATTACGACGTATCAGTTCTGAGTTACATGGTTCAGGGAACGCTTTTTGAGTCATCAATCAGGCTATCAAGGCTTGAGTCTTATCTTTGGGAAGCTGCCAATATCCTCCGAGGTAGTCCTGTCGATCGCACAGATTGGAAGAGCTATATCTTACCGCTCCTGTTTTTTAAGCGAATCTGTGATGTCTGGGACGAAGAACATGAGGCAATGATCGCTGAGTACGGTGATGATTTTCTGGACGAGCATCGCTTTCAGATCCCTGAAGGATGTCACTGGCGAGAAGTGCGCGAGGTCGCCAGTAGCGTGGGCACAGCGCTTCAGAATGCGATGAGAAGCATCGAATCAGCTAACCAGAAGCACCTCTATGGTGTGTTTGGGGATGCCCAGTGGACAAACAAGGAGCGACTACCGGATGAATTGCTCAAAGATCTGATCGAGCACTTCTCAGCTCTAAATTTGAGCAATCAGCGTGTCACGAGCGATGTCATGGGTGATGCCTATGAATATTTGATTAAACAGTTTGCAGACACAACTAAAAATAAGGCTGGAGAGTTCTATACCCCTCGCAGTGTGGTTCGGCTCCTCGTCGATATTCTTGATCCAAAAGAAGGGGAGACTGTGTACGACCCAGCTTGCGGTACGGGTGGAATGCTGCTCGGAGCTGTAGCCCATGTTCGCGATCGCGGCGGTGATCCTCGCACGTTTTTCGGAAAGCTCTATGGTCAGGAGAAGAATTTGACCACTGCCGCAGCAGCACGGATGAATCTGCTCATGCACGGAGTTGAGGACTTTACGATTGAGCGAGGGGACACGCTGCGCCAACCCGTTTTTACAAATCCCGATACCGGAGGCTTGGCTCAGTTTGATGTAGTGATTGCCAATCCTCCGTTTTCGTTAGAGCAGTGGGGCAGGGAAGTTTGGGAAAGCGATCCGTGGGGTAGAGCGTTTGCGGGCATTCCAACCGATAAGAGCGGTGACTTCGCCTGGGTGCAGCACATGGTTCAGTCAATGGCTGAACCGCATGGACGGATGGCAGTAGTACTGCCTCAAGGGGCGTTGTTTCGGGGTGGAATTGAGGGGCAGATCCGGCAAACGCTTCTGGAACAAGATTTAATTGAGGCGGTGATTGGGTTAGCCCCAAACCTCTTCTATGGAACTGGTCTTGCTGCTTGCATTCTCGTGCTGCGTTGTCGAAAAGCGAAGGCGCACGCGAAGAAGGTGTTGATTGTCGATGCTTCTAGCCGTTTCCGTAAGGGACGGGCGCAGAACTTCCTGGAGCCGGAACATACGGCAGACATTTTGTCCTGGTACGAAGCGTTCGAGGATGTGGAAGACCATGCGCGTGTAGTGACGCTTGAAGACATTGAAAAAGAGGGTTGGACGCTAAATATTTCACGCTATGTACTCCCGCCCATTGGAGCAGACATTCCCCCGCTTGAAGAGGCGATCGCCACCTTCAAGGAGTCGCTAACCCGCTGTCGGGAAGCCGAGGATCATCTGCGTCAGGTCATGTTGGAGGGAGGATGGCTCGAATGAGCAAGCATATTACTCAACAGGCGCTTGAAAGCTATCTCTGGGGAGCCGCGACAATCCTGCGAGGCTTAGTGGATGCAGGTGACTACAAGCAGTTTGTCTTTCCGCTCCTGTTTTACAAGCGGCTTTCAGATGTCTGGGATGAGGACTACGCCCAGGCGCTTGAGGAGACGGGCGATGCAATCTATGCCCTAGAAACGGCTAACGATCGCTTTGTCATTCCCGATGGGTCTCACTGGAAGGACGTTCGTATAACGCCCAAAAACGTTGGACAAGCGCTTCAAAAGGCAATGCGAGCAATTGAGGCTGTTAATCCTGGTTATTTGGATGGTGTGTTTGGGGATGCTCCGTGGACAAATAAAGAGCGTTTACCGGATGCCACCTTAAAGAACCTATTGGAGCATTTCTCTAGTGTGGTGCTCTCACTGGAGAATGTACCAGAGGATGAGCTAGGCAATGGCTATGAGTATCTGATCAAAAAGTTTGCCGATGACAGCGGACATACCGCACAGGAGTTTTATACCAACCGCACAGTCGTTCACCTGATGGCTCAGATGCTTGATCCACAACCTGGTGAAAGCATCTACGACCCGACCTGTGGCACGGGTGGAATGCTAATCTCAGCTCTGGCTGAGGTGAAGCGGAAAGGCGGTGAGCATCGCACGATCAAGCTCTATGGACAGGAGCGAAACCACATGACCGCATCGATCGCCCGAATGAACCTGGTGCTTCATGGCGTTGAAGACTATCAAATCCAGCGTGGCGATACGCTAGAGAAGCCTGCATTTGAGGAGCATGACCAGCTTCGCACGTTTGACGTGGTGCTTGCTAATCCACCGTACTCGATTAAGCAATGGAATCGAGAAGCGTTTCAAACAGACCGATGGGGACGAAATTTTTTGGGTACACCGCCTCAGGGACGAGCAGACTATGCTTTCTTTCAGCACATCTTAAAGAGCCTTAACCCAAAAACCGGACGATGCGCCATTCTCTACCCGCATGGAGTGCTGTTTCGGAAAGAAGAAGCAGAGATGCGTCAGAAGCTTGTTGAGTCTGACCTGGTGGAGTGTGTGTTGGGGCTTGGCCCAAACCTCTTCTACAACTCACCAATGGAGGCATGTATCGTCATTTGCCGCACTAGTAAACCGAGCGATCGCCAGAGAAAAATTCTGTTTATTGATGCGGTGAATGAGGTGGCACGGGTACAGGCTCAGAGTTTTCTTAAGAAGGAGAACCAGTCTCGAATTCTCAATGCCTACAAAGGATTTTTCGATGAACCTGGTTTTGCCACGGTTGCCACTTTGGACGATGTTGCGACTCAAGACTACAGCCTTTCCATTCCGCTTTATGTTCGCCGGAAGGGGAGCAATGGAAATGAGACAGAAGCAAAGACCCTCAAGCAGGCTTGGCTGGACTGGGAGCAGTCTGGACGGGACTTTTGGCAGGAAATGGATAACCTTGTGGAAATGCTCAACTCTCTGTAAAGCCAAAAATTTAATTTACCGATATGGTAAACTATTTACCAATATGGTAAACTTTATTTAATCGGCTTCTATGGAAATTGATTTTAAGGACAACACATTAAAAGACCTATGTGAGCAGGCAAGCTTAGCTCAACGTAAGCTGGGGACACCGGTAGCTCGGAAGTTACAAGCTCGCTTGGCTGACTTGATGGCAGCTTCAGCGGTGACGGAATTACGGGCTGGTCGTCCTCATCCGTTGACGGGAGACCGAGCAGGGCAGTTTGCTCTGGACTTGGTACATCCGAAGCGGTTGGTATTTGAGCCAGCCAATCATCCAGTGCCCCAAACTGAGGACGGTGGCATTGCTTGGAGTCGAGTCACACGGGTCTGCATTATTTGGATGGGGGATTATCATGGCTGAGGTCTTACAAACGTTTACCCCGGATTGGGTCTCGCCTCCTGGTGAGACAATCGCTGACTTAATTGAAGAGCGAGAATGGAGTCAGGCGGATTTGGCAAAGCGACTAGGTTACACCACGAAGCACGTTAGTTTGTTAATTAATGGCAAAGCACCGATTACAGAGGAGACAGCGCTCAAATTAGAAAGCGTGCTCGGCAGTAGTGCGACCTTTTGGTTGAGCCGGGAGGCGCAGTACCGCGCTAAGCTCGCACAGCAGGAAGCAGAAGCAGATTGGCAGAAGTGGGTTCCCTGGCTGGATGAATTGCCAGTTAAGGAATTGATGGATCAAGGAGTGATCCAGAAGCAGCGCAGAGATGCTAAGAATAAGCCTGCAATTGTCCGGGAATTACTCCGTTTTTTTGGCGTAGCTTCGCCGGATGAATGGCGAAGTTACTATGCCAGCATGGAAGCTGCATTCCGTCGCACCCGAACTGAGCAAAGTGATGTTGGGGCAATTTCAGCCTGGTTACGCCGAGGAGAAATTGAGGCAGAGAAGTTGAACTGCCCGAAGTACAACAGAGCTAAGTTTGAGAGTGCAGTTCGAGCAATTCGGCAGCTTACGCTCCTGCCTTCAGAGGAGTTTTTGCCGCAGATGCGACAGTTGTGTTGGGATGCAGGAGTCGTGTTCTTTCTTGTTCCAGCGATTCCACGAGCGCACACGAGTGGTGTAGCTCGGTGGCTGAATCCGCACAAGGCACTCGTTCAGCTTTCGCTCTACGGCAAAACCAACGATCGCTTCTGGTTCACGTTCTTTCACGAAGCTGCACACATTCTGCTGCACGGGAAGAAGGAGATTTTTCTAGATGAGTTTGATAGCGGAGAAAAACTAGAGTCGCAGCAAGAAATAGAAGCTGATCAGTGGGCAAAGGAATTTTTGATTCCACCAGAGTATGACGTGGAATTAATAACCCTGAAATCAAAGCAGGCAGTTGCAGAGTTTGCTGAACGGCTGGGTATCCATCCAGCTATCGTTGTGGGTCGGTTACAGCGTGAGGGGGTGATTCCGATGGATTGGATGAACGGATTCAAGGAGTCTGTTCGTCAGGTTGAGCCTGAGCTGCTCACAGGCGATCGCGTGCGGGAGAAGTTAGAGACGTTAGGAATTACCGAGGAGGATATTGCCGATGCGGTCGATTGGGCACGCCAAGACTCCTAACTATGGCGATCCGAGTCGTGTTTGACACGAATACAGTTTTGTCTGCGCTGGTATATCGTCAGGGGCGGTTGTCTTGGTTGCGGGAGGTTTGGAGGAAGCGACAAGCTATCCCGCTCATTTCAGAGGTGACAGAGAGTGAGATTTGTCGAGTTCTGGGTTATCCGAAATTCAAGCTCTCTGTCACTGAGCAAGAAGCCTTGCTGAACGAGTATTTGCCGTTTTGTGAGCGCATCAAAATTCCTAAACCCCCACCTACTATCCCAGAATGCCGAGATCCGAAAGATGTTCCCTTTTTGTTGTTAGCGATCGCAAGTCAGGCGGAATACTTGGTTACAGGCGATCGGGATCTCTTGGTGCTGGCAGATAGTTTTCCAATTCTGATTGTTACAGGAGAAGCGTTTCAAAGTTATTTCGATATTTGAGTAGTGAGTGATTGGAAAGAAAAGTTAGTGATGGGACAAGAGGAACAGTTAAAACCAGGTTGGAAAGTCTGGAGGTTCGATCAGATGGCAGTTAATGTCAACGAACGAATCGACGATCCTAGCCAAGCAGATGTAGATTATTACATCGGTCTTGAGCACCTTGACCCTGACTCACTCAAGATTCGTCGTTGGGGTAATCCCTCTGATGTCGAGGCTACCAAATTAATTTTCCGCAAAGGAGATATCATATTCGGTCGTCGTCGTGTTTATCAGCGCAAAGTTGCAGTAGCTGATTTTGATGGGATTTGCTCTGCCCATGCGCTAGTACTTCGATCTCGACCAGAAGTAGCTCTTCCTGAATTTTTACCGTTCTTTATGCAAAGTAACCTTTTCATGGAACGAGCAAAGGCAATTTCAGTCGGATCACTGTCCCCCACGATTAACTGGAAAACTCTTGCGAAAGAAGTGTTTGTTCTTCCATCGCTGGAGGAACAGAAATGGTTTTCTCTATTGTTACGTAAGGCAGAAGATGTAGCCGAGACTATATACTCTGCACAACAGCACCTAGACATCGTTTTGGCTTCAGCCACCGAAGAACTAATTCAACGTACTCATAAGCGGACAACGCTAGACTTAATTCTTAGGGACACGTCTTATGGCTGCTCGAAACAATCTAACCATCAGGGAAACGGAGTTCCTATTCTTCGCATCCCAAACGTCCTAAGGGACGAACTAGATTTAAGCGATTTGCAGTGGATAGATCTTCTGGAGGAGGAGGTCAATCGTTACGCCGTCGAGGATGGTGATATTCTCCTCGTCCGAACCAATGGTAATCCTGCTTATGTCGGTCGATGTGTCGTTGCACGGGCACATCCTAAACCTATGGTTTTTGCGAGTTATCTTATCCGGCTGCGAGTCGATCAGACTCAGGTAATACCAGATTTTTTAGCAACATTACTCAATTCACCTTCAATCCGAAGAGCGCTAAGAGGAGATGTACGATCTAGTGCTGGAAATTTCAACATCAATACCAAAGGTATCAGAAGGCAAAGCATTCCCCTTCCTAGTCTTGATGAACAGAACAATTTTGTAGAGGGACTTGATCAACTCAAAAATTCTGGAAAAAGGCTTGAAGACAGAGTTAACGCAGTTACAGCAATCAAAAAAGTAACTCTTGCTGATCTTGGAGGTTAAATTTGAGTAATTTTAACGAAGCCAACACGGTTGAAGCCTACCTTTACAACCTTCTCTGTGGAAACGCCACTGCGAATGCACCTCCTAACTTTGGCTTCTCACGGCAGGGGAGACGGTTGAATGGTCTCGGCTGGCATTACGTTCCTCCTCAAAAGCTTTCTCGACAACCGCAAGAGGTTTTCATCGAGTCATTTGTTCGGGAAGCGCTGATTCGTCTCAATCCAGAAATAGCAGCTAACCCTGATCGCGCCGAAGAAGTTCTCTATAAACTCAGAGCGATCGTGCTTTCAGTTCGTAGCGATAGACTGATTCGAGCTAACGAGGAATTCACTGCTTGGTTTCGGGGCGATAGAACTATGCCCTTTGGATGGAATCACGAGCACACAACTATTCGCCTGATTGACTTCGAGAACCCTGAAAATAACCAGTGGATTGTCACCACTCAATACACGTTTCGTGCAGGTTCCGTTGAGAAGCGTGCTGACCTGGTGCTACTTGTGAATGGCTTTCCCCTGGTGCTGATTGAAGCCAAAACTCCTGTGCGACACGCAGTAAGCTGGGTGGATGGCGCACTCCAGGTGCATGACGACTATGAGAAAAACGTCCCAGAACTTTTTGCCTGTAATGTCTTTAGCGTTGCGACCGAAGGCAAAGACTTGCGCTACGGCTCTATCCGAATGCCAGTTGAGCTATGGGGACCGTGGCGAATGGATGACGACGCGGTGCCACAAGGACTCTCAGGTCTGCAACATGCAGTCAGTTCACTACTTCGTCCCACCGTCATTCTCGATATTCTTTCCAACTTCACGCTTTTCGCCACTGACAAGAAAAAGCGCCGCCTCAAGATTGTTTGCCGCTACCAGCAGTTTGAAGCTGGAAACCGCATCGTCGATCGCGTCATCGCTGGACAACCCAAGAAAGGACTCATTTGGCATTTCCAGGGTTCAGGCAAATCGCTCCTGATGGTGTTTGCTGCACAAAAAATGCGGATGGAGCCAAAACTCAAAAATCCTACTGTGTTGATCGTAGTTGACCGCATCGACCTGGATGCTCAGATTAGCTCAACCTTTCATGCTTCCGATATTCCTAATCTGGTCAAAGCTGAGACCCGTGAAGAGCTGGAACGACTTCTCAGGCAAGACACCCGCAAGATTATCATCACCACCATCTTTAAGTTTGCAGAAGCTGGTGGTGTCCTAAACGAGCGCGATAACATCATTGTTTTGGTCGATGAAGCCCACCGTACCCAGGAAGGCGACTTGGGAATGAAGATGCGAGCTGCATTGCCCAATGCATTCCTATTTGGCTTTACCGGAACGCCGATTAATAGGAGCGATCGCAACACCTTCTACGCCTTTGGCGCTGAGGAGGACGAGCAAGGCTATCTAAGTCGCTACGGGTTTGAAGAATCTATCCGTGATGGAGCAACCCTACCGCTTCACTTTGAGCCGCGTCTAGTGGAACTCCATATTGATAAGGAGGCGATCGACGAAGCCTATGCTGAGCTGACAGGCAACCTCTCAGACCTGGACAAAGACACCTTAGCCAAAGCTGCTTCCAAGACAGCAGTGCTCGTCAAGGCACCCGATCGCATCTCTCGAATTTGTGCAGACATCGCTCAACACTACCAAGCGAACGTTGAGCCAAATGGGTTTAAGGGCATGGTCGTCACCTATGATCAAGAATCCTGCATTCTCTACAAAGACGAACTGGAAAAACACCTCCCGCCAGAGTCTATCGAGGTTGTGATCTCTGCCACAGGAAGTGACGAGCGTTTCAAACCCTTCAATCGCACCCGTGATCAGGAAGAAAAGCTGCTCGATCGCTACCGTGACCCCAACGATCCGCTCAAAATCATCATTGTCACTGCAAAGCTTCTCACTGGCTTCGATGCTCCAATTCTCCAGGCAATGTACTTGGACAAGCCACTCAAAGACCACACTCTGCTTCAGGCAATCTGTCGGGCCAACCGCACCTACGGCAACCAAAAAACCCACGGACTCATCGTGGACTATCTTGGCGCATTTGATGATGTAGCCAAGGCTTTAGAGTTTGATGAGCAGGGCTTCCGCCAGGTGGTTTCCAACATTGCCAAGCTCAAAGACGAGCTTCCAGGTGCAATCCAGAAATGTTTCGCCTATTTCATGGGGTGCGATCGGACACTAACTGGCTTTGAGGGATTGATTGCGGCACAGGATTGTCTGCCCAACAACAATATCAAGGACGAATTTGCAGCCGACTACAGTGTGCTTTCCAGGCTGTGGGAAGCCCTCTCTCCAGACCCAATTCTTCAGCAGTATGAAACCGACTACCGCTGGCTTTCCCAGGTCTATGTCTCAGTCCAACCGACAACGGGCATGGGCAAACTCGTCTGGCACGCCCTTGGAGCAAAAACAATCGAACTCATTCACCAAAATGTATCCGTCGAAACGATTCGAGACGACCTGGATGAAATCGTACTGGATGCTGAACTTCTGGAGGTTGTACTCAACACCCCCGACCCCAGAAAGAAATCACAAGAGATCGAAATCAAGATCGCACGACGACTTCGGCAACATATTGGAAACCCTCGATACAAAGCTCTGTCAGAGCGCCTAGAATCCCTCAAAGAACGTCACGAGCAAGGACAGCTTCTGAGCGTCGCCTTCCTCAAGGAACTGCTCGATCTAGCCCGCGAACTTCTTCAAGCAGAGAAGGACATACCACCAGAAGAAAACGAGGATCGCGGTAAGGCTGCACTAACCGAGCTGTTCATGGAGGTCCAGAACGACCAGACCCCCAAAATGGTCGAGCGCATCGTGAACGACATTGACGAGATCGTTCGGCTAGTCCGCTTTCCCGGCTGGCAGCAGACCAGCGCTGGTGAGCGGGAGGTAAAACGCGCATTGCGTAAAACGCTTTTCAAATACCAACTCCATCAAGACACCGAGCTATTTGAAAAAGCGTACAGCTACATTCGGCAGTATTACTGAGGAATGAAAACATTACTTGAATTATCGAAGGCACTTTCTGATGAAAGAGAGACAAAACTCGATTATCAAACCTAATCGAACCATATCCAAGAAAATAACCCTAATACTCTATGTGCACGCTGGTGGACGATGCGAGTTTGATGGGTGCAATAGATATCTTCTTGAGCATTACCCAACTGAGATGATTGGTAATTTTGCCGAACAAGCTCATATCTGGGCATTTAGCGAGAGGGGTCCTAGAGGGAGTGAGCTAGGCCGCCCTGATGACATTAATAACCTTCAGAATCTTATGTTGCTCTGCAAAGACTGCCACGAGTTAGTGGATCGTCATCCTGAGAAGTATACAGTTGAAACGCTTAAAAAGTTTAAAGAAGAACATGAAAACCGTGTTTTTACGCTCACGGGAATTTCTAAAGACCGCGATACTATTCCCTTAGTCATCAAGGCTCAGATTGCTGGGCGTTTAGTAGATATATCCAATGAAGAAATGCAGACCGCAGTTGCACCAAACTATCTTAAACAGCGAGATAAGATTGAAATAGATTTGAGAGCCATTCCAGACATTCCAGACGATTCCTTTTGGAAAACTTCAGCCTCTATTATCGATCAAAAAGTGGGTCGTCTTTACTCGTTGAAACCCAAACCTGACTGTACACTGAGAGTATCAGTTTTTGGACTTGCTCCAATCCCATTGCTTATCTACTTGGGTTCAAAACTAAGTGATAAATTGGATGTTGATCTGTACCAAAGGCATAGAGACACGGAATCATGGTCTTGGAAAGATGGGAATGGCACTTCTAGTTACATCACACGATGCATTCTTAGAGGACAAAAAGATGAACAGGTTTCACTCTTAGTTAATCTTACTGGAAGAAATGGAACTGATGTTATTCCTATAAATTTGACAAGAGACGGAACTGTCTATGAGCTTACGCTGAACAACCAAGAGTGTTCGCCCTTATTTCTCAACACAAGAGAAGATCTCATTCGATTTACAAGGGAGTATAACAATGCTTTAGCTATCATCCGTGAAACCCATCCGTTATTAGATACGCTCCATATTTTCCCGGCTGTTCCTGCTCCTGTTGCAATTACTTTAGGTCGTTCTCGTCTTCCTAAAGTCGATCCCAAATTCAAGGTTTATGACTACGACAAAAGAGTGAAAGGTTTTGTACCGACGGTGGACATATCATGAACCCAGATGAGTATTTGAAGAAAATTCTTGAGCAGCAAACTTTCAGTGACGACGATCCTGAGCTGAAAGAGCTTCGCGATCGACGTTCTGAACTTGATAAAAAGCTCCGTACAATTTTTTGGAAGTCCAGTCCTTCGATTAAATGGGCTGGTTCTATGGCTAAAGGAACAATGATTCGCGAGTCATACGACGGTGATATGACCTGCTATTTTTCCTGCAACGAAGTGGAGACTGGGAGAACGCTTGCCGAAATTCATAGTGCTGTAAAAGAAAGTCTTGAAGATGACTATCTAATCGAGGTTAAAGCATCGGCTCTTCGAGTGAGAGATAAGGCTGATTGGACTAACGATTTACATATAGATGTTGTTGTTGGGAGATACGTTGATGGCTCAAAGTCTGATGTATTTCTCCATCGAACTACCGGTGAGAAAGAGCGACTCAAGACGAATTTACAAACGCATATTGACCACATTAGAAATAGTGGTGTGACAGATGCGATTCGCCTAATGAAGCTTTGGAAATCTCGTAATGGTATTGAGTCTGCAAAAGCCTTTGTTTTGGAGCTGTTGGTTGTCAAACTCCTTGAGAAGCAAAGCTCATTAAGCCTCTCCGCTCAACTGAAGTATATTTGGAGTAAGTTTAGAGATAATTCAGATAAACTTGCTATCGAAGATCCAGCAAATTCTAATAATGACCTTAAGGGTATTCTTGACGGCTGCCGCTTGTTTCTCAAAAGTGTTGCCTCGTCAACCCTTTCGCAAATAGAGAATGAGGGATGGGAGGCAGTATTCGGTTCACTAGAAACCGCTCGGCAGTCAGATAACCGTGTTGAAAATGAGAGCCGAGTAGCTGCATTAGAGGCAGCAGTTACAAGTGTTAAAGTACCGACGAAACCTTGGATGTCAGGAGGTCGCTTTTAGAACACTGATGATTCGAGGTAAAGCGTTAGAAAGAATCCAGGCGGATATCTATGAAAAGTATCCAAATCTACACGCCTTTACTAATGAAGAAGGGCTTATCGAGGTGGCAGGAGTTTTTCCTGTCTATGGCATAGATAGGGAAGTGCTTGATTGCTACACAGTTTCGATCACTCTTCCTGAAAATTTTCCGAAAAAACTTCCTATTGTTTATGAAGTCGGAGGTCGAATTCCTCGTAAGCCCGATTATCACATCAATCCTGATGGTTCTGCCTGTGTTTTTCTTCCAGATGATCGATGGCGATGCTTCCCTATAGACGCATCTTTTATAGATTATTTGAATGGACCACTACATAACTTTTTCCTCAGTCAAACCTACTACGCAGTGAAGAAACAATGGCCGTTTGGTGAGTGGAAGCATGGTGTAGGTGGACTGTACGAATACTACCAGTGGTTAATAAGAACTGATGATAAAGTGACAGTAGCTCGCTTCTTGCATCTTTTAAGAAAGAATAACTTAAAGAAGCACTATGATTGCCCATGTGGTAGTGGAAAGGTGGTTAAAAAATGTTGCGTAGAAATTATTAAGGATTTACGCAGCAAAATCACACCTGAGGTTGCCGCAAAAGCCATGAATAACTTAGGTTTTGATAACTTTCCTCCCCCATATAAGCGCTCACGATTAAGGGACAACTACTGTCGGAAGATTTAATTCCCCTCAGGATATGTAGGATGCAGCCTCAAACATTTACTTTACTACTCCAGATCAGGGTAAGCGCATCTAAAAAGGAGGCTAGATATACAGACGATTTGCACAGTGAGTGGTGCATCAGGTTCAGCCTGTTCAACCTATCGATGCCCGTGGCGTAACCAGAGAACTGAGGGATGATCAAA
>Ga0224722_1000731_pt1 | contig 18992 bp, 12 predicted proteins | sample Balambano_FR1_Me_FD_161646 | JGI IMG/M metagenome (GOLD analysis project Ga0224722, IMG submission 161646) | Freshwater sediment microbial communities from Lake Towuti, South Sulawesi, Indonesia - Balambano_FR1_MetaG | ecosystem: Environmental > Aquatic > Freshwater > Lake > Sediment | place... | reverse complement strand
TCCCCCTTTAATTATTCTTCACCCGATTTTTCTCGTCTTCGGTAGCGGTGGCGCGACGGCGTTCGGGTTTCATCTCGGTGTTGCCGAATTTGTACGAAAAGCTCAGGTTTACGCGGCGCGATTCCCAGTTGCCGGCAATGCGGGCGTTGATGTTGTCTTGCTGAATTTTTACTCGGAAGTTATTGGTAAAGAAAATATCGGAAATATTGAGTTTCAAACTGGCTTTGTCTTTCCAAAAAGATTTGAACAAACCGGCATCAATGGCATATTGTGAACGGGCTTCAAACAAGCCCCACACGTTCGGCGAGTTGTACCACCCGGAAAGTTCGGCGCGCAAAGTTTTGGACAAAGTGAAATTATTCGACATATAAGCATTGTACGACAACTGTTGATTATCCACCGTACCGCTGGCGATGGTAGATTGAAAATGGTTGATATAACCCGACAGGTTCAAACGCGCCGACCACCACTTGGTAATCGGAATCGGGGTGGAAACGTTCAAACTCCAATTGTCAAATTTGGCAAAGTTGGCGCGGGTTTGATAGGTCGTGCGGTCGGCATCATTTTGTTCCAAGAGGTCGGTCATCGCGTCGTCGGTTTGGCTGTAACTTGCAGTGACCACAAAAGCTTGTTTGAAACTGTAATTCACTGAAAATGCATTGGTAAACTGCGGACGCAGGAATGGATTGCCCCGACCAAACGTGTATTGATCCAGGAAAAACGTAAACGGATTTAAATCCTGGTACGAGGGGCGGTCAATGCGGCGGCTGTAGGAGTAGCTCAGGCTATGGTCTTTGCCCACCTGGTGCGAGAGGCTCAGGCTCGGAAAGAGGCTCAGGTAATCGCGCTTCACCTGCTTATCCAGCGTCACCGACCTGCCGTCCGACACGGTCTGCTCACCGCGCAGTCCTGCTTGCACGCTGAAACCTTTGAATTGTGTGCTGGCATTGACATATCCCGCATAAATCGTTTCTTCGTACAAAAATTGGTTCGTCAAATTCGTATCCACAACAAACTCCGCCCCCCGGTTGCGTCGCCATTCCACGTCGTTGTCGGTGCCGACGATGCTGGTTTTCAAACCCGCTTCCAAGTTGATACCACCTTTCAAGGGTTGGGTCCAATCCACTTTTGCGGCTTTAATCGTCACACCGGAAAACGAATTGCTGCGCAACAAATTCGGCGTAGCCACTTCCGTATTTTCGTTGTTGAAAAAGAAGTTATCGCTCTGTTGATTCGCCGGATTGTCAAATGTTGAATAGTCGGCATCGAAGGTCAGTTCGGCACCTTTGTCGTTGAACGCATGGCGGAAATTGAGGTTGTACGTGCGGTTGTCCCACTCTTCCAGGGTGTTGGTGTTGGCGCGCACTTGTGAGAATGGTTCGTTGTTGGCACCGCTGATTTGGGTAAAAATATTGCTTCGATCGCGCCAGGAGCCGATGCCGCCGGTCATCAAGGCACCGATGGTGGTGTTTTTAGTCAGATAAAAATCCACTCCCGCTTTGAAATTATTGGAACGCGATAGAAAATTTCGACGATTATCCTGATCGAAAACCGATTGCGCACCTTCAAACGGAATGGAGCGGAAAATCGTCATATTGTTGAATTGCTCGCGGTAGTTGCGGCTGTAATTGCCAAACAGATTAAACTTTTTTCGGCGATAATTGAGTTGCGTGCTGCCGTTCGCAGTCGGATTTTCCCAATAGCCGCCACCGATAGACACATTCCCGTTGAAACCCAGATTTTTATCTTTTTTCAAGCGAATGTTGATAATGCCCGCATTGCCCGCCGCATCGTACTTCGCCGAAGGGTTGTGAATGATTTCAATTTTTTCAATGTTATTGGCAGGCATGGTTTCGAGCAGGCGAATGACTTCTTCGGTGGACAAATACGACTGCTTGCCGTCTATCATCACCAGCACACCCTGCTTGCCTTTCAGGCTCAGGGCGCGACTATTTTGGTCGAACAACACCCCCGGTGCTTTTTGCAGCACTTCCAGGGCAGTGTTGCCTGCAGCGACTGCACTGTTTTCCACGTTCATCACAATTTTGTCGTTTTGCATCTCGATGAACGGTTTTTGCGCCACTACCGCCACTTCGCTCAGTGCTACGCCGCCCCTCAGTTGTAGGGTCGGAAGATGCACGGTTTGCGCCGAAGTTACCTCGATTGAACCCCGGTAAACGGGATAGCCCACCATTGTAGCAGATAAAAGGTAGGAGCCATTTTCCACCATTTCAAAAATAAAAGCTCCCGTAGAATCGCTGATCGTGCCTTTGACGAGGCTGGAGTCTTTCGGATTTAAGAGTAAGATGTTGGCAAAATCGAGCGGCTGCCCGGCATCGTTGATGATTTTACCAACCAAAGTCGCCTTTTCACTGTTTTGTGCAAAGCCGAACTGAACGAACAGCGCGGCAAACAGCGTTACAGTCAGGATGATTTTCTTCATGTCGTTGCTTAAAATTTCGTTAAAAAGAGTGATTTCTTGCACAGGAGACGGCAGGAGACCCTGGCAGGTTACAACGAAAAAAAATTTTACCGATCAGCGTGACTTTTTACCGGTTCAGCGTCTAAGAATAACCGACGAAATTCTGTGCGTCTTTTCGGAAAAAAGGTGATTTCGATTGTTCTAATTGCGGTGAGGGCTTGGCGATTTGAAAGCAAAGGGCTAGTTATTTTTTACTTTGACGACTTTAGCAGAAATTGATTACTTTTATAAATTTATAAAAATATCATATTTACTGTTTAAAGTATAACATCTCTATCTAAATTATTGGAATGATACTTTGGCTGATATTTATTGGAGTGGTAATCTTGCTGCTGGCACTGGATTTGGGCGTTTTTAACAAAAATCCGCACGCCATTTCTACCCATGAGGCACTGGGCTGGACGATTTTGTGGGTTTCGCTGGCACTGGGTTTTAGTGTGGTCGTTTATTTTTCTTACGAAAACGGCTGGGTGGAAAATCCGGATGGTTTGACGGGTCATGCGGCGGTCATTGATTATATTACGGGCTATCTCATTGAGCAGTCGCTCAGTATGGATAATATTTTTGTGATTGCGATTATTTTCGGTTATTTCAAAATTCCGAAAGAGTACCAGCATCGGGTGTTGTTTTGGGGTATTTTGGGCGCACTGGTATTTCGGGGTATTATGATTGCGGTGGGAGCGGTGCTCATTCAGCGTTTTGAGTGGATTGTCTATGTGTTTGGTGCGTTGCTGCTTTACTCGGCTTACCGGATGCTGCGGTCAAAAGACGAAGAGGTACACCCCGAAAACAATCCGGTGATTCGACTGGTGCGGCGTTTTTACCCGGTGACCACCGATTTTCGGGGTGACCGCTTTTTTGTCAAAGAGAAGGGTATTACGCACGTCACGCCGTTGTTTATAGCACTGTTGGTGGTGGAAACCACCGATATTTTGTTTGCAGTGGATAGTATTCCGGCGATTTTCGCCATCACGCGCGATCCGTTTATTGTTTTTACCTCCAATATTTTCGCCATTTTGGGGCTTCGCTCGCTGTACTTTGTGCTGGCGGCGGTACTGGATAAGTTTCAGTATTTGAAATATAGTCTGGTGTTTATTTTGGCTTTTGTAGGCGTGAAGATGTTGCTGAGCGACGTGGTGCATCCACCGCCCTGGGTCTCGCTGGCGGTGATTGTGGGAGCAATGGTAGTGGGTATTGCTGCTTCGTGGTCAAGTTTTAAGGAGAAGCGGGCAGCGCAACGCACGGCAATACAAGAGCAGGAACCGGCGGAGTTGTAGGGATGGGGTGGGCAGGAGTAAGCTGGTGCATCCTGTTTCAAAACGGTTGAACCCTTTGAACCTTGAACTTTTGAACTTTTCGTATGAACCGATACGTATCCATTGCGGCGCGGGCTTTGCTGTTGATAGGGCTGTTGGTGGCGCGGTCATATTACCACCAGTGGCTGCTGCGTTGGGGTTGGAATCCCCTGCCGGTCGAATTGCTGGTGGGGTTTGCCATTTTTGCGCTGTCGGCGAATTTGGTTATGGTACTCCTAATCTGGCTTTATCGCAAAAGCAAAGGCATTGCGCGGGGGCAGGCGGACAATGTGGTGTCGGGTTTGCAAAATATTTACTACCTGCTGCTGGGTTTGGCAACGATTGTGGTGGTACTTGGTTTTCTGGGTGTGGCACCGGATGAGCTGTTTACTTCCCTGAGCATTGTGGCAGCGGCGATCGCCATTGTGTCGAAAGATTTTATTTCGGAGATTATCAGCGGTATGATTATCAGTTTTTCCAAAGAAATTTCCATCGGTGATTATATCAAAATCGGCAATCATAAAGGCAAAATTATTGATTTAAATATCAGCAAAATCGTTTTTTTGAATGAGGATGATGATATTATTTACATTCCCAACACGACGGTTTTTAACAGCGAAATTATTAATTATACCCGCAAACAAATCAAGCGGGTCAATATTGAATTCGAAGTAGATTTAAAAGCCGTGAAAAATATTGAAGCCCTGGAAGCCGATTTAATTGAAACCGTGCGCGACTACCACGAACACATTCAACCCGGCAGCTTCGCCCTGAAAATTGTAGATATTAAAAAAGACAGCGTTTCTTTGAAATTTCAATACATCCTTAACCAAATCAACCGCGAACTGGAACAGGACATCCGTCGCAAAACCGTGCGCCGCGTGGTGAATTATGTGAAGAAAAATTTGAATGCTGCGGCGAGTGTGGCGGCAAAAGTGACGGCATGATGAAGCGTCATCTTATTCTTCGGCAGGAATCTCAAAAATAGCCCGCGCCGGTAATTCAAACCCATCAACGACCGAACTCGCCGAACAAATCATATCCCCCGTATATATTTTCATTTCATTGCCTTGATATACGTGTACCTCCTCCAACTCTGGAAATATTTGCCAAACTACTTTTACATCTGCCTTTCGATAATTGCGCATTTTTTTTTGTACTAAAGTCATTTGGTCGCTCGAAGAAATAATTTCAATTATAAATGCCGGAATTTCCTCCTTATCGTGTGCCATGCTGATACGTTGTTTCTTCGTAAAATATACCAAGTCCGGACGGCGATGCACCGTGGGTAAAAAAAGTACATCAATCTCTGGCTCTAAATACCCACTCGCTCTTCCGCTACTTAAAAGATCATTGAAAAAATCTCGCAGATTGGCTAAGATGTTAAACTGTTTCTCGTACATAGCTATAGCTCGTTTCGTTTTTTCTACAACACCATCCACCCATTCGTATTTCCATTCATCTTCGCGCGTCAGGTACTTGGCAGCAAAACGCTCCCAGGAAATCTTCTTCGGATTCTTATTTGCTTTTTTAAAAAGCGATGGCGGTTGTTGCGCGGCGGTAGCGGTCATAGTTGATTGCTTTTGTACAAATGTACAAATTTTTTGGGACACAAAAGTGTCCTATTACACTCACCACCCAATACCATAATCCTCCCCGTGATTACTGGAGCCGCCCCACATGGAGCCGTTTTTCCGGTCGAAGAAAATAGCGTTGATCGGACCCGAAGTACGGTCGTCCACTTCCAGGGTATAACCCATTTGCCGCAGGGATTTGCGCGTCCAGGGCGGGGTGCTTTCGTGAATGAGCATCACACCGCGCCGGATTTCATGGTTGCCCATCGAACTCCGCATCTGAAACGTGTTCATATTGGCGGCTTCTACAGCTTCCTGCACGGTCATGCCAAATTCAACCATATTGAGAAAAAACTGGAGCAGATTCTGATCCTGTGAGTCAGTGGCTTGCACGGCAAACGACAAATAAGGTTTACCATCCTTGAGTGCAAGGGAAGGGGTGAGCGTGGCACGCGGGCGTTTGCCGGGTTCGACCACATTGAAGGGATTTTCCTCTTTTTTCAACACAAAACTCTGCATCCGCTGGCTCAGACCCACGCCGGTATTGCCCGCGATGACCGCCGGAATCCAGCCGCCACTCGGCGTGACGGACACTACCCAGCCTGCCGAATCCGCTGCCTGAATGGAGGTAGTGCCGATGTTTCGCGATTCTTCTTTCCAAAATTCATCCCCATCTTCCGGTCGCCAGGGCATTGCATCGGTGATGTCTTTGTTCCAGTTTTCCAGATAATGCAAATACGGATTCACCTTACCTTCAAACGGATACGGGTCACCGGGTTTCATATCCGCATTATTTTTTTCCCAATTGATTTGTTGCAGGCGCTGTTTGGCATACTCTTTAGAAAGCAAGCCCTTGATGGGTTCCTCAGGTGCAAAATAGGGGTCGCCGTAGTAAAAATCCCGGTCGGCAAACGTCATACTCATCACCTGGTACAAGCCGTGCAGGTACTTGGCGGTGTTGTAGCCCATGCAAGTCAAGTCCAGTTGTTCTAATATATTGAGGGCTTGCAATAGCACCGGACCCTGCACCCAGGATTTCAGTTTGTAAACCTCAATCCCTTTGTAATTGGTCATTTCCGGCTCTTCGATATACACTTTCCAATTGGCTAAATCGGCTTTGGTGATTAGACCACCCTGTTCCTGGGTGCTGCGCGCAATCTCCTCGGCAATGTCGCCTTTGTAAAAACGGTCGTACGCTGCATAAATCGCTTCTTTTCTGGATTTGCCTGCTTTTAAAGCTGTCGCTTCGGCATCTACCATTTTTTGCAGCGTATTCAGCAAGTCGGTTTGTTTGAAAATTTCACCTGCGTAAGGGGCTTCGCGGTCTTTCTCGCCCAAGTGCGTCAGGAATACTTTTTTAGAATATTTCCATTCTTTGATGCGCTTTTTTTGTGATTCGATGCTATTGGCTGCCTGTGCTTCGATAGGATAACCCACCGCCATTTCCATCGCCGGTTGCAGTACCTGTTTCAAACTCAGGGTGCCGTATTCCGCCAGCATGGTGGTCAAACCGCCTGGTGTGCCCGGGGTGACGGCTGCCAGCGGACCATATTGCGGCGGATATTTCAGGTCTTTTTTCAAAAAAAAATCAGCCGTTGCACCCGTGGGAGCTACGCCTAAAGCGTTGATGGCGATTACTTTACCGGTTTTTGGATTGTAAATCAGGGCTTGGGTTTCGCCGCCCCAGCTCAGCACATCCCACATCGTGCAGGTCGCCGCCAGCATGGCGCAGGCTGCATCCACGGCGTTGCCACCTTGTTGAAAGATTTTTGCGCCCGCTGTGGCTGCGAGTGGTTTGCCGGTGATTGCCAGCCAGTGTTTGGCGTGGAGGACGGGTTTTTGAGTTTGTTGGGCAAGTGCTAAAAATGGTGTAGTAAACAGCAACACCAATACTGTAAAAGTTGAAAGTTTCATGAAATAAGATTTCAGGTGGTGAAAAATCGTTTTGTCGGTTCGCTTTTGTACAAATATAAATATTTTTGAGAATACGCCAAAGCATCTTACGGCTTGAAGTCGCAGAATCTTTTCTTCAAAAAATTAACCCTCAATTAACCCGTTTTCTTTCTCTACCTTGCTAAAAATACTTCATCTTCGCCTGCAATAGCTGCCAGACTAGCGATTAAGAGACTTAGAGGTTGTTTAAATTTTTCCGCTGGCGGAAAAATGCTTCGTGCGCTGATACGTGCAGTATAAGGAATACGGGCAAAAAAAACTTAGTGAACTCAGTGTTCTTTGCGCCTCCGCTAAAGCTTCAGCGACACGCGAAGTGGTTCAAAAAATGCCGTGTATCCTGCGTTTGGTAAAATTTTAAACAACCTCTTAGTGGCTAAAAGAAAGCAACAGCGTGGCGTATGCCAAATAACAGATAACAAATAACAAAATATTAAGTCTAAAAAACCAATTACAGCTATAAACTTCAAACGTCCAACAAAAAACATCTGATAATTCGATGATCACCAAAACCATCACCATCACTCCTTCCGTATTAGAATACCAGGGCGACCCGATCGGTAAAGATTTTGTGTTTGTACTGCTCCTCAACGGGCAAAATTATCTGTATCGTTCGTTTCATCAGAAATTGACGCACGGCAAAAGCATTTCTATTATTGGGCGGAGCCTGGGCTTGCACCTGTCGTACGAGGAGACGGAGCGGCAGGTACACATTCCGGTGGCGGTGATGGCGGCGGAGTTGGATGCCGTACAGGTACGCAACAAATCGCAGTTTTTGGGTGCCGATCAGACTGATTTTGGTTTGAACGCAAGTGTGGTATCCTTTGAATTTACAGAAGGGTACACTTACCCGCATACGTTTCAGGTGGAATTGCCGGTAGCAGTGCAGGGCGATTTTTGGGCGGAAAAAGGCAGAGAAAAAAACAAAACCGCGCAACTAATTTTGCGAATGGACGTAGAAGCCAATTGGGATACTGCTCAAATGGAGTTGGGAGAGCGGATTGTAATGGAATATCAAGCGGGGCGACGCAGCTTCAACGGCGACCATTTGCAGCAGATTAATTTGGCGAATGCGGTGTTACCCGGCGTGGATTTTGGCGAAGCAAACCTGTTGTGGGCACATTTTGAAAACGCGGACTTGTACGGATCGGATTTTATCCTGGCAATCCTGCGAGGTGCCAACCTGCGGGCGGCGCACCTGCAAAAAGCGCGGCTCTCAGAAGCCAACCTGACGGAGGCAGTGCTGGATGATGCCAATTTGCGGTTTGCCGATTTGTCTTACGCTCTTATCAACGGCAGTTGGATTGACTGCAAAGCCCAGTATGCCGATTTCACAGGGGCGCAGGTTGACTCGTCCAATTTTTACCGGGCTGATCTGGACGGCGCGATTTTTCGGAATGCACGCCTGGATTATGTAGATTTTCGGGAGGCAAACCTGCGGCTGGCGGACTTTACGGGTGCGCAAATCGGTAAAATCAACTATGAGGGTGCCAACACGGAAGGTGCCATTGCTTTAGAAAGTGTGCCGAGTACAAATTTTGACCCCATTGATCCGTTTGAAGGCAAAAGCGAGGAGTTCCGGCGCGGATACCAGGAGGGGTACAGTCGCGGATATGCCCACGCCATCGGGCAGGAAAAATATGACGAATACGCCTGGGAGGTGTCCTTAACCGATCATTTTCCGGGTTATACGACTGATTTTGCAGCGGGCTACCAAGCGGGTTTTATGCAGACGTACCGGGAATCCTGGGCAGATGCCGGGAATGAATTGGCGCATGAATGAACTCAATTTCCAATATGAATAATGCTTCATATATCATTATGAAAAAAAATTAGCAAAATATTTAAAAAACTTATTTTTTTTGTTGCATTGTTTACAGAAATAGTCTAATATTGTGTCCGGAATAGGTGGAAGTACAACAGTATGGAAGCCATTGCCGCACAACCTCGTTTTAGTCTGTCCCTTACTTAACTAGCTACAAGTTTGCACACGTAAATTCGTTTAGTATGTCCCGTAGTTGAAACCCGTAGTTAGACTCGCAATATTTACACTTTATGGTCAAATCTTTGAATTTACACATACGAACTACTTATTTGATTAATTGAGTACGGCTGGGCATACACAGATTTTAAACAAAATTCATTTGCTATCATACCAAAAATATCCTTTGTAGATCGTGAAGTATTTTTCGTTGTTGTTTTCTGGATAACCTAATGTTTTCGCGATCTCAGCTACTTTCTAGTAGTTTCCCTTCGTTTTCCCTTACAGTGTGTTTGTCGCTTCTTGAAATGGAATAGGAATTTGCAAAAGAGTACTGCTCCCTCGTTGGAGAGCAATCATTATGATTTGTCAAGGAGTATGGCTTTTTGGGCGTACTTATTGCAAACGCTATTTCTATGCATCAAAAGAATCATTAGCGCCGCTGGCGTTTTCGATTTATTATATATTTTGTGATTTGTTATTAAAGAGATAAAGCCTTGCGACTTATCAGCGGCGAAGCCGTTTTTAAAAATTAACTCACATCTTACCCAAACAAAAACGTAACAGCATGAAAAACTTTGTACTCATTGGCGCGGCGGGTTTTATTGCACCCCGCCATATGCGCGCTATTCGGGAAACCGGCAACAACCTGGTAGCCGCCCTCGACAAAAATGACAGCGTGGGCATCATTGACAGCCACTTTCCGGAGACTTCTTTTTTTACCGAATTTGAACGCTTTGACCGGTACGTAAGCAAGCTGATGCACGAGGGCACGCCTATTGATTATGTGTCGGTTTGTACGCCGAATTATTTGCACGATGCCCATATTCGTTTTGGCTTGCGCATTGGTGCCGATGTCATTTGCGAAAAACCGCTGGTGTTGAATCCCTGGAATTTGGAGGCATTGCGGGAAATCGAGGAGCAAAGCGGCAGAACCGTTCACACCATTTTACAACTGCGCCTCCACCCGGTCATTCAGGAATTGAAAAGAAAAGTGGAACGCACTCCGTCGGGCAAAATTTTTGATGTAGACCTCAGCTATATCACTTCACGTGGCAACTGGTACTACACCAGTTGGAAAGGCAACAAAGAGAAATCGGGCGGTATCGCCACCAATATTGGTATTCACTTTTTTGATATGCTCCACTGGATTTTTGGCGAGGTGAAAGACAATGTGGTACACCTGCACACCCACGATCGCGCTGCCGGCTACATTGAATTTGAAAAAGCACGGGTGCGCTGGTTTCTGAGTATTAATTACGACACTATCCCGGAAGCGATCAAATTGAGCGGTGCCCGCACCTATCGCTGCATTACGATTGACGATCAGGAACTGGAGTTCAGCGAAGGCTTCACTGATCTGCACACCCTGAGCTACCAGTCTATTTTACAAGGAGACAGCTACGGCTTGCACGACGCTGCTCCGGCAGTTGAGATCGCTCACAGCATTCGCAACGCCCAACCGTTGGGTTTAGACGGCGATGCGCATCCACTGGCGTTTTTGGCTTTGAGCCCGCACCCCTTTGAGCGGGAAGGTCTGGTGGAATCGTACTATTGAGGGTTGAATGGTTGAGTGGGTACATATTCGGACTGCTTCAGGTTCAACCTGTCAACTTTTCAACCTGTCAACCGAAAAAAACGTATATTACCCCAGTTTGTTATTTGTTTTTTTTGAACAAAATACGATGAGAACAACATTCTTACACGCCATTTCGTGGTGGACCGGGTTGGCAATCCTGATGAGCAGTTGTGGCAGTGTGAAACACGCCGATATGCTGATGTTGCAGGATATTCAAAACCAGATTGCCGCCATTGACACCCTGCCGGTGTTGCATATCCAACCGGACGATATTCTGCGCATTCAGGTGTCGAGCCGCAATCCGGAGGCACTGCTGGCGTTTCAAACCGGGATACCCAACAACGAGGGCGGTGCCGGCGAGCGTGCGCTGGGCGTACAGGAGGGCTACCGGGTGGATGACCAAGGCAATATTTATTTGCCTTTTCTGGGAAAGATTGCCGTTGCAAGAAAAACCATCATTCAACTGCGCGACGAAATTGCCGCCAGGTTGGTAGCGTACTTTCCGGATGCAACGGTACAGGTGCGTTATTTGAACTTTCGGGTAACGCTGATGGGCGAAGTAATGCGCCCCAATGCCTATGTGATTCCGAACGAACGGTTGAACATCCTGGAAGCCATCGGCATGGCGGGGGATTTCACGCCTTATGCCCGGCGCAATGCCGTACTCGTCATTCGCGAGCGCAACGGCATCCGGGAGATGGCACGCATCAACACCCAAGACGCTACCCTGTTTCAGTCGCCTTATTTTTACCTGAATCCGAACGATATTATTTTTGTAGAACCGCTAAAAGCCAAACAATACGCTACCCGGGGCGACTTCTTTGAACGCTACGCACCGCTGGTGTTTTCTTTCCTGAGTGTATTAACACTTTTGGTGGTGAGCAACTGACCCCTCCCCTACCGGTTCCCTATTCCCAAACATCGTAAAATACATAATCCCTTGAGAGAAGATTCCATCAATTACAAAGCACTGCTTTTCAAAGCCCTCAAGTACTGGTACTTGTTTGCGCTCCTCCTGCCGCTTTCCCTTGCTGCTGCTTACTACCTTATCAAATCCACGCCGCCCGCTTACCAGGCAACCGCCATGCTGCTGATAAAAGATGACGAAAAATCGGGGCAACAAGTGGAAGAAGCCGTATTTAAGGAGATTGGTTTGACCACGAAAGACAAAAATATTGAAAACGAGATTTTTATTATTCGTTCTACCCCGTTGATGCGGCGCGTTGTGGAAAAGCTGGAATTGCAATACCGATATTTTGCAAAAGGAAGATTCAAACAAAGAGACCTCTATACCGATACTCCGGTGAAAGTAATCACCTGGCAGCCGACGGAAGAATTGACTTTTCTGGATGCCGATTTATATTTGGCTGAAGGCACTTACCGGCTGGTTTTCAACAAAAAAGAGGCAAAAGCCTGGGGGGGTCGGCTGGAGTTTAAAGGCGAATTTGGCAAGGAACTGGTACTGCCCACCGGAAAGCTCATTCTGGTACGCACCAATCCGGATGCCGAAGCCGTGCCGATGCACCTGAGTATTGCACCCCCGAACGAACACGCCAAGGAACTGGCGGGCGAGCTCGAAGTAGAAGCCATGAGCAAAGAAGCCAGCACCCTGTTTTTGGGCATCAAAGACGAAGTACCGGCACGCGCCAAAGGGATTTTGACCAATCTGATCGAAGAATACAACAGACAATCCATTGAAGAGAAAAATAAATCGTACTCCAACAGCCTCCATCTGATCAACGAGCGCATCAAAATGATCACCGAGGAACTGGCAGCAGTGGAGCAAAACGCCGAAGCCTACAAGCGCCGCAACAATATGGTGGCAATCAGCACGGAAGGCAATATGCTCATGCAGGAAATGGCAGACTACACCAAGTCTATTTCGGCAACGGACGTGCAATTGGAAATTTTAAAAACAATAGAAGATTTTCTGGTAAAAAATATCGCTTCGTTTGAATATGTACCAACGAATTTAAGCCTGACAAATCTGACCTTGACCAACCAGTTAACCCAACTCAACAAATTGCTGGGCGACCGTGCCTACCTGCGCAGCCGCTCCGGTCCGGCACACCCCGATGTGATACTGACGGAAAAACAGATTCAAAACCTGCGGCAAACCATTTTAGATAATATTCGGGCAATTAAAACCGACCTGGAAATTACGCGCAATGCCAGTACAAACCTGAAAGCCACGCTAGAAGGACGTATGCAGAGCCTGCCGCGCCAGGAGCGGGAGTTGGTAGAAATTGAACGACGCAAAGGGGTGAAAGAAACCCTCTATGTTTACTTGTTGCAAAAGCGCGAAGAATCGGCTATTTCCATGGCTATTACCGTACCGACGGGCAGAGTGGTAGAACCGGCGGAAGCCGTAGGACCGGTCAGCCCGAAGCTGGCGCAGATCGGCTTGATCGCACTGTTTCTGGGACTGGCACTACCCGTGGGCTTGATTCTATTGTTGGATATGCTCAACGACAAAATTCAACTGGAAGATGACCTCGAAAAAATGACCAAAGTGCCGGTGGTGGGAATGCTCGCCGCCAGCCGCAAAAACTACAGCTTGGTCGTGAGAGAAAAAAGTCGTTCGGTAGAAACCGAAATGTTTCGGCTGTTGCGCGCCAACTTGGCTTACATTGCCCCAGCCAATGAGATGAAAGTTATTCTGGTCACTTCGAGTATTTCAGGCGAAGGCAAATCGTTTATCGCCTTGAATCTGGGTATCACCCAGGCGATCAGCGGTAAAAAAGCGGTGGTGGTGGAATTGGATTTGCGTAAGCCAAAACAAGGCGTTTACGCCCGCCTGGACGACACTCAGAACGTCGGCGTGGTAAATTACCTGGTGAATCCAACTATTCACATAAACGATATTATTCATCACAACGAAATTCATCCTAATTTGGATATTATCAGTTGCGGTGCGGTGCCGCCCAATCCGGGAGAGTTGATTATGTCGCCGCGTTTGCGCGAATTATTGGATACGCTGCGCGAGCATTATGATTTTATTATCCTCGATGCGCCGCCGGTAGGCATGGTGGCAGATGCGCTACAAATGCATGACCTTGCCGAGGCTACCATGTATGTGGTGCGCGCAGGCTACACCCGCCGGGGACACTTGCAAATCATCAAAGACATCGCACAGAAGAAAAAACTACCCCGTCCTTTCATCGTGCTCAACGCCGTGAATCTCAATAAACTCGGCGGCTACGGCTATACCAACGGCTATGGCTACGGGTACGCGTATGCGTATGACAATGGGTATTATGAAAAAGACTGAGTGACTGAGTGACCAAGTGATACGAGTCATCCTCCTTCGCCGAGCTTCGGCGGACAAAATTAACCAATAACCAACAACAAAATCCCCCAGTCCCTAGTCACCAAATGTCTTTGACCCAAAAAACGGTACGCGGTATTTCCTGGTCTTTGGTAGAACGCATCGTGAGCCAGGTGGTGCAGTTTGGCATCGGCATTGTGCTGGCGCGGCTGCTCTCGCCGGAGGAGTACGGATTGACCGGGATGCTGGCATTGTTTCTAGCCATTGCCGACACGTTTATTGTCACCGGTTTCGGCGAAGCACTCATGCAAAAAAAAGAGGCTAACCGGCTCGATTATTCCACCGTTTTTTTTACCAACCTGGGTACGGGTGTTTTTTTCTATGGTTTGTTTTACTTGCTTGCGCCCGCCATCGGTCGCTTTTTCGGAGAGCCACAGTTGGAAGGTTTGCTTCTGGTACTGGGCTTATCTACTTTGTTCAATGCGCTGGGTGCTACGGCGCGGATTCCACTGCTCCTGAAAATGGATTTTCGTTCGCTCAGCCTGGTCTCGGTACTGGCTACGGCGATTTCCGGGGTGGCGGCGATCACACTGGCTTATCTCGGTTACGGCGTGTGGAGTCTGGTATGGCGTACCATCATCAGCAGCGTACTCACCACTACCCTACTGCTGGCACTGGGCAAACCGCAATTGCAAGTTGGTTTCAGCATATCGGCTTTTAAAGAATTCTACCGATTTGGGTCTAAATTATTGTTTTCCAGATTATTAGACGAGTTGTATCTAAATTTTTTTAATATTATAATTGGTAAAATGTACAACGCCCACGAACTGGGTCTGTATGCCCGTGCGAGCGGCTTCCGCGATCTGCCTTCCAAAATCATGAGCAATGCCGTGCTGACGGTGAGCTATCCGGCACTACTGGCGGTGAAGGAAGACCAGGCACGTTTGAAACGATCTTACATCCGGCTCATTCAAGGTACCATGTATTTATCTTTTGTTTTAATGTTCGGCATGGCGGCGGCGGCAGAAAACTTCATCATCGGTCTCATCGGTGAAAAATGGCGGGCGGCGGTTCCTTATTTGCAATTGCTCAGTTTCACCGGCATTTTTTTCACGCTGCGCTATTTAAATTTGAATCTGCTCATTGTAGTCGGTCGCTCCGATCTTTATTTAAAGCTAGAATTATTAATCAAGTTACTATCCATTCCTATCATACTTGTCGGGGCATTTTTTGGAATTAAAGCCATGATTATCGGAATGATACTGGCATCAGTAATTGATTTTTACTTCACCTCATCCTGGTCGGGTAGGTTTATTCAATATTCTACTGCCGCCCAAATTCGCGATATCACGCCGTATTTTTTATTTACCATTCCGGTAAGTGCGGTTGTGTGGCTGGTAGGCGAAATTCCCTTTTTTACACCCTTTATTTTATTAATATTACAAAGTATAGTCGGTTTTGTTACTACCCTCTTTTTATCGGATCTTTTACAATTAAAACCTTACCTGGAAACGAAGGAAATGGTGCTGCGCAAGTTGAAACCGACCGTTGCTTCCGCACCGGAAAATGCCTTATGAGAGTTGGAAGTGGCAAACCGGAAGTCGAAAACCAAACTCCCAACTAACAACTAATAAAAAAATTCCATGTCGAAAGTAGCGTTGATTACCGGCATTACCGGGCAGGACGGAGCGTACCTCGCCGATTCCCTGTTGAAAAAAGGATACACCGTGTGGGGCATGAAGCGCCGTGCCTCTTCGTTCAACACCTCGCGCATTGATGCCCTGTTTGCCAATGACCGCCAGGAAGGCAACCCGCGTTTTCATTATTTTTACGGCGATCTGACCGATTCAAGCAGCATCATCAGCAATGTGCAGGATATTCAACCCGACGAAATTTACAACCTCGCTGCCATGTCGCACGTGAAGGTGAGTTTTGACACCCCTGAATATACCGGCAATGTGGACGGACTGGGTACGCTGCGCCTGCTGGAAGCGGTGCGAATGTTGGGGTTGACCAAAAAAACGCGCATTTATCAGGCTTCTACCTCCGAGTTGTATGGCTTGGTGCAGGAAGTGCCGCAAACCGAGCGCACCCCGTTCTACCCGCGCAGCCCGTATGGCGTGGCGAAATTATACGCCTACTGGATGACCGTCAATTATCGTGAAGCGTATAATATGTTTGCCTGCAACGGCATTCTGTTCAACCACGAATCGCCGCTGCGGGGCGAGACTTTCGTGTCGCGTAAGATCACTCGCGCCGTTGCCAACATTTCACTGGGTTTTCAAAAAGTGCTGTCGCTGGGAAACCTCTCCGCGCAGCGCGACTGGGGGCACGCCAAAGATTATGTGGAAGCGATGTACTTGATGTTGCAACAAGACACACCCGAAGATTACGTCATTGCCACCGGCAAAATGACCACCGTGCGCGAACTGGCGCGCATGGCGTTCGCCGAAGTGGGCATCACGCTGGATTTTCAGGGCAAAGGCGCGGATGAAAAAGGATACATCGGGGAAATTGATTATACTAAATTTGCAGATGCCACCGGTCTGGAGCCGCTGCATCTGTCTGTCGGGCAGCCGCTGGTGCAGGTGGATCCTTATTACTACCGCCCCACTGAAGTAGATTTACTCATTGGCAACCCGGCGAAAGCAAAGGCGCAACTCGGCTGGGAAGCCCGCCATACCCTCGCCGAACTGGTGCGTGAAATGGTGGAAGCCGACCTGCTCTGGGTGCGAAAAAATCACTACTTGCAAAACGGTGGTTTTGAAATTATTAATCAAATGGAGGATGTTTTTTAGTAATTGGTGAAAGGTGAAACGTGATCTGACCTCCAACATCTGACTTCTGATTTCGAAAAATTATGAAAATACTGGTAACCGGCGCGACCGGCTTTTTAGGAAAAAGAGTGGTAAAACAACTGCGTGAGCACGGCGAAAATCCGGTACTTACGTCTTTGAGTCTGGGAGTTGACCTGCGGGATTACCGGCAGACGAGCGATTTTTTTCAGGCAGAACGACCCGACGTGGTGCTGAACTGCGCGTCGTTTGTAGGCGGTATTCAGTTTGGCTATAAATACCCGGCGGATTTGTTTGAAAACAACCTATTGATGAACGTGAATCTGCTGCGGGCAGCGCGAGAAGCGGGGGTGAAACGCATCGTAAATCCGATCTCCAACTGTGTATATCCTGCCAGAGCCATGCTGTTCAAGGAGGAAGAAATCTGGGACGGACCCATGCACGAATCGGTACTGGTGTATGGCTTTGCACGCAAAGCGTTCTGGGTGGGTTCCTGGGCGAATCAACGCCAACACGGCTTGGACGTGGTCAACATTGTGCTGTCGAATATGTACGGACCCGAAGACCATTTTGAAGAGGAACGCTCCCACGCGCTGGGTGCTTTGATTATGAAATTTGTACAAGCCAAACGCAGCAATGCCCCCTATGTACACGTGTGGGGTACGGGCAAACCCGTGCGCGAGTGGCTGCATGTGGACGACGGCGCAGCGGCGATGATCCGCAGCATGAATATAGCGCCAACGACGGATTTCATCAACATCGGCGTGGCATCGGGGGTGTCTATTTTAGAAATGTGCCAGTTGATTAAAGAACTCACCGGCTACACGGGCGGCATTCAGCTTGATCCTACCAAACCCGACGGCGCCCCTTACAAAACCGTGGACGGCACTCGAGGCGCACAGTTGCTGTGCTGGCAACCTGCCATTCCTTTTCGCGAAGGCGTACAGGAAACGATCCGCTGGTACGAAGCCAATTATTAAATATTTAGCATTTAGCATTTAGCATTAAACATTTACTATTCATGATAACCCAAACAACTACTTCTCTCGCTCTCAACGGCGGCAGCCCGGTGACGGAGAACCCCGTTTTGATTCATAAACCGTCCATCACGGAGGAAGACGTGCGCTCAGTGGCGGATGCCCTGCGTTCTACCTTTGTGAGCGGCGATGGTCCGGCTTGTCGCGAATTTGAAAAATACCTGGCAGCTTATCTGGATGTGAAACACGCGCTGTTTCTCACCTCCTGCACCGTGGCACTGGATTTGGCGTTTATGGCAAAAGATTTTCCGGCGGGCAGCGAAGTGATTGTACCCAATTTTACGTACACCAGCACGGCGCTTGGTCCGATTTTGAATAATTTGCAAATTGTACTCGCCGATGTGCGCCCCGACAATGGTAATCTGGATGTTGCAAAACTGGAACAATATATTACAAAAAAAACCGTAGCGATTCTGCCGGTAGATTATGCAGGTAACCCGGCAGAAATGGACGAAATCAACGCCCTTGCCGAAAAATATAATTTGTATGTAGTGCAAGATACCGCCCAGTCTATTGGTTCTAAATATAAAGGTCGCTACACCGGCAACCATGCTCACGCCAGTACTTTTTCGTTTCACGGTACCAAAAATATGACCACCGGCGAGGGCGGCGCACTGGTGACCAACGACGATGACCTGGCAACCCGCATCAAAATCATGCGTGAAAAAGGTACCGATAAATATTCGTTTCTGACCGATAACCAAACGCGGGGCTACTACGAATACGTGGACAAAGGAAACAGCTATGTGCAATCCAACCTCAACGGCGCGCTGGGCATCACGCAACTGGCGCGCCTGGAAGCGATGAACGCCCGCCGCAAAGAGATTGCCGAATTTTATTTGAAAGAATTGTCCGGAATTGACGGACTGGATTTTTTGCAAATGACGGAGGGTGCCGAACCCAACTGGCATTTGTTTGGCATCCTGGTGCCGGCGGAGCAGAAATACTGGGTTATGGACGCACTGCGCGCCGAGGGCATCCTGGCAAACGTACATTACACGCCCCTGCATCGCAATCGTTATTACCCGAAC
>Ga0224722_1000730_pt1 | contig 19011 bp, 14 predicted proteins | sample Balambano_FR1_Me_FD_161646 | JGI IMG/M metagenome (GOLD analysis project Ga0224722, IMG submission 161646) | Freshwater sediment microbial communities from Lake Towuti, South Sulawesi, Indonesia - Balambano_FR1_MetaG | ecosystem: Environmental > Aquatic > Freshwater > Lake > Sediment | place... | reverse complement strand
GTGAAGTACTGCTTCATCGGGAGAAAGGTATTTTGAGTTTGGTCACACAAAATTCTCTTTTTCCCGTTTCTTTTCCTATTCCCTTATTTTTAGTTGGGTAGAGTTGTAATGTGGTACAAAATAGCGATAATTTGAGGAGAAATGCAAGCGTCGGAATCAGAATTTCAGAATTACCATGATCTAACTTTGCGCTCCTCGTGTAAAAAAAGCTGTTCCTTTGCAGGAAAAATCTGTGGGTTCTACAGGAAACAAAAATGTGGTACTAGCAAAAAAACTCCGTGCAGCTGTGGTTAAAAAATGTGCGTACCTTTGCCAAAATGACCCAACACATGAACCTTCTTCTCCTCGGCAGCGGCGGTCGGGAACACACCTTCGCCTGGAAGCTGCGCCAAAGCCCGCTTTGCAAAAAACTCGTTATCGCACCGGGCAACGCCGGTACGATTGGGCTGGGTAAGAACGTAGCCGTGGATCCGAATGATTTTGAGGCGGTGAAAAGTTTGGTCTTAGCCGAACAAATTGATCTGGTGATCGTCGGACCCGAAGAGCCGCTCGTGCGGGGCATTTATGATTTTTTTCAGCAAGACCTGGCGTTGCAAAGCATTGCCGTCATCGGACCTTCTGCCGCCGCTGCTCAACTGGAAGGCAGCAAAACATTTGGTAAACTGTTTATGCAGGAATTTGGCATTCCTACCGCCGCTTACCGCGAATTTACGAATGAAACCAAAGAAGAGGGTCTGAAATACATCGCCAAACAAAACCCGCCCATTGTATTGAAAGCCGACGGACTGGCGGCAGGCAAAGGCGTGATCATCTGCCAGAGTGTGGGCGAAGCCAAAATGCGCTTTGAAGAAATGTTGGGTGGCAAGTTTGGCGCGGCGAGTACACGGGTGGTCATTGAGCAATTTTTATATGGCATTGAATTTTCGGTTTTTGTGTTAACCGATGGAAAAGATTACAAAATTCTTCCGATTGCCAAAGACTACAAACGCGCCGGGGAAGCCGACACCGGAGCCAACACCGGCGGCATGGGAGCCGTGTCGCACCCGCCTTTTGTAAATGCGGGCTTAATGCAAAAAGTGGAAGAGCGGATTATTCAACCCACGATTGCCGGAATTCAACGACGTAATTTGACCTACAAAGGCTTTATTTTTATCGGACTGATTTGTGTGCAAAACGAACCCTACGTCATCGAATACAATTGCAGGATGGGCGACCCGGAAACGGAAGTGGTATTCCCGCGTTTAAAAAATGACCTGGTGAAATTATTGTTGGCAATGCACGAGGGTCGCTTGGCGCAAACGCACATTCACACCGACGACCGCGCCGCCGCCACCGTCATGCTCGTGTCGGGCGGCTATCCGGGTGAGTACGAAAAAGGCAAAGTGATTACCGGTTTGGACAAAGTGCGCGATAGCCTGGTGTTACACGCCGGTACAAAATTAGTTGACAATACAGTAGTTACCAACGGTGGTCGGGTGATTGCGCTCACGTCTTTTGGCAAAAATTTCCGGGAGGCACTGGCATTGTCTTACCAAAATGCGGAGCGCATTCAATTTGAAGGAAAATACTATCGAAGTGACATTGGATTTGATTTGTAGTAAAGGAGTTACTCGCTTTACTCTTAGAACAAAATAATATGCTTTCCCATCATCTTCATTCTAAACTGCCCCATGTGGGTACCACCATTTTCACGGTCATGTCGGCACTCGCGGCGGAGCACGAGGCGATCAATTTATCGCAGGGTTTTCCGGATTTTCCCTCCTCCGAGCGGTTGATTGATCTGGTGTATGAGGCGATGAAAAAAGGCTTGAATCAGTACGCGCCCATGCCCGGCGTGGTGGTGTTGCGCGAACGCATTGCCCAGAAAATTGATGACTTATACGGGGTACCGGTCAATCCGTTGGAGGAGATTACGGTGACGGCGGGCGGCACGCAGGCACTTTTCACGGCAATTACGGCATTCGTGCGCCCTGGCGACGAGGTGATTTTGCTCGAACCGGCGTACGATTCCTACCGCCCTTCGGTGGAGGTCAACGGCGGCATTCCGGTCATTTATGAGTTGAAAGCACCCGATTACCGCGTGGATTGGGATGAATTTGCGCAACTCATTTCCCGCAAAACCCGCCTGATCATTATCAACACGCCGCACAACCCGACGGGTACGATTTTTAAAAAAGCGGATTTGCTGGAATTGCAAAGCCTGGTGTTGAATACCAACATTCTGATTTTGAGCGACGAGGTGTATGAACATTTGATTTACGATGGCGAAGAACACTGGAGTGTGCTGCGTTTTCCAGGTTTGCGCGAGCGCAGCCTGGCAACGTACTCGTTTGGCAAAACCTTTCACAACACGGGCTGGAAAATCGGCTACTGCGTGGCACCGAAGGAACTGACCGCCGAGTTTCGCAAAGTACATCAGTTCAACGTCTTTTCCGTGCATTCGCCCACGCAGTACGCCTTAGCTGAATTTTTGGAAACACCGGAGGAATATTTAGGTCTGAACGATTTTTACCAACAAAAGCGCGATTTACTGCTGGAAGTGACGCAGGGTTCGCGTTTGAAACCTTTAAAAACACTGGGAACGTATTTTCAACTATTCGATTACAGCCAGATTTCGCAGGAGCCGGATGTGGCTTTCGCCAAACGAATGACCACCGAATTTGGCGTAGCGGCGATTCCCGTGTCGGTGTTTTACAGCCAGCCAACCGAGGATAAAATTATTCGACTGTGTTTTGCAAAAAGAGAGGAGACCCTGAAAAAGGCAGGAGAGTTATTACAAAAATTATAAAGTTTGGAGGTTAGGAAGTTTGGAAGTTTGGTGTGTATTCTCCAAACTCCCAAACTATTTAACTTTTCAACGACTCTTCCCGCAATGCCCGCCTCAGAATTTTTCCAACATTCGTTTTCGGCAGTTCTTTACGGAACTCTACTTGTTTCGGCACTTTGTAACCGGTCATGTTTTCGCGGCAATAGGCAATCAACTCTTTCTCCGTCAATGAATTGTCTTTTTTTACCACAAAGAGTTTGACAATTTCGCCCGATTTTTCGTCGGGCATTCCCACTGCGGCTACTTCCAGTACTTTCGGGTTGCCGGCTACCACTTCCTCAATTTCATTGGGATACACGTTGAAACCCGAGACCAGAATCATGTCTTTTTTGCGATCCACGATTTGAAAATAACCGTCTTCCGTCATTTTGCCAATGTCACCTGTGGCGAGCCAGCCGTCGTTGATCATTTCGGCGGTTGCATCGGGGCGGTTGTAATACCCTTTCATCACCTGCGGACCTTTGATCTGGATTTCGCCTACGGCTTCGGGTCCGAGCACCGTGCCGGTTTCGTCCACGATGCGCATATCGGTAGAAGGAATAGGCAAGCCGATGGTGCCGATGCGTCCGAGCCGGGCATCAAACGGATTAGCGGAAGCCACGGGCGAAGATTCGGTCATGCCGTAGCCCTCGGCGAGGAAGCAGCCGGTGATTTTCTGCCAGCGTTCTGCCACCGGGCGTTGCAGTGCCATACCACCCGCAACGGTCACTTTCAGTTTGCTAAAATCCAGTTTTTCAAATTCCGGGTGGTTCATCATGGCATTGAATAAGGTGTTCAAACCCGAAATGACCGAAATTTGATGGGATTTCAACGCAGCAATGATCGAATTAATATCTCTGGCATTGGTAATCAGAACATTGCTGCCACCCATCGCCATGATGCCGAAGCAATTGACGGTGAGGGCGAAGATGTGGTAGAGCGGCAGTGCACACAGCGCGACCTCCTGCCCTTCCCGCAGGTCGGGTGCCATCCAGGCTTTCATTTGCAGCATATTCGCCACCATGTTGCGGTTGGTAAGCATGGCACCTTTGGCTACGCCGGTAGTGCCGCCCGTGTATTGCAGGAAAATGGTGTCGTCCGGACCAAAACGATTGGGTTTGATGGTAAATTTCTTACCCTGCCGGAGGGCTTCGCTGAAGCTGACGGTGTTTGGAATATTGAATTTGGGTACCATTTTTTTAACAATGCGCACCACAAAATTGACCACTACTTTTTTCGGGAAGCCCAGCAACTCGCCGATGCTGGTGGTGATGATGGTTTTAATCGGCGTGTCTTTGAGAATTTTTTCCAGGTTGGCGGCAAAATTTTCTACAATCACAATCGCCTTCGCGCCCGAATCGGTAAACTGGTGCAGCATCTCGCGCGGGGTGTATAGCGGGTTGGTGTTCACCACCACCATGCCTGCCCGCAGCGCACCGATGAGTGCAATGGGGTATTGCAGCATATTGGGCATCATGAGTGCCACGCGGTCGCCGGGTTCCAAGCCGCGCGATTGCAGGTAGGCACCAAAGTCCCGCGATAGTTTGTCCATATCTCCAAAGGTCAGTTCTTTGCCCATGCAGGTGAACGCCGGTCGGTCGCGGTATTTCTGAAACGATTCCTCCACCATTTGCATCAGCGTTGCATAAGCATTGATGTCAATATTTGCAGGTACGCCGTTGGGATAGTTCTTCAGCCACGGGCGTGGTTCTGTTGTAGTCATAATATTTTGCACTGTTTTTCTGAATGAAACAATAGCCGCCAAATTTCGTTTTTTGAACCATTAAATATACACACTTTTCTTTTATAATTCAAAAAGCACTGCACGAAGTAAAATAGATAAAATTAATCTCGGTCTGCGCATCTTACTTCCAAAAAATAGCCGTACTTTTGTCCCCGCTAAAAACGGATCAGGATTCGCAGGACGAACGGATCATCAGGATTCGATCTTGTACACCCATTTATCGGGTGAATTCCGATCCCATTGTTTCACCTTTAAAAAGCATTCTTTCAATGCTGGAAGAAAATTTGAAAAACGAAACCGACGAACAAGTGGGAGTTGGTTTGGAAGAAGCAGCGGAAACGCAGCCGGTGGTAGAAGGCGAAGAACGCGCAGTGGCGGAGACAGAAGTGGAACCGGATGTGGAAATGGAAGAGGAGGAAGAAGAAGGCGATCTGGACACCATCCTGCTGGAGGAAAACCTGGCAGGCGGGGCGCATGACGATTATGACTGGTCGCTGACCAGCAAACGCGGCTACAAATACTCGCAGGAAGACACGGCGCGCTACACCGAGCAGTACGAATCTTCGATGACGGCTGTACACGAAAACGAGATTGTATCGGGCTACGTAACCTCAATCAACGACGGCGACGTGGTGTTGGATATCAATTACAAATCGGATGGGTTGGTGCCACTGTCAGAATTTCGGGAGTTTTCCGATCTGAAGGTGGGCGATACAGTGGAGGTGTATGTAGAACAACAGGAGGATAAGCAAGGGCAGTTGGTGTTGTCGCGGCGCAAGGCGAAGCTGCTGCTGGCGTGGGAACGCATCGTGGATTCTTACCAAAACGGCACGGTCATCAAAGGCACGGTCATCAGCAAAACCAAAGGCGGTCTGATTGTGGATGCAGGCGGTTTGGAAACTTTCTTGCCGGGTTCGCAAATTGACATCAAGCCGATTGTGGATTACGACGGATACGTAGGTAAAACGATGGAATTCAAGGTGGTAAAAATCAACGAGACCATCAAGAATGCCGTTGTTTCGCATAAAGCCCTCATTGAGAGCGATCTGGCAGAGCAGCGCGAGCAGATCATTTCCGGTTTGGAAAAAGGACAGGTACTCGAAGGTTTGGTGAAAAACATCACCGATTTTGGGGCGTTTCTTGATCTGGGCGGCGTAGATGGTTTGTTGTACATCACCGATATTTCCTGGGGGCGCATCAGCCACCCGAGCGAGGTGTTGCAACTCAACCAGAAAATCAACGTGGTGGTACTCGATTTTGACGAAAATAAAAAGCGCATCTCACTGGGTCTGAAACAATTGCAACCGCATCCCTGGGAAGTACTCAATTCGGAAATCACGGAAGGTTCTACCGTCAAAGGTAAAATTGTCAATATTGAAGACTACGGCGCATTTTTGGAAATTCAGCCGGGCGTAGAGGGCTTGGTGCACGTATCGGAAGTGACCTGGAGCAACCAGCCGGTGAACGCGCGCGAGTTTTTCAAAATCGGGCAGGAACACGAAGCTAAAGTCGTTACCGTTGATCGCGACGACCGCAAGATGTCCTTGAGCCTCAAGCAATTGCAAAAAGACCCTTGGAGTGCCATCGAAGATCAGTACCCGATGGGCAGCCGCCACACCGGCGAGGTGAAAAACCTCACGCCTTACGGGGTTTTTGTAGAACTGAAAGATGGCATCGGCGGCATGGTTCACATCTCCGACCTGTCGTGGACGAAGCGTTTCAACCACCCCTCCGAGTTTACAAAAGTGGGCGAAAAAATTGATGTTATCATTCTGGATATTGATAAAGACAATCGCAAGCTGTCGCTGGGTCATAAACAAACCGAAGACAATCCCTGGGATACCTTCGAGCAGGTGTTTCCGGTCGGTTCTTACCACGAGGCACACGTCATTCGCCGCGACGACCGGGGAGCGATTGTACAATTGCCCTATGGTTTGGAAGCCTTTGCGCCCATCAAACACATCCGCAAGGAAGACAACAGCCTGGCAGAAGTGGACGATACCCTGACGGTAAAGGTGATTGAGTTTAACCGCGACGACAAACGCATCCTCGTGTCGCACTTGCGCTACCTGGAAGACATCCGCCGCGAAGCCGACGAAGCCGTGAAGCAGGAAAAGGACAACGAGCGCAAGCAAACCACCGCCGCTGTGAAAAAACAGCAAGATACCGTGGAACGCTCTACCCTCGGCGATCTGGACGTGTTCTCACAACTCAAGGAGCAACTCGGCGACACGAAGGAGGAGGGATGAGGGTAGAAGGTAGAGGGATGAGGGATTGCTAGCGTATTGTTGTGAAATAGTTTAATTTCAAAATAGACTGCCCTGCAACTTTGGTGAGTTGTGGGGCAGTGTTATTTTCTGTTTTTCCAATAGTAATGCAACTCAAATATTCGCACCATTTTATATAAATACCCCAAAACGGGCGAAGCCCCTGCCCCGCCCGCCTTGTCCTTCCTCCCTCTACCCTCTACTACTGCTTATCAATCTCAATCACCATGCCCACCGCGTCTTTGCCGTCCAGCGTGGCATCCAGGGCGACGGATTTACCGGTTTGAAACTTCACATTGGTAACCCGATTTTTCAGGGCTTCTTTCAATTTATTGGCATAGCCCGACTGCCGACTGGAGGTGATGGCATTATTCAAAGATTTGTAATCCAACTCTTTTTTGGAAACCACCACCGCGATGAAGTCTTTGTTGCCTTTTTGATCCAGTACCATCGAATAATCTTTGGGAAACACCCGTGTGCCCACAATGCCGCAGTACGGCGAGTGCTTTTCGGTGTAAGGAAACAGCACATAGCTCGTGCCGTCGGTTTCTTGTCCAAAAACATACGTATAGCATTCAATCGAATTGGTAACCGCCACTTTAAACTTATCCCCTTTTTTCAAAGGTTTTACGGTTTTGAAAGTCACGTCATTCGTTTGCGTCAGCGCAATGGTACTCTGGGAAGCCAGGTCGAGTAAGCCAAATTCCACCTGCATCCGGTTGGCGTTTTGCTGATCGGCGCTGCCCATCGGGTACAAACCGTAGGCTTCCTTCGTAAAATGCTCAAAATCCCGGTAGCGCACCCAGGCAATTCCGTCGTTGCCCCAGTCCTCGCTCCAGCTGTTCATAATCTGAAACGCCCCGCCGTCTTTGTTGTCATCGTAGCCGATTACACACATGGCATGACCGCCGAAGCCGCGCATGGAATACTCGTTCTGTTGGGGTCGCCATACTTCCCGCCCCAGCATTCCGCTCATAAACGAACCCCCCACCATCATACCGATCACCACGGGCGCGCCCTGTGCCAGGTTTTGTTTGATTGCCAGAATATCGGGTTTATAATCGGAAGAACCCATCGTGAGGCGATTGTACCCCTTGATGCGATATTGCCGCCCGAGTTCAATCTGCTGGGAATTGGGCACCCGCGAACAATCCGAGTCATCGTAACCAAACTGCTCAAAAGGAATCGCGCCGTTTTGCGACATAGCCTTCATTGCATCCAGCATATACGCCCCTTCGCAGCCGCTCAGGCGAATCTGATTGTACAAATACGCCGGGCTGAATGCCTGCTTGTCGGGTGCCTGCCCGCTCGCCCGCGCCTGTAGGATGGTACGCGCCGCGTAGGCACTTGCCCAGCCCACACAGGAGCCCTGGTTGCCCTGGTGCAGCCGTTGTGGCGCAAATTTTTCCAGTGTGACCCGCTCCGGCAGGCGGTTTTCACCTGCTCCGTAAGTGAGTGGCTCAAACACTTGCGCCTGGTCAAACCGTTCCTGACTCAGCGAAGCACCCATCGAAAACGGATCGTTATCCACCTCGTAATTATCTGCATTGGCAACCCCACCGCCACGCAGCGTTTGCTGCCCACCCAGAAAAAAGTACCACACCGCGCCTATCAGTAAAATAGGAAGGAGTAATTTAGGTCGTTTGAATAAAAACAGCAGCAGAAACGGCAGTAACTGACCTAAGCCGCCCATTCCGCCGCCGGAGCCACCGCCGCCCTGATTGGGGCGCTGGGGGTCGCGTTCCATACGTACTGGCATATTTCGTTTGTTTTTTGGTTGTAAGATGGAGGAAAGATAGCGAATTTTCTACGGTTTAGAACCAGGATTTTTTGGTAGAAAAATCACTATCGGTTCAAAAGAAAAGGGTGTAGAATTGTTCATTTGGAAATATTGCTGGTAGCATTTCGAAGTGCTGTCGGCAATCATTGCTATCACCGAATCGTTATGCGTACTTTATTCCGCCACATCCACACCCTCGTACAAGCCGAAACCACGCCCCGCCCGGTGGTGAAAGGCGCGGACATGGCACATTTGCCTGCAATTGACAACGCCTTTTTGTTGATCGAAAACGACAAAATTCACAGTTTTGGCTCCATGCAGGACTGCCCGACGAACGCCGACGCTACGGTAGATGTGAGCGGCAAAATGATTTTTCCGTGCTGGTGCGATTCGCATACGCACCTGGTGTTTGCCCACAGCCGGGAGGAGGAGTTTGTAGATCGCATCAAAGGCTTGAGCTACGAAGAAATTGCCCGGCGGGGCGGCGGCATTTTAAACTCGGCACGAAAATTACAGGAAACCCGGGAAGAAGTGTTGTTGGAACAAGCCTTTGAACGCCTCCTGGAAATTCAACAGTACGGCACCGGCACGGTAGAAATCAAAAGCGGCTACGGTTTGACGGTGGAAAGTGAGTTGAAAATGCTGCGCGTGATTCGGCGGTTGCAAGAGCGGACGGAGCTGACCATTAAAGCCACTTTCCTGGGGGCGCACGCGCTGCCGTTGGAATTTAAAGAAAATAGAAAAGCTTACATTGATTTGATTATCAATGAAATGCTGCCCAATATTGCCCGGGAAAAACTAGCTGATTACCTGGACGTATTTTGCGAAAAAAATTTTTTCAGCGTTACGGAAACCGAAATTTTAATCGAAGCAGGTTTAAAATATGGTTTAAAACCGAAAATTCACACCAATCAGTTCCATTCCCTCGGCGGCATTGAAGTGGCAGTCAGGCACCACGCAATTTCGGTGGATCATCTGGAAGTGCTGACGGACGACGAGATTCAAATTTTATATAATTCTAATACGATGCCGACCCTGCTGCCGAGCGCCCCGTTTTTTCTGCACGACCGCTACCCGCCCGCCCGCCGTATGCTGGATACCGGGCTGCCCCTTGCCCTTGCTACGGATTTTAACCCCGGTACTTCGCCTTCCGGACGGATGCCGTTTGTACTCTCGCTGGCTTGCACCCAGTTGAAAATGACCCCCGAAGAAGCCATCCACGCCGCCACCATCAACGGTGCAAGAGCCTTAGAATTGGAACAAACTCACGGTAGCATCGCTGTTGGAAAAATCGCTAACTTGTTCATTACCAAACCAATACCCTCTATTGCCTACTTGCCTTATGCTTTCGGCAGCGATCTGGTTGAACAAGTTTATTTGCAGGGAAAGCCCGTGAAAAAGTATTAAAAAAACAAACTTCGTACTTTTCTGCGCGATTCTGACGTTGATAACCGGGAAACAGATGCCAGACCGCTATGTGCAGATTATATCCAATAACCATAAAAGTTAAGGAACATCATAATATCTAAATATCATTAGGCAATCCCAAAATCACCAGTCACAAATCCCGAATCACAAATAACAACTAACAATAATTTTTGGAAGGAACATGGTAAAACACATTATCTCTATTGCCTTGCTAATCTTGGTGGTCAGCGGCTTGCAGGCACAGCGCCCGACGGAAGTCATCGTCAACGGCAGTGTGGGCAAACCAAGCACCGCCCGGCAGAAAGCACCCTGCCGCCCCGCCGGTACGCTGACGTTCAGCCCTACCGTGCGCGGGCAAAGCAACGACGTGTCGCCCGATACGATCTACCTGTGTTTTGGCGATGAACTCGACGTAACGCACAACGAAAATCCATCCACTTCGGGCGACCCCAATCCGGCTACACCGCCGGGCGTGGGCTATGCGTTTTACCGCTGCCGCCCCACGATTGACGGACCCGACGTAGCCACCATCCGTACCGATCCCTGCCTGGTCAATAATCCGCCCCCTACACCGCCTACGCCTTACTACATTTCTCCGGGTATAAATCTGAAAGGTGACATCACGCTGAGAAATGATACCTTTATTCAAAATCGTTTCAATAATGGTTTGCCCGGACTCTTCTGGTTTGCTCCGGTGACGTATGATGCTTTGGAAAATGGGCGTGCCGAGTACGAATCTACCGGCGGCGGTCCGGTGGGTCCTTGCGTAGGGGTGAGCATCAACGAGGCTTTCGCAGTGGTGTATCTGAATGCGGTAGAAGCCAGCGAGATCAACACCGGTACAGGTGCATCGGGTTGTTCGGGGTCGTTTCGGGTGCGGGGCGGTCTGCCGCAATTTGATGCCAATACCCGTTATACCATTGATATTTCGCTGGATGGCAATCCTTCGGTGAAAGGGCGTATCAACAACGTGCCGCGCCACGACAGCATTGTACAATTTTTTGTACCCCAGGCAGGCACTTACACCATTACCATTGAAGATGGCAAAAGCTGCGGCACTACGTTCAAAGCCAATATGTCGGGCTGCACGGCGGTTACTTTCTCGCTACCGGCGGTGAGTGCGCTACCCGGCGACAACATATGTGTGGACGTGAAAGTGGAAAATTTTGACAGTATCGCCTCCATGCAATTTTCGATTCAATGGGATCCCACGGTAGTGGAATTTATAAGTAAAGGAGCCTTCAACCCGGCACTGACGGGCTTTGGCACCGGCAATGTCAATGAAAATGTTGCAGGTGGAACGATTGCAGTCTCTTGGTTCGATGTGCTGACCAACGGCATAACCCTGCCCGATACCAGCACGATTTTTGAAATATGTTTTCGGGTCATTGGCACGCTGGGCGAGGAAAGTCCGCTGCAATTCACTAACACGCCTGCACCTCAAGAAATCGGGATCAATCGCCCCGGCGGCGTGGAGCGATTGGGCTTCATTGGGCGAAACGGCATTATTTCACTGACGAATAACGAGATTATTACGATTGTAGAATCGGATAGCGTGTCGTGCCAGACTGCCCGCGACGGCGGTTTTGACATTGCTGTGTTTGGCGGACGCGCCCCCTACACCCTGCGCTACCGCCCCATTGATCCGCCCGGTACCTTGAGCGCACCGATTTCGGTTCCAAATGCCGGGGCGCAGGTGAGCGTTGACAGTCTGGCAGCTGGTAACTACGAAATTGTAATACAAGACAGTAGTATGCCTCAAAATACGTTGACCGACACCGTGCGGGTGGAACGCGGACCGGAGCTGGGCGTGAGTCTCGTACCCACGCAGCCCCGCTGTAACGGCGACAGCACCGGCGCAGTACGTGCACTGGTGGTAATTGATGGCGTAGAACAATCGAATCCTGAAAATCGCTTCAATTTTACCTGGAATCGTCCCGTGACGGGCAATGTTTCGTTTTTGGATTCCATTCCTTCCGGCAATTACGCGGTGACGGTGACGGATCGCAATGTAAATGGCTGTACCGTAACGGCAAGTGCTACGCTGTCGCAACCGCCGCGCATCACGCCTACCGCAACGATCAGCAACGCTACTTGTACCGGTTCCCGCAATGGTTCGATCAATCTGGCAGTCACGGGCGGCATCGGTGCTTACCGATTCCGCTGGAGCGATGATTCGACCGTTACAACTCAAAACAGACCCAGTTTGAATCCGGGACAATACACGGTTACCGTCACCGATTCTAACAACTGTGCCGCTACCTTAGGACCCCTCACGGTTGGAGCCGTAAAAACGCTTGCCATCCGACAGGATTCTTTACAAAACGTAACTTGTAACGGTGCAAATAATGCCCTGATTCGCGTGACGGGTACTACCACCGGTGCGGCTCCTGCCACGCCTTACACCTTCACCTGGCAGGGACCCGGCGCAACAATGACCACAAATACCCCGACCACCAGTGCCTTGCGCAACATCGGGGCGGGTACGTACCTTCTCACCATGCGCGACAGCGATCCACAAGGGTGTCAGGTGGTGGATACCTTTACCATCATCGAACCTGCTCCACTGGAGGTAACACTGGATACTTTACAAAACGAAACTTGCACTACCGGCAACGATGGCGCAGCTACCGTGAACGTCACCGGGGGTACTTTCCCGTACACCTACGCCTGGACGGGCGGTCAGAACGATTCTACCGCAACAGGTCTGCGAGCCGGGCTTTATACCGTAACCGTCAGAGATGCTAACAATTGCGTGGATTCACTACAAGTGACCATTTCTGCGCCTACGCCGCCTACACTTGCCGTTACCAACGATACCGTAAGTTGTACCAACAGCACCGACGGCTCGCTAAATGCTTCAGCAACGCCCGTTCCCAACACCACCATCACCGGCTACCGCTGGAGCAACGGACAAACCGGGCAAAGTATTACCGGCTTGACACCGGGCGCTTACACCGTAACCGTGACAGCAAGCGATGGCTGTGCAAATGTAGATAGCGCGTTTGTATTTGCGCCTGCTCCGCTGCGTATTGACAGCATCGCCAGCGTGTCGCCCACTTGTGCCGGTTCTGACAATGGGCGTTTGACCGTGTTTGCCAGCGGCGGCACCGCGCCCTACCGCTATGTGTGGGATGGTGATACCCTGACCGGCAATGTAAATGGACGTTTGGCAGCAGGTGCTTACCCCGTAACGGTAGTGGATGCCAACAACTGCGCTCCAGCGACGGATACTGGTCTGGTGAGCGATCCACCTGGTATTCAAATCACTTTTAGCGACATTGAAGGCGTGAGTTGTTTTGAAAATACCTGCGACGGGAGTGCCACGGCTACCGCAATTTACAGCAACGGCACCACCGGAACGTTCCTTTTTAGCTGGGGTTCCAACGAAGTGGAAAGGGATGTGGCAAATTCCACTGCGGTGCAACTATGCGCGGGCAGACAGGTATTGGCAGTAAGGGATGCCAACAACTGTCAAAGTCTGGATACTGTAACAATTCCCAGCCCACCGGCAATCAGCATCCAACCCGATGTGCAACCTGTGACTTGCAACGGATTAGCCGACGGGCGCATCACCCTTACGCCGGGCGGAGGCGTGCCACCGTTTACTTTCCAATGGGTAGAACGACCTACGACCACCAATACGATTGACAACCTGACGGCGGGCGTTTATAATGCCCTCGTTACCGACAGCAACGGTTGCACCAAAACGCAAATTGTAGAATTGAACCAACCCGCCGCTTTGCAGTTGTCGCTGGATACGATGAGTACGACCCCTTCGGTGAGTTGTAATGGCGACAGCAACGGGCGCATCACGGTAACTTACAACAGCACCGATTCGATCAATCCGGTCGGTCCTGCACCCTTCACCTGGTCGAACAACGTAGCTGCTCCGGCTTCGCCCACTGCGTTGAATCTGGCACCTGGCACGTATTCGGTGACCCTCACCGACGCGAAAGGTTGTACCGATACCCTGTCTTACACTATACTGGAACCACAGGCAATTGTAGCCATCATTCCGCCACCCGCTTCACCGCTGTGTTTTGGTGAATCTACGGTCCTGACGATTGACACCGTGTACGGTGGATCGGGTACCGGATTAGCCGACTACACCTACCAGGTAAACGGCAACGGTTTGCGCTTTACGCCCAACCAACCGGCAACGGTCTTTGCAGGTTTGCAAATCATCACTATTGAAGACCCGGAGGGTTGTACCCTGACCGATACGCTGGAAATTACGCAGCCCGAGGAAATTCAAATCGTGTTTGACCCGGCAGAAGTGGAGGTAGAATTGGGCGATTCCATTACCTTGCAACCCATTATAAACGCTTCGATTTCGATTGATTCGTTCCGGTGGACACCCCTTGATTCGCTCTCGGCATTCGACATTGAAAGCCCGACGGCGAGTCCGGTTCGCAACACCCGATACACCCTCACGGTGGTGGATGAAAATGGCTGTCGGGCGGTCGCCTCCATCCTGGTAGATGTGGATTTCAACCGAAATGTGTATATTCCGAATGCCTTTTCGCCGAATGGGAATGGTCCGAACGACGAATTCCGCGTCTTCACCTGCAATGGCGTGACGAATATCAAAACCGCTGCGCTGTTTGACCGCTGGGGCAATCAGATGTCTGCTTCCAAAGATTTAGCACCCGATTGTTCGGGAGTCAAACTCTGGAACGGGTTGTTCAACGGTAAAATGGCAAATCCCGGCGTGTATGTCTATGTGATTGAAATTGAATTTTTGGACGGCATCACGCAGGTGTATCGCGGAGACGTGACGCTGCTGCGGTAACAAGTCAGACGACTTCAACGTCGTCTGATTTGTTATCACAAGGGCGTGATTGGTACATACAGGACAAGTTTTGACAACTTGTCCCGTATTTTTTATTTTCCCACCACCGCAATCGCCTCTATTTCAATCAACACATCCGGGCTGTACAAGGACTGCACGCCTACCAACGTACTCGCCGGTGGATCGTCCTTCGGCAGATACTCCGCCCGAATGCTGCGCAAGGTGGCTAAATATTCTACTTTATAATCTTTTACAAATGTGGTCATTTTTACCACATCCTGAAACGTAGCTCCGGCGGCTTGCAGCGTAATTTTCAAATTTTCATAGACCTGGCGCGTCTGGGCGGCGAAGTCGCCTTTGCCCACGATTTCGCCCCGCTCGTTCGTCGGTACCTGCCCGGAGATATAGATGGTTTTCGCCGCGCCGCGCACCGTCACCACGTGGGTGTAGCCGGGAGGCTTGGTAGCGAAGGGATGGAGGAATTGTTTTTGGAGAGCAGTGCAATTTTGCAAACTGAAGCAGAGTAGCAATAGCCAAAGCCGGTTTTTCATAGTATGATTTTAATTATTTTAATTTGATTGGTGCATTGCCGCTGCTCACCTCCCAGCGTTCGCCATACACCGAGGCATAGGTCAGTTGTAGCACCGCCGTTGCATTGCCGAATAATTTTCGCAGGATTTTTGCATCTTTCGCAGACCCTTGCACCACCATTAGTTCGAGTTCTGCTCCGGTAGGAATCAGCTTTTTTTCCGATAAATTGGTGTAACTAAAAGAAACGGAATCTTTTGGATAAATTTCGCGGTATAAAAAGTTAGCCGGATCCATCCGAAATGTTTTGCCCTGGTAAATGATTTCTACCGTTTCTATAAAAGCCGGACCAATTCCATTATTTACAATTGCAAACGTGTAATCTTCTTCTCGCGGATTGCGGTTAAAAATCTTCAGAAAAGGCAGTACCGCCGCGTACTGCTGCTTGCGCGTGAGATTCGTCTGATAAAACAACAGAAAAAACGTACCCAGGCTAATGAGAAAAGCCAGCAGGCTCAGGGTTTTATCAAGATTCCAATTTCGGAAAGGGCGGTGTTGGGTGGTCATGGTTGGCAATCAAATTAAGATTCTTTTGCAAGAATTTTTTCTATTTGACTTTGTAATGTGGGCAGCAGATTACTTGCCGTGTACCAAACGACTGCATAATCAACTTCCAGATAATCATGAATCAATTTATCCCGCATACCCGCCATTTGCTTCCAGGGTATTTTTGAGTATTTTTCTCTAAAATCCATAGAAAGTCTTTTAGTTGCCTCACCTATAATTTCAAAATTTCTAACCACCGCATCTTTTACCATTTGATTAGCCAGGAAATCCTGCTCATTCATGTCATCAATGTATTCAGCAATATGGTCAATGCACTGCAAAATATGCTGTACGTACACAATGTCTTGCTTTTCCATCAAGCAATCATTTTTAAATCTTTTTCTACAAATGGTAAAATAAACAGACTCAACGCATTGCGCGTCACCAAATCCACTTTTATGCCCAATTGTTCCGTCAACTCCATTTCCAAACCTACTAAATCCAGCAAAGTCAATCGCTTCCCAAATGTCACCAGCAAATCCAAATCACTGTCCGCTCTTTGCTCGCCTCGTGCATACGAGCCGAACACCCCTATCTCCGTCGGCTCAAACGGCGCGAGGATGGTTTGGATGGTGTGTTGTTGAGTGGGCGTGAGCATCAGATTATTTCAAATTTAGCTGATTTTACAAATACTTTTCCTATGTAAGCGTTAACTTGATAAATTCCGTTTTCCCAATTTCCAGGGATGCTCCATCCATATCCTTGGTTATGCTGCGACGATACCCATCCCTTTTCAATCAAGGCATTTATATGAAGTGTTGTTAATAAATCTCCATCAGGTTTGATGATTTCATATTTGATAACAAAATCAATTTTATCTTTTACAGAATAGTATTTCAAATTCAATTGACAGTTAAGATACTTTACTTCATCTTTCATAAACTGAACTTTATATTTTCGCTCACTTACAGGCGGAAACTCGAAGCCTGATTCAAAGAACAGTAAACCCTCTATGTGAAGATTCTTAATAAATATTTCCTCAAGCCTGTCTAATAATTCGAGTAAATTGGATGTAACTCTATTCTGCTTTTGTTGAAATTCATCATAGGATAAAACGCCACCAGTCAACTTTTTTAAAATATCTTGATAATTAGATGAAATAAGGATTACCTCATTATAATATTCTTTATTAATATCTTCATTAAGAATAAAGCTAATTACATCAATTAATTGACCATTTGCTAGCATTTTTTTTAACTCTGAAGCATCTAAAATCATGTTGTCCAAAAATTTTCACTAAACTAATTCCTCTTCTGTCCAAGTAATTAATTTTTCGTCCAAGTGTCTATTTGTTTTTTTACTTCTTCAGAAGATATTATTTTACTCTCTTTCACTTCCTGTCGGGCATTGTCTAACACCTCCATCAATGCCTCTGTAGAGAGCGGCGCACCTTCCCGCGCCAGACTGCCGACGGGTTTATACGATTCCACTACGCCTAAATTTTGGAGCGATTGAATAATTTGCAAAAAATCTTGCGTGTGCGTTTCCTGTACTTCAATGTAATAAGTCATTGCCATTTATTTTAATGAATAGGCAAATTAGTAAAATTTACACACAAAAACAACGCCGCCGCATTTTTCCATTCAAAACACGGCGGCGTATTTGGAGATTTGCTAAATCTCAAAGATTTAGCAAATCTTACCTACGCCAATCCCAAAATCCGCCGGTTCGTCTCCTCATCCGCACCGCCACCCGCGAAGTCGTCAAATGCTTTTTGCGTCACCTCGATGATGTGGTCTTGGATGAACGGCGCACCCTCGCGCGCGCCCTGCTCCGGCGATTTGATGCAGCATTCCCACTCCAGCACCGCCCAGCCGTCGTAGCCGTACTGCGAGAGTTTGCTGAAAATGGCACTGAAATCCACCTGCCCGTCGCCCAGCGAGCGGAAACGCCCGGCGCGATTCACCCAATCTTCATATCCGCCATAGACTCCCACACGCCCCGTCGGGTTGAACTCGGCATCCTTCACGTGGAACATTTTGATAAACTCATGATACATATCAATGTATTGCAAATAATCGAGTTGTTGCAACACAAAGTGCGAGGGGTCGTAGAGCAGATTCACGCGCGGGTGGTCGTTGGTAGCTTCGAGGAAGCGTTCAAACGTGGCGCCGTCGTGCAGGTCTTCGCCCGGATGGATTTCGTAGCACACATCCACGCCCGCTTCGTCATAGACTTCCAGAATCGGCAGCCAGCGGTCGGCGAGTTCTTTAAAACCCGTTTCCACCAAGCCTTTCGGGCGTTGGGGCCAGGGATAGACCGTTTGCCACAGCAGCGCACCGGAGAACGTCACCGAGCGGTCAATGCCGAGATTTTGGCTGGCTTTGGCGGCGTACATCAGTTGTTGTACTGCCCATTCCTGGCGCGCTTTTGGATTGTTGCGCATTTCCAGCGGGGCAAAACCGTCGAACATCGCATCATACGCCGGATGCACCGCTACCAACTGCCCTTGCAGGTGCGTAGATAACTCGGTGATTTCCAAGCCAAACTGCGCGATTTTGCCTTTGAGTTCGTCGCAGTAATCCTTGCTTTCGGCAGCCGTTTGCAAGTCAATGAGGCGACCTTCCCAGGTTGGGATTTGCACGCCTTTATAACCCAACTCCGCCATGTATTGACAAATGCCTTCCAGATAGTTAAAGGGCGGCGTATTGTCCATGAATTGCGCTAAAAAAATAGCGGGTCCTTTTATCGTGTTCATGTTTTGATATTTTGATATTTTACTGCGCTGATATTTTGATGGTTGCTTCGCGATATTGTTGCATACTGTGCAATATTTCGCTATACGGGAAAAATATTCGAATATCAAAATATCATAACTTTGTCCATTTATCCGTACCGTTACTGGATTCAATCACTTTGTAAATAAACTCCATGCCGCGCACGCCTTCTTCCACGCCGGGATAGTCGGTGTAAATCGGATCTACTGTTTTTCCTTCCAAACGCGCTTGAATACAGTAGGCAAAGTTGCGATAAATATTGGCGAAAGCCTCCAGGTAACCTTCCGGGTGTCCGGCGGGTACGCGGGTATGCGCCGTGGCCTCCGGATAGAGCGGACCC
>Ga0224722_1000729_pt1 | contig 19019 bp, 13 predicted proteins | sample Balambano_FR1_Me_FD_161646 | JGI IMG/M metagenome (GOLD analysis project Ga0224722, IMG submission 161646) | Freshwater sediment microbial communities from Lake Towuti, South Sulawesi, Indonesia - Balambano_FR1_MetaG | ecosystem: Environmental > Aquatic > Freshwater > Lake > Sediment | place... | reverse complement strand
AACACCGGGAAGGCATTGCGTTGATTCGGGCGTGGATTGAAAGTTTGGAGGGTGGGTGTGAGTAATTATTTAAGTTTTTTCGTTTGATGTTGGTATGTTATATTTGTGTAAAAAAAGATCATTATGAATATCTTAGAATTGAAAGGCAGTTTGCACGAAATGGTGGCGACTGTAGAGGACGAAACACTACTTTTACAATTGCACGAAATTGTTTGGGATTTTGTCATGCAACATCAGGAGGAGGCTGATTCTGAGGAGGAACTCTCTGAAGCAGAGCAAGCAGAACTGAAAGCAGCGATGGAAGAGAGCGAGGATGAAAACAATTTGGTTGCCCACGAAGAAGTAATGCAAAAATACAGCAAATGGCTAAAGTGATTGTGTGGAATAAAACGGCACGCAAACAGTTCTACGCCATCGTGGAATACTTGGAAACCGAGCGCTCAATCCAGGTTGCTGAAAATTTTGTCAAAATTTTAGACACAAAACTTCGGGTGTTGAGTCGGCAGCCTGGCATAGGCAGAAAAGCAGTGAAAGCTAAAACGGTACGATATATTAATTTGACTAAAAAATATCGCTTGTTTTATCGAGTCAAAGGAAACCAACTCATTGTCGTGAAATTTTTTGGAACGAGGCAGTCACCTGATAAAAGTCCTTTCTAAATGACACCTGAATATTTCAAAAATCTTTTTACACCAGCAGACTTCCCACCGCTCCTCCAAGCCCTCTGGCACGATGCGCACGGCGATTGGCACAAAGCCCACGACATCGCCCAAGCCATCGAAACGCCCGACGGCGCCTGGCTCCACGCTTACCTCCACCGCAAAGAAGGCGACGTGTGGAATGCGGATTACTGGTATCGGCGAGCGGGGCGGGTGCGCCCGAATAGTTCTTTAGAAACCGAATGGGAACAGTTAGTACAATATTTTATCAAGTAATTCTCTACTGCTTCAGTAATTTAAATGTTTGTTTGAACGTGCCTGTGTCTAATGTTAAAATGTAAAAACCCACCGGCATATTTGGCAATTCAAGTTGCACCGTTCCGGTTGGTAAAATTTCTTCTTTTTGAACAATAACTCTTCCCAAATCATCCGTCAATCTTAGGTGTTGGATAGAAATATTTTCTTTTTTTGATTGTATGGTAATGACGTTGTTAAATGGATTTGGATACATTATAAAATCATTATCAATCCTAGCATCCGTTACATCCGTCAGTGCGCCGCCGCCATAGTCACCTGCCAGTCCACCGCCGCCACCGCTAAACCGCTTGACTAACATTTCTGCATAGTACGCATTTTTGTACTGCCCTAAAGACCAGGTAGTAGCAGTAGCGGAATCACCGGGGGCGTATTCCCAATAGCCGTCTTGATCGTAAGCAGTAGCAGCGGGTACATTGAGATGCTTCAACGCAGGATTTGGATTATATCGTCCGTCGTAGTCATTAATTTTATAAAAATACAAGTTTTTCGGCTGTTGAGGTGGATTGCCGCCAGTGCGGGCAATGGTGTCGCGCAAGGATTCGAAATCTTGTTGCGTAAAATAAAAGCGTATTTTCAAGGGATTGATTGGTTGCAGTGCCGTAGATAAATCCAAGTTCCAGTAGCGATTCATTACAAACCAGCCGGTCGGATTTCGAACATATCGCGTAGGCGGATTGGTAAGTTTGGTAACGCCAGGTAAGCCATCTACTCTTGGCAAAGTACGAGGAGCAGTGTAAATAGCTGAATCAAATTGCATAGAAAGAAGTAAATAATCATCCTTCAAATCAATCAAGTTTTCTCCATTATTATAAAAATGAATCCAACCATGCACATCTCGTACCCGATAATTTCCAGAAAGACGCATACTCGTGGGCGGTACTTTTCCGTAAGGACCTAAATTGCGCCCGTTGAACTTGCCGTACACAAACCGAATGGGTGCTGGACTAGTAATGGACAGGATGGAACGTCCCTCGGCAAAGCCAATATTCAAAGGGTCTTGGGTGGTAGCGACCAGGGCGTATTCTTTGCTTCGTGCTAAATGGGCAACAGCAGTAACAGGCGTAAAAGGTTCGGCATTTTCGTACGTTTGCACTAAACGATTGGTTGGATTTTCCCGATCAAAAGGTGCTTCGTACAATAGCAAACGACAACCTCCGCCAACCGTAAGATCGGCAGTGAAGGAGTATGCACCGCTATCAATTGTTGAAAAATTAATCTGTTCATAAAAATATGCCCTATCGGGTTCACCTTCTGGTCTTACAAAGAAAGGATTGCTGTGGTTAAACACGCCATAGTTGACAATACCGAGGGTGTCGGTCGTGGTAAATTTTAATAACTGTTCATTACTGGTTCTATTGTCACAGATAGAGTTGATGTAAAAATTGTAAGTAGTGTTAGGTAATAAATTGGTTATCCGAAACGGGGTGTTATTTTCCACCGTTTGAACGGGAAAACGATAGCCGTTATCTATATTCCAACGGAGTTGCCATTTTCGTTCTTGGTCGGTTGGCTGCCAAGTGACCAGCGCGGTGGTGGCAGTTATTTCCTGAATTTTGAGATTTTTGGGAGGATTACAACAACCTTTTATTGAAAAATCGTAGTAAAAACCGAGTCCACCGCCTTTGCCTAAAAGATAATAAGTGGAATCTTTTTGTACATAAAAATAGAAATCGTCGGTTCGACTGTAATTTCTCCAACAACCTAAATATTCCCAACCATACACATCGCATAATTCTCCGGGTCTTTTTAGATAAAATTCTAAATTGGATTCACCCCTAGTGCCCGAACCATTCGTATGTAGATACACCGTGCCGGATTCGGGAGCTTTGAAACGATACAGCACTTCATTATTCGCCTCCGTACAGGCTCTCAAATGAGAAATGACGGTGCTGGTGCTATCGGTACGTTGCCGGATTTGTTGCCCGCAGGCAATATCTATCGGTTCTCTGAAACACAGATCGTTGGTAGAAAAATAAAAAGGTCCTTGCAGCGGTTGGCGGGTAGTAAAGCAGTTGGCTTTGGCGTACACTTCGTAAGTGGTGTTACCATACATCTGATCAAAATAAACATCAAACGTATCCTGTAGAACCGACAGTGTCCGCTTTAAAAAAGAAGTGTCATCTCTACGGTTCAACGGGCGATAATAAAATTCCCAATATACATTAGGGTTAGAACGCCATTTTACTACGGCTGTGGAAGAGGAGGTAAACGGTACGCTGAGTAATTGTAGGGAGCCGCAGTAGGGTTCTGTTTTAAATAGAAATGGTCCTTGCCAACAACCGCCCCTACTGGCTTCACACGAAGAGCGCAGATAGATTTGGTAGTCAGAGCCCGCCGTAAGTCCTGACAAAAATAAGCTGCCATCCGTTATATTTACTGCGGCTTTCGTAGGAGTGGTAGATGCGGTTGGCGCACCAAGTGTACCCACACCATAGTATAAGTCATAGACACCGACTAATGCTGCTTGATTACCTTCGAACCGTAAAATACCTTCAAAAGGACCTAACTCCGTACTTTTGAGTGAAATATCCGGTGCCGGACAAGCAGTGATCTGAAAATTATACCCTTCATAAACGGGTGTTTCCACTAAAATTAAATAAGTAGAATCTTTAGACAATGTGCCTAAAAGACGGTGCTTGGTCTCTTCTCGTTGTGCACAATTCCATTTACCTCTACCGCAAGAATCCGTCAAAGCAATATAATAAACTTGGGATAATATTCCATCATTTTTTAGCCAATACTTTCCGGTAGTGGGTGGTTTAAAAAAACGATAAACTTGATTGGCTACTGGACTTAACCCATTGCAAGTATTGACTTGATAGCCGCTTACGATATCCGTAGGATTGACAACCCGTTCGCACGGAGTAATCGTTTTGCCATATTTGCAAGGATAAAATTCCGTTGTGAAATTAAGCGGACCGACCCAGGTACTTCTACCCCGGGAGCCACCACAATTAGACCGAATATAAAGTTGATAGTTTTTTTGTGGAGTTAGATTATTAACTATAATATTTTCGGTTTGACCATTTACCGAAAAAGTAGAATCCGCCGAAGTGGGAGGTGTGAGCGGTGCGAGTCCATAGTAAAAATCCCATTTCATTACGGAATTAGGAGATCGAATGTCTATGGTTGCACTTGAATCGGTTACTGCTTTTACAATCGGCAGTTCCGGTCGAGGACAAACGGGGGTAGTGCTGGCATAAATATCTAAATCCCAGCCTGCTGCTATTCTGCCACTCTCTCCGTTTAAAGAATCGCCCACTACATACAATTTCCATTGCCCATTTGGATTAATGCCTTCTAGGTTCGAAAGCGTAGGATTTGGCTGCTGGATGACTCCCAGTTGAGGAAAAGTGTCTGCATCGGGAGATAAATTAGTGGGTTTAAAAGTAAGAGTAGATAAATTTTGAAAAGTCTCCCTCGATAAAATTACATTACTCAAGGAGTTAAATCGCAGACGTTGTGATAAAAAAAGTAAATAACCAAAGTCAATATCCGACATTAAAATGATACGTTCTCCATTTGGTGCTTCCAATAAAATATCTATATCATCTCCACCTCCCAGATGTACAATATCCCTCAACGTAACTTGGATAGAAGATAGATAAGGTGCCATTCCGCTTACCAAAATAGAAGATGGATACAGATTTTGAGAAGGTCCGTAATCCGGGATGTTAATAGAATCTTCATTTACAAAATTCCGGTAAGTACTTTGTGCGTGAACCATTTCATGTACGCACAGGCAGCACACCACGAGGTAAAGTTGCTTTAACATGGGAAGTATAATTTGTTTTTGAGATGAAAAGAAAACCACCGCAAGGTAAGAGATTTAAAAAATGTAGAAAGTTAAATTTTGTGTTTTGTCAAAAAATAGAAAGATAGTAAAATCCTAAATTTTCCTATCTTCCCCCCAACAAACACCTTCTATCCATGAAAAAACTCTTATTACTTATTGCGCTTTTTTATAATGCTTTTCTACACGCCCAAGTGCCGCATATTCTCTCCATGCGCGAGCAGGCGCAGGTGCGCGACCAACTCCTCAAAGCCCGTTTTGAAAACGTGCTGCCCACGCTCCTACGTCGCGAGGGCGTGGATATGTGGGTCATCATCTCGCGGGAGTACAACGAAGACGCGGTGTTGAAAACCTTTCTGCCTGCTACCTGGCTCTCGGCGCGGCGCACTACGATGTTGATTATTTACGACAACGGCAAAACGCTGGAAGGCTTGGCGGTGGCGCGCTACGCGGCGGGCGACCTCTTCAAAAGTGCCTGGAACCCCGACAAGCAACCCGACCAGTGGAAACAACTCAAACAACTCATCGAAGAGCGCAATCCGAAAAAAATTGCCATCAACAAAGCCGCGCATTTTGGGCACGCCGACGGGCTGTCATCATATCATTATGACCAATTGGTGAAATCCTTGGATAAAAAGTTTCACGATCGGATTACCTCCGCCGAAAACCTTTGTGTGGCTTGGCTAGAAACACGCACGGAAGCGGAAATGGCGCTGTTTGACCACGCCATGCGCATTACCCACGACATCATAAAGGAAGCCTTTTCGGAGAAAGTGATAACGCCTGGCGTGACCACGACTGAAGATGTGGTGTGGTACTTTCGGCAGCGCGTGGCGAATTTGGGTTTGGTCACGTGGTTTCACCCCTCGGTAGATGTGCAGCGGGCGAGCGGCAACTCTCAGGCGAGTTTTGCGCAGCGACCGGGCGAGAGCGTCATCCTGCCTGGCGATTTATTACATTGCGATTTTGGCATCACGTATTTGGGTTTGAACACCGATTGTCAGGAAAATGCCTATATTTTAAAACCCGGCGAAACGGAAGCCCCGGCGTTTTTGAAAGACGCGCATAAAAAAGCCCTGCGCCTGATGGATATTTTGACCAATGAATTTAAAACCGGTCGCACCGGCAACGACATCCTCGCCGATGCCATCACTAAAGCCAAAGCCGAGGACATCTCGCCTTCCATTTACACCCATCCCATCGGCACGCACGGGCACGCGGCAGGACCCACCATCGGTTTGTGGGATCGGCAGGAGGGCGTACCTTTCACCGGCGATTATAAAATGAATCCGAATACGGCGTACTCCATTGAACTCAACTCGAGCAACTTCCTCGATGACTGGAATTTTCTGATGAAAATGGAAGAAAACGCTTTTTTTGATGGCAAAACTGTAAGGTATATTGACAGGCGGCAAACGGAATTGTTTTTGATACCGAGGGGGCGGTGAAAATTACAGCGTTTTGTACTTTTACAAAACGCTGTAATTTTCGTTTTTCTATTTTTTTCCACCAGTTGAGACCGAGCCAAAATTAAATGATAGGCCTACAAACCAAGCCCCCTTCCACACTTCCTTATCCAGTGCAGGAGGTGTAGTAGTAGCCTCTAATAATTGTCCTTCGGTAAAAATTGATTTTAGGCGCTTCACTTGCCCAATTGCACATCCACCAGTTATAATGAGGCGTTGTTCACTGCCGAACAAAGCACTTCCGCCAACAAGGTATCTTACTTTTGAATTTTCACCTAGCGAAATCCCGGTTGATAGACTTGCATTGACTCTGCGACCCGTTCGAAAATAAAAGTGTGATAAAACTCCAATATTGATTGCAAAATCTCCCCCGTCATCCCGAATAATCTTGCTTTTCATCGTAGCATTTACTTTTTCTATTTCGTTGGTACGCATGGAATCTACAACCCGGTAAACAGTGTCCATCTGTTGTACGGATACAGTAGAGTAAATGTGGTTGGATAACCAATGTCCCATTAGCCCGAGACTAAAATCAATTTTAAAACCTCCTTTATTAAGATAATTATAGCTGTTATCTTGATTATTGACTAACTTTTGATTGCGATATATTTCAAACTTTAATTCGGTTACATCAAAATTCTTAACCTGTATAGGCGGGTAGCTTAAAACATTATATTCGAGTATTCGTTTATAGTAATCTACGCCTGCACGCAAAGTAGTCTTTAAATCTTCTTTATTGGGCAATGTATTATCATCATCTATTTTTTTACTCACCAGATTCAGAACATCCTCTGGAGCAGCACTTTCAATAGCGAAATTTTCCTTTATTTTGCGTTGTATATGATAAATATATTCTTCTAATACATTAATTTTATCATTCGTAATTTCTTCTTTTTTGCTTAAATAGAAGCGCATCATTTCTTCTTTGAATGATTGGATTATTTCGGAAGATATTTTCTGTCTACTAGTAGCTGTAGCTCCATTGTTATCTTTTTTTGTAGTATCAGTCTTCTCCCCTTCTTCTTTAGTTAAATTGATCTGTCCGTTTAAGAAACTGATAATACGATCCCCATACTCTAGGTTACGATCATAGAAATTATATTTAACCAGAATACTATCTTGGTAGGGCTTGTAATTATTGATTTTGATATAAATATTTTGATCAATTTTAGGACGCATTTTGAAAATATTTCTATTTCGCTCTCGGTAAGAAAGATCATTATTTTTTACGTCGTATAATAGATAAATATCTTTTTTATTTTTGATTGCTTTAGATGACTTTGAATTGGTAAAAGCCGCCAATATCGCTTTTTCCTCCTCACGGGAAGGAATAAAGATAAAATCGCTTGGTTTTGAATTTGAAGGTGGAGTACTATTACTACGTGTTGGATTTGATTCTTGACAAGAGGTATTAATTTCATTATATTCAGTGTTAGTAGGAAATTTTACAGATATGTGAAGCGGAACACCTTGGTAATCGTACGTAATATTTTTTCCAGTGAGGGGAATTTCTTCCGTTTGAGTACCTATTGTCAAAGATATAGTTGACCCTGATAGATTAATTACTTTTATACTTATTTGTTGATTTGTCGTTAGTAGCTGATCAAGAGTATGACAAGAATTACTTACATTACTGCCCACGCGAATTTCATAGGTCTGTCCAGTAATAAAAATGGTGAAAAATAGAAAACATGTACTGAAGCAAAGTTTTAATGATTTTTTCATGCTGGTAATTTTTTAATGATGTTAAATCCACATTTTTGTAGAACGTCTAATTTCATGGCATATGTAAACTTATCACTGATACCAACCACTATACCCAATGCTTCTTTCGCTCCATTGAAAATAATGGCACCGGAATCCCCTTCTACTGTAGGAGACTGATATCTCCCTCCTTCTCCCGATTTGGTAATGCTGAAGAAATTAATAAACTTCTCTTTCGTCTTATCACTTGGGTAATGCATATCTACTTCTACACTAGATTCCCAAATAATTCCTTCTTTGACTTGCGTCATTCCTTTGATGGACACTTTAGTGCCTATACTTGAATTATTAACATCGCCTATTTTCAGCGATTTTAATTTCTCATCCTGTATTTCGTATAAAATATCCTTTTTAATTTTTGCAATTCCCAAATCGCCAAGTTGATTTCGAAAACCATACGTTAGCTCTCCAACTATCTGTTCACCAGAATTCGTTCTGATAAAAATATCCTCCTGATCTTCTCTACCAAAATAGCTCCAGTTATGAACATCTGCGCGCAGCACATGATAGCAAGAAAGAAGGTGGGGTTGATTGGCAGAATTGTAAACAATATATCCTAAGGTTCCAGTTCGATCTTTATTGGCACCATTATAAATTTCGCCGCCTACTTGAGCATAAGCAGCGCGCGCAATACCGGTTACAATAATTTCAATAGGAATATGGTGTGCTCGCCCCAATCCATCAATCACAATAACTTCTTTACGAAATTTGGAGAGAAAACGTTTGTCTTCAATATGTATATTGATGCAATACTGCTTTTGTTCGGTTCTCCCAATAGCAATCGCTACGATACCTTCCATAGTAGCATAGTCTTTTTGCACCTTTTCAAAGGCATCTGTTATCAGTATCCTGTCCGTAAGAGATATTTTTTGTTGAAGTTCTTCTGTACCCTCTATAAGGTAAGTATCTGAATCGGCAAGTTTTCGTTTGATGTTTTTATAGGCGAGCAGTATATCCAGTATATCATGCCAAAATTTTGCTCCGAAACTTAAAAAGAAAGACATACCGATGAATAAAAAGCCGCGCGAGAGGTAGGAAGTATATTTTAGATATCTAAGCTCATCAATATAAAAATTACTGCCAAACAAAAAAATAAAAAACAAAAAAGTAGTTAAACTACCTGCTATCAAAGAGATGAGAAGTATTTTTTTTTCTCTGATCTTTTCCTTTTGAGGGTCTTCCTCTTTAAACTGGAGGTTACCCTGGAACCATTTCTTATAAAAATATATATTGATCAGATATTTATTGTGTAAGTTAAGCTTAAGTAAGTTGCAAATACGTTCACTAATTTGACTTAGAATGAACATCGTGATAACGAAAGCCACTACCCCATCTTCTGGTATCATGTGTAACGTAGGATTAGTTTTAGGTGAAATCGATGTATCTTTTGCGTGTAAGATATAGATAAAATTTAAATAAAAAAAACATTTAAGAGTAGTTTTTCAAAAAATATGTATTCCTGTGATCATTTCTAAGATCATCAGAACTTTCTATTCCCCTCCCGGCGTTGGTAGCAAGAAGAAACACCTGACTTTCTTATGCTGCACCGTACTGTTACCCTCTACCGTAATTCCTTTCGTGGCTTGTCAAAGGATATTTGGCTGCTGGCTTTTGTGACCTTCATCAATCGTAGTGGCACGATGGTGGTGCCGTTTCTGAGCGTTTACTTGACGACGAAACTCGGATTCACGCTGCCGCAGGCCGGTTGGGTGATGCTGTGTTTTGGAGTGGGTTCTATTTTGGGTAATTTGATTGGCGGAAAGCTCACGGACACCATTGGCTACTATCGAGTGCAATTATGGTCACTGGTATTAAGCGGTGGAATGTTTATTGGTTTGGTAGCGGTACACACATTTTGGGGCGTGTGTGCGGCGGTGTTTGTGCTGGCGGTGGTAGCAGATGCGTTTCGCCCGGCAAATCATGCCTCAATTGCCATTTACAGCCGACCCGAAAATCGCACGCGCTCGTACTCGCTGGTGCGGCTGGCGATCAATCTGGGTTTTTCGATTGGTCCGGCGGCGGGCGGGTTGATTGCAGCAGCAAGGGGCTATGCGTGGCTGTTCTGGGTGGATGGTTTGACGTGCCTGGCGGCAGCGGGTTTGTTTCGGAGGTTTTTGCGGGAAAAGCAAGAGGTATTTCCACCTGCGAGTGCCGAATTGGAATTTTCTGATCGTCCGTCTTTGCCGTTGAAAGACCGCACGTTTTTGTGGTTTGGACTGCTCACCATTGTAAGCGCATTGGTTTTTATGCAGTTATTTTCGACGGTTCCGGTTTTTTACAAACGGGAATTTGCCTTAAGTGAGGCACAAATCGGAGCTTTGCTGGCACTCAACGGCTTGCTGGTGGCACTGCTGGAAATGCCGATCATTTACGCGCTGGAAGGCAAAACGCTGCGCAAGTTGAAAATTATTGCTATTGGAACCTTACTGTTCGGACTTTCGTACGCCATGCTGGAACTGGCGGGTTTCTGGCAGGGCGTGTTGATTATTTCGGTCATTACGATCACCTTCGGCGAAATTTTTATGATGCCTTTTTCGAATGTGTTCGCGCTCGAACGCTCGGTGGCTGCTACGCGTGGGCGCTACATGGCGGTGTACTCCAGTGCCTGGTCGGTAGCGCACATCATCGCGCCGGTGCTGGGTATGCAGATTGCCGATGCCTGGGGGTTCGGTACGCTGTGGTATGTGCTGGCGGGCTTGGCAGTGGTGGCATTTGTGGGGTATCATTTGCTGGAAAAGAGGTCAAAACAAGCGTTGGTGGCTGAACCGGTTCCCCTGGTTGAGGCGGAGGCAGTTGTAGAAATTGGCTAGCGTACTTACAAAATGAAGGCTGGTGCCTGACTTTGACTAATCTGATGACTTTGGAGTCACCAGATTAGTCAAAGTCAAGAGCGATGCACCCTTAATCAACGGACAATGCTAAATCACTTCACCTACCAATGATCCATCATTTCTACCAATATCTTATTCAAATTTTCGACTGCTAACGGGATATTCCAATTCGCCCGATTGCGCGGCTCCACATAATTAGAAATACTGCGAATGGCAAGAAACGGTTGATGTTCCATCAAACAAGCGTAAAAAAAAGCGGCACTTTCCATGGTTTCCACCTCGGCGGCGGGGTAGTGGCGGATGATAGCTTCGATGCTGGGCGCGGAGCCATGTACTTTGTTGACCGTCAAACCTTTAACGCTGCGTAAAAAATTACCGGGATTTGGATTTAACAATTCCCGATTGGTAAAAGGCACTTGGTTTGGTTCAATCAAATTTAAATCGAATACACTGCTGAAATCGCCGTTTGCTTCTTCTACGCCACAATCGCCAAAATACTCCGACGTAATTTCCACCACCTTCCCCAAGTTTTTCTCCTGATCGTAGCTGCCGCAAATGCCTGCGTTGATCGCCAAATCATATTTTTTTAATGCCAATACTTTGCCCATTGCAAATGCCGTGAGTGGCGCGCCCACACCGGTGACTAGCACTGCCACCCGCAACTCGCCGTGCTGAAAATGAGCAGGTTCGCGTTGAGTAAATTTTGTTTGCAAATGTTGCAGCAGCGGCGCAATCTCAAACGGCGTGGCAGAGACGAGCAGTAGATTCATAAAATGGCACCCTGATTTTTAGGATAGTTGTGATTTGCACTATTCATCAGGTTAAACGCATTAAAATGCGCCCAAAGCGGCTTGATAGCACACAGATTCCACGGATGCAACAGATTTTTACGGATTTCTGCTCCCTATTTACCCCTCCATCCGTCTAAAACGGAGGTTCTGCCATCGGCAGAACAGACGGACTACCCGTCGGCTACGGAGTTGGGCGTGCAAGGAAAGGCAAAAATCAGGGTATAACTATATGAATCTGTGTTCCCGCCATGCGGCGGGATGTTCTATCCTGCCTATTCGGCAGGGTAAGTTTTAATGCGTTTGACTTGAACTATTCATAAACAATTTTAAACGATCATAAATACTGGTGTCCTATTCTGCTTTTTTAAATTGATACGCAAAACCCACTGTTGGCGTGAAGCCCAAAAACTGGTGGTAGGCTGCTGCCACATCCAGTGCCAGGTTGTCGGGCAGCCGGTAGCCCACGCCGAAAGCCAGGCTGGTCGGGTTGGTGGCAAGGCCTGTGCGCACGTGCGCCCGCTCCACAATTTGATACTCTATGCCCAACTTTGTTCGTGCCGGAAAGGCAATGTCTTTTTCTATTTCGATGACACAGGTCAATTGCTCGGAGGGTAGGTATGCTGCGCCGATTTTAAAAATGGTGGGCAGATTTTCGCCGTTGGCAAATTCTACTTGCATCGGACTGTACACGTGCGCACCGAGTTGTAATTTGGGTAATAAAGTTGCAATAAAACCTAGTTCAAACGTAAGATTCATGTTGCTGCCATATTCCGGGATGCTGGTGTTTAATAATAAAATTTGTGAGCCGATGGAAAGTCCGTCGAGCAATTTTCGAGCGTAGGCTACGCCGAGTTTTTGCTCACTCAGGCCTTCAAAACCAACGTGGTGTAGCGTCAATCCAAACGTGCCGGAGCGGGTGGGTAGCCCTGCGGCGGCGCAGACGGATTGCAATTCGCTGAGTAGAAATCGGCGTTCGGCAAAAGCCGTCGCGGTAAACATTTCCAAATGCGCCAGCCCCGCCGGATTGCTGAATGCGCTGTGAATATCGGTGAACGTAACAGAGGCATTCGCCATACCCGCGCCGCGTGCGCCTGCGGGCAGGGCAGCGGTGGTTTGGGCGAGGGTGGGGAAAGTGCTCATTAAAAAGAAACAGTGTAGAATTTGTTTCATGTGTTGTATTTTACAGATTATTACCCGGCGAAGATAGGAATTTACAAAAACTCGCTTTCCCTTTTTTTATTTGCATTTTCCATCCACCAGAGAAATGCCAACTTAAAGGTCGGGGTACGAGGTCAGCCTGAAGGCTGGGCTACGAGTTACTCCACCCAATCGGCGATAAAGATATTCGTATCCCGCGTACCGCCGTTGTTGCGGTTGGAGGAGAATACCACTTTTTTGCCATCGTGCGAAAACATCGGGAAGGAGTCGAAAATTGTATCAAACGTGAGTTGTTTCAAACCCGTCCCGTCCGTGTTGATGGAAAACAGGTTGAACAACCGACCGCTCGCAGTGTGGTGATTCGAAGCAAAAATAATTTTCTTGCCGGAAGGGTGAAAATAAGGAGCCCAGTTGGCACCGCCGAGCCGGGTGATTTGTTGGAGGTCAGAGCCATCGGCGTTGCAGGTGTAGATTTCCAAATCGGTGGGTTGTACCAGATTCTCAGCGAGCAGGTCTTTGTAAGCTTTAACCGCTTCTTCGGTGGTGGGGCGCGAGGCTCGGAAGACGAGCTTTTTGCTGTCGGGCGAGAAGAACGCACCGCCGTCGTAGCCCAAGCTATTAGTGATTTGTTTTACATTCGAACCGTCTATATTCATCGTATAAAGTTCCAGATCACCGGAGCGCATGGAGGTAAACACGATTTTTTTGCCGTCGGGCGAAACGGTAGCCTCCGCATCATAGCCGGGCGAATGGGTGAGTTGTTTCAGCACTTTGCCATTCAAATCCGATACAAAAATGTCGAAGGTGTTGTAAACTGCCCACACATACTTGCCATTCACTACGCGGGGCGTTTCGGGGCAGTTTTCCCCGGCAAGGTGCGTGGAGGCATACACAATTTGCTGGTCGCCGGGCAGAAAGTGGGCGCAGGTGGTGCGACCGTTGCCGGTGCTGACGAGCGGCGGGCGTTTGCCCTCGTATTTTCCGCTGATCGGGATGTAAAAAATCTGATCGCAAAGCGTACCCCACTTGCGGTGTGTAGATTGAAAACTCAGGAACTGGTCGTTAAAACTAAAATATGCCTCGGCATTATCGCCGCCAAAAGTGAGTTGGCGCATGTTTTTAAAATGCTTTTCCTGCGGGTACTTCAGCGTGTCGGTCGCTGGGTTGTAAGCCGTATCTTTTGTATCGGAGCTTTGCCGGGCAGTTTTACAAGCAAACAACAACCCGATTATTGCAAGAAGAAGAATGGTACGCATCGTCAATTTTTTTGCAAAAATAAACGGATCGCACCCACGGGGGTAGAATTTTGCTTCATCTTCGTGTCAAAAGTGGAATGGCGTACCCGACGCTTTGTTTTGATAGCCGACTTTTAACGATTGAACCCTGCTCATTGCTGTTTTACACCCGTTCCGCTTTTTCAAAAATGCTCGTATCATATTCTATTCCCAGTCCATTTCCATTCAAAATAGGATATTTCCCATCTTTCACTAAAATAGGCGGAGCGTACCAGGCGGGCTGCTGTTTTTTGGCATTGGCAGGAAATTCCTGGAAGCCATACACGGCGGGAGCAACTGCCATGAGTTGGGAGAAGGGCGCGTGTAAGGGGTCTGCTTTTGGGCTGTGCGGGGCGAAGTGCCTGCCGTGTTGCGCTGCCAAATGAGCCACTTTTAGGGTTCTTATGATACCGCCATTATAATACACATCGGGTTGTAAAATGGAATACACGCCCATTTCGGCAATTTCTTTGAAGCGATACCAACTCGAATCCTGCTCGCCGCCCGCGAGCTTCATTTTTTTCAGGGTTCTGTTTACCTGGCGATTGGCGGCGTAATCTTCCCAGGCACACGGCTCTTCAAAAATATCAATGCCATAGTCTTCCAACAATTTGGCGATGCGAATGCCGTCTTGCACTTCATAAGAGCCGTTGGCATCGGCATAGATCGTAACTTTATCACCAAAGGTTTTGCGCGCCAGCGGCACAAGAGCTTGGGTGCGGGCTTCGGTTTCGGGGGTGTTGCGCATCCTGCCGCCCACTTTGATTTTGAAGGCAGTGGCATCGTATTCCACCATTTTTTGTTGCAGAAAAGCGGTTTCCTGCTCGGCGGTGGTATCGCGCGTGAGGCTGGAAAGATAAACGGGCAGTTCATCGCGCACTTTTTCACCCAAAAACGTATGCACGGGCTTTTTGGCAAGTTGACCGAGCAAATCCCATATTGCAATTTCTACCGAGCCTGCACAGTTCCAAAACGGCATTCCGGCGTATTTGTAATTCCGTTCGTCTGTGAATACTTCTTCCGACCATTGTACAATTTCCCGCGCATCTTTATTCAAATAGAATGGAATAATTAAACCTTTTAGTAAAGAATGTAAATTTTCCATCCGTTCATTACACACTGTGATACCTGCGCCACCGTCTTTGGAGCGTACCAATACAAAAATTTTACCCTGTGTTTTTAATAAATCAATGGATTCTATGATAACCGGCGAGGTAAGCGCAGCGAAGATGCGTCGGCGGATGTCGGCGGTGAAATTATCTGTTGTAATCCACTGATTTTCAGTACAAAAATCTTGCTTTGGTAAGAACAAACCACCGGAAGCGAGGGCGGTGTGTTGCATAAAATAGCGACGGTTCATGGTAGTTTTTGTAATGGATTTACCAAATTTTTAAAATTTGGTAAATCTTGGTTGTAAAAAAAGTAGAAAAGCCGCCTTGAAATTTAAAACGGCTTTTCGGAGAGAAACAGATTTACTAAATCTTAAAGATTTAGCAAATCGCAGCCGACTATTGCTTTTGCACTTTTGAAACACTGATTTTTCCATTGTCTTTCTGTGCTTTCACTACGTACATTCCCGTTGGCAAGTGATGCAGATTTAACTCCAGGTTTGCATCATTCAAATTATTCAAATTTTGCAATAAACGCCCCTGAATATCAAACACTTGTACGTTTTGAAAACTGGCGTTGTCGGTTGTTTGTACAAAAAGTGTTCCCCTGGTTGGGTTTGGATATAGCAAAACCTGGTCATCTAGAATCAGATTGCGGGTAGAAGTGGTGGTGCTAAACAAAAACGAGCCGAGGCGCTGCCCCATGGTGCCGCCCGTAGCCGACTGCGTGCCTGCCGGGTAGCTGAAATCATGGTACGCGGAAAAGCGGTCAATCTGTGGCATACCGAGCAGCGAGTAATTAGCATCTTTAGGAATGCCGGCGTGGTCCCAGGCAGGAGCACCGGGCACAGTAGAACCCGATACGGTGTCTTGGGCGTTGGCATTGATAATATTGAGCGGGGCGGGCGGTTCATTGCGGAAATCCAGCACTTCATTGATGTTGTTAGCGAGGTTGGCAACACCCACCGGCGTAATGGTGAACTGGTCGTAAGGCAACGGATTCAGGGTATCGCCGTTCAAACGTTTTAGATTGGTAATAAAGGTGCGTACTTCCGGCGTGAGGAAGAAATTGTTGTTGCGAATGTTCCAGTTATTACCAGCAAAAGTCGTGTCCACATTGAGATGATAAGCCGGGCTGCCGCCCAGGGTGCGTCCGTAGGCGTAGGTGTTCACCACTAAATTATTGGTAAAAACAAAGTCCTTAATTTTACCGATTTCAAAACCGCGTTGCAAAATATTATAAATCGTGTTCTGATTGATACGAGCGTGAATAATAATTTTAGAAGTATTGCCATCGCGTATAATACGGCTGGTAATGTTGTAAAACGCATTATTTTCCATCACGAGCGTATCGGTGCTGTTGCGGTCGTCATACACGCGCCCGTTGTCGGGGTCGTCGGGTTTGCCGATGCGGTTGACCACCGTGTTGGTCATGTACAGGCGCAGGCTGTCGGCGTTGCCACGAATAGCCGTTTGCGAAAATTCCTGAATCAGACAGTCGTTAATCGTTGCGCGCAATTTGTTGGCATCCATGCGAATCGCCGTCCGAATGAAGCCCGCCAGGTTATCGCGCCCTTGCAAATTCAAGCCTTCCAGCCGCAGTTCGCCCCTTGCCAGAAACAAATCCTCCAGCGAAGTACCGCCCGTAGGCACACTGTACATGATAAGCGGACGCTCGCCCGTCCCAGCCCGCGCGCGGATATGCAGCGGGAAGCCGTTATTGGTGATGGCGGCGTTGATGAGGTAAGGTGCACCGCGTTGGAGTTCGTACACGCGCCCGGCTACCCGACTGCCATTGGGCAGGGTATCACGGCGAATGACATCATTCAAAGTACCGACTGGTCCGGGTGGTACGAATAATACCTGTTCCTGTGCGGAGAGGGTAATGGTTAGGATGAAAAAGGATAAGATAATAAATAATTTTTTCATAATTTAGAAATTTTTGATTAGTCAGTTTACAATGTAATGTAGCCCGTATGACTTAATGGGACACGGATGGACACAGTTGCGACGGATGAAAACGGATTTTTTTATATTCACTATCTTCCGCGACATCGCCTTTTACGGATTCAGTTGCCTGCGGCAATTATGGATTCTAAACAGAAAAATCCGCGTCAACCCATTGCATGCGTGTCAATTGTCAATCCGCGTTCTATTAAGTTCTGAGTGCTGCGCCGCAGGCGTTCAGAAAAACTTCACCGCCAAGCCCACTTCCCCTGTCGCACCGAAGTACTCGCCGCGCTGCTGCAAATTGCGATTGCCGAGGAACGAGGCTTCGGGCTGATTGGTCAGGTTGTTTAAATTCAAAAATAGTTGGTAGCGACCGCCTTTGTCCAATTTATATTTGGAAGCTACATCCACGCGCAGCGATTGGTCGTTGAAACTGTCCAATTCGCCGCGCTCGCCGATGACGTTGAGGGTGTTATTTTGAAAATTCAAAGACACGCGCCCCGAAAAACGCCCTTTTTCGTAGCCCACAAAACCATTGGCAATAAAATCCGCCTGACCCGGCACGCGCCCAATCCGCAGACTATCAATCACTTGTGGCGGCAGAAAAAATGGCGGCTCCGGGATGAATCGTTCGGGAATGACCACCAGCAGCGGGAAATACGTTTCGGAGCGCACCAGCGTCACATTCGCACCAAACACCACGCCGCTCAGCCAGTTTGGCAACTGCCGCAGGTTGCTTTGCAAATCCAATTCCAAGCCCTGCACGGTGGAGGTGCGCGGCGCATTTTCGGGTTGGAAGAGTTGATAGCCGTTGAACTCGCCGCTCGTCACGCGACTGAAACGCCGGATTTCCACATTGTCCAATTCTTTGTAAAATACGCTGACGGTGAACATTCCCCGATTATTATAAAACGAGAGTTGCGCATCATAATTCGTAGCAGTCGTGTGTAATAAATCGGCTTTGCCCCGGCGGATCGTGTTTTCGTTGCGGTTGATGCGTTCCCAGGGCACGAGGTTGATGAAATCGGGGCGTGCCAGCGTCTGAGTATAAGCAAGGCGCACGTCCATCCAGTCGGTGGTTTTGTAGCGCAGGTGCGCCATGGGCAGCCACTCGCGGTAGCCGTTCACGCGCCCCACGTTCACGATGCGCCCACCGCCCGTTACGGGGTCGTCATCGTCTTGGGTTGCCGATACACTGTTGTATTGCTGCTGGGTATCTTCCATGCGGATGCCGCCCATCAGCATGAGGCGCTTGCCAATATTAAACTCGCCCATCAGATAGCCCGCCCAGATGTCTTCCCGTCCTTCGTAATCTTCGGCTTCTACGTCAAAATTGACCTGATAATTATCTTTATACCGATTGTAAAAATCTTTTATTTTATCAATATCCAGACTTTTATTATAACGAATGGTATCGCCGAGTTGATAATTCGTACCATAAAATTCATTATACTGATTGATATTTACATCCGAAACCAGGGCGAATGCCTCTTGCCGGATTTTATCATTGCCGGGCATCATATCAAAACGCCCGTTGAGAAAGTCTTCAATTTGATAATCTTCCAAAAAATTTGCCATCAAAATATCCGCCACGTTGCGAATGAAGAGTTGCGGGTCGCGGTCGGCTCTGCCCGGATTTTCACTAATCAGATACGGACGGTAAAACACCTCCGAACGGTCGCGCTCGCGGTCGGTCTGGCGCATCTTGGCACCTGTTTTGAGGTAGCCGGTGATGTCTTTACCGAATTTTACATTGTATTTAAAATCAATTTGAGCCGTGGCGTTGGTTTCTACCGTCAAGCCCGTGCCGAAGCGGGTGTCGTAGAGGCGGGTGCGGTCGAGCCGATTGTAAAAACCTTCGGGAATGCGGGCGGGGCCCTGGTCGTCCACCAAGATATTGCGGTCC
>Ga0224722_1000728_pt1 | contig 19021 bp, 16 predicted proteins | sample Balambano_FR1_Me_FD_161646 | JGI IMG/M metagenome (GOLD analysis project Ga0224722, IMG submission 161646) | Freshwater sediment microbial communities from Lake Towuti, South Sulawesi, Indonesia - Balambano_FR1_MetaG | ecosystem: Environmental > Aquatic > Freshwater > Lake > Sediment | place... | reverse complement strand
GTAAATGAGCAGCGGGTTCCTGCTGGGGCTGGTAATTGGGGTCGCGGTTGGTTTGGGGCTGTCGCGATGCCGTATGCTGCTGGGACAACGTCGCTTGGTAAAGCAGACTAGGAGCGATCGCTCTCCTCAAGCCGCACCATTGACGATGCTTCAGTACCAGAAAGCCTATGCTGAATTGGAGCGCGAAATAGACACCTGGAAGCATCTGATTCAATTGGCTCCGATCGGGTTTCTGCACATTGACGAAGATAATCAACTCATAGGCTGCAACCCCCAAGCCTGTAAACTGCTGAATATTCAACTCTCCCATCCCCAACGACGCCGATTGCTACTAGAGTTGGTGCGATCCTACGAGTTAGATGCCCTGATTGAACAAACTCGTCAGACCCAAACCCACTGCCAGCGGGAATGGATTTTCTATCCCAGTGCCACAGACCTACCCTCTATTTCCCAACAGCAGCCTTGTCATCTACGAGGCTATGCATCGCCACTGCCAGAGGATCGTGTCGCTGTCTTTTTAGAAAATCGGCAAGAGGCAGTATTGCTGGCACAGCAGCGCGATCGCTGGATTTCGGATGTAGCTCACGAACTTAAAACCCCCCTTACCTCAATTCGTTTAGTGGCCGAAACCCTACAGCCCCGGCTACCTGAACCTACCCGCGGCTGGGTCGATCGCCTGCTACAAGAAACCGTTCGCCTCAGCAACTTGGTGCAGGATTTGCTTGACATGAACCAGTTGGAAATGCGATCAACACCAGCCCTGACCTTGACAACAGTTGATTTACCCCGCATGATCCATACCGCTTGGCTTAGTCTGGAACCCCTCGCCTCCAAAAAACACCTGCACTTTGACTATAGTGGCCTCGATCGCTGCCTGCTACAAGCCGACGCACCTCGTCTGCATCGAGTTTTTCTGAACCTCCTGGATAACGCCATTAAATACAGTCCAGAACACGAAGCCATTCAAGTTCAGGTCAGCTTGCAACCCAGCACCTCTACTACTCCACCGCAAGTGCAAGTTGATGTCATTGACTCTGGTGAGGGCTTTCCTGAAATGGATTTGCTTCATGTGTTTGATCGCTTCTATCGAGCCGACCCCTCGCGCGCCCGCCTTTCCTATGAACGAGAAACTGGCGATTACGCCAAACAAACCCTGACGACTCAAATGGACACACCACAATCCACCTTGCTTAGTAATGGCACTGGCTTAGGATTAGCGATTGTCCGGCAAATTGTCGAGGCACACCACGGTACGGTAAAAGCCGCTAATCACCCCAAAACGGGGGGGGGCTGGCTGCGAGTCTGGCTACCTTTTGACCATGGTGCGATCGATTTACCTCATCATCTTTCTTAAGTTTCTTAAGGTAGTATCATGAATGGCCTAGCCTGATCATTTTGAGTGCTGTGCGTACAGTGCATTCATCCCCAAGCCTTTGCTAACTGCATTCATTTGTTGACTGAGTTACGTTTTAGCTATGGCTTCTACTGAGCGTGTCCATAAAGTTCTGTCACAACAGGGTATTTCCTCCCGCCGCCAAGCGGAGCAACTTATTCTGGCTGGACGGGTACGCATCAATGGCGTTCCAGCAAAGCTGGGTCAGCGGGTGGATCCTCAACAAGATGCGATCGAAGTAGACGGGCATACCCTGACAACTTACCAGCCTCGCTCTCTTATCTATGTGCTGCTGCACAAACCAGCGGGCGTTGTATGCACCTGCAAAGATCCCCAAGCACGTACTACCGTACTGGATTTGTTGCCTGCGCGTCTGAGGTCAGGGGTGTATCCTGTGGGTAGACTAGACACAGACTCCACAGGGGCGCTATTGCTGACTAATGATGGAGATTTGACGTTTTACCTGACCCATCCTCGCTATCATGTTGCCAAAACCTATCACGTTTGGGTGCAGGGGATTCCTACAGCTGAAACTCTGCGACAATGGCGTCAGGGGATATTACTGCAGGATCGCTTAACGCTGCCCGCCGAGGTAACGGTTATGCATCAGGCTAAGACCAAGACGCTATTGAAAATTGTGTTGCATGAAGGTCGCAATCGCCAGATCCGCCGTGTGGCTGAGCAGTTGGGTTATCCTGTATTGCTGTTGCATCGTGTGGCGATCGGCTCCCTCACCTTGCAGACAAACGGTCAACCAGAATTAAAGGCAGGACAATATCGCCAACTCACACTGGCTGAACTACCTTTTCAGGTTCCCCCTCGTCCCTCTCATTGCATCGCACACAATCGCTAGATCTCGTTCTATGAAGCACCCCACTCCCCAACTTGTGAGCATGCAGGCAGAACTGCTGAGTGCCTTAGGTCACCACTTGCACCAACTCAGACAGAAGCAAAACCTTTCTCTGGATGATATTGCGGCCAAAACGATGATTCCAGTACGCTTGCTGAGTGCGATCGAGACAGGCCAATTAGAACAATTGCCAGAACCTGTTTATGTACGCGGGTTTTTGCGACGCTACGCAGACACGTTGGGTTTGAATGGTGATGAGTTTGCCAGTGCGTTTCCTACTAGCTTGCAAACCAAAGCCAACAAGTCGTTTTGGTATAGCCCTATCCAGACTCAACTTAGTCCAGTTCATCTCTATCTTTTGTATGGCGTTCTAGTCTTGGGTGCAGTGGCTGGGCTATCCCATTACCTAAATCGATCGCCTTCACCCGTGATGTCCTATGCTAGCCCTCAAATGGCGGCTACTATAGTTCCTCTGGCTTCGGTCGAGCCCACAAACTCCAGTGGTACGCCCCAACCTGCACGATCGCCCCAATCTGCCAAGCCAGTTAGGGTAGCCCTCACATTAAAAACCCAGTCCTGGGTGCGAATTGTGGCTGATGGTGAGCTCGTTTATGAAGGGGTTTTACAAGAAGGTACCCAACAAAGCTGGTTTGCAAATCAACAAGTCATTGTCCGCGCAGGCAATGCTGGAGGTGTTTTGGTAAGCTACAACGAAAGCAAACCTAAACCAATGGGAGTTGCTGGTTTTGTGGAAGAAGCCATTTTTGGTAAAGCCACACTCCCTTCCAGCGAAGGGCGATCGGCAGGTGACCTACAATCCACTGAAAATAGTGAAGAAAACTAAGTAAACCTGCGCACCCTAGCGTTTAGCCTACTGATACAATCCCAAAAGCATCATCGTTTGCTAGATAAGAAGGCTTCCACATCTTGCAGCGATCGCCACAGATCCTCAACTAGAGAAGGAATGGTATTTGCCTTTTTCTGGTGAGCCTGTTGCTCTAAGGTGGCAGCCGTTGCATACAGTCCAGTCAAACCCACATTGGCACTTGCACCCTTAATTTGGTGCGCCTGCTGCTCAATCATAACGAAATCAGCCTGAGCGATCGCGCTATTGAGGCTATCCAAATGAGTGCGTGTATCCTCGGCATAAATTTGCAGGAGTTCTAGTTCAAACTCTTCACTACCATCACAAATTTGATGTAAGTGATCCCAATTGATGGCTAATGAAGGCACTAATTCAACTCTTGGGAGATTGGAAGAATTGTCAGGTTGCATTGTAAAAGCCTCAGCATTTGCCATTTCTAGAACCTGGCTCCAATATTCCAATTTGGTGGCTAACTTGTCGTGGGACAGTGGTTTGCTCAGATAGTCATCCATACCAGCCTGAATGCAAAGTACCCGGTCTTCCCTCATGGCATTGGCAGTTAAAGCAACAATCACAGTGTGACGTGTATTACTTTGCAAGCTACGGATAGCTTTTGTCGTATCATACCCATCTAGAACGGGCATTTGACAATCCATCAGAATCAAGTCGTAGGAAATGCGATCAATCAGTTGCAACACCTCCTGCCCATTGGCGGCTACATCTGCGGTGTAGCCCAACTTTTTTAACTGGTTAAGCGTTACCTTTTGATTAACTACATTATCTTCTGCAAGAAGAATTTTTAATCTCCCTGATCGTGCACCACCTAAACCTGCCGAAGAGGAAGTATTAACCGAAAACGAGCTAGCCGAATCGGTAGTTTTAATCGGTGAAGTTGTCGTAACAGATTTTAATGGAGAGGCTATGGGCTGAGTCAGTGTATTCGTTAAGCATTCAAACAAGCGCACAGGTTTGATTGGTTTGAGCAAGCAACCAGAAAACCCTGCCTGTAGGGCATGGTGTAGACCGTAGGCATGATGCATAAAGGTCATTATGATGATCTGGGTTGATGAGAGTAGTGGGTCACTTTTAATCTGTCGCCCCAACAGTTCTCCATCTAAGGCGGGCATTTGCATGTCTAGCAGCATGAGTGTGTATGGCGTTCCAGCAATAGCTTGCGATCGCAACTGCTGCAAGGCATGTTCCATCGAAGCACCTTCATCAACCTGAGCGCCCCAAGCAGAAAGTTGATAACAGAGAATCTTGCGATTAGTCGCATTATCGTCCACTACCAGCACCTTGACCTGACTCAGATTAGGCAGAGTTTCTGGGCTGGGCAATGCGTGAACTGGCTGTTTTTCAAAGGTGAGCTTGAACCAAAATCGCGATCCTTGACCAATTTCACTCTCAACACCAATGTCACCTCCCATTAGTTCCACCAATTGACGTGAGATAGCCAGCCCCAAACCTGTGCCACCATAGCGCCGAGTGGTAGAAGCATCTACTTGAGAAAATGGCCTAAACAAGCGCCGCTGAGCATCAACAGGGATACCAATACCTGTGTCTATCACAGAAAACAGAATCGTCACAGTGGTGTCGGTTGAACTGCCAAGAGCCACTTGAATTAGAATTTCTCCAGCTTCTGTGAACTTGATGGCGTTATTAACCAGGTTCGTCAAAATTTGGCGTAGCCGACTGACATCACCCCGCAGCTTGGTTGGCAGGTCATGGTAGACCAACGTAGCAAGTTCCAAGTTCTTAGCATGGGCTGTAGCTGCAAATAAATCGGCAACTTCCTCGATACAGGTGTTTAGGTCAAAGTCGAGAATCTCCAAATCCATTTCGCCTGCTTCTAGTTTGGAGAAATCTAGAATTTGGTTAATCAGTGTGAGGAGTGCTTCCCCACTGGATTGAATCGTTTCTACAAAATCGCGTTGTTCATCATCGAGGGGAGTGTCACGCAGCAGTCCAGTCATGCCCAAGATTCCATTCATGGGTGTGCGAATTTCATGACTCATGGTGGCCAAGAAGGTACTTTTGGTCTGAGAGGCTCGTTCTGCTTGCCGTCGGGCTTTCTCTAGTTCCAGGTTCTGTTGAGCTAGCTGTTCTCGTTGGCGAGTTTCTTGATCCAGCAGGTGAGCCTGGGCGATCGCAATTCCAACTTGGTCGGCTAGCTGATTCAATAGCTCAATTTCAAAGGACTGCCACTGACGTGCTGTAGAGCATTGATGCACAATCAGCAGCCCCCAAAGTTGCGGTTCACCTTCGCTGCCAAGACTTTGGATAATAGGCACTACTAAGTTGGCCTTGACTTGGAAGGTCGTGAGCAAATCACGATAGCAGGGTTGAATGGCTGCTCCGTCAATGTCATCAATGCTGATGATTTTCCCATCTAAAAACGATCGCCAGCCTCCCTGGGTAAAGCATGTGTCTTGAATAGTGGCTCCCAGTGCCGGTGGCCATGGTGCCTCGACGGACTCAACTGCAATAACGCCATCCCAACCGGGCAAAAATTGATAAACCAATGTGCGATCGGCTTGGAGAAACTGTCGCACTTCTGACACCGTTGTATTCAGAATTTCTTGTAAATTCAGGGACTGGCGAATCCTCAAAGTAATAGCAGCCAACAGTTGTGCCCGCTGATTTTGCCGCTGGATGGCATCTTCGGCTTGGCGACGATCGGTGACGTTACGCACGATGATCAGGGCACCATCCTCTCCAGTAGCAACAATGCGAGCCTCGCGGTACTGCGTCATCCCATTCATTTCAATTTGGTATTCGCAAAACTGAGTTTCTCCTGTCGCCCAAGCACGCTCTAAACAAAGGCGACGCTGCTGAACAATTTCTGGTGGCAGAATGTCGCTATCTTGTTTTCCTAGCAGCTCTTCCCAGGGAAGAATAGGACTAAAGTCACGAGCTGGCTTGATATCGATATAGATACCCTTGCGATCGACCTGCATGATTAAGTCTGGGATTGCTTCTAAAAGAGCCCGATGCCGTGCTTCATTGGCGATTAAGGCTTGTTCGACTTGCTGATTTTCCGCTACTGTGCGAGACAAGTTTCCTAACTGTTCTTGCAGGCTAACTTGATGAACAATTTGCTGTGCCAGCAGTTGTAATGACTGAAGCTGGCTAGAGGTGGGCGATCGCGGTACCTGATCAAATAAGCATAGTAGCCCAATCATTTCCCCCGTAAGCGTTTTCAGGGCAATAGCAGCATAGCCGCGCACAAACGGCGAGTTGACAACAAGAGAATGCTGAAACCACTGGGGATGCAGCCAGGTATCGGCACACCACTCGATTTCCTGAAGCGTTGCACCTGGAAGAGCCAAAGGTTGCAGCCGTGCTGTCTCTGGAAACTCTGCGGAGCCCCAACAGTAGGTGCGATCGCGATCGGTTAAATAGATTAAAGCCGCACCACTGCCACTCAAGTGGACGGCAAGTTGTGCAAAGTTAATCAGTGCCTGAGAGAACTCCAGATCCGACATCAAAACAGAATCCAACGGGTTTGATGCTCTGAGCAGTGAGCCTGAATCTTGAAGCTGCATAGGGGGCTAGAATAATAAAGTTTAGAAATGCATCAAACGTCCAATCCTAGGCCAACGCCGAAGCAAAACTACGCTAATGACTGGAGTATTCCCCAGTTCGCAACACAATCAACGCCATTGGAAAGGCAGCAGATAAGATTAATCTCCTGCCAGAAGTATTCCCCAGTTTATAGCCCAATCAACGCTATTAAAAAGCTTCAGGATCGCAATCAATCGCCCAGGCACCAGGCAACTATAGCCAAAACGATCGCCAGCCCAACCCAAGCAGGAATATGTATCCCTTCTGCGAACACGATCGGTAAAAGCAGAATCTGCGCTGTTAACCAACTAATGAGGAAAATGATAGCGGCAAGGGCTAGCATAGCTAAGTTGGGAACTTTGGAAGGAGAAAATTTGTCTGAATTACCAGATAAAGGAACCGTTTAGGGAACTTTTCAGCGGTAGGAAGAACCTGGTTGTCGGTGAAGGCGTTTGCGATCGCGATAGTTCTTACAATAGACCAATCAATTCCGTATAGCAAAAACCATGATGCAACGTGCTTATTGGAAACTAATTTTGGCTGGATTGAGCCTAGCTGTGATAAATGGAACAACGCTTGCCCAAGCCTTTGAGTCCATTACCCTAGATGCCAACAAATCCTCTGGGCGGTTTTCGGGGAGCCTAGGTGGGTCTACCTCGCTGCCCGGTGTAGTTAGCAACAGCGATCGCAACGGCAAAAAATGCCTGGGTTACGGTGATCCTGATCCTGACCACCTACTGGTGCTGAAGGACGCTATGCCTAGCCTAACCCTACGAGTTAACAGTGGTGGTGCAGATACTACCCTAATTGTGCAGGGCTCTGACGGCAGCGTGCGCTGTAGTTTTGCCACTGCCAACAAGCAAGACACCGTGCTGACCGACTCTGACTGGAGCCCTGGAACTTACAAAATTTGGGTTGGCTCAGCCATTCCTAACATGCGGGGTGACTATACGCTAATTATTCGTCGCTGACTATAGCTGAGCTGGTGAGCATCACTAAGTTGCATTGACTGCACTATCCTCGCGTCACAGGCGTTGGTAAACCTTCTTCCAGAATCGGGACAAGGCTTGCCGTAGTCGAACCAAAACATTTCGCCGAGGAAAGGTTTCTGTTGGCGAAGATTTCATTACGGTTAGGTCGGCACTGTACGCTGGGTCGATCGCCGTGACTTCATACAACGTATATTCGCCTGTCTTGCCAGCAATTGATACAGGTGGTTGAATCTTGGCAATCACTTTATCTTTGATGATGTGGTAAGTGTCTTCAGAAATAAGTAGGTTAGTTCCCAATTGCTTGTTAGCAGCTTCAATTCGGCTGGCAAAATTGACTGCATCACCGATCGCTGTGGTGGTTTGCTTGGTAGGGGCACCAACGTTACCAATCACTGTCCATCCGTAGTGAATACCAATACCAATGCGGAGCCTTCGGTTATACAGCGTTTCCAGGGATGGGCTCAACTTTTCCACTTCGTTTAAAAGGTCAAGCGCCGCACGGACTGCTCGTTCTGCCGGACGCTCAACTCGGTTTAGGCCAAACAATGCCATAAACCCATCCCCCATATAGGTATTAATCACACCGCCATAGCGACTAATCACTTGCTCTGCACGGCTAAAGTACCGATTCAAAACATAGATGACATCGTAGGGGAGTACAGCTTCAGAAAAGGAAGTAAAGCCGCGGATATCAGCAAACAGGATGGCCACATATTTTTCGCTGCCGACAAATCGAGAGCTAATTTTGCCGGTCGCTTGGTCAAAAAAGAGATTGATATCCTCGGTATCTAGAGACAGGCGACGCAGCGTAATCTGCCCTGTGCCAATGAGTTCGGTTTGGCAAGCCAGCCTCACTTCTGGGTCAAAGTTGAGCCGATCGGCCAGTTCTTGCTCGGCAGGTGTTCGCGAGCCACAATGCTCCAACCCTTCTGTAATCAGCACGCGGCAGGTTGAGCAGCGAGCATTGCCGCCACAAATGTGAGTATGGGGAATATCTGCTTCTAGAGAAGCATCTAGTAAAGTCATTATCTCTTGCCCTGGTTCAACCAGCTTCTGATCAGGCAAGTAGTAGATTTTTAACATTGAGGTGTCAAGGTCGTCTGCGTTAATTTACACTGATTGAGCCTCCAGACCCGGATAAATACACCCATTGGTCAAGTGTAGTAGGGAAATGTCAACAGGGACATCCGGCTAGTAAGGTCAGATAGTGTATAGCTAGTTTGCCCGTATAAGCCTAGAAAGCTGCACAGTTGGTTAATGCTGGTTTGGTAAGGTTGTGCGATCGCCCCTAGGGGGTGTCATCAATTTATTGCAAAAACCCTGAACTACAAGTCTTGCTGCGCCCGCCATAGTCAATCAGTTTAGGGACTGAAGCTCTTAGTTTTGCATAATGTGTAGGTGGTAGCTGATTACAGCCTTTAGTGCTCACTGTGGCCAGGTGACTGTGGAGTTTTAGTAATCGATCGATTCAGCAAAACTAGTACTAACCCAATACCCGTGAAAATTAGCGCTAGTCGGTGACTTTCGGGTGATGCATTGGCAATCAGTACAAGGTTGGAAAGCAGCGCCAAGCAAGGAACAAAAGCAGGAACCTGAAAGCCTTCTGAATAGGGTTGTTTAAACTTAATCACCAATAAGGACAGGTTAACCAGGCAAAACATAGCCATGATCAGAGTGGCCGTAGTGCCTGCTAAGAATTGCAACGTGCCTGAAAGCGCCAGAAAAATAACGATCGGCAAAATTGCCAGAATTGCCCGATAGGGAGTCAATCGGTGTGGATGCAGTTTGCCAAACCAGGCAGGCAGCAAACCTTCCCGTGCCATCCCAAATAGCAGTCGTGATGCGGTAACGAAGTTGAGCAGAACTGTATTGAGTACAGCAAATAGAGCCACGGCAGTAAACAAAATGGGGGGAAAGTTGGGCTGTGCCCGCCCCACCACATCTAGCAGCGGTGCTTTAGAACTGCTGAGTTCTGCTGGTGTGAGAACTTGAGTCGCCAGCCACGCCACCGCAATATAGATAACGCCTGCGATCGCCAGAGACAGTAAAATTGCCCTAGGCACATTGCGCTGTGGATTTTTGACCTCTTCTGACACATTTACAATGTCCTCAAACCCGATAAACGCATAGAATGCCAACGCCGCACCCTGCAAGATCGGGCTCCAAATATCTGCGGTATCCGGAGTCGGCGTAGGAGCCACCGATGCCGAAACTGCCGTTCCCGATAGCAAGAACAGGGTAGATACCAAAATTACAACTAGCAGGCCAGAGACTTCCAGTGTTGTGCAAAAGATGTTGAGCGCCGACGACTCTTCTATACCGCGCCAGTTGACATAGGCCAGAGCAGCAAGCAGTGCCAGTACGATCGCCCATTCAGGAATTACAGGAGCAAAGGTTGTGAGATAGCCTGCAAACGCTTTGGATAGCGTCGCCATAGAGACGATGCAGGTACAAAACATAAGCCAGCCTACCAGCGTAGAAAACCAATCCGTCCGAAAAGCCTGATGAATGAAGTAGGCTACTCCACCACTTTTGGGCAGGCGGCTACCCAACTCGGCATAGCCCAACGCTGTGAGGGATGCCACCACCATTGCCACCAAAAAGGATGCCCACACCAATGCACCAGAGAGTCCGGCAATTTTTCCAATCAGGGCATAAATACCCGCACCAAGAATGTCCCCAACGCCATAAATGACCAAAGTTCTGAGGCCAAAGACACGCTTTAACGCATCAGCATCGCTGTGAGTATTTGTTTCCATTAACGGGGTTACCTTTTTTTAGCCGCTGAAAGTCGGTGAGCTTAAGCAGTGATTCATGCAGCCCTTTTCGATTGTTTGTATCTGAACAGAGTAAAGAATGCTTGATCACCTATCTAGCTTATTGTGGACGATCGCTGACTTTAAGCTTGCTTAATAAGATACGATTTGTTGCTTTACAACCCTCTGCTTAGCCTGAGAACTATCAAGCATGATTACGGTAGACAACGATCTCAGGTAGAAATCGCTACACTGAGAGAATGAACACAGCCAATGCTCTGGGGGTGTAACTGCCAGTAAATTTTCCCTCAGGAGGTGTTTATGAACTTGTCTCACTTTACGATTCAGCTTTTGATTGCGATCGTTTGTGGTTTGTTAGGTAATGTGTTGATTCCGCGGCAAATTCCCGGTAAAACGTTAGGGCTAATTTTGGTTGGGTTCGTAGGTGTGTGGGTTGGTGAATTAAGCTATCAATTGATGCGTAATCAGTTCGGATTTAGCCATGAAATTCTGCGTTGGAATATTCAAGGTGTGCAACTGATTCCTTCAATTGTTGGCTCAGCGATCGTTATTTATCTGGTCACAACCTTTTTGCGCTGGGGACGTTACAGCCGCTAACCACCGTAGCAGACTGAATTAGGAGCGAAGTAGTAGCAGAATCTCTGCAAGCGATTATGCTGAATGCAGGCACTGCTACGACTAGCTTCAAACCTCTATGCCCAGTCCCCAAGAAAAAACCATTCTGACGCAGCCTTACCTAGAACTCCAATACCGAGGACAGGTAGTGCGGCTGACCTTAACTCAGGATGAACATTCCTTAGGACGCGACAGCCAACGAGCCGATTTGATTGTGCCGCAAGAATGGCAGGTAATTTCCGGCTGCCATGCTATTTTGCGCAAGCATGGAGCCGACTACACACTCTATGACGGCAACGGGATTCATCCCAGTACCAATGGTGTCTTTCTAAATCATACCCGGATTACACCCACCACAGGTTACCCCCTGCGTCATGGTGTCGAACTGCTGATTGGGCTAAATCCGCATAATCGAGCTTCCCTGGTTTATTGCAATCCCTGGAGCACTGAAGCGGCAGAATTGCCAGACAAGCGATCGATTTCTCTCAAAGATCGATCAGTGCTGTTGGGGCGCGATCCCCAGGCAACCCTGACCCTAGATGCGCCGATCGTGTCTCGTCTCCACGCCACGATCGAATCCGATGGCCATGGCCATTACCTGCTACATGACCACAGCATGAATGGGGTGTATGTCAATCAGCAGCGGGTCAAAGGAGCGGCTGTGCTGCCCGACGGCGCGACCGTTCGGATCGGGCCTTTTACCCTAATTCGACAAGGAGACACCCTGGAACTGGTCGATCAGGGTACCCAAATTCGGATTGATGCCTGGGGACTGGTGCGAGAGGTTGTGGGCAAAAATAGGCGATCGCGCCGATTGCTGGATGATATTTCTCTGGCGATCGAGCCAGGACAGTTTGTAGCCTTAGTCGGTGGCAGTGGCGCAGGCAAATCGACCCTAATGCGGACATTGCTGGGCATTGAGCCCTTGACCAGCGGTGCTGTTTACGTCAACGGTGATGACTTACGTCGCAACTTTGGCTTATATCGTACCCAAATTGGCTATGTTCCCCAGGACGACATTGTTCACCGAGAATTGACCGTGGCCGAAGTGCTGACCTATGCGGCCAAGTTACGCCTACCCTCAGATACAGACGTAGATGCTGTGGTAGAAAAAACCCTGAATGATATTGAAATGGGCGATCGCCGCGACGTATTGGTCAGCAATCTGAGTGGTGGTCAGCGCAAACGGGTCAGCATTGGCGTAGAACTACTGGCCGACCCCAAATTGTTTTTCCTGGATGAACCGACCTCTGGCCTAGACCCAGGACTAGACAAAAAGATGATGAAACTGCTGCGAAAACTGGCCAGCCAGGGACGCACAGTTATCCTGGTCACTCACGCTACGGCCAATATTGCTCTATGCGATCGTGTTGTGTTTTTAGGTCGGGGTGGACGGCTGTGCTACTTTGGTAAACCCAACCAAGCACTAGATTTTTTCAATATTCCTTCGGGAGATTTTGCTGACATTTACATTGAATTAGAGCGTAGCGAAACAGTGATTACTGAATGGGCCGATCGCTTTCGCCAATCTGATGATTACCATCGCAACATCGCAGCACATCTGACCCCTGGAAGTGCCTCCAAATCATCGACGACACCGATCGTGCCCCGTAACCAGGGTATCTCTCGCATCAAGCAACTTTCTCTACTAACTCAACGGTGCCTCAAGCTAATGCAACGTGACCCAGTCAACCTGGGATTGGCCTTGCTGACAGCACCGATCGGTATTAGCCTTATCACCCTGGCCATTCGTGACAAAGCTCCCTTTATCCTGGCAGACAAGCCTGATCCAACCCTAGCTCCGTTGGCATTGCGAGTATTGTTTGTATTTACCTGTGCTGCTTTGTGGGTAGGACTGTCTAGTTCGCTACAAGAAGTTGTTAAAGAATCTGCTATCTACCTACGAGAACGCTTGGTTAATTTGGGATTAGTAGCTTATCTAGGCTCAAAGATGGTTGTTTTAGGTGGGCTAGCCTTGCTACAAACCCTGTTCATGGTGGCAACTATTTTAATCGGCTTCAAAGCCCCGACATCAGAACTGATCCCGTGGCATTTGGGCTTAAGCATTACAACGTTCTTGACCTTAATAGCCTGTGTTAGTTTAGGATTAATGATTTCAGCGATCGCTCGTAATAGCAGCCAAGCCAATAGCACACTGCCACTTCTACTGCTGCCACAAATTATTTTTTCCGGTGTTTTATTTAAGATTGAAGGTTTTGTTAAATGGATTTCCTGGTTAATGCTAAGCCGATGGTCTGTAGGTGCCTACGGCAGTTTAGTGAATGTCAACAGTATGGTTCCAGAGCCTACTAAGCTACCAGATGGCAGTACTGTTCCTTTGCCCTTTGAGGCAACTCCTGTCTATGAGGCTACTTGGAGTAACTTGGCAGTAAACTGGGCAATATTGTGTTTACACGCATTAGTCTATTTGGCAATTACATTTTGGGTGCAAAAGCAAAAAGATATTATTAAGTGATTTGGTAATGAAGTCTATTTGTAGTCAACAACTAACTAAGTAGCTGGTTAAGGGTACAAACATGGCCACCTCCTACAACCACACATTAAGACCGTCCAGCTACCTCATAGCTAGAGTCAACAGTTTATTCCTCATGAAATCAATTTTGTATATTCTGATTGTCTTGACAGTGTGCTTCCCCTTTCCATCTGCTGACTTCGCGTGGGCATTGCCTCCAGAGGAAGACATTCCCGAAGAAATTTTGCGAACAGAGATCATTATCGCAGCCCGATCGCCCCTTGATGGCAAGCCAATCAGCGCGGCTGACTATGCCAAACTGGAGGTGGAACTTCAAACAATTCCACCAGAAAGTATGCCTAAAGTCGCACGTGAGGTGCGCCAAATCATTAACCTATTGCGACTGCGGAAATTTATCAAAACCTTTTTTCCATTTATTCCCATTCGCTAAGTAATAGCTGAAGCCAAACGTAAAACTGTCGTCATCTATTTCACAACAGGCACGCTCTCATCAGAACCTCACGTTATGTGACTAGCTTTTGACGATCGCCCCAAAGTCGGCCAAAACACGGGTATAGTTTCGCAACACTCCCAACAAATTCAAGCGATTTGCTTTAACGGCAGGATCAGGATCCATGACTAAAACGCTGTCGGCACCATCAAAAAACTTGCCAACAGTTGGTGTTAGTTGCGTCAAGGCTGCTACCAAGCCGTCATAATCTCCTGGTTTGTTTTGCTGTTGGCTCAATTGTTGCAGTCCGTCAAAAAATGTCTGCTCTGAGGATTTCTGGAAGAGCTTGGGTTGCACAACGGCGGCTACATCAAGTTGATGAATCGCTAAGGTTCCTTGGCTGGCGAGTCGAGAGGCGCGGTTAACTGTTTCGTAGATAGCAGCTAGGCGACCATCCTGGCGAATAGTTTGCAAGAATCGCGCCCGATCGCGCACATCCAATACTTGGGTAAGTGCACGCTGAGCATAATCTGGGTCATTTTCTCCCAGAACCGCATTGACTAAGTCATAGTCGATGGCGTGGTCATCCTGGAGCAAGGTTCGGATTCGCTGCAAGAAAAAGTCCTGTAACTGCTGGTACAAATCTTGAGGCTGGGTTTTGATAACGGCGCTGTAGGTTTGGGCAAAGTCTGCGATCGCTTGCTCTAGCAGTACTGCCAGTGATATGGGCAAATTGGCCTGCCAGATTACGTTGATGATGGCATTGGCCGATCGCCGCAGAGCAAAAGGATCAGAGGAGCCACTAGGAACCATACCCAAACCAAAAATACACACGAGAGTATCGAGCCGATCGGCCATACCAACGACCTGCCCTGACAGAGTTTGGGGGAGACGATCGCCCGCACCTTTGGGCAGGTAGTGCTCTGCAATGCCGAGGGCAATGGCTTCTGGCTCACCTGCCGCACGGGCATAGTTTTCTCCCATGACGCCCTGCAATTCTGGAAATTCACCAACCATCTGGGTAACCAAATCGGCCTTGCACAACAGCGCTGTCCGCTGAATGTAGCTGCGATCGCCCGAACTTACCTGACACTGATCAGCAATTCGACTCGCGATCGCACTAATACGATCAACCTTGTTGCGCACAGAACCCAAGCTTTCTTGGAACGTCACTGTTTCCAAACGAGGCAGGTAGGCTTCTAGCGCTTGCGTGCGATCGGCATCGAAGAAAAACTTGCCATCGGCAAGGCGTGCCCGAAGTACCCGTTCATTTCCGGCAGAAATGGTCTCGGACTTAGCTGGGTCACCGTTAGAAATAGTAATGAAGTAGGGCAGCAACTCGCTGGAACCTGCTTGTTTCACTACTGGGAAATAGCGTTGATGGCTTTCCATTTCCATTACAATCACTTCCGCAGGTAACTCCAGAAAGGCTGGATCAAACTTACCTACTACAGCCGAGGGAGACTCCACCAAGTTCACTACTTCATCCAGCAACGAGGGGTTGATTACCACAACACCATCCACAGAAGTTGCTGCTGCGTTGGCCTGTTGCTGAATCAGTGTGCGACGTTGCGCCAAATCCACTATGACCCCTGCACTAGCCAAACTGTTCACGTAGGTGTCAGCCTGCGCTAGAACAACCGGCTCAGGATGAAGAATCCGATGCCCTTGAGTTGTGCGATCGCTGCGGCACCCTTGCAATCCATTAGGAATTTCTAGCGGCAACACTACGTCGTCTAATAAAGCCACAAGCCAACGAATTGGACGTGGAAAGCGCAACTCACCATCAGCCCAGCGCATGAAGCGACGACCTTCCAAGCCTGTAATCCACTGCGGCACCAGCGTAACGAGAATATTGGCTGCGGGCTGGCCGATCGTAGTCTTGCGAACAAAAACAAAATCTCCTTTGTCCGTCGGTCGAATTTCCAAGGCAGAAACATCGATTCCTTGTTTTTGGGCAAAGCCTTCGGCTGCCTTAGTTGGCATGCCATTCTGAAACGCTGCTTGGGCTGGTGGGCCTTTAATGTCTTCTGCTTGGTCAGGCTGACGATCGGGCAACCCACGCAGCATCACAGCTAACCGGCGAGGCGTTCCATACAAGTCAATCGCTTCCGGGGTCAGGTAATGGCTGGCAAGGCTCGCTGTAATACGCGATCGCCACTGTTCCAATGCATCAGTCACAAAATCAGCCGGTAATTCCTCTGTCCCAACTTCTAGTAAGAACGTTGCCATAGCTGCCGTTCAGCACCTTTCCATAAGTAACTTATTCAGTGTACCTGTAGAGATGAACGAGAACTACAAAGCCACGACTATCCACTTATCACCGATCTCATTAAACGATGCCGTTGTGCCAGTCGGCAGGCAACCCAGCAGTTGAAGCGATTCGATTGTGGGAGCAACCGACGGATACTTTTCTCTAGGCTCTAAGGCTGTTATCGTCATGCGCGATCGCATGGACTTTGGCATTTCCCCACTCGTCAATTCAACTGGTGGAGAATAAGCGATCGCTCCCCACGCTCAATTCCCCTTGCCTCAGTCTGCTGCTCCCACTCTAGATACGCTTGCGAAAGTTGTGCCATAGTCAAAAGCCTCAAGTGAATTGCTGCTAACCGCATCTGCTCCGTCAAATCAATTAACGTTTGGTAAGCCTGATGAGCACGAAGGCAACCTCCCACACCAAACCGCCGACTTATCTTCTCCTCGATCAATTGGAGCTTCTGCTCAATCAGAACAAGCTGCTTTACTTGTCGAGTTGCAACCTCTGAGCTAACAGGCAGCTTGAAATGCAAAAAAGAACTCATAGCATAAAGTTCGCTAACCAATTGTTGAAACGCACCCTGGATAAGCATGGTAAATTCCTTCCCTTCAATCCATGACAAATACTTGCACATCGCCATTCACTTCCTTTATTCGATTGGTCAAGGTAATCTCAAAACCAAGCGCATCAGAGATTTCAGCCCTTTATCCCCACCTAAATTTGTCTGTAGCTGAACAATCTGAAAACTGCCCGATCGCCAGCCATCGCCAAACCATTCGCTACTCAAATCAATACTCATACCAAGCCTTATCCCCTAAGCAGCCAGCGGCAGCACCTCCGTTAACTGCACCCAGCCAGTCGCAGTTGAGTCCGATCGCACCAATTCATAAATCCGATCCCACCACACCTCTGTCATCACACCCGCCTCAATCCGGTTACCCCGTGACAGCCGTAAGCCCCCCGCGATCGCATCCCCATCATCCATCAACAGCCCAGATTGAACACTTCCTGGCTCCAGTAACTGCACCATAAATCGCCTCCTCCCGGGGGCTTAACCTACCATCAATTCCAAAAACCTGACATTTGGTTAATCGGGGGTGTAGAGGCATTGCCCGCAGCCAGGGCTTCCACCCCTGCACCCCGTCCTAGCTAACCCTACCGACCAAAAACACCAATCCCATAGCGGCAAGGCGCATTAGAGCAGCTAGACATCCTAACTCTGACCGTAAACCGAGCACTCCAACGCGGCGTCACTCGCACCATCGGCGTATCATCTCGCTGCAAATCCGAAGCAATCAAATTGCCATTATCGTCAAAAAGTGCCAAGTCAACATCCTGGCAATCATTATCACAAACCCCAATAATGGCGTAACTTTTGCCTTGTCTCAAACTCAGGGTAACGTCTTCCCGACCACCGCGACCCAGACTGCTAATAAACGGGTCATGCGTCAGGTTGTAGCCACCCAACCCTGCTGCCAAAGCCGCCTTTAACAACTCACGCCGAACTTGGTACGACCAGCGATCGCTCTGAGCCACCAGTACCGATCGCCGCTGCATCCCATCCGCCCTAACCGCCTGAGAAACCATCAGCAACGAACCACCCGCAGACAACCCAATCAACGCAACCTGTAACCAAGCCATTGAAGTCGTAAACCAAGTCTTCATAAGGAACTCTTTGTGAATCAGTAAAGGGCAATCAACCGATGACCAAAGCATAACAGCCCCTAGAAGACCCCCCTTCCAAGCGTGATTAAGGTAAAACTATCACGTTGGCAATCCCCCATGCTGAATTGGCAAACCTGGAAAAAGTGCGATCGCGCCGTGGCTATGCAGGCATCTTCAACCGCATCGAATCAAATGAGAAATTCGCTCAGATAGGCAATGATAAAATGACACTATGCTCTTCGATTGGGACACAAACAAAGCAGCCCGCAATCAGTCAAAGCACCAAGTCTCATTCGAGGAAGCAAAAACTGTGTTTGATGATCCTCTCTATGTTGACTTTTACGATCCAGACCACTCTGAGGCTGAGGAGCGATACCTCATTGTTGGAACGTCAAATCAAGGCCGCTTATTGATCGTATCCTATACCGAAAGACAAAACTCAATTCGCCTTATCAGTGCAAGAGAAGTTACCCGAACCGAGCGACAAGCTTATGAAGAGGGATAAATCAGAAATGCAAGATGACCTACAGCCAGAATATGACTTAAACAACTTGCGAGTCAGAAAATTAGGGTCAGAGCGAAAAAGCTTCAGCACAACAACCGTGCGTCTAGAGCCCGATGTTGCTGCCATGTTTCCCAGTGCCGATGCAGTCAATGAAGCACTGCGTTTTTTGATCAGAGTAATGCAGCAAAACCAGGCATCTATGCCTCAGACGCAGGCTAACACGACGTTAGAGCCGATCGACGAGAAATAATCGGCAAGCGCGTGCCGTTCGATCGCACCCTCGCCACCCTCAACGCCCAATTCCCTTGATTGCTTGCTCCATCAAAGGGCAATTCACCTAACCAAAGCATAACAGCCACTAGAAGCCCCCACTTCCAAGCGTGATTAAGGTAAAACTATCACGTTGGCAATCCCCCATGCTGAATTGGCAAACCTTCCTCTCCCCAGAAAACTTTTGGCAAGCCTGGAAAAAAGTGCGATCGAACCAAGGCTGTGCCGGAGTCGATCGCCAAACCATCGCCGCCTTTGAACGCAACGCTGAGCGGAATCTTGCCACCCTGCGCCGTCATCTTCGAGCGGGCACCTACCAGCCCATGCCCCTGCGCACCTTCTGG
>Ga0224722_1000727_pt1 | contig 19023 bp, 14 predicted proteins | sample Balambano_FR1_Me_FD_161646 | JGI IMG/M metagenome (GOLD analysis project Ga0224722, IMG submission 161646) | Freshwater sediment microbial communities from Lake Towuti, South Sulawesi, Indonesia - Balambano_FR1_MetaG | ecosystem: Environmental > Aquatic > Freshwater > Lake > Sediment | place... | reverse complement strand
CCCGACGAAGATCCGCCGCCACCTCCGAAGAAGCCACCGAAGAACCCGCCGCCGAACCCGCCGCCCCCGAAACCGAGACCGCCGCCGAAGCCGCCCGGATAGCCGCCCCCGCCCGAAATCGGCGGCAGCGGCGGCAGCGGCGCGGGGACATAGGCCACCTGCGCCAGCGGCGGACATTCGTTAGGATCGAAATAGGCCTCGACCGCGCCGACCGGGATGCTCGCCGCGCCCGCAGGGCCGACCGGCTGGCATTCGATCGTGCGTTCGACAATCCGGCGACGACGCTGTTCGGGCACCGGAATGTCGCGCTCGCGCGTCTTGATATAGCGCGCGCCGGTTTCGGGATCGACCGCGATCAGCTTGCCGTCGATATTGGTGGTGAAATCAGGGGTGTCGGTGTTCATGGGCTCGGCCATGCGCACGGCGCCGCCTTGCAACAACGCCACACCCGCCGCTGCGGCGGAAAGTTTCGCGATGGCCAATTTGAGCGACATAACCCACACCCTGCTTGCCTTTGGCGGCACCCCGCGGCCGCGCCGCAGTCCCACCTGATCCAGCCTCCTATTGATGGTCAAACGACCAGCAGGGCAATCCGGTTAACCCTTGCTGACTGCGGCGACGGCGCGAAACTGCGCCAAAAACCGCCGATTTCGGTGCCGCTGTCCCGGAATGACACCGAAAACGGTGGCGCGATGGCTTGCTGCGTTAACTATCTTCGCCGAACAGCCCGGATAGCGGCGGCGCCGCCGGCGACGGCGGAGCCAGCTCGAGATGGTGCCATCCGGCATCGTTGAGCACCCGCCCGCGCGCGGTGCGGGCGACGAGGCCAAGCTGGATCAGGTAGGGCTCGACCACCTCCTCTATGGTGTCGCGCGGTTCGGCGAGGCCGGCCGCGAGCGTCTCGATCCCCACGGGCCCGCCCTTGTAGACCGCCGCGATCATGGTGAGGTAGCGGCGGTCCATCGCGTCGAGCCCGAGCCGGTCGATCTCGAGCCGGGTGAGCGCCGCGTCTGCCACCGCGCGGGTGACGGTGGTGCTGCCGGCGACATCGGCGAAGTCGCGCACGCGCCGCAGCAGCCGCCCCGCGACACGCGGCGTCCCGCGCGAGCGGCGGGCGATCTCGTGCGCACCGTCGGGCGCGATGGCGAGGCCCATCAGCCCCGCCGCACGGGTGACGACGCGCTCCAGCTCTTCGTGGGTGTAGAAATTGAGCCTGACGGGAATGCCGAAGCGGTCGCGCAGCGGCGTTGTCAGCAGCCCCTGCCGGGTGGTCGCGCCGATCAGGGTGAAGGGCGGCAGGTCGATGCGGACGGAGCGGGCGCTCGGCCCCTCGCCGATGATGAGATCGAGCGCGCGGTCCTCCATCGCGGGATAGAGCACCTCCTCGACTTGCGGCGAGAGGCGGTGGATCTCGTCGATGAACAGCACGTCATGCGGTTCGAGATTGGTCAGCAGCGCGGCCAAGTCCCCCGCCTTGGCGATGACAGGGCCGCTCGTTGCGCGGAAGCCCACCCCCAGCTCGCCCGCGATGATCTGCGCCAGCGTGGTCTTGCCGAGACCGGGGGGGCCGAAGAACAAGGTATGATCCATCGCCTCCCCCCGCGCGCGCGCGGCGGCGATGAAGACGGCAAGGTTCCCCTTGGCCGCCTCCTGCCCGACGAATTCGGCCAAGCGGCGCGGGCGCAGCGCCGCGTCGGGGTCGCCGGGCTGGCGGGCGGGGGTGAGCTCAGGTTTGCTGCTCATAATGATCGCGGCCTGTAGAGCCCGGAGCCGTTCATCCAATAACCAAGGTATTGCACACCACCGTCCGGCTTGGAGATCGAGATCGCCTCGACGTAGCTGCTGCCGTAACGTCTCTCGATGATCCAAGCCCCGCCATCATCGAATGTGACAATGTCGCCCAAAATGCCTTTCCCCGAAAGCAGTGCTTGCCCGATACTGAAGGCCTCTGCTTGGCTCTCAATGCACTTCGGCTCCATCCGCGCGTCAAGCCGCTTGCGGAGCGTAGTGATCCAATCCTCGTCCAGCTTTTCTCCGACGGACTCGATCACAGCCATGGCTTTCGCCAGTTCATCTGGCTGGCCAGCCTTCCCCTTTAGAGCGATGTCACGCAAGCTGTAGTCAATGCACCGAATAATGTAGTCACCTTTAGGGCAACTCTCGTCGACGGCGCAGTCCAGAAGCGCCGACAAGCATTCGATGGCATATACCAGCAGATCCTCGTCCTGATCTGAAAGCTCAATGTCCTCGTCATAGGCCCATGTGCGGAGATGCTCAGGTGAGCCGAACCAGCCGAATTTGGGTTGAGTGTCCATCACCCGGCCGCCTTCTTCAGCGCAACGCGAATGAGATCTCCCTCGCTCGCGCCCTCGCCCAACTCTTCCAAAGCCCGCGCCACGGCCTGCGCGGCCACCGCAGGCTTGAAGCCGAGTTTTTCGAGGGCGCTCGCCGCGTCCGCGCCGAGGCTGGCTTGCGGCCGAGGCGCGCCCGCGCCACCGGCCGGGCTGCCATGTCCAGCGCCGCCGGGCATCGCTCCAGCCTTGTCCTTCAACTCGTTCACGATCCGGCCCGCCAACTTCGGCCCCACGCCCTGCGCCCGCGCCACCATCGCCGCGTCGCCGCGCCCGCAGGCCTCGCGCAGTTCGCCGGTCGAGAGCGCGGAGAGGATTGCGAGGCCCACCTTGCTCCCCACGCCCTGCACCCCCGTCAGCAGCCGGAACCAGTCGCGCTCGGATGCTTCCGCGAAACCGAGGAGGCGCATGTCGTTCTCGCTCACCTGCAATTCGGTGTGGACGGTGCAGGGCTCCCCCACCTCGCCCAGCGCGGCGAGGGTGCGGCTGGAGCAGTGGACGAGGTAGCCGACCCCGCCGACATCGACGATCGCCCAGTCCTCGCCGGTCGCATCGAGCCTGCCTGAGAGCTTTGCAATCATGTTTTGTTCCTGCCCCAAGGCCCGCCAAGCGTCCAGCCTTTATGGACAGATGCCCACACTTGCGCCAAATGCGCGGGCCATGAGCTGGAATACTTTCGGGCGCGTGCTGCGCTTTACCACCTGGGGAGAGAGCCACGGGCCAGCGCTCGGCGCGGTGGTCGACGGGTGCCCGCCGGGCCTGGCGATCTCGGAGGACTTCATTCAGCCCTTCCTCGATGCCCGCAAGCCCGGCACCAGCCGCTTCACCACCCAGCGGCGCGAGGACGATCTGGTGCGCATCCTCTCGGGGGTGTTCGAGGGCAAGACCACCGGCACGCCGATCAGCCTGATGATCGCAAACACCGATCAGCGCTCTAAGGACTATAGCGCCATCGCGCGAGCATACCGCCCGGGCCATGCCGACTACGCCTATGACGCCAAATACGGCATCCGCGACTATCGCGGCGGCGGGCGGTCGAGCGCGCGCGAGACCGCGGCGCGGGTGGCGGCAGGCGCGGTGGCGAGGGCCGTGATCCCCGAAGTCACCATCACCGCCTATGTCTGCGAGTTGGGCGGCGACCCGATCGACCCGGCAGCCGCAGACTATGCTGAAATCGCCAACAACCCGTTCTTCTGCCCCGACCCGGCAGCCACAAAGCGCTGGGAGGAGAAGGTCGATGCCGCCCGCAAGGCCGGATCGTCACTCGGCGCGATCGTCGAATGCGTCGCCACCGGGGTGCCCGCAGGCTGGGGCGCGCCGATCTATGCCAAGCTTGACAGCGATTTGGCGAGCGCGATGATGAGTATCAACGCGGTCAAGGGTGTCGAGATCGGCGACGGGTTTGCCGCCGCCCGGCTCACCGGCGAGGCAAATGCCGATCCGATGCGTCCCCCTGAAGCTGGTAGCGCGGACGGCACGCCGGTCTTCCTCGCCAACCATGCCGGCGGGACGGCGGGGGGTATCTCGACCGGGCAGCCGGTGGTGTGCCGGGTGGCGTTCAAGCCGACCAGCTCGATCCTCACTCCGGTGGAATCGATCACGTCAGCGGGCGAAGCGGTCGAGGTGGTCACCAAGGGCCGCCACGATCCGTGTGTGGGCATCCGCGGCACTCCGGTGGTCGCGGCGATGATGGCGCTGGTGCTGGCCGATCACAAGCTGCTGCACCGCGCGCAGGTGGGGTGAACGTCCGCGCGGCGCCGGCAGGCACAACAGCTGCGCGCCACCAAAACCGGAATAGCGGATCGCGGTCTCAATCGTCTGCGTCAATCAAAAGCTGCGCATTAATCGATTGGACGCAATATCCTGAAAGCGTCATTCTGCGCCCATAGGCTAAGCCCCAATCGGCGAGTCTGAACCCCGTAACGCTAGAGGAGACCCCAACATGGATGCCAAGACCGGAGATATCAGCGGCTGTCCGTTCCACGGCAGCAGCCAGATGCGCAACCTCCTGGGCCGAACCAATCGCGACTGGTGGCCCGAAGCCTTGCAGATGGACATTCTCACCGAAGGCGGCCGGAGCGCCAATCCACATGGCGAGGATTTCGATTACGCCGAGGCGTTCAACACGCTCGATTATACTGCGCTCAAGGCCGATCTTACCGCGCTGATGACCGATAGCCAGCCGTGGTGGCCGGCAGATTATGGCCACTATGGCCCGTTCTTCATCCGTATGGCCTGGCACGCGGCGGGCACCTACCGCACTGGCGACGGGCGGGGTGGCAGCAGCAGCGGGCAGCAGCGTTTCGCGCCGCTCAATTCCTGGCCCGACAACGGCAACCTCGACAAGGCGCGCCGTCTGCTGTGGCCGATCAAGCAGAAATACGGCAAGAACATCAGCTGGGCCGACCTGTTCATCCTTACCGGCAATGTCGCCATCGAAAGCATGGGCGGGCCGGTGTTCGGTTTCGGCGGGGGCCGTGCCGACGTCTTCGAGCCTGAGTCGGTTTACTGGGGCACCGAGGAGCAGTGGGTCAACGAAGGCGTCGCCACCCGCATCCGCCCGAAGGAAGGTGCGGCGCTCGAAAACCCGCTGGCCGCGATCCAGATGGGCCTTATCTACGTCAATCCCGAAGGGCCGCAGGGCAACCCCCACGATCCCGAAGGCATGGCGCGCGACATGCGTGAAACCTTCGCCCGGATGGCGATGAACGACGAGGAAACGGTGGCCCTTACTGCAGGCGGCCACGCCTTTGGCAAGGCCCACGGCGCGGCCCCGTCCGACACCTTCGGCGGCGCACCCGAAAGCATGGACCTCCACCTTATGGGCTTCGGCTGGCTCAACGACGAGGATGAGATCGAGAAAGGCCACATCACCACCTCGGGGATCGAAGGCAGCTGGTCGAACAATCCGACCTCGTGGAGCCACGACTATTTCCGTCTGCTATTCAAGTATGACTACGAGTTGGTGAAGTCCCCGGCTGGCGCACATCAGTGGACCCCGGTCAACCCCGATCCCGAGGATCTGGCCCCCGACGCGCGCGACCCCGAAAAGCGCGTGCCCACGATCATGACCACCGCCGACATGGCGCTCAAGAACGATCCGGAATATCGCAAGATTTCCGAACGTTTCCTCGCTCACCCCGAGCAGCTTGACGATGCCTTCGCGCGCGCCTGGTTCAAGCTGTGCCACCGCGACATGGGGCCGAAGATCCGCTACATGGGGCCGGAAGTCCCCGAAGAGACGCTTATCTGGATGGACCCGGTTCCGGCTGGGACCGCGCCTTCCGACGCTGAGGTCGCGCGCTTCAAGGCGGCGATCCTGGCGAGCGGGCTGTCGGTGCGCGAACTGGTCAAGGCGGCATGGGCCTCGGCTTCGACCTACCGCAATTCGGACCACCGCGGCGGCGCCAACGGCGCGCGCGTGCGGCTGGCTCCGCAGAACGGCTGGGCGGTCAACGACCCCGAGGAACTAACCAAGGTGCTCGACACCATCGAAGCGCATCGCGGCGAGCTTTCGATGGCCGATGCGATCGTGCTGGCGGGCAGCGCGGCGGTCGAAAAGGCGGCGCGCGATGCCGGGCATGACGTGACCGTGCCGTTCATGGGCGGGCGCGGCGATGCCACCGACGCCGACACTGACGCTGCCAGCTTCGATGCGCTCGAACCTTTTGCCGACGGTTTCCGCAACTACCTCAAGACCAAGGCACAGGTCCGCACCGAGGAAATGCTGATCGACCGGGCGCACTTGCTTGGCCTGTCGATCCCCGAGATGACCGTGCTGGTCGGCGGGCTGCGCGCATTGGGCGCGGTAAGCACCCATGCGCATCACGGCGACAACATCGGCGTGCTAACCGACACGCCCGGCAAGCTCACCCCGGACTTCTTCCGCAATCTTCTCGACATGGGCACCAAATGGGCCCCGGTCGACGACAGCGGCGATGAAGAATATGTCGGCACCGACCGTGCGACCGGCGAGGAGAAGTGGCGTGCGACCCGGACCGATCTGGTGTTCGGATCAAATTCGATGCTGCGCGCGCAGGCCGAAGCCTATGCCGAGGCCGGGAACGAGGGCAAGTTCGTGTGCGACTTCATCTCGGCCTGGAACAAGGTGATGAACGCCGATCGCTTCGACGTCAGCTACGCCCGGTATCACTGATCCCGACCGCAAAGTGCGCAATCAGGGCCCCCGGCAGCGATGTCGGGGGCCTTTGCGTTGCGGACAGCCGAAGATCCCGATCCGCCCCGGAAGTGCGACTTGACCGAAGCTTGAAAAGATATAATGATGATATCATAATTATATCGCTTGGAGACTCGTCATGACGCTTGCCGATGCCCCCGCTCTCAACCGAAGCCGCGAAGTTCCGGCGCGCACGGAGAGCGGCTATCTGATGCTGCTGATCTGGGTGCTGCTGGGCGCCTATGCGATCTGGACCGTAATCAATGCGATCGGGCCGGACGGGCTTGAGCCGGGCGAGCTGGCCGGCGCGATCATCGCGGCCGTGGCCGGCACGATCATCCTCACCGGGTTCTACATGATCAACCCCAACGAAGCGGCAGCGATCCAGCTGTTCGGCGCCTACAAGGGGACCGATCGCAACGAGGGCCTGCGCTGGGTCCTGCCGTGGCTCGGCAAGACCAAGATCGCGGTGCGCGCCAACAATGTCATCTCGCAGACGATCAAGGTCAACGATGCGCGCGGCAATCCGATCGAGATGGCGGCCCAAGTGGTGTGGCGCGTCACCGACACCGCGCAGGCGCTGTTCGACGTGGATGATTACCGCGAGTTCGTAACGGCCCAGATCGAAGCGGCGGTGCGCTCGATCGGCTCGCGCTACCCTTACGATGATATCGAGCATCTCGAAGTGACGCTGCGCGGCAACCACGATGAAGTCAGCGCAGAGCTGCGCGTTGCGTTGATCGAGCGACTTTCGGTGGCAGGGATCACGGTCGATGAATGCGGGCTCACCCACCTCGCCTATGCGCCAGAGATTGCCGGTGCGATGCTGCGCCGCCAGCAGGCCGAAGCGGTGATCTCGGCGCGGCGCAAGCTGGTCGAAGGCGCGGTGACGATGGTCGAGATGGCACTGACCCAGCTCAGCGAGAAGAACGTCGTTGAACTCGATGACGAGCGCAAGGCGGCGATGGTGTCGAACCTGATGGTGGTGCTGTGCGGCGAGCGCGACACCCAGCCGGTCGTCAACGCAGGTTCGCTCTACTGACCGGGCCATGGCCGCTAAGAAAGCCTTCCCCCTGCGCCTCGATCCGGTGCTCCACGACGCGCTACAGCGCGCGGCCGATGCCGATTTCAGAAGCGTCAACGCCGAGATCGAGGTGCTGCTGCGCGAGGCGTTGGCGCGGCGCGGGGTCCGCGTGGGGTTGAGTAAGGCTCCGCGCCGCGGCCGCCCAAAGGGCAGTCTCGATGAGGGGGAAAGCCAGTCCTGAACGAACGGGCGCGGGCGGCCGCAGCGCCGACCTGCCGCTCAGCCTTCCGCCGCGTGCTCCTCGCGGGCGATCGCGTGGAGCCAGTCGGCGTGGCGCGGGGCCTTTTTGGTCGCGCTCCATTCCTCCAGCATCACCGGCGCAACGCGGGCGAGTTCTTCGTATTGCTCGGCGGTGCCGATATCGGCGGCGAGTTCGACCCTGTGGCCGTTGGGATCGAAGAAGTAGATCGACTTGAAGATGCCGTGATGCGTGGGGCCGAGCACATCGACGCCCTCGGCTTCGACATGCGCCTTGGCCGCCAGCAGCGCCGCTTCGTCCGGCACCCGCAAAGCAAGGTGCTGGACCCAGGCCGGGGTGTTGGGATCCCTGCCCATCTCGGGCTGGTTCGGCAGCTCGAAAAAGGCGAGGATGTTGCCGCCCCCGGCATCGAGGAAGATGTGCATGTAGGGATCATATTCGCCGGTCGAGGGCACATGATCTTCGGCAAAGGCGGTGGTGTAAGTCATGCCGAGCACGCGGGCATACCACTCGACCGTCTCCTTGGCGTCCTTGCAGCGATAGGCAGCGTGGTGGATGCCTGACAGTGCGACGGGGCGGGTCATTCGGCGGGCTCCTCGACGTTCAGCACGCCGCGCAGGATCTGGTCGCGCTCCATGCTTTCGAACAGGGCCTTGAAGTTGCCCTCGCCGAAGCCTTCGTCGCCTTTCCTCTGAATAAACTCGAAGAACACCGGCCCGACCTGCGCCTGCGCGAAGATTTGCAGGAGGAGGCGGGGCGCGCCGCCTTGCGTGGTCCCGTCCAGCAGGATGCCGCGCATCTTGAGCGCCTCGACATCCTCGCCGTGGCCGGGGAGGCGTTCGGCGAGCATGTCGTAATAGGTCGCGGGCGGCGCGGTCATGAAGGGGACGCCGAGCTTTTGCATGCGATCCCAGCAGGCCGGAAGATCGTCGCAGATCAGCGCGATGTGCTGGATGCCCTCGCCGTTGAAGGCGCGCAGGAATTCCTCGATCTGGCCCTTGCCTGCCCCAGAATCATTGGCGCCCTCCTCGTTGAGCGGGATGCGGATCTTGCCATCGGGCGCGGTCAGCGCCTTGGAGGTCAGGCCGGTATACTCGCCCTTAATGTCGAAGAAGCGAATCTCGCGGAAGTTGAACAGGGTCTCGTAATAGTCCGCCCAATACTTCATCCGACCGCCATAGACGTTGTGGGTGAGGTGATCGATGGTGTGGAAGCCAGCGCCTTCGGGGTGCTTGTCCACGCCGGGCAGATACTCGAAGTCGATGTCGTAGATGGTGAGGCCCCCATTCCCACCAACGCCACCGGCTGCGCCCTCGTAACGATCGACCAGATAGAGGATCGCCCCGCCGATGCCGCGGATTGCCGGGATGCGCAGTTCCATGATGCCGGTCTGCACGGCGACCGGCTCAGCACCCTTGGCGATAAGGTGGTCATAGGCGCGTGCCGCATCGCGCACGCGGAAAGCCATGCCGCAGGCCGAAGGGCCGTGCTCGCGCGCGAAATACCAAGCGGGCGAGCGCGGCTCGTAGTTGGCGATAAGGTTGATGCCGCCCTGCCGCCAAAGGTGCACGTCCTTCGACCGGTGCTGCGCAACGCGGGTGAAGCCCATGCTCTCGAACACCGGCTCCAGCACGCCCTTTTCCGGCGCGCAGAATTCGACGAACTCGAAGCCGTCGAGACCCGCGGGGTTGTCGAAGAGATCAGTGGCGGGCGCGTTCATCGGCCGAATCCCCGTGTGAGGCAAGATAGTTTCAATTGAAACTACTTACCGCAAGTCGCCGATTCGCGCAAGATCAGGCGACCCGCCCGACGGTGCGCACGCGCTCGTCCTGCATCAGGGCGAGCCGCTTGCCGAAGGGCTCGCCGCCCTCGAAGGCTTCCGCCGTTGCCGCATCGCAAAGATCGGCATTGCCGACCATTCGCTCGCCTGCGTCGGAGCGGCCGATGAAAATCGCCACAGGCCCCTTAGGCCCGCAGTTGATGGTGTAGGTCTCCACGACCGCGCGCTCCATCGGGCCTTCTGCCACCGGCACTTTGTCGCTCGCCTTGGGGAGCAGCGCGAAGCGGTCGTTCGCGCTCCATTCGGCTGGCTGCGTCGAGTAGATGCCGGTCGCATATTTGCTCATCCACCCGCCATTCGCGCCCACCAGCGCAAAGCTGCCGCGATCCGACCGCACCCGTTGCACGGCCTCGGCGATGGCGTGGGCCGAATAGTTGTTCCCGGCCCCGCCAAAGAAGGGGAGGCCCCCGGTGAGCGTCAGCCCGCGCGGGTCGTCGATGGCGAGCCCGAAGTGGTCGCATTGGTTGAACACGGGAATTGCGAAGCAGGAATAAAAGTCGATGTAGCGGATGTCGCTCATCCCCTTCCCCGCCCGCGCCAGCGCCGCATCGACGCTCGCGAGGCTGGCAGGGTTGCCCGCGAGGTCAGGCCGCTGCGAGAGCTTCAGCTCGGTCGCGGCGGTGACGGCGTGGATGTGCACCCATCTGGCCTCGGGCACCCCGAGTTCGCGCGCGAGGCCCGCCGAGGCGACGATGATCGCGGCGGCCTGGTTCACCTGATCGCGCGCCACGGTCATGCGCGGATAGGGCTCAGCGACGATGCGGTTCCTGTCGGTGACGGTAGCGAGTTCCTCCGCCGTGCGCTCCACCGGAGCCGCCGAATGGGGGTTGGCCGCCGCTATCCGAGTGAAAGGCGCAAACAACTTGCCGATTTGGAGGCGGTATTCCTCCAGCCCCATCCCAAGCCGATGCCGCCGCGCGTTTTCGGCCAGCGCATAGAGCGGGATCGCCCCGCTCGCCCCGTGGGCGAACAGCGCAGGCTCCAGCAGGTCATCGACGCCAAAGCCCTGATCCTCGAAGTCGCCTTCGATCTCTTCCGACCAATCCGGGATCTCGCCCTTGGCTGTGAGCGCCAGCACGGTCGAAATCGCCTCGCTGCCTACGATCACTGCGCAGCGGCTGTCGCCCGCCGTGATCGCGCTGGCGAATTCGCCCACCAGCTGCTGGTTGGTCTGCCCGCCGGTCGTCGTCAGGATCGCGCGCGTCGGGTTTGCCCCCACCCGCTTCGCAATCGCGCGCGGCACATTGTTCGCCGCGCCGAAGGGCGGGTTGCGATCAGGCCGCGACATCTCGAAGGCGCGGATTGCCGCGAGGGTGTCGATGGCCTCAGCCACCAACCCTGTCGCCCCGCTGTCGGCAATCGCCCCAGCCAGCGCACGCCCGGCGAGGTCCATATAGGAGAGGGCAGCATAGCCCGGCTCGCCGACCCGTTCCGAATATTGCCCGACCCCGATGATGACCGGCGTGTTGTCGGGAACGCAGCCCCCCGGCTCAGTCGACAAAGCCGTCAACCCGCTCGACGATGATCGCCGGGGCCATTCCGCCCGCCGCGCACATCGTCACCAGACCATATCGCCCGCCGCGCCGCTCCAGCTCGTCGACGATCGTGCCGATCAGGATCGAGCCGGTCGCCCCGATCGGATGGCCGAGCGCGATCGAGCCGCCATTGACGTTGACCTTGTCCCAATCGAGCTCGAGATCGCGCACGAACTTGGCGGCGACCACGGCGAAAGCCTCGTTGATTTCATAGAGGTCAATGTCGTCCTTCGACAGACCCGCCTTCGCGAGCACTTTCTTCGCCGCGGGCACCGGCGCGTTGAGCATCAGCGTGGGATCATCGCCCATATTGGCGGTGGCGACGATCCGCGCGCGCGGTTTCAACCCGTGCTTTTCAGCATAGGCCTTCGAGGCGATCAGCACCGCCGCCGCGCCATCGACCACACCGCTGGAATTGCCCGCATGGTGGAAATGCTTGATCTCGAGATCGGGATATTTCTGGTTGATCAGCTTGCGAAAAGTCGTGCCCGCCTCGTCGAGCGGCACGTCGGCGATCTTGGGGAAGGCCGGTTCAAGCTTCGCCAGATCCTCGCGGGTGGTCTGCGGCCGCGGGTATTCCTCGCGGTCAAGCAGCACCGTGCCGTCATCCGCCACCACCGGCACCACCGACTTGGCAAAGCGCCCCTCGCTGATCGCTTCCGCCGCGCGGGCTTGCGAGCGGTAGCCGACTTCGTCCAGCTCCTCGCGGGTGAAGCCTTCCAGCGAGGCGATCGCATCGCCGCAAATGCCCTGATGCGACTGCGGATGCACCGCCTGGAGGCGCGCGTTGTAGCTGCCCATCATCGGCGGCTTGATCCCAGCGCGCATCTTCTCCTGGCTCATGGCGGCGGTGAGGCTCATCATCTCGGTGCCGCCTGCGATCACGCAATCCTCCATCCCGCTCATCACCTGCGCGGACGCCAGCGCGACGCTGGTGATGCCGCCGCCGCAGAACCGGTCGAGCGTGGTGCCCGACGAGGTGATGTCATAGCCCGCATCAAGTGCCGCCATGCGGCCCATGTCGCCTGCCTGCATCCCGTCCTGCGTGGAGACCGACCAGATCACGTCATCGACCGTCGCGGTGTCGAGGCCGTTGCGGTCCTTGATCGCCTTCAGCACCGTCGCGGCGAGGTGCTGCGGGTGGCACGCTGCCAAGGCACCCTTGCCCTGCTTGCCGATCCCGCGCGGAGTGCGCACTGCGTCGATGATGTAAGCCTCGGCCATGAGTGATCCTCTCCACTTCTAGCGAAATTGCGGTTGACGCGTCCGTAAAGCGCCTGCACCAGACGCACAAGATTTGCGTTTCAATTCGCAATGTCACTTTCGATAGGGAGAGAACCTGTGAGCGACACCGCTGCCCCCGAAGTGCTGACCGAAGTCGAGGACGGCGTCCTCATCGTCACCATCAACCGCCCCGAAGCCAAGAACGCGATGACCAAGGCCGCGGCCGAGGGGATCGCGGCGGCGATGGACCGATTGGATGCCGAGGATGATCTGCGCGTCGGCATCCTTACAGGCGCGGGCGGGACGTTCTGTTCGGGGATGGATCTCAAGGGCTTCCTGCGCGGTGAAAGCCCGACGGTTCAGGGCCGCGGCTTTGGCGGCGTGGTGCAGGCCCCGCCCAAGAAGCCGCTGATCGCTGCGGTCGAAGGCTACGCGCTGGCAGGCGGACTCGAGCTGATGATCGCCTGCGACCTCGTGGTGGCACACAAGGACGCGAAGTTCGGCATCCCCGAAGCCAAGCGCGGCCTCGTCGCCGCTGCCGGGGGCGTGATGATGCTCCCCGACCAGATCCCCGAGCGGGTGGCCATGGAGCTGGCGCTGACCGGCGATTTCATCGGGGCGGACCGGGCATATCAGCTCGGGCTTATCAACGAAGTGACCGAAGGTTCGGCGCTCGACGCTGCCAAGGCGCTGGCGGCGCGGATCGCCGCCAACGGGCCTTTGGCAGTGCGCATCTCCAAGCAGGTGATGAAGGAATCGCGCGGCTGGGCGATGGCAGAGCGCTACGCCAAGCAGGGCGAGCTGATCGGCCCGGTGTTCGTCAGCCACGACGCCCGCGAAGGCGCCGCCGCCTTTGCCGAAAAGCGCAAGCCCAACTGGACGGGCAAGTAATCGGGGCGAGTGCCCGCGCAGGCAAAGTTTTCGGAGAGGAGCCAAAATGCCCGTAATCGACGTCCCCCAGCCCGAATTCATGGCTGACGAGGAAATCGCCATCTTCGCCGACGCAGTCGGAAAGTTCTACCAGCAGCATGCCCCGCAAAAGCGGGTCCAGCAATGGCGCGACAACGGCCAGGTCGAACGCGAGTTCTGGCGCGAGGCCGGGGCAGCCGGCCTGCTCGGCGTCAGCGTTCCGAGCGAATATGGCGGCCACGGCGGCGATTTCCGCCATGATCTTGTCGTGATCGACCAGCAGGCCAAACACGACGTCGACGGCTTTGCCGCCTCGCTCCACAACACGATCATCCTGCCCTATCTGGTGCGTCACGGCACCGAGGAGCAGAAGCTGAAATACCTGCCCAAGCTGGTTTCGGGCGAGTTGGTAAGCGCAATCGCGATGACTGAACCGGGCGTGGGAAGCGACCTCCAGTCGATCACCACCACCGCGCTGCGCGACGGCAACGGCTACCGCATCAACGGGGCCAAGACCTATATCTCCAACGGCCAGACCGCCGATTTCATCGTCGTCGTCGCTAAGACCGATCCCAACGAACGCGCCAAGGGCATCTCGCTGATGCTGCTCGAGACCGAGGGGACCGAGGGCTTCCAGCGCGGCAAGAAGCTCGACAAGATCGGGCTCGATGCGGCCGATACCTCGGAGCTGTTCTTCGACAACGTGTTTGTCCCGGCCGAAAACGTTCTCGGCGGGGTCGAGGGCAAGGGCTTCTATCAGCTGATGGGCGAGCTGCCGCAGGAACGGCTGGTAATCGCCATCGGTGCTGCCACGGGGATCGAGAAGGCGCTCGAAACCACGGTCGAGTATGTCAAGTCGCGCAAGGCGTTCGGGCAGACCATCTGGGATTTCCAGAACACCCAGTTCGTGCTCGCCGATCTTAAGGCCAAGGGCACTGCCGCGCGGGTATTCGTCAACGACTGCATCGCCAAGCTGCTCAAGGGCGAACTCGACGTGGCGACCGCCTCGATGGCCAAGTACTGGGTCACCGAACTGCAGGGCGAGGTCGTCGACAAGTGCCTGCAGCTGCATGGCGGCGCGGGCTATATCAACGAATATCCGATCGCCAAGATGTACCGCGACGCGCGCATCACCCGCATCTTCGGCGGCTCGAACGAAGTCATGAAGATGCTCATAGCAAGGTCGATGTAGCTTTTCGTAAGCTCCCGCGAAAGCGGGAGCCTCGGGCGACCTCGCGCTTCATTCGCCTGAGGCCCCCGCCTGCGCGGGGACTCGCCGGAAAAAAGAAAGGGGCGGATCGCAACACGCGATCCGCCCCACTTCGTTCGCAGTTGCGAAAATCAAAACCTTGCGCGCAGGGTCACACCATACTGACGCGGCGGCAAGGTAAAGGCCGACCGCGAGTTCGCCGCGCCGCTGCCGCGCAAAGTGGTGTTGAAGGTCACCCCGCGCACCACTTCGTCGGTCAGGTTGTTGACCCAGCCTTCAATGGCAAAGGCTCCATCGGCGAACCGCAGGCCCGCGCGCAGGTTCACAAATGCCTTGCCATCCTGCACATCGGCCACGATCAGCGGCGCAGCATCGATCGCGGCCTGAATTTGCGCGACGCTCGACCCGGCAGCAACCGTGGGCGGGACGATCGCCTGGGTCGAAGTGCGCTGGTCACTTTCGAGCCTGACCTGTCCCGAAACGAAGAATTCGGTCGAATCCGAAATCGGCTTCTCCCACAAGGCACCCATCAGCGCCACCACCTGCGGCGCGTTGGTGAGGTCATTGCCGCACAGCGACAGCACCTGCACCGCAGTCAGATCTCCCGCGCAATCTTCGGGATAGCTGGCTTCGAGGAACGTCGCCCCGACGTTGAGGGTCAGCTCGTCATTCGGGCGGATCAGGCCTTCGATCTCGACCCCGCGGGTTTCGGCCACCGGCACATTGAAGGTGGTGAACGCCGTCCCGGTGAATTCGAGCACCTGGAAATTGGTGAACTCTTCGTAGAAAGCAGCGATATTGACAGTCACTGCGCCGTTGGCCGACTGCGTCTTGATCCCGATTTCGTAGGCATCGACCAGCTCCGAAAGGAAGCTCGGATCGGCCCCGCCCACCGCGGCAGTGGTATCGAGGTTGATCCCGCCCGCCTTGTAGCCATGAGTGAAGCTGGCATAGGCATTCGTGGTGCCGTTGAAATCGTAACCGAGCTTGATCGTGTAGATCAGTTCCTCGTCATCGAAATCGGTCTGGAAGGTGCGCGGCAGCGGCAGCACGGCTGCCTGCGGCAGATCGGCGGGCGCGGTGAACCCGAAGCACCCCAGCCCGATGAAGGTCGGCTGGAGCGACGCGGGGATCCCGGCGAGCGCGCCCAGCACCGCAGGGCAAATATCATTGTCCACCGCCGTCTGGGTAAACCCGCCGTTCTTGCGCTCCCACGAATAGCGCGCGCCCAGTGTCAGTTCGAGCCCATCGGTGATTTCCAGCGTATTGTGAGTGAAGATCGCGTAGCTCTTGGCATCCTGCTGGAAACGGTTGGTGTTGGTGGTCCCCGCCGGATCGACCCCGGTGAACAGCGTCAGCGGGTTTGCACCCAGCGCTCCTCCGGTCGGCACGAACAGCAGCGCGCCGACATTCTCGCCATAATCCTCGCCCAGCGCAAAGCTGACCGACTGGTCGATCGTTTCATCCGAATAGAAACCGCCCACCATGTAATTGAGTGCGCCGCCGAAGGTTTCGCCCTGAAGTCTGAGTTCGGCGGTCCAGGTTTCCAGATCGAGATTCAGTGCATCGACGTTGAAAATGTCGAGCCCGGTGAAATCGGAATCGTAGTTCTCGAAGCTCTCATACTTGCGCCACGAGCCGATGAAGATCAGATCGGCGCTGTCCGACAGCGGGAATTCGATTTCGCCGGTGATCCCGTAATTGTCGATATCGGCCACCGGCGCGAAGTTGGCCGAAACGATGCGATTGTCCATCGCCTCCTCGAAATCGCTCTGGCCGAAGGGATTGGTCGAAACCGTAGGCTGGCCATTGCCGCCGTTGGCGCCGAGACCGACCGCGGCATAGGCTCCGGCGGTGACGAGCGGCGATTCGTACAATTCCACCGCGCCGCAGCAGCTCGACTTGCTCTTGGAATAGTCCGCGATAATCCGGCCGCGAAGTCCGCTGTCGGTGTCCCAACCGATTTGGCCGCGCACCAGCCACTGATCGACGTCGTTGGTATCGCCGACTTCGGCGCCGGTGCGGTTGACCACGGTAAGGAAACCGTCACGCTCACGATAGGCTCCGGTAAGCCGCAGCGCGAGCGTGTCCTTGACGATCGGCACGTTGACCGCGCCCTGCACGCTGATCTCGTTGAAATTGCCGTAGCCTGCATTCACGAAGCCACCGAACTCGGTGACATCGGGGCGGGCATTGGTGATGTTGAGCGCGCCGGCGGAGGTGTTGCGCCCGAAGAGTGTGCCCTGCGGCCCGCGCAGCACCTCAACCCGCTCGACATCGACGAATTCGCTCAAGGCGACGCCGGGGCGCGACTGATAGGCACCATCGACGAAAATGCCGACCGCGCTTTCGAAGCCGATGTTGTTCGAGGTCGTGCCGATCCCGCGCACCCGCAGCACCACCGAGCCCGAGGCGAGCTGCGCTTGGGAACTGGTGAAGCTTGGTGCCAGAGCGGCGACCTGCTGGATGTTGACAACGCCCTGGTTGTCAAGCTGCTGCGGCGAGATCGCGGTCACCGCCAGCGGAATGTCCTGCACGTCCTGTGCGCGGCGCGTCGCGGTCACGATGATGACGTTGTCGTCCCTGCTCGTGGTGGTGGCGGCCTCATCGTCCTGCGCGAAGGCAGGGGCGGTCAGCGAACTGCAGGCCAGCAGGCCGCAGGCAATCTTTGCGAAATGACGCGTCATGGCTTCTCTCTCCACATGCCAGCCGGTCTTTGCGCCGGACCTGGGTTAGCGAGGCGGGAGCCTATCAGTGTCGTGCCCCCTATCAAGAGTCGCAGGCAAAGTTCCGCTCATGCGTAGCAAAAATGCAACATGCCGTGTTGCAGCGCAGCAGAGGTGCGGCGGGCGGGCCATCGGCGCAAGAATGTTACGCTCATGCCTGCTTTAGTCAGAAGCCGTAGCGTAAACCCATCCACAGCGTGCGCGGCACGCCCAGATCGAGCGATCCGGAATTGTCGCGGGTGACAATGCGCTCGTCCCAAATATTCTCGGCGCGCAGCACCAGCGCAAACCCTGCACCGAGCGGCGCAGCGGCAAACAGGTCGAAAGTGGTCGCTGGCGGCAGCGAATCAGTTTCAAGATCGTCCTCGAACTGGGCCGAGACGTGGCGCAGGGTTCCCGCCAACCGCCAGCCCGGCGCAGGTGTCCAGGCGAGCGTCATCGATCCGGCGAATTCGGGGGTCTGCGCCGGGCGATTGCCGTCGAGCGCCGCCGATGCGCCCTCGCCGCGGACCCGGGCATCGCTCCAGGCGAATGCCGCCTCCAGTCCGAGCGTGCCCAATTGTGCTGCCAGTTGGCCCTCGATCCCCCTTGCAGAGAGCCCCGGCAGGTTCTGGCGCTGGCGGCGGTTGGGCCCGGTGGTGACATTGGCGATCGCGTTGTCGACCTGGTTGTCGAAGGCCGTCAGCGAAACCACCAGCGCGTTGACCGGCTGCCAGTCGAACCCGAACTCGACCCCTTCCATTCGTTCGTTGACCAGTGCGGCATTGGCTTCGGTCACCACCGGAAACACCACGAAGGGGCGGTAAAGCTCGTTGAGGGTCGGCAGTCGCAGCGCGGTGTAGGCGGCGAGGCGCAGATCGAGCCGCCGGGTGGCGTGGAACTGCGCCCCAGCCCGCCAGCTTGCCGACCAGTCGTGCCGGTCGGGGGCGCGCACCGCTGCGACCGTTGTTCCGGCGGCGGAGACGGCGTCGAAGAACCCGCCGGTGATGCTGCTGCGGTCGGCGCGCAGGCCCGCGTTGATCAGCAGCGGGCCGATCTGCCAATCATCCTCGATGAACAGACCCAGATTGCCCGTCGCTCCGCCCGCACGGCGACGTTCGGTGACAAGGCCCGATACGGCGCTGATCGCATCTTCGCGGGTTTCGCCCTCGGCGCGGCGGTAATCGGCCCCGATGCGGATCTCGTGACCTTCAATAAGCGGCGGGCGCAGCTCGATCTTGCCGCCGATCCCGGTCGAGGGCGTAGCGCGCTGATCGAGCGTCGGCGTGAAGCGGGTCGCGGAGATGACGATGTTGGAAAAGTCGCGGCTCTGGACATAGGCGATGAGATCGAACGGCAGGCCCCCGCGCCCGACCACGCGCAGGTTCGCCTCTTCGCCCGCGCTGGTCGAATCAGCGCCATCGAAACGCAGCGTGCGCGCGTCGCGGAACACGCCGACGCGGGCCTGCACCTCGAGGGTGTCGGCGAGCGGGGCGACACCGCGCAACGCGACGTTCCAGCTGTCGAAGGCGGCGCTCGCGGTGGCGGGCACCCGCTCCGCAAGCGGGGTGGTGAAGAACCCCTGACCCCGGTCCCAGCGCCCGCTGGCGGTCGCAAACCCGCGGCCAAGACGCTGGGTCAGCACCGCGCTTGCCTCGGTCTCGGCGCGGTCATTGATCGCCGCGCTGGCAAGCACCGCGCCTGCCGTGCCGGGATCGGCGCTTGCAAGCTCGATCGTGCCGGCCAGCGCGCCCGCGCCGAACGGCCCCGACCCGCCCCCGCGTGTCAC
>Ga0224722_1000726_pt1 | contig 19037 bp, 20 predicted proteins | sample Balambano_FR1_Me_FD_161646 | JGI IMG/M metagenome (GOLD analysis project Ga0224722, IMG submission 161646) | Freshwater sediment microbial communities from Lake Towuti, South Sulawesi, Indonesia - Balambano_FR1_MetaG | ecosystem: Environmental > Aquatic > Freshwater > Lake > Sediment | place... | reverse complement strand
AACCCGGTCTAGGCACAACCGTAGTTCGTCGTACCAGGTGTGGTTGGTGATTTGAGCGGTGGGGAAACACCCGGTCCCTTCTCGAACCCGGCAGTTAAGCCCGCCAGCGCCGATGGTAGTGTGTGGTTTCTACACGCAAGAGTACGCCATTGCCAACTACCCTGGTACTGCTCTTATTCAAAAGTCCCACCTGTTGATTCAGGTGGGACTTTTTGATTTACCCGATTCGTAGTACCATTTTTCTACAAGAACCATTCCTCATCACACAAAAGCAGAGCATGAACTTAGCAACATCCAGCAAACTGACCTTGCCCTACTTGGCCGAGCAGTATTATCTTCAGCCAGGGATCACCTTTTTGAACCATGGGAGCTTTGGCGCGTGTCCGAAACCGGTCTTTACCGTCTATCAACAGTGGCAGCGCGAACAGGAGGCCAACCCAGTGATCTTCATCGGGCGGCGTTTGCCGGGGCTGCTCGCAGAAGCGCGGGCGAGCCTGGCAGGGTATCTGGGTACAGCGGCGGATAATCTCGTCTTTGTGCCCAATGCCACGCATGGTATCAACATTGTGGTGCGTTCCCTCAACTTGCAGCCCGGTGATGAGGTACTTGGCACGGATCATGAGTATGGGGCGATCAACAACACCTGGCACTTCAACTGCAAAAAATGGGGCGCACGCTACATCAATCAACCGATCCCTGTGCCGCTGACCACACCTGAAGCCTTTGTCGATATACTCTGGGCAGGGGTCACCGAGCGGACGCGTGTGATCGCCATCAGCCACATCACTTCGCCGACGGCGCTGACCTTCCCCATCGCCCAGGTTTGTGCGCGAGCGCACGCCGCTGGCATCCTCACGGTGATCGACGGGGCTCATGCACCAGGGCAGATCGAGCTTGCGCTCGACCAGCTGGGGGCCGATTTCTATGTCGGGAATTGTCACAAATGGTTGAGCAGTGGGCGAGGAGCGGGATTTCTCTTTGCGCGGCCAGAGCGCCAGGAGATGCTGGAACCGCTCATCGTCAGCCATGGGTGGAACCGGGCGAATTCGACACAATCGCAATTTTTGGACTATTTTACATGGACGGGTACCGATGACCCGGCAGCCTATCTCAGCGTGCCCGCGGCGATTGATTTTCAGCGTCAGAACCGCTGGCCGGAGGTGCGCGCGGCCTGTCATACGCTGGCGCTAGAGGCTCACCATCGCATTTTGGAATTGTCCGACCCTGAACCGCTCAGCCCCGATTCGATGTGGATGCAACTCTGTGCGACGCCGCTGCCGGGGCGCGCCGCCGACTATAAAGAGTTATGGGATCAATACCAGATCGTCGTGCCAGTCTTTGAATGGAATGGTCGCACCTTGATCCGCGTTTCGATTCAGGCCTACAATTCGCCGAGAGATATTGACAGGCTCTTGCAGGCGCTCAATGAGATTATCGGCACTTCTTAAGGGTCAATATGGCACTCAAAGCCCTCACGCCGCTGGATATACGTACATTTTTGGAACGCGCCACGCCAGCCATGCTCGGCGTGGTGGGAACGCTTGACGAAGATGGTGGCCCCCATCTCGTGCCGGTTTGGTACCGCTATGACGGAGCGCGCATCTACATCTGGACGCTTGCTACCCGCCGTTGGGTCAAGAATCTTGCCCGTGATGCACGCGTGGCTTTTTCCGTGCAAGAGGATAAGCCACCGTACGCGGGGGTCAGCTTACGCGGGCGAGCGACGATAACCACCGGTGACGGGGAAGAGGTGACACAGGAGATCGGGCAGATCACCAGACGTTATGTGGCGGAGCCACAGGTTGAGGCGTACATTCGCCAGTGGGCACACCTACGGACGATTGTCAGCATCACACCAGAAAAGATCAGTGGCTGGGTGGACAGTGAAGGAGTCTAGCCATAGCTGCTGTTTCGCGAAGTGGAAGAAGTGCGCCAGAACATAGTGTTGATATGCATCTTGTCACATCTTCAGAATGCCATCGGTCAGGCCGCGGATGAACCACTTCTGCATGAGGATAAAGATCAAGATTACCGGGGCCATGGCAACAACGTGGGCGGCGGCTTCAGCACCGTAGGTGGAAAAGGCGCTGGAGGTGAAGAGTGCTGACCAACCCGTGACTTTGGAGACCGCCACGGAAAGCGTTTGCAACTCGGGGAAATCGATCAGCGTGCGCGCCATCAGGTATTCGCCCCAGACATAGAGAAATTCAAAGAGCGCCACCACCACCATGCCCCCTTTGGCCAGCGGCACCGCCACATAGAGAAAGACCTGCCAGGTATTAGCCCCTTCGATAACCGCTGACTCTTCCAGTTCGCGCGGCACGCTGAGAAAATTCTGCTTCATAATAAAGACGGCCGTGCTCATGGCGCTAGCATAGAGCAACGCCAATCCCCAGTGGTTGTTGCGTAGGTCCAAAAAATCCATCAACTCGTAGACCGCCATCAGCCCACCGGCGCGCGGGACAAAGATCAGCAGGATCAGCGAGTAGAAGAGCAGATCACGACCTTTGAACTCCATGCGCGCAAAGGCGTAACCAGCCATCGTCGCCAGCGTAGTCTGCACCACCACGGCAATCAGCGTCACCTTAAAGCTGTTGAACATGTTCAGGGGAATCATGCTCATGTCGCGGCGGGTGAAGATAAACTGATAGTTGCCGAGGATCGGGTCTCTGGGGAAGAGTGAGGGCATAGTCTCAAAGAGTTCCTGCCGCCCCTTGAGCGACGAGGAGACCGACCACAGAAAAGGTAGCAGACAGACCACGACGATCAACAGTAGCGAAAGGTTGACAACCAGGTTCTCCGGGCGCAGGCTCCGGCGAATTACATTCCCCATCAAGTCACCTGTTTCCACTATATCATCCACAGATTACACAGATTTCACCGACTTATCCGTGCAAATCCGTCTAATCCGTTGTATCCGCGTGCCATCACGCCCGCTCTGTGCGCAAGAGGCGGAAGACGATACCAGAGAGCAGCATGCTGATCACCCCCAGCACAAGCGACATGGCCGCGGCGTAGCCCATGCGCATGTCGCCCACCTCAAAGGCCGTCCGAAAAGCATACAGCCCCGTAGTGAGCACCGCTTCTGCCGGGCCGCCGCCGGTATTAAAGAGCACCATCATCTCCACCGTGGTGCCAAGCACACCGGCGGAGAGCACCAGCACAATCACAAAGATCGGCTTTAACCCTGGCATCGTGATATGGCGGAACTGCGCCCAGCCGCCGGCCCCATCCAACGCTGCCGCTTCATACTGTTCGATGTTGATGTTGTAAATGCCGATCAAAAAGAGCAGCGCCTGCTGCCCAAAGCTCATCCAGACCGTGACAATCAATACTGCCGTTAACGCCCATTGCGGTGAACCTAACCAGTTGGGTGGGTCTCCAATGCCGATCACCCTCTCCAGAAAATGGTTCAGATAGCCAAACTCGTTGTGATAGATGCTCCGCCAGACCACCATCGCCACTGGAACCGGCAAGATGACTGGCAAATAGCTGACGACACGGTAAAAACCAGCGAGTTTAGAATTCTTGACTTTGGAGATCATCACAGCGACAAAGAGCGCCAGGATCAGTGTGGCGGGCACATAGAAGAGCGTAAATTTGACGGCGATCCACAAGCTGCGCCAGAAGGTTTCATCCTGCGCCATTTCGCGAAAGTTGGCCAGACCATTGAAACTCGACCAACCATGCGTCTCCGGGATAATCCAGCGATAATCCGAAAAGGCCATATAGAAGCCGCGCACGATCGGCCAGGCCTGGAAGATCAGATAGAGGATCAGGGCCGGAGCCACAAAGACATAGCCCCACAAATTCCCCCAGCGTTGCGAGCGCAACGTGCGCACCTGGTACAAAAATTCGCGCCAGGCTGACCGTTGCTGGGCCGGTACCCGCTCAACATTTTGCATGGTGGTCATCGGCTAGGCTCCTTCTGCTCTAAAAAAATCATTCACCACAAAGACACAAAGAACAACCAAAGGCTTCTTTGTGTCTTCGTGTCTTTGTGGTTTCCCTTTACTGTACCTGTTGCTTCTCGATCTCGGCCATCGAGTCATCAAAGATCAACTGGGCGCACTGCTCGGCGGTCATCGTCGGGTCGTCGGTGAATTCGACGATCCGCTTGGCATAGGCGTTGTGTTGGATCAAATAGAAGGTGTTGCGCGGTACGGGCAACGAGTTTGTCACATCATCGCGCATCCCGCTCATCCATCTGTAGGCTTCAAATTCGGCTTCGACGTTGATGATCTGGTCATACGACGAGTTGTAGACTGGCGTCTTGCCTGACTGGATGACGGCTTTTTGGAAGTTCGTATTGGCCGGGCCAAAGGCAAAGACATAGAAATCCACCACCTCCTGCGGATAGGGCGCTTTGTTGACCACGCCCAAGCCATTGCCCCAGTAAACCGTACCCGAACCCGTCCCCTCGCGCATGGTGGGGATGACTGAGGTCGTCCACTTGTCTTTGCCGTGGATGTTCTGACCCCAGACGCCGCGCGAACTTTGCGCCTGCACTGAGGCAACCTTCCCCCGCTGGAAGGATTCAAACCAGCCGTCAAAACCATGCGGCGGGGTCAATTCTTCAGCCACCATCTTGCGATAGAACTCCAACGCGGCAATCGCCTCCTCAGACATCCAGTCGAGCAAGCCCTCGCTGGTGTAGGGCTGTTCCAGCGCCGAAGCGATGAGCGCGCCGGCATCCGTCCACAGCGCGCCGACAAACGAAGTGGGGATCAACTCCGCATCCCCGCTTGTCGCTTTGATGGCGCTCGCTGCTTCGTACCAGGCATCCCACGTCCGCGGGGCTTCGCTGACGCCAGCCGCGCCAAAGTAGTCGTTGCGCCAGTTGAAGGTGATGTTCTCGAAGCTATAAGGAATGATGTAGAGCTTGTCTTCGTAGCTGGCATCGGCGCGAACAGAGGGGATCATATCCTCCATCAGCGTCGTTGCGCCCTCTTCTGTCGAGACGCTGATCAGCTCATCCATCGGCTGGATCAGGCCCGATGAGACATTGGCGACAATATCGAGGAAGGGGCTGATGATGCCATAGCCACTCCAGTCTACCTTGCCTGAAGCCACCTGGGCTACCAGCTTGGTAGTATCGTCCGACGAGTCGATCTTAACCTCAATATCGCCGTGATTGGCGTTGAACTCTTGCGCCATCTGGTCAAAGGGTACCTCATTGACGGCCCACGACGACAGCATCACCCGGACTTCCTTCTTTTCCCCGCCGGATGGCTGACCCTCTGCCGCTGGCGCGACAGCCGGGGCACAGGCCACCAGAGCCAGACCGGCACCGGTGAGCGCGGTCGTCTTCAGAAACTGCCGACGCGATAATGAACGGTGCAGCATAGTCACTCCTCCTAATCGGTGCATGTAGATGATCGGTGTAGGCAAGTAGCAATCCAGAAACCAGGATTTTGCCAAAACCCCGGTTTCTGGTGATTATACATGGCCATCGGCTTATTGTCATCTGTAAAAAAAGAACGGCTGACCCCATCTCAAATCCTGTACTGCGCCAAAGCCGCCTCGTCCAGTTCCACCCCAAGACCCGGCGTCTGCGGCACGATGGCATGACCGTTTTCAAACCGAATCGGCTCGACGATCAGGTCATCAGCGCGCAGAAAGTTGCCGATGATGTCGCTGGCCATGCTGCAATTGCGCGCCGCGGCACAGGCATGGATATAGGCCATATCCAAAATGCCCAAATCCACGCCAGAACCGTGCCACACCGGTTTGCCCGCCGCTTCCGCCATGGCGGCCATGCGCCCAAATTGCACCATCCCGCCACCCAGGTTGAAGCAGTCGATACAGTCCGCGCGGATGGCGGCGATCACATCGGCTGGTTCACTCAGGTGCAGCGCCAGCGGGATGCCCAGTTCACGGCGCATAAAGACATACCAGGCCAGATCGTCTTTGGGTGTCGGGTCTTCAAAGACCTCCACGTTGTAGCCGCGCAGTTGGTGCGCCAGTTCGAGTGCCGCGCCAGGGCGATAGAAGCGACAATTCGGGTCGATGGTGATCTTCAGATCGGGCGTCACCGCGGCGATAGCCTGCACGCGTTCGACCATTGGGTCTTCGAGCGTACACTTCATCTTTAGCCCGCGAAAGCCTTTGGCCCAGGCCTCCTGCGCCGTCAGGGCGATCTCGTCTGGCGTCTTTTGTCCACACCAGTAATCGACGAGCACTCGATCCCGGTGTGCGCCACCCAACAACTGATGCACCGGCCAGCCAATTGCTTTGCCGACCAGGTCAAAGAGGGCAATTTCAAAGGCGTCGTAAGCCCCGTTGGCGGGGATAGGCAGCGCAGCCAGTGGCAGCCGCAACGGATCGACCCCGAGCCGCGCAGCGATGGCGGCAGCGATCTCGCCTTCGGTCACGCTGCGGTAGCTCTCACCGACCCCGATCAGCCCGGCATCGGTATGCACCTTGAGAATATATTTGGGGACTTCATCAAATTCCGGCTTGCCCCACGGCGCACTGTGGACTGTGCCAGGCCGCATCGGGACAATGACTTTGATTGCGTCAATGGTGGTGATTTTCATGTTGCTTTTGAGGTTTGGGCCGCTCTGCGGCCAATGCAATGCAGCGCTTGTCAATGGCGCAGCCAGCGCTCCAGCCAGTCAAAGGCGAGGGTGCCGTGCCAGACGTGGCCGCCGTCGAAATAGTCGGTGGTGAGCCGCTCGCCCACACCAAAACACGCATAGGCGCGCTGGGTGATGGCGACTTGTTCGGTCACATTGATGATACCGCGTGGGCCGTTGAGCGGGTCTTGCCGGGCTGCCTCGATCAGCAGCGGGCGCGGGGCGATCAACGCCGCCACATCACCGACGTCGGCCTGTTCCCACAGGTGGGGGACGTAATTGCAGTCACAGTTGCCCGCCAGATGGAGCAGCGAATCCTCAGCACCATAGAAATAGCCGCTGATCACCGCGCACTGCACACGCTCATCCAGCGCGGCCAGCCAAAGGGTCTGCAACCCACCGCCAGAGAGACCGATACAGCCCAGCTTTTGCCCCACCACTTCGGGGCGGGTCTGAGCATAATCAAGCAACGCCATCAGATCCCACGTCCACATGCCAGCCACTGTCAGGCCCAGGGGAATACCCATATGCGCCAGTTGACGGCACGAGGAGTCGAGGATCTGCTCAGGCTGTGCATAGAGCCACTCACGACGCTCGCCAAAGCCGCGCGCATCTGGGCAGAAGACAACATAGCCGCGGCGCACCGCCTGCACGCCGTAGTCATAGTTGTGCTGTTCGATGGTCTGGCGCACGACTGGGAGATCGCCGATGCCCGCCACCGCCAGCTTGCCGCCACTGGAGTGGCCGTGTGGGGCCAGCACACCGGGCACAGGGCCGCTCAGATCATCGGGGATCAGCACGTAGAAGGGCATGGTGACGCCCGGCTCAGTGTCGATCTCGACTCGTTCGCGGCGATAACCGTCACACTGTACCGTTTCGGTACTGCGCGGGTTGGGGGCCGCGGGGATCAGATTGGGCAGGCCTAGCAGTTCGCGCACTTTGCTGCGCAGGGTGCTCTGCCAGGCTTGCAACTCGACGAGTGACCCGGCCTGAACAGCCAATTGCCGTGCGTTGGCCCGAAAGCGGGCGCGAAAATAGGCCTCCGTTTGAAAAAGCGGTGTCATTTACTTGCCCCCGTAATAGACCAGCCGCCCCGAAATGCGGAAGAGCAACACCGTAAACGCAATGACAATCAGAAAGAGCATCCACGCCTGTGCCGAGGCATAGCCGATCTTGAAATATTGAAAGGCGGATTGATAGAGGTAGATCGACATCATCAATGTCGAATCGGCGGGCGAGCCCGTGCCACCGGTCATCACAAACGCCTCAGTAAAATATTGAAAGGCCCCGATGAGACCCGTGATCACGTTAAAGAGAATCACCGGGCTGATCATCGGTAGGGTGACAAACCAGATCTTCTGCCAGGAGCCCGCACCGTCCAGTTCGGCGGCTTCGACCATCTCGCGCGGCACATCTTGCAGCGCGGCCAGGTAGATCACCACTGCACCGCCCACGCCCCACATGCTCATCAGGATCAAGGCTGGTTTTGACCACTGTGGGCTGCCCATCCAGCCAGGGCCGTGGATACCCACCAGTTCGAGCAGGTAATTGATCACGCCGTTGATCGGGTCAAACATCCACAGCCAGACAATGGCTGATGCTACCACCGGCGTGATGCTTGGTAAAAAGTAGATCGTGCGAAAAAACGAGAGGCCACGCACACGCGCATTGAGCAACATGGCGAGCAGAATGCCCACCAGCGTCGCCAGCGGCACAGCACCCAGCGCATAGTAAGAGGTGTTGTAGAGCGAGGCCAAAAAACGCGGGTCTTCCAACAGATCCAGGTAATTCGCCAACCCGACCCATTTGGGGCGATCCAAAATTGGGTAGAAGGTAAAACTATAGTAGAGCGACGCAAAGAAGGGATAGACCCGAAAGGCCAGGAAACCAATGATCCACGGCGAGATAAAGAGCAGACCCGTGATCAGCCCTTTGCGTTCAGCACGCGTGAGTGAGCGAAGTCGTGGCATAGTTTGCTTATCTGCTTGCAGTTCGCGTAAAATCGTTGTCTAGTTCAGTTCTAATAGACAAAACAGATCAACATCGCATGGACGAGGAGCAGGCACACCCCGTGCCGGTCGAGCCGCTTGTTTTGTCCATAAGCTAGCTTATTCTTCACCCAGTAACCAGAAAAGACAGCTACACCGAGAACACAGAGAAAGCACGGAGAACACAGAGAGAATCGTGCGACACTTTCTTTTCTCAGTACGCTCTGTGTTTCCTCGGTGTGCGCCGTGTAACCAGTATGCAGAAAACCTGGGTCAGCCCTTCAAACCAGTTAGCGCAATCCCCTCAATAAATGTCCGTTGGGCAAAGAAGAAGAGAACGATGATCGGCAGCACACTCATGCAGGTGGCGGCCATGATCCAGGCGAAGTTGGAGAAGCCATAACTGGCCCGCATGTTGGCAATGCCCAGCGAAATGGTGTAGAGCGCCTTGTCGTTGATGTAGATCAGCGGCCCAAAGTAATCATTCCAACTGCCGATAAACTGAAAGAGCGCCACCACCGCCAACGCCGGGCGCGAGAGCGGCAAGATGATCTGCGAGAAGATACGGAATTCAGATGCGCCATCGACGCGCGCCGCATCGGCCAACTCTTCGGGCAGGGTCATAAAAAACTGGCGCAGCAAGAAGACAAAAAACGGGTTGGCAAAGAATGTCGGCACCACCAGCGGCAGATAAGTGTTGATCCAGTTGAGATTTTTGAAGATCAGATAGAGCGGGATAAAGGTGACAAAGCCCGGCAGAATCAACGTCGCCAAGACCAGGCTAAAGACCAGATCCCGCCCCGGCCAGCGCACCCGCGCAAAACCGTAGGCCACCAACGCGTTCGAGATCACCGCCCCCAGCACCGAGGGGAAAGCCACTAGGGCCGTATTGACAAAGAAGCGTGAAAACTCGGCGCGCCGAAAAGCCTCCAGATAATTGTCCCAGCGCACCGGGTCAGGAATCCAGATAATCGGGTAGACGGCCAACTCTTCGGGGTTTTTCAACGAGGTAGAGATCATCCACACCCACGGCAGGATGAAGAAGCCGGCAAAGAAGAACAGCAAGCCATACTTTAAGAGATCACCAACCAGGCGGGCAGCACGTACTCCGGCTGTCGCCCCAGGGCGGAGCACTGATTCCGTCGTCACAGTTGCATTTGATCGTGCCGCCAAGAGGAACTCCTTGATTGGGGAAATGCACAGTAGAGACGCAAGATTTTGCGTCTCTACCGATTGCCTGTTTGATCGAGTCTAACTCTGATTCTGCTGAAGCCAGGTGTCCAGCTCTTTCTGCGCCTGTTCTTGGACCGTGGTGAGCGCCTCTTCGACGCTTCTCTCGCCTAGGCGCGCCTTCTCCCACTCGGCCCCCATCAAGTCCATGTAGGAACTACTGGTGGGGATCTTGGGTGGGTAGAGATAGTAGTCGGAGTCGTAGAGATCGGCGAAGAAGACCTCCTGGTAGCCTGGGCACGCGCCGATTACCTCGGACTGGAACTTGGGCCATTCGGCCATCGACCCCGACACCGGCCCGTTGACACAGAGCCAAGTGGTGAAGAGGCTGGTATAGACATCTTTGTCGCCGGTAGCCCCAGTCATTGCGCTGATGATCTCCCAGGCGGCGTTCGGGTTGCTGCTACCCACGGGGACGATCCAGCCGTCGCCATAGGTGTGCATCCCCTTCTCAGTCTGCCCAGCGGGGCCTGGGAGGGGCCACACGGTGAATTCAAAACCTTCCGGTTTGAAGTTGCGCAGCGTGTTGTAGTGCCACGGCCCGGTGACCAACGTGGCGCGCAACCCCGACAGGAAGGGGTCTTGCCCGGCAGAGCGTTCGCCACGCCCAGCCAGCGACGCACTCCAATCCTGCATCTTCTGGACGCCAACCTTCTGCCAGCGATCCACCACCCACTGCAAGGCGTGCGCATTGTTTTCGTGATTGGCGGTGACCTGTGTGCCATCCTCCGAAACGAGTTGGCCGAGGAAGCGCCCCATCACCATGGCCGGCCAGTTGAAATCACCGCCCAGCACATCGATGTTGCCATCGGCATCATAGGTAGTCAACTGCTCCCAGACAGCGTCCAACTCTTCCAATGTTTGCGGTGGCGTGTTGGGGTCAACACCCATTTCGGCGCACATCGTGGTGTTGACAAAGACACCCATGCACTGGTTCCACATGCTGGCATAGTAGAGCTTGCCATCATAGACGCCCAGCTCCCAGATCGCCGGGTCGATCCAACTCTTGAGCGTGCTCACCTGATCCGCCGAGCCGATTTCATCAAGTGCCAACAGACCCTTCTGCGCTGCCAGTTGATAGGCAATGCTGGCCCCGAAGACCACCGCCGTCGCCGGTGGGTTGCCGGCAGAGATGGCGGCCAGCAATTTTTGTGTCATCGAATCGGGGACAACAACGTGTTTTGCCACCACGTCGCTCTGCGATTCGTTATAGCCAGCGAGAATCTTTTCAATATTGGTAGCGGCATCTTCCGTCCACCCCGTCCACACATCGACCTCAGCGGGGCCGCTGGCGGGTGCGCCCGGTGACACTGGCATACAGGCCGCCATTGCCGCTACAGCGGCAATGCTGGCTGTGGTGCGCAAAAAGGTACGGCGACTGATACCCTGGCGCGTAACTTGTTCCTCCATGGTTAACCTCCTGCAATGGTCAGTGGGTGATTGCATGATCGGGCAGTGGGCATAGTCTAACACGCTTCACCAGGGGCGTCAAACACATTTCTAGCGGCAAAAATTTGCTGAGCTGGCCCCTTCCGGGAAGGATATGTGAGACAACAACGTGATCTGTAAACCCTTCCTCGAAGGCATCCGCCAGGGCTTCTCAAAAGTCGCGGAGGGCGTGCTCCCTCCGCAGGCTACGATTAGGGTAAAAATCTGACTTTTGAGAAGCCCTGGGCGTCCGCATAGTTGCTTTGACAATCGCCGCAAAGTCGGCTACTGTTGGCGGCAGCGTGAGATTTATACGGATCCGGTAGGGGCGAGGCAGGCGGGAAAAAGATTTCGTTGCAAAACGTGAGTGACTCCCCGCCTGCCTCGCCCCTACGTAGGTATCGAGCCAAATGTGCCATTGTCGAGATAGGTACGGCCAGAAACCAGATTTCTCTTCAAAAAGGAAGCGTTCATGACCACCAGCAGCACCCCGACCATTACCCCCGCCGCACGGTTTTTCTTTGATACCTATGGCTATCTGGTGTTGGAGAACTTTCTTGCTACCGAGCATGTAACCCGCTTACAAGATGCGCTGCAACGCGTCATCGCCCACCGGCGCACGCTGCAAGCAGGAGCCGTGGCGCACACGGGCATGACGCAGATCAAGGGGCCACAGAGCACACGTATTTTCTACATTTTAGATGATGATCCGCTCTTCCTAGAGCTGCTCGACTGGCCGGCGCTGATGCCCTATGTGGGGACGCTCCTTAACCCGAAACCCCACCATCATGCTTCTGACGCCATCATTGAGCACAGTTGTGATCTCCAGCAGCGGGCGTTGGGCTGGCACATCGATGGGCACGACAACGGCTTTCGCAACCTGGGCTGGCCGATCCCCTTGCTCCAGTTGAAGGTCGGCTACTATCTCACCGACATGACTGCGCCAGATCAGGGCAATCTTACCGTTGTGCCGGGGAGCCATAAGGCGCAAGTTGCACCTGATCCGGCCGATCTCAAAGCGGGGATGTTTCCGGGTGCCGTGCAGCTTTGTGCGCCGGCAGGCAGCGCGCTGCTCTTTCACAACGCGCTCTGGCACGCCGGTGGCCCCTTCACCAAACCCAACGGCTACCGCATGATGCTCTACTACGCCTATGAACACCCGTGGATGGTCGCCTCGCAGGAGCACTGGAGCTATGCCAAATCCTTTTATGCGGCGCTCTCGCCCGCACGGCGCAAGTTCTTCCACGGCTTTGTCTTTGACCCGCCGGAGCCACGCTGGGGGTGAGTTCGCACGCAGGCATGGTTCGCCCGCGCCCGGTGGGCACCCGGTGCGAACTCCTCAGGGTTGAGGGTATTTGCGTTTTGTATGTTTTTGCAGCAAACGCTTGACATTATACTAACCAGTTGATATAATCGCTGCACGAGGCAAATCTATGAGCACGACCCGTCAACAGATTATTGCAAAAACTTCTGAACTCCTGGAACGGCAGGGCTACCACGCTACCGGTCTCAACCAGATTGTGGCGGAGAGTGAAACACCGCGCGGGTCGCTCTACTACTATTTTCCAGCCGGCAAGGAGGAACTGGCGGCGGAGGCACTGGAATACCGAGCGCGCCAGATGAGCACCTACATGCGCCAGGCGCTGGCGGCTTACCCAGATCCAACCGAAGCCATCTATCGCTTTCTACTGGGGATCGCCGACCATGTGGGGGGGGACAACTGCACAGGTGGTGCGCCGATCGCTGCTGTGGCGCTCGAGACGGCCGGTTGCAATGAGCGGCTGCGCCAGGCCTGTCAACAGGCCTACGCTTGGCTGCGCCAACCACTAGAAGAAAAGCTGCTAGCTGGCGGCTATCCGCCCGAACGAGCGCAAGCCCTGGCCCTGACCATCAGCGCAGCGCTGGAGGGTGGCGTGATCCTGAGCCGCACGATGCAACAATCGCAGCCCTTGCGCATCGTGGCTGATGAGGTCAAGCGGCTCTTAACCTGTGCAGCAACCGCAGCCTAGCGGTTTTACTTAGGCTTAGTATACTGACCAGTCAACTTACTTTTTCAAGAAGGAGCCAACCATGTCTGCAAGCACCCTGTCCACCAAACCGGCCATCGGCACGATCTGGCGCAACGGCATCACGGCGGCCATCGTTGCGGCCGTGATCAACGCGATCCTCTACTACGCGGGTCTAGCGACCGGCAACTGGGATCTTGGTGTGATCACCCCAATGGGTACGTCGATCAACATTGTGCCTGTTGTCGTCATGTCCATCGCCACCATCGTGGCCGGTACGCTAGGCTACACCATTGTGAGTCGCTTTGTGAGCAACCCCAATCTCTGGTTCATCGTCGCCACCGCCATCGTCTTTCTCTTGATGTTGGCCGGGCCATTCCAGTTGGGCGCGCCGGTAGGCATGGTAGTGCTCTTGCAACTGATGCACGTTGTCGCCGCCGGTTCAGCGATCTACTTCCTGACGCGCTCGTAGTCATAAGCCTGAACTACAGCCAGAAGAACAGGGATTGCGCAGATTTCACCGATTAAACAACACAAAAATCGGCGTAATCGTTCGACTGAGACTTCGGCGAGAGTTCGGCTGAGCTCACGGCTCGACTGAGCGTTCGACTGAGCGCTCACGCCGAAGTCTCGCCGAAGTCTCGAAGCCTCAATCGAGCCGCACTCACGACGAAGTCTGCGCAATCCCTGTTTTGTTTTGACCTCGTACTGCCAAAGAACAGTCGGAAAGACTTGCTCTTTTTCCAACATTGACCGCGCCTAGCCCTGGTGCTATACTCGTTGCGCAACGCACAGACGGACCGTGTTGGGCAGGCTTCATTCGCAATTCACAACTCACCATTTAGGATTCACTATTATCGGGAGGTTCGATGCTGCGCATTGGCATGATCGGCAGCGACAGCAGCCACGCCGATCGCTTTGCCGAGATCTTGAACCGACCCGACCATCCCAGCTATCAGGCCGATGCGGATGCCCGCATTGTGGCAATCTGGGGGGCCGAGGTGGAACGGACGGCGCAAGTTGCCCAGGCACACGCGATTACGGAAATTGTCACTACACCCGCCGCACTGCTCGGTCAGGTAGATGCGGTGCTCTGTGTCAGCCGGCATGGTGGGTTGCATCGGGTGCAGGTGCAGCCATTTCTTGAAGCCGGCGTGCCCACCTTTGTCGATAAGCCCTTGGCGTTGACGTCAGATGACGCCCGTGCGATGCTGGCGCTGGCCAGAGAGAGCGGAGCGCCCTTTACTTCGTTTTCCACAATCCGCTTTAGTGCGGATACACGGCGTTTTGTCGAGATGGCAAAGGGATTGGGTGGGATCCGCAACGGCATCTACAGCGGGCCAGCGACTCGGCGCAATCCCTATGGCGGATTGCTCTTTTACGCCATCCACTCGATTGAGTTGATGTTGTTGGTACAAGGCCCTGGCGTGACCTGGGTACAGGCGGTGGAAGCCGAAGCCGTTGATGCAGGGGGCAATGGTGCGGTGACTGCACTCTGTGCTTGGCCGGATGGCGCGACGGCGACACTGCACTATACCGTCGATGCGCAATACAGCTTTGCCATCACTGCGTTGGGGCGGGGAGGCACACACCACGCCACGCTCGACATCAACGATTGTTACCGGGCCGGCATGCGCCAGATTCTCGCCTGTCTGCGCGGCGGCGACAGCCCTGTTTCACCTGTGGAGATGTTGGAAGCGGTGCAGATCGGGGCGGCCATTGAGCAGAGCTTGGTGCGCGCTGAGCGTGTCGTTCTTACTGCGTAATGGGTAAACTGTGCTACGACGACAAACTACGCAGTACACATCACGAATTACGATTTACGGAGTACGCCTTACGCAACAAGGATTTCTTCGTGCAGACCCACACCCATTACGTGATGACCGTTATGCTCAACCGGCTGGCGGTGGAGACCCAGGAGGCACAGCGCACTGAGGCCAAAGCTGATGTCGTCAAAGAGTTGTCCATTGGCCCGTGGCGTTTGCCACCGGTTGCCTCACGGGCTATGCTGGTCGGCTCCATCATTCCCGATCTTCTGTTGATCTTGCTGACCCTGGGCACTGTGACAAGTGATTGGTGGCATGGGCGTCTGGGGCCACCCGATAGCCCAGCGGCGGCACAGTCAGCGACAAGCTACCTATTCGAGTATCGCTTCTTCCATGATCCGTGGGTCAAACTGGCGCATAATCTCTTTCATGCTCCCCTGCTGGTGACGCTCTATTTGCTCGTCGGCTACTGGGCGTGGCGACGAGGGTGGCGTTGGGGACCAGCCCTCTTCTGGCTGGCGGCTGCGGCAGCCCTGCATACCGCCATCGACATCCCGATCCACGTTTTGGATGGCCCGCTGATCTTCTTCCCCTTCGACTGGGAACGTCGCTTCCAGAGCACAGTGAGTTACTGGGACCCCGACTACTATGGGATCCCTTTCACCATCGCCGAGCATCTGATTTTCTTTGGTCTGCTGATCTATCTAGGGGTAGCGTGGTGGCGAGTGCGGAGACAGGTAGACACGTAGACAGATTGTGTACATGTCTACCTGTCTACCTAACTCTCGTATCGAAAACAATCAATCGTATGGTCATTCACCAGGCCACAGGCTTGCATAAAAGCATAGCAGATCGTCGGGCCGACAAAAGTGAAACCACGCCGTTTCAGATCTTTGCTCATGGCTTGGGCCTCAGGTGTCTGTGCCGGCACTTCGGCCAGCGTGCGCCAGTGGTTGATGATCGGCGTGCCATCGACAAAGCGCCAGATATAGGCATCAAAGGTGCCAAAGTCGGCCTGGGTCTGTAAGAAGGCCCGGGCGTTCTGGATAAAGCCACGCACCTTGAGGCGATTGCGCACGATATTGGCGTTTTGGAGCAACGCCGTCACTTTGGATTCATCATACCCGGCGATCTGGGCGGCATCAAACCCGTCAAAGGCGGCCCGATAGTGCTCTCGCTTGCGCAAAATCGTGATCCAGCTTAACCCGGCCTGCGCCCCTTCCAGACAGAGCATCTCAAAAAGCCGCTGCTCTTCATGGACGGGTACACTCCACTCCTCATCATGATAGCGCTGATAGAGCGGATCAGCCCCTGTCCAGCCACAGCGGATTAATTCGCTCATTCACTCCCCCTCCCTGCTCATAATGTTTACAACCGACATCAGGTCAGGCCGTATGACCATCGACCTGTCGCCGACGAACAACCCCGAATCGTTAGCAGGGGCAGGCAAGGATAGTTGGTCTACCGCAAAATCGAATAAGCCGTCGTGATCGCCAAAAAAGCAAAGACGATTACGGGCAGACTCAAGAGCGGAAAGACATTGACGAGGATGAGCGCCACAAAGCTGCCCAGCACCACCCCTAACAAGATTCCCGCCAGAGCAAAGTAGCGCAGATAGCGCCCACGCCGCCGTCCCACCGCCCAGCGGATCACCTGCGCCAGCAACCCGCCGGCGCTGGCCCCGACGAAGAAGGCGATCAGAATGCCAAAAAAGCCAGTGAAGCCCAGGATCGCACCGACAATCGGCGTTGCGATCAGCGTCACCAGCAGCGCCACGCCAAAGGCGATCGGGTTGTCCCACGTTTCGGCGTTGAAGTAGACATTTTGCTGCTGCCGCACGCACTCCTTACACCGGTAGCCCACCGGCGTCTGCACCGCGCACTTCATGCAGATCGGCTTGCCACATTTATTGCAGCGTAGCAACGTCTCCACCGTCGGGTGGTTGGCGCAATAGAGCACCGGTGGTGCTTCCGGTGAAGTTTTTGTTTCAGGGGGTGAGGTCATTTGCGTCATAATTTATTGATAGCTACCCAGCCCAACGCAATTTCTCCATGAGCGATTGGTAAAAGTAACTACGTTCGCGCACGCGAATAAAGCGCGCCAGGTGTGGGCTGCTGCTGACGATCACCTCGTGGTCGTCACCCACGTTGACCATGACCTGGCCGTCCACGGTGAGCACAGGGGTGTAGCCGGGCAGGGCTTGCAGCCGCACTTCGGTCTCTTCGGGCAGCACAACCGCGCGATCCATACTCAGATGCGGCGCAATCGGAATCACCAAAATATTGCGCGCTTCGGGCGGCAAGATGGGACCATGCACGGCCAGGGCATAGCCGGTACTGCCCGTTGGCGTACTGATAATCAAACCATCACAGGTGTAGGTTGTCAAGTAACCGCCATCCAATTGGGCACTGATGCGCATGACGCGTGCCAGATCCCCCCGGCTGAGGACCACATCGTTGAGCGCATCATAATCGCAGAGCACCTGCGGCGCGGCACCCAGCCCGTGCATCTGTTCAACGCGCACATGTACCATCAGCCGCTCTTCCACCCAATAGTGCCCGGCGATGACTGCGGCCAGCGGTTCCTGCCATTGCTCGGGGCTAACTTCGGCCAAAAAGCCGAGCCGCCCCATCTTCACACCCAACATCGGCACTTGATGGCGTGCGCCCATGCGCGCCGCCCGCAACATCGTGCCATCGCCGCCCAGGGTGACCAGCAGATCGACGTTGGGCATGTGGCGGACAACATCATCCGTGGCCCAAGCCGAGGCGTGCCAGATCTCATCGACCGGCAAGGTGCGTAAAAAGCCAGCGATCTCATGCGCCAGTGTAATCGATTCGGGTTTTTTGGGATGATGCAGAATGCCAATCTTTTGCAACCGTTTTTGCGTCTCTACAGACATATCCCACACCGTCCTGTGTGATTTGGGATGCAGGATACAGGATTTAGCCGTATCCTGCATTCCGTATCCCGTATCCTGTATCCTGTCGATAATAGACCAGCCACCCAAATCCGTCAAACTCGCACGATCGGGCAGTGTGTGTTACACTTTGGGAGCGCTACGTAACCAAGTAGGTGCGGTTTCTTACCGCACATGCTTGATTAACCTGGAACGTGTGGTAAGAAACCGCATCTACGCCACAAGTCCCTTTTTCCTCCCCAGCGGGCTAGGGTAGTTGTACAGATAGAATGAGACAAGCATGCGCATCTTGGTGCTTTCCGATATTCATGCCAATCTGGCGGCGTTGGAGACAGTGCTCACTGCCGCCGCCGGCACCTATGACGCCATTTGGTGTCTGGGCGATATTGTGGGCTATGGCCCGCGCCCCAATGAGTGCGTCGAATTGATGCGCGAACGCGCCGCCCTCTGTGTGATGGGCAACCATGATCTGGCCGCCGTGGGGCACCCCGATATTGATGTCGAAAACTTCAACCCCCATGCCCGTCAAGCCATTCTGTGGACGCGCGCAGCCCTGAGCACAGCGAATCGCGAATTCTTGGTGCAATTGCCCGATGCGCCGATTCACCCTGCGGATGCACACTCGCTGTTGGTGACGCACGCCAGCCCGCGCGAGCCGGTATGGGAGTACATCCTCACCGCCAACATTGCCTGGGAGAACTTTTGTCTCTTTTCCGAGGAGATCTGTCTGGTGGGGCATACGCACAAACCAGCCATCTACCGCTGGCGGCTCTACCCCGAAGTCAACCTCGAACATGAAGATGCCGTGGCTGACCAGGAGACACTTGCCGAAGTGGCCTTTTTGCAACCAGCCGAAGGGGTGGCGATCAAACTTGACACCGCCCCGGACTATCGGGTCATCCTCAACCCAGGCAGCGTCGGCCAGCCACGCGACAACGATGCGCGCGCCGCGTATGCCCTGCTCGATCTTGAGGCCCGCACCTGGCAATTTGCACGCGCGGCCTACCCCATCGAATTGACCCAGAATCAGATGCGCGCCGCCGATCTGCCCCGCCGTTTGATCGAGCGCCTTAGCTATGGCTTCTGAGCGTGCCTCACGTGCCCTGCCCACTCTCTAGCCG